>Ga0066903_100007113_pt1 | contig 10084 bp, 6 predicted proteins | sample PanSoiMetaGPlot1_FD_67491 | JGI IMG/M metagenome (GOLD analysis project Ga0066903, IMG submission 67491) | Tropical forest soil microbial communities from Panama analyzed to predict greenhouse gas emissions - Panama Soil - Plot 1 (version 2) | ecosystem: Environmental > Terrestrial > Soil >... | reverse complement strand
GCCGTCCACGGAGCGACCGAGCACGGATGCGTGATCTGGATGTCCGCGGCGATCGGCAGCGCCCTGATGGCGGTCGGCGGGCTCATGCTGGTAGCGCACAACCGGACGAAGGTGCGCGTGTCACCGCCCGATTGATGTCGACTGGCAGCCGAACGCCCGGTGCGCCGGCGTCGGCTGCGAGCATGAGCCGGTCAGCGCGACCGACGCGATCGGGCGCAGGCGCGACGGCCGCGCACGAGCACGAGCGCGAAGGCGAACAGGATGAGCGCCGCCGCCGGCGGGCCCGAGGTCGGCGCGGTGTAGCAACCGCAGCCCCCGGCGCTCGCGGCCTCCTTGCCTCCGTCGATGCCGCCATCGTTGCCCCGGCCCGCGCCGCCGCCCCGACCGCCCGCGCCGCTGCCGGCGTCGGGACCGCCGGTTCCCGCCCCGCCGCCGGTGCCGCTGGTCCCGGCACCGCCGTCTGCCGCCGCCGCCCCGCCGGTTCCCGCCCCACCCGCGCCGCCGATCGAACCGCCCGCGCCACCTGTCGCGCCGCCCGCGCCGCCGGTCGCACCACCCGCGCCGCCCGTGCCGGTCTGCTCGCGCATGCACTGGGCCGAGCAGCCGTCGCCGGAGACGGTGTTGCCGTCGTCGCACTCCTCGACACCTGCGTGCACGAAGCCGTCGCCGCACTTCGCCACCACGCAGCCGGTGACGCAGCCGTCGGCGTTGCTGGCGTTGCCGTCGTCGCACGCCTCGCTCCCCTGAACGACGCCGTCCCCGCACACCGGCAGCTTGCACGCGTTGGAGCAGCCGTCGTTGTCGTCCGTGTTGCCGTCGTCGCACTCCTCGACGCCCGCGTGCACGAAGCCGTCGCCGCACTTCGCCACCACGCAGCCGGTGACGCAGCCGTCGGTGTTGCTGGTGTTGCCGTCGTCGCACCCTTCGACGCCGGCGCGCACGTAGCCGTCGCCGCACGTCGCCGAGAGGCAGGTGTTCAGGCAGCCGTCGGTGTTGCTGCTGTTCCCATCGTCGCACTGCTCATTTCCCTGCACGATGCCGTCGCCGCAGCCGGGAACCTTGCAGCTGTTCGAGCAGGCGTCGTTATCGACCTTGTTGCCGTCATCGCAGGCCTCGACGCCCGCCCAGACGAAGCCGTCGCCGCAGGTCGCGGTCATGCAGTTGTTGAGGCAGCCGTCTGTGCTGCTGGTGTTGCCGTCGTCGCACTGCTCGACGCCGGCCTGGACGAAGCCATCGCCGCAGGTCGCGCTCCTGCACGTATTGAGGCAGCCGTCGGTGTTGCTGTTGTTGCCGTCGTCGCACTGTTCGGATCCCTGCACGATGCCGTCGCCACAGGCCGCCGGCTTGCACGTGTTCGAACAGGCGTCGAAGTCCACCGCGTTGCCGTCGTCGCACTGCTCCACCCCCGCGTGGACGAAGCCGTCGCCGCAGCGGGCCAGCAGGCAGCCGGCCACGCAGCCGTCGGTGTTGCTGGTGTTGCCGTCGTCGCACTCCTCCACGCCCGCGTGCACGAAGCCGTCGCCGCAGCTCGCCACCTTGCACGTGTTCAGGCAGGCGTCGGTGTTGACGTTGTTGCCGTCGTCGCAGTCTTCCCCGGCCTGCACGATCCCGTCGCCGCACGCCGGCAGCTTGCAGGCATTCGAGCAGGCGTCGTTGTTGACCGTGTTGCCGTCGTCGCACTGCTCGCCTGCCTGCACGATGCCGTCACCGCACGCCGGCAACTTGCACCCGTTCGTACAACCGTCGTTGTTGACGGTGTTGCCGTCGTCGCACTGCTCGCCTGCCTGCACGATGCCGTCACCGCACGCCGGCAGGGTGCACGCGTTCGTGCAGCCGTCGTTGTCGACGGTGTTGCCGTCGTCGCAGGCCTCGACGCCCGCGCGCACATAGCCGTCGCCGCAGGTCGCGTTCTTGCAGCCGAGCACACAGGCGTCGGTGTTGCTGGTGTTGCCGTCGTCGCACTGCTCACCCGCCTGCACGATGCCGTCGCCGCAACCCGGCAGCGTGCACGCGTTGGTGCAGCCGTCGTTGTTGACGGTATTGCCGTCGTCGCACGCCTCGACGCCGGTGTGCGTGTAGCCGTCGCCGCAGGTCGCGACGACGCAGGTGTTGAGGCAGGCGTCGGTGTTGCTGGTGTTGCCGTCGTCGCACGCCTCCCCTGCCTGAACGATGCCGTCGCCGCACGCGGGCAGCTTGCACGCGTTGGTGCAGCCGTCGGTGTTGATCATGTTGCCGTCGTCGCACGCCTCTTGACCCGTCCAGACGAAGCCGTCGCCGCAGGTCGCGTTCTTGCAACTGTTGAGGCAGGCGTCGTTGTTACTGCTGTTCCCGTCGTCGCACTGCTCGACCCCGGCCCGGGTGTAACCATCACCGCACGTCGCCACCACGCACGTGTTGAGGCAGCCGTCCGTGTTGCTGGTGTTGCCGTCGTCGCACGCCTCGACGCCGGCGCGGAGGAAACCGTCGCCGCAGGTCGCGTTCAGACAGGTGTTGAGGCAGGCGTCGGTGTTGCTGGTGTTGCCGTCGTCGCATTGCTCGGGGCCGTTGGTGACGCCGTCGCCGCAGTGCGGTCCCTGGCCGGAGCAGTCGAGCTTGCAGTGGCCGTAGGTGCCGTTCTGGGCGCCGTCATCGCACGCCTCACCCGCGTTCAACACCCCGTCGCCGCACGACGAGGTCAGCACGAACTCGTAAGCCCCCATGTCGTAGGCAGCGCCGTTGATGCCGTCGCCGTCGATCGGGCGCGACACGTCGTCGTGATCGTGGTTGGGCGCGCCCGTCGCCGTGGCGGCGTCGATGGTGACGCTGCTGCCCTGCACGTGCAGGTCGGTCGGCGCGCTGACGAACAGCGGGTTCTGCGAGATCGACCCCGCGCCGGCGGCGACGTTGCCATAGTTCGTACCGTTGCCCCAGACGTCCGAGTAGGTGACGTTCACGGTGGTCGCTCCGCCGCCCGGATTGCGGTAGACGCCGTAGCTCGAGTTCGCGGCGACGATCGCGTTCTTGATGTTGACGGTGGCCGAGCTGCCCGCCGCGACCAAGGTGTAGACGCCGTAGTTGTTGCTGGAGAGCGTGTCGTTGATGACGTCGGCGCTGACGGTGCTGTTCTGGTCCGTGGCGACGTAGACGCCCACGTTCGCGCCGCGGACGACGGAGTTCGTGAGCGCCACCGAGCCCGTGTGAACGAGGTAGATGGCGTTCGAGTCGTTGATCAGGTTCATCGCGTCGACGGCCGGCGTGCCCGCGGTGATGAACATCCCGTTAGAGCTGTTCTGCAGCGTGCAGTGGTTCACGGTCGGGCTCGTGGTGGCCTGATCGAAGATGGCGTCGGTCGCTGCCTCGATCGTCGTCCAGGTGATCGAGACCGACGTTGCGCTTGTCAGCAGCTCGACGCCGTACCAGGCGCCGGCGGTCACCGTGCCGGAGGTGGTCAGCTTGATCTGGTTGGCCGGCGCCGAGCCGCCGTTCGAGACCAGGTGGCCCGCCACCAGAAGCTCGGTGCTGGCCGTTGCGGCGCCCCATCCCATGAAGTCCGAACCGCTCGCGAAGTTGATCGTGACGCCGGGGTCGATCGTCAGCGTCACGTTCGGGGCGACGACGAGGTCGCCCGGGACGGCGTACGGTGACCCGGCCTTGGTCAGCTCGGTGTTGACCCAGAGCACCCCGTAAAGCCCCGGGGTCGGGTCCGACACGTACGGCAGCGGCCCGAGATCCTGTCCGGTGTCGCCCGCAAAGCGCGACGGCGAGTTCGACGTCAGCCGGAGGTTGGTGGGCGCGTTGACGTACAGCGGATTGGCGGAGAAGGCGCCGGTCCCGGCGGCGACGTTGCCGAAGTTGGTGCCGTTTCCCCAGACGTTCGCGTAGGTGACGTTGACCGTCGTCGCGCCGCCCCCCGGGTTCCGGTAAATGCCATATGAGCTATTGCCGCTGACGTTGGAATTCTTGATGTTGACGGTGGCCGAGCTGCCGGCTGCGACCAGGGTGTAGACGCCGTAGTTGTTGCCGTAGAACGTGCTGCCGGTGATGTTGATGGTCGACGTGGCGCCGCCGCTGGTGGCGACGTAGTAACCGACGTTGGCGCCGCGAAAGATCGAGGTGTCGACGCTCGGCTGCGCGCCGTTGGTCGCGTAGACGCCGTTGCTGCAGTTGATCATCGTGACGCCTGTCAGGACGGGTGCCCCGGCGCTCGCGAACAAACCGTTACTGTTGGTGTCGAATGTCGTGTTCGCGATCGTCGGGTTCACCGAGGCCGACTGGTGGTAGATGCCGAAGGTCGCGTGCTTGATGACCGCATTGTTGAAGGTCGCCCCGGCCGCCGACGCGTCGATCACGATCCCGTACCAGGTGCCCGCGGCCGTCCCGCTCTGCGCCTGAAAGGTCACCGGGCTGCCCGCCACCGCGCCGACGGTCAGCGTTCCCTTGATCGTCAGCTCGACGTGGGCCGGGTCCGCGCCAGCGCCCTGTCCGTCACTGCTCGCGAACTGAACCGTCGCCCCCGGTTGGATGGTGAGGAACGCGCCGTTGGGCACGGTGACGTCCCCCTGGACGATGTAGGGGCTGGCCGCCGCGGTCCAGGTCTGGTTGATGACGTTGCCGCCGACGATCGTCGTCTGGGCGGCGGCGGGGCGCGCGACGAACAGGCTCGCGACGACACCGGCCACCGGCAACACGACACGCACCACACGACGCACGACCTGGTTCAAGGCGCTCCTCCGGAAGGATTTGAAAGGCGAGCGACCTACGCATCGGAGGCTTTTCGCTGCGGTTGAGGCGCCAACATCGCAAAATGCGCCGCCGCAGGCGCGTCAGATCCACGACGCGGCGGCCGGGTCGTCGCTCGATCAATGCGTGGTGCGGCTAGACGGCGTCGATGCCGAACTGAGCGACATCATCGCCTGATCGGCCAGCGTCGAACCGATCAGGGCGCCGCCCGCGAAGTAGGTGCCCGAATCCGAGGCGGGCAGGATGTCGTACGTGAACGGTTCGGCATAGTCGACGAGCCTGACGTTGGTCACCTTCACACCGTCCAGGACGTCGCCGGCGGCGAGGCCGCCGAACTGCCGCCCGTCCGCGGTGGGGTGCCGCGGGCTGATGCGCAAGATCGCGCCGTGCGCGAGCTTCAGCTCCACGACCCGGTGCGGGCCCGTCACGGGCTGTCGATGCACCAGCCTGATCGGGACAATCGCGAGTGATCCGCGATCGACGCTGTAGACGAGATCGCCCACGCGAAGCTGCGCGATCGGCCGGTCACCGGTTGGCGTCGCGATCGGTGTGGTGGGCGCGGCGCAAACGCACGCTGCGCATCCGGTCGGGCAGGTTCCGTTGACGGGATCGAAACATGCGGTGACGGACGGACCCTGCGTGACCGTGCAGCAGAGCTGTCCCGGATTGCAGCATTCAGCGCCGCAGCAGACGGTGCCGGTGCTGCACGTGCCGGTCATGATGCATGGCCAGCTGGTGGCACACGTCCCGTTCGCGCAGTAGGGCTGCGTCCCGGTGCAGGCGTGGCCGCAGGTGCCGCAGTTCAGGATATCGTTGCCGGAGTTGACGCAACGGCCGCCGCAGCACTTGAAGCCCTGGCAGTCGGTGTCGGTTTGACACGAGCTTCCGCCCGCGCCGCCCGTTCCAGTCGACCCGCCGCCGCCGCCGTGGGCGGAGGCGTCACCGTTCGACGAGACCGATCCACACGCGGCGATTGCCAGCGCGCCAAGGCCAACGACGATGAAGCCGATGCGTCTCATCACTCCATCGTAACGCCATCGTAACGCCGTCGCGCCCGTGGGTCATTCAGGGAACGCGGCGACGACGCCCTGCCCGTTGTACCAGGCGCCGACCAGGGTCGGCCCCGCGAAGCAGAGGGCGGTCGGTCCACCCGAGCTCGGTTCCACCACCTCGGCGGGCTGCCAGCCGGTCTGCGGTGCGAAACGCTGGAGCACGGCCGACGAGGACCCGTCGCGCCGGATCTCCCCGTAGAACAGCGCGATGCGGCCATCGGGATGCATTGCCGCCAGCGGCCCGCCGACGCCTGGTACCGGCACGATCGGCGGCGACCAACCGGTCCCTGGATCGAAGACGCGCATCGTGGCGGTGGTCGGGGTGGCGGCGAGCTCGTGCCAGATCACGACCGCGCCACCGACGCCGTTGCCGATCAACTGGAACGAGTCGGCGCCGTTCGGGGTCAGCACCTGGGCGTCCGTCCAGAGATCCCCGTCCACGCTGGTACGAGCGAGCAGCTGCGCGGCCGAGGCGCTCGACCGCTGATACACGAGCAAGATGGTGCGGCCACCGGCCGCGATCACCTGCGGTGAACCGTCGACGGTGAAGGTCACCTGGGTCCGGTCGGCGTCCTCCAGGGTCTTCGGCGCGCTCCATTGCGATCCGGTCCGGCGCGAGACGAGCACTCGGGCTCGCACCCCGTCGCTCCAGGCCCACGCCGCCGCCAGGTCACCGCCCCCGCGCTCGAGCAGGCTCGGCGAGCTGGCGGACGTGCCGTTCGGTTGGTTGATGCTCTCGCCGATCACCGTGCCGGCGGCATCGACGTGGCTCGACCAGGCGGCGGCTGGCCAACCCGACACGTCCCCCTGCTCTGGGCCGTCGCGGGTACGATGTATTTCAGATGAGACGGCGCGCGCTGCTGGTTGTGGGGTTGGTCGCCGTGGTGTGCGCGCCGCTCGCGTGCCGGAAGCGAGGGCGTGCGCCGCGCTTCTCCGGCACCACGCCGCCGGGGGCGGGCGGCTTGCATTTCGTGTACGAGGTCGATTTTTCGCGCGCCTTCGAGGCGGGATCGGGCCGCGAGGCGCTGCTGGCGCGTACCGTGGACGTGCTGCGCCGGCGGGTCGATCAGCTGACCTCGTCGGGCGAGGTGAGGCCGCTCGGGTCCGGCTCGGGCGTCGAGGTGTTCTTGCCGGCGGAGCCGCCCGCGCTGCGCGAGGCCTTTCGTCGCGTCGCGCGCCTGCCGGGACGCTTCCAGGTTCTGCTCGTCGACAACGACAGCCCATATATGAAGACGCTGGCCGAGCGCGCTCGTGGGCCGGCGTTCGAGCGCGTGAGCCCGGCAGCGGACGCCTGGACCGCTCCAAACGGCGCCGGGACTCGTGATGATGTTTTCCTGCGCGCGAGCGATCGGGCAGCGCTGATCGCCGCCGTGGATAAGCTCACGGCGGAAGTTCCGCTCGCGTCCAATCGCGCCATCGTTCTCGAGAAATGGAACGATCCTGATGCCGAGGGTGCACCGGGGGGCACGCGATGGCGGACCTACTACGTCGAGAAGGTGGGCGGCCTCTCCAACGGCGACATCGCCTCGGCGGCGCCGGGGCGCAGCTTCGACGGGCGACCGGACGTGCAGGTCGTCCTCACCGCGCAGGGACGGAAGACCTTCGGCGAGATGACCACGCAGGGAGTAGGTCGCAAGATCGCCGTCGTTCTCGACGGAGAGGTCCAGACGGCGCCCGTCGTGGCGTCGCCCATCCCGAACGGGCGCGTCCACATCATGACCGGAAGCAGTCCGTCGCTCGACCCGGCCTTGCTGAACGAGGAGGTCGAGGACTTCGCTCTGGTGCTGAATTCGGGGCCGCTGCCCGCCCCGATCCGGCTCATGGTCGAGGAGCCTGTACAGAGCAGGCCCGGGCCGGCGCCCCGCTAGGGTTCAAGTCGTCTGGTCTAGCCTCCGTCGACCGGAGTCAGCATCACCGTCGACGGTTGGAGCTGCGCGAAGGTGCAGCCGCACGTCGGCGGTGAGATGGTGACGTCGATCTGAACGGTCATCGTCTGGTATCCGGGGGCGGAGACCTCGAGCGAATAGGTCCCCGGCGTGACCGCGACGCCCCCCGGCCACGAGCAGAGGATCGCGTCGAAATTGGGCTCGCAGGACATCGTCCCGCTCACCGGCCCCGTCAGTGTGGCCTGCACGCCGGTCACGGCCATCGCCGGCATCGTCGTCACCGCGACGGTCGCGGTGGCGCTGGTCGCGGGACAACCGAAGGGGCAGGCCTGGCCAGCGTCGTTGGTGCCGGCCGTCGTGAACGCGCAGGTGCCGCCCGCGCAGATCGCGGCGGATTTGCAGAAGACGTCCGTGACAGCACAGGGCGGCTCCGGATTGCAGGTCGGTGTACGGATCGCGACGGCCGACTCGTAGGCGCTGTAGCCAACCTGGTTGACGGCCGCGTTCGGGCAGGAGCCGCCGCAGCAGCTCAGCGTCCCCTGGAAAACGGGCACGCAATCCGAGTCGACCGTGCAGCTCTGCTGAAACTCGGAGGCCGCGATGCTGTGATTTTCACCGGAGCCGCCGCTCAGCTGCGAATGACAGCCTCCGATCGCCGCCGCCAGACAGCAAAGGAACAAGGTGCGCTTCATGGAGCGTGCTCGACTACAAGCATCGTGCCAGGGCGATGTCCCATCAATAGATGACGAAAACGCCGCGGTTCAGCGACGAACGTCAGACACTCCCGGCCAGAATGCGCGCGTAGGCCTCAAAAATCCGTCGCGCCCGTCGGCCAGGACCCGTCATTCGACGGGTCATTCGCAGTTGCCGCTCTCGACGGAAGACGTCTACACTGGGCGGCCCCCCCTAACTTCTGGAGCCCTCGCCTCATGGAACATCGCGTTCGCTTATACGGGATCGCCACGACCGCCCTCTTCGCCGCGGTGCTGAGCAACTGCTCGGGCTCCGTCGGCACCGGCAGCGCGGGAACTGCCGGAAACGGCGCGAGTGGCACCGGCGGCACCGATGCGAGCGGCCGCGGCGGCACCACCGGCACCGGCGCGACGGGCGCGGGCGGTACGACGACCGGACGCGGCGGTGCCGCGGGAACCGTCGCCGGCGGAACGGGCGGTGCGTCCGGAACGGGCGGGAGCGCGACCGGCGGGACGACCGGCCGCGGCGGAACCGGCGGCGCGGCCGGCACCGGCGGAACGGCCACCGGCGGGACGACGGGACGCGGGGGCAGCGCGGCCGGCGCAAGCGGCACCGGCGGCAGCGGCACGGGTGGCAGCGGTGGCAGCGGAGGCAGCGGCGGATCGACCGGCACCGGCGGCGCCACCGGCACCGGCGGCTCGGCGGCCGGAACCTGCATCGACGGCATGCAGAACGGCACCGAGACGGGCGTCGACTGCGGCGGCTCCTGCGGCGCCTGCCCGAACTACAAGCTCGGCAACGGGCCGAACACTGCGGACACGACCGGCAGCGGCTGCAACAACGGACCCGCGTTCATGTGCGTGCGCGACATGGTCTACAGCCCGGAGTTCAAGGTCGCCGAAGCGGACGACTTCGGCTCGCCGACCAACCCGCAGTTCGTCTACGGCGTCGTCGGGCACGACGTCGACAGCGGCGGGATCGACAAGGCGGGCAACAACGCCTGCTGCGAGTGTTACCAGCTGATCTTCACCACGCCGCGCGACAACGTCACCGGGGTCCCGACGCCGAAGCCGATGATCGTGCAGGCGTTCAACACCGGCGCCGGCGGCGGAAAGAACTTTGACATCTTCATGGGCGACGGCGGCGAGGGCGGCAACACCGCCGGTTGCAGCCGGCAGTACACGGCCTATCCGACCATCGGCCAGCCGAACAACGGCGGCATCCGCGCGCTCACCACCAGCCAGTGCGTCGGGGCCATGAACCAGTACACGGCGGCGTCGATCGGCGCGATGTCATGCCAGAGCGCGATCGCGTCTGGCTGTCAGATGATCACGGCCAGCAACGCGTCGGTGCAGAGCACCACGCAGGACTCGTGCGAGGAGACCAGCCAGCCGCAGAACCTCTATCACCTGAACTGGAACGTGCTGGCGAAGCGGATCGAATGCCCGGCGAACCTGACGCGCGTCACCGGCTGCAAGCTGAACTCGCAGGGGCTGGCGATGGCGGACCCGACGGCCGTCGACATGAACTCGGCCAACGGCAAGGGATTCTCGTCCGGCTACACGACGACGACGATGCAGGACTGCTGCCGGCCGACCTGCGCTTACAAGGGCAACGTCAGCGGCGCCGACTCGACGTACAAGCAGTACTACACCTGCGACGCCAGCGGGAACCCGTCCTAGCTCAAGAACCTGAACAATTCTCCCGAAACAAATTGGTCTTGCGCCGCCTGCG
>Ga0066903_100007112_pt1 | contig 10084 bp, 7 predicted proteins | sample PanSoiMetaGPlot1_FD_67491 | JGI IMG/M metagenome (GOLD analysis project Ga0066903, IMG submission 67491) | Tropical forest soil microbial communities from Panama analyzed to predict greenhouse gas emissions - Panama Soil - Plot 1 (version 2) | ecosystem: Environmental > Terrestrial > Soil >... | reverse complement strand
AAGGTCATCAGGGCAGTAGGCAATTACGGAGAGATCTTCGAGCGTAACCTCGGCTCTGGTTCACGGCTCAAGATTGAGCGAGGCCTGAACAATCTCTGGAACAACGGCGGCCTACAATATGCTCCGCCGGTGCGGTAGCACCCGCCAATGTCCGTCGATTGCGCTTGCAGAATGCGCGAGGCGTTTCTTGACTTCAGTGGCCAGGGGTCGTCACGGTTCTGCTTCGCTGCGAGGCTGGTCAATACGGTTCGCAATTCCAGATGGACTGCGCTCAGCTCCATCTCCCGGGGCTGGCGAGCGGCGGGTCGGTATGGCGCACAGGTTGGGCCCTCCTTGTCAGAGTAAACAGCGACGTCCGATTGACCACCACGGAACGGCAAGGCGCGGGAATCTGGGGTCTTGTGCCAAGATGCTACAGCGCGACCCAGAATGCTCAGGAGGTGACGCATGCGAACGGCTCCCACATCGGCGGGTCAATCCCGCATGCCGCCAGCTCCCAAGCCGGACTTGCTCACGACTAGGGAACATCCATCAAGTTGAAGCTTGCGACGGCACCATAGTTTCGGCGATCCAAGATTCCTGCCCAGCAAAGCGCGTGCATCACAAGCGCCGAGCCCTGACAGATGCACAAGCGCTGAATCCAGGCTGAGGGTCCGGTGTTTCCGCAAGCCGTTCTCGGGAGATCACCTATTTCCCCGGCCACATCAATCACGTACTGGCAAGAACGCAGCGATTTGCAGCTTCTCGCGCATAACTTTGACTGGCGACCGATCTTCCGCGACGGCTATGACAGCGGCCTTGGTACCATTGGGCAGCAGTACCATCGCTGCCATTGCGATGACTGCATGCGCCTTCAGTAAGTATTGGGACCCTCGCTCCGATTTCCCTCGCAGGGTTGCCACGGGGCTCATACCAGAGGCCGCAAGGAATGAAGTCCCCTTCAGGTAATCCGAGAGACAAAGTGCGAAATCGGGCGTCAGCGGCCGAGATCCCGCAGCCCAATCCCCAGGGTGATGGGCGCGTGACACCGCGTGCAGGATCGTCGAGGCCTCGCGGCAGCGCCGCAGCTCGGCAACCAGGGCGCGTCGCATCCGATCGAACCACCGTGCTGGTCGATCTCGCTCTCCAGGGAGGCGGCTCGCATGGAGCCTTTACTTGGGGCGTGCTCGATCGGCTACTCGAGGAGCCTTGGCTGCAGATTGAGGCCATTTCTGGCACGTCGGCTGGCGCCATGAATGCCGCCGTGCTTGCCGATGGTTGGACCAAGGACGGAGCATCAGGCGCGCGCGCCGCCCTGAATGCCTACTGGGAGCGCGTGGCCGCAGCCGCGATGTTCAGCCCGCTGCAGCGGACTCCGCTCGACAAAATGGTCGGCCGATGGTCGCTCGACTACTCCCCCGCATTTGTTGCCTTTGACCTGATGTCGCGCGTGTTCTCGCCCTACGACCTTAATCCGCGCGGCTTCAATCCTCTTGCTTCCATCCTCGAAGCGAGCATCGACTTCAAACGCTTGGCCCGGTCCTCAATCAAGGTGTTCGTGACGGCGACCAACGTCCATACAGGCCGCGGCCGCATCTTCCGAAATGCAGAACTCACTGCTGATGTACTACTGGCCTCAGCCTGCTTGCCGACCATGTTCCAAGCGATCGAAATCAACGGTGAACCCTATTGGGACGGTGGCTTCGCGGGCAATCCGACAATTACTCCGCTCGTGCGCGAAAGCGAAGCGCAGGACACAATCCTCGTTCAGATTAATCCGCGCGAGCGCATTGGAACGCCACGCACCGCGACCGAAATCCTAAATCGCCTGAACGAGGTATCCTTCAATGCAACCTTGATGAAGGAGCTGCGCATGATTGCACTCATGCGCCAGGTGGTTGATCCCGGATCGGGCGAGGGCGCGCGATGGGCAGGGATGCGCACGCACCGCATCATGACCGACATGATGAACGACCTTGGCTATTCGTCGAAGCTGAACGGCGAGTGGGCATTCCTCGTGGTGCTACGCGAGGAGGGACGGCGGGCGGCTAGCGCGTTCCTCGCCGCCCATACCAACGATCTCGGGTGCCGCACAACAGCCGATCTTGATGTACTGCTCGCGGAGTGCTGAGAGTGAGTCTGATTGGCATTCTCATGGCCCTCGCGCTGCTCGTCGGGCTCGCTTACCGCGGATGGAGTGTACTCCTGCTCGCTCCGGTTGCGGCCATCGTTGCCGCAGGGGCATCGCGCGAGCCCCTTCTCGCACACTGGACGCAAACGTTCATGGCCGGTGCCGCGAAGTTTCTGGCAGACTTCTTTCCCCTATTCCTGCTCGGCGCACTATTTGGAAAGCTGATGGAAGACAGTGGTTGCGTGCAAGCGATTGCCCGCTTCATGACTGAGAAGTTGGGTTCGCACAGGGCAATGCTGGCCGTCGTATTGGCGGGAGCCATGGTTACGTACGGGGGCGTCAGTCTTTTCGTCGCCTTCTTCGTTCTGGCACCAATGGCGCGCTCTCTGTTTCAGGTGGCCGACATTCCCCGCCGCTTGATACCGGCGGCAATCGTCTTGGGGACATCAACGTTCACCATGTCGGCGCTCCCCGGCACGCCGGCCATTCAGAACGCGATCCCGATGCCGTTCTTCGGAACGACGCCCTTTGCGGCACCTGGCCTCGGCATTATCGCTTCTGTCATCATGCTCGGCTTCGGCCTATGGTGGCTTCAGCGTGCCGAGTCGGCTGCCCGCAGAAGCGGCGAAGGTTTTGGCTCTGCGGCATTCAAGTCTGAAGACGAAGCTGTCGACAACGCGTATGTCCGCGAGCGGGCTACGGCGGCGCGCGAATTCGATCCTGCCGAAATCCATCGTGGGCACCACAGTGACACCACCCCGCCGATCGTCTGGGCCATGCTGCCGCTCCTAGTCGTCATCGGCGTCAATCTGCTCATGTCGACAATCATATTGCCCAAGCTCGACCTGTCGTTTCTGGCAGAGGAGCGCTGGGCTGGCGCCTCGCTGTCGTCGGTCGGTGGCGTGTGGTCCGTGGCCGTGGCGCTCACGGCCGCAGTCGTGACGGTCGTCAGCTTCAACCGGTCGCGGCTGCCCGCCTTGCGCGAGAGCATGGACGCCGGCGCGAATGCCTCGGTGCTGCCCGCCTTCGGTGTGGCGAGCCTTGTCGGTTTCGGTGCCGTCGTCGCGGCACTGCCCGGATTTGCCGTGGTGCGCGACTGGATGCTTTCGATTGGCGGCGGGCCGATTGCATCCCTGGCCGTCGCAACAAGCGTGCTTGCGTCCCTGACCGGATCGGCTTCCGGCGGCATGACGATCGCGCTCGATGCACTGGGCGAGACGTACATGCGTCTTGCCGCGCAGGCGAATATCGACCCGGGTCTGCTGCATCGCGTTGCGACGATATCCGCGGGCACGCTCGACAGCCTCCCCCACAACGGCGCCGTGGTCAGCCTGCTCGCCGTGTGTGGGCTGTCACATCGCGAAAGTTACTTCGATATGGTGATTGTTGGCATCATCGGTGCCGTTCTGGCACTGCTTACGGTCATTTTGCTGGGCAGCGCGTTTGGATCGTTTTGACCAGGAGCCGGGAATTGCTCCTTAGCCTCAACCCATCAGGTGCATCATCAGCATCACATTCATTGGCGTGGCAAGCGGCTGCGCACCCTTCGCACGATTGTCCAACCGATCGCCGCAGCCACGACCCCAGGCGCCAACGTCTCCGATGCCCAACCGAGCGCGGTCGACCTCAGCCCATTGCGCCGCGCTACGGCCGGACAAAACTTGGTGAGGCGACGGTGCGGGCGCTGCTTGTCTTCATCGGTGCTGTCCACCGCATTGGCTGAGGGTTCGGCCTGATATCCAGGCTGAGGCAACTGGGCATGGTGGGCTGTGAGGAAGCGTTGCACAATGCATTCAACGAGGCTTGGGCACGAAGAGGCATGCCTTCGCCTATTTTGGGCCATAGCGGCCATATGCTTGACCGCCACCCTGCTCGCGGCTTGCGAGCGAAAAATCGAAGAGGCAACCCAAGCCGCTCGACCAGTGCGAACCTTGACGGTTCATAAGCGCGCTGCCGGTGCGCCCATCGTCCTCACCGGTCGCATTGAAGCCGAGGACGAAGTGGCGCTGGCGTTCCGCATCTCGGGGCGCATAGTCGAAAACGAAGTCAAGATGGGCGACCGGGTGCAGCCGGACCAAGTTCTGGCACGCCTGGAGTCACAAAATGAACTCAACGCGCTGCGGGCCGCGCAGGCCAATCTTGCGGCCGCGCAGGGGCAATTGACCCAGGCGCGCAATCATTTCGAGCGCCAGGACACGCTTCTCAAACAGGGCTGGACGACGCGCGCTAACCACGATCAGGCCACGCAGGCGCTGCAGACCGCCCAATCGCAAGTCGATGCCACCGAAGCGCAACTGAAGTCTGCGCACGACCTGGTAAGCTTCACCGAGCTCAAGTCGGATGCGCCGGGCGTCGTGACCTCAATCGGCCCCCGTGCAGGCGAAGTCGTTCAAGCCGGACAGATGATCATCAGGTTAGCCCGAAAGGATGGACGCGATGCCGTCTTCGACGTCCCGGCCCCACTCTTGCGCTCCGCACCGAGCAACCCCGAGATCACGGTAAGCCTGACGGACGACCCGTCGGTGGTTGCGTCAGGCCGTGTCCGCGAGGTGGCGCCCCAAGCGAACCCCGTGACCCGGACCTTCGAGGTCAAGATCGGCCTGACCGATCCTCCGCAAGCCATGCGGCTCGGCGCCACCGTGACTGGACGCATGCAGCGCGACTCCCAGGCGACCATGGAGATCCCGGCGACAGCCCTGACGAAATTCAATGCGCAGCCCGCCGTCTGGGTCGTCGATCCCGTGAGCCGCGCGGTATCGATCCGCAACGTCGACGTGTTGCGCTACGACCAGGCGATGGTTGCGCTCTCCGGCGGAATCGACGCCGGCGAGATCGTGGTTACGGCGGGCGTGCAGGCCCTGCACCCTGGCCAGGTTGTGCGCCTACTCGGGCTTGAGCCATGAGGGGATTCAATCTCTCCCAGTGGGCGCTCAACCATCGCTCCATCGTCGCCTTCCTCATGATCGTCGCGGTGGCAGCAGGTTTTACATCCTACTACCGGCTCGGCCGCAGCGAGGACCCCACATTCATCATCAAGACCATGATCGTTCAGGCTGCTTGGCCGGGCGCCAGCGTCGAGGAGACTCTCAAGCAGGTTACGGAGCGGCTCGAGCGCAAGCTGCAGGAGATACCGAAGCTGGATTTCTTGCGCAGCTACACCATTGCCGGCCGGACCACCATCTTCGTCGATCTCAAGGGCAGCGCCACGGCCAAGGAGGTCCCGGACATCTGGTATCACGTGCGCAAGAGCATCGGCGATATCGCCCACACGCTGCCGATGGGCGTAGTCGGGCCAGGCTTCAACGACGACTTCGGTGACACTTTCGGCATCATCTACGGTTTCACGGCTGACGGCTTTACGCATCGCGAGCTGCGCGACTACGTCGAAGCCGTGCGCTCGAAGCTGCTGGGCGTTGCCGACGTCGCCAAGATCGAGATCATAGGCGCCCAGGACGAACGCATCTTCGTCGAGTTCTCGATGCAGGAGCTGGCAAGTCTGGGCATCGATCGCTCCGCTCTGATCGGCGCACTGCAAGCGCAGAACGTGGTGCAGCCGGCTGGCACCATTGAGACGGGCCACGAGAAGCTCATGCTGCGCATCTCAGGTGCATTCCGATCCGAGCAGGACGTGTTGGAAATCAATTTCGTCGCGGGCGGCCGGATGCTTCGCCTCAGCGACTTGGCCCGTGTCCGCCGCGGCTTTGCGGACCCGCCGCAGGCCCTCTTTCGCGTCAATGGCGAGCCGGCCATCGGTCTTGCCGTCGCCATGCGCGATGGAGGCGACATTCTTGCCCTGGGCCAGAACATCAAGAAGGCAGTGGGCGAGATCACGGCCGATCTACCGCTTGGCATCACGCCAAGGCTGGTAGCCGATCAGGCCGTCACGGTGCGCAGCGCCATTGCCGAATTCATGACATCGTTGTGGCAGGCCGTAGCGATCATTCTCGTCGTCAGTTTCGTGAGCCTGGGTGTACGTCCGGGACTGGTGATCGCCCTGGCCATCCCGCTAACTCTTGCCGTCGTGTTCTCGATCATGGAGCTGACCGGCATCGACATGCAGCGCATATCACTCGGGGCCCTCATCATCGCCCTCGCGCTGCTCGTCGACGATGCCATGACGACCACGGACGCCATGCTCACCCGACTGGCCGAGGGCGATGATAAGGTTGCGGCCGCCGCGTTCGCTTTCCGCACCTACGCTATGGCAATGCTCGCCGGCACGCTTGTCACCATAGCGGGGTTCGTACCAGTCGGCTTCGCGGCCAGTTCCGCCGGCGAGTATACCTTCTCGCTGTTTGCGGTCGTTGCCATCGCCCTCATCGTCTCCTGGTTCGTGGCGGTCATCTTCGCGCCGCTCCTCGGCGTCGCCATCCTGACCCCACCGCGGACGCGTGCAACGGTTGAGCCAGGCAAGATCTTTCGCGTCTACCGAAGCTTTCTCGATCAAGCCTTGAAGGCGAAGTGGCTCACGATCCTCTTCAGCATCGGCCTGTTCGCCGCGTCGATCGTTGCACTCCCGCTCGTGCCTCGGCAGTTCTTCCCGTCCTCGGACCGTCCCGAGCTGCTGATCGACCTCAGCCTACCGCAGAATGCGTCAATCTACGCCAGCGAGAGCATGGCCAAGCGCATCGATGCCGTGCTCCAGGGGGACCATGATGTATCGCGCTGGAGCACCTATGTGGGGCGAGGCGCCGTCCGCTTTTATCTGCCCCTCAACGTGCAGCTGCCGAACGATTTCTTTGCCCAGTCCGTGATCGTCGCCAAGGACGTTGCAGCCCGCGAACGGCTGCGTACCAAGCTGGAAAAGGTATTGGCGGAAGACTTTCCAAGCGTGGTGAGCCGCGTCTATCCATTGGAACTTGGGCCGCCTGTTGGCTGGCCCGTCCAGTATCGCATCAGCGGGCCGGATTTGACAAAAGTGCGGGAGATCGCCCTGGAGTTTGCCAGGATCGTCGCCAGCAACCCGCAGACCGTGCACACCAACTTCGACTGGATCGAGCCGGCACGCCAAGTGCGCATTCGGATCGATCAGGACGAGGCGCGCCTGCTGGGGCTGAGCTCCCAGGCCCTGGCGAGCGTGCTCAACACGGTCATATCGGGCCGTCCTGTCACGCAGGTGCGCGACGACATCTATTTGGTTGATGTCGTTGCGCGCGCAACAGACGAGCAGCGCGTCTCTATCGACACTCTTCGTACGCTCCAGGTGCCCCTGCCGAGCGGGCGCACCGTCCCTCTCAGCCAGTTTGCGACTTTCGGTTACGGGCAGGAATATCCGCTGGTGTGGCGGCGCGATCGCATGCCGAACCTTACGGTGCAAGCCGACGTCACACCGGGAACCCTGCCGGAGACTGTGGTCTCCGCCCTGACGCCGGCGGTCGACACCTTGGCCAAGAGCCTGCCGAAAGGCTACCGGATCGCCGTCGGCGGCACGGTGGAAGAGAGCGGGAAGTCGCAAGCCTCAGTGATTGCCGTCGTGCCGACAATGCTGCTCATCATGCTGACGGTGCTGATCTTTCAGTTGCAGAGCTTCCAACGCATGTTTTTGGTACTGAGCGTGGCGCCCTTGGGCCTCATTGGCGTGGTCGGTGCCCTATTGCTATCAGGCAAGCCGCTGGGCTTTGTCGCCATCCTGGGAATCCTGGCACTAATCGGCATCATCACCAAGAATGCCGTGATCCTGATCGGCCAGATCGAAGCCGAAAGAGTGCAGGGCAAGGATGTGCGCCAGGCCGCCGTTAACGCCAGCAGCGCCCGCTTCCGCCCCATCATGCTCACGGCGATATCAACGGTGCTCGGCATGATCCCGATCGCGCCAACGGTATTCTGGGGGCCGATGGCGTTTGCCATCATGGGTGGTCTGCTGGTCGCGACCATTCTCACTCTGGTGTTTCTGCCGACGTTGTATGTGACCTGGTTCGGCTGGAGAGAGGTTGCCGCCGTGACCATGGCATCGCCATGCTCGGGTCCAAAGCCGTGAGACCCGCGATCGCCCGTGCAGCAGGCTTATTCAGCTGCTGGCTCATCCTACCTCAGTCAACGCCGCCGACATTCTGGTGGGGGTGCCGGCCGCTGTCATGGCTGCCTAAGCGAGCCTACGCCTCCTGCCGCCGGGACGGTGGAGCTTGATCCCGCCGGCGCGCTCTCGCCCAACCGTCGCTGCGCTTTCTGGCCCAGTCGGTCGGTGCCGGCATGGACGCACCGCTCGACCCAAGCATACCAGTGCAGCCGGACTTCGTTGTGCCTGGGCCGCATTTGCCGCCGGGACCGGCACGCCAGGTCCTTCTGCACGATGATACACTGCTCGAGAAAGTGGTCCTGGTGCTCGACTTGGTCGCCGTGTTGTCGTTGGCACCGCATCATTTGCCCAGAGATTCGCTCCGACACCCAGCCGCCCGGCGCTCTGATCTTCGAGCATGCCAGCGCTGCCGGCGGTTGCACCGCTGCCCGCGCTCACAGCTGCACTCATGGTGCCCACGGGTACGGCGCCGGTACCGCTCGCTGTACGTGTGGATACCGCCGACCCACACGGCTGCGCCGATCGCGGCCGCTGCCGTGCTCAGCGGCGCCGCGGTCAAAGCCGGCGTGATCGGACCCATCCGCTTTCTGCCTTTCGGGACGTGCTGCCGGTGTGGTGAGGCACTCGCCGCACGATTGGAGCGCGCGCGCCGCCAGACTGTGGCTGGCGTGCTGCTGGTTGCGCTCTCGATCGCTCTGGCGGCAACGCTACTCGCCGGACGTTGACCTTGCGACTTGCAAGGCATACGCTCCACTCTCAGCCCTATGCTCTACGCCCTAGGGGTCTCCCGCTCGCATTGGCAGGTCCTTATGGCCGAGACGGCATGGCACTCCAAATCGAGGGCAGACGCCGGCTTTCGCGCCGCGGTGGTGGTGGCGATCATCGCCGTCTTCTCCGCCCTATACTTCGCCAGCACTGTCTTTGCACCGGTCGCAGGGGCTCTCTTCATCATTGCCATTGTATGGCCGGCGCAGAGCCGCCTGCAGGCGGGTATGCCGAAGCTCCTCGCCTTGGCCATTATTGTCCTCGTCATCATCGTCGTGTTCGTGGCTTTTGGCACTCTCGTTACCTGGAGCTTCGGGCGAATTGGACGGTGGCTCGTCGCCAACGCCGAGCGCTTCCAGCAGCTCTATGGGCAGGCAACCGCGTGGCTGGAATCTCACGGCGTCGGTGTGGCGGCGCTGTGGGCAGAGCATTTCAACGTGCGCTGGCTAGTGCGCGCCGTGCAGGAGGTCGCGGGACGCGTCAACACTGCCATTGGCTTTTGGCTGGTCGTCCTCGTCTACGTCATCCTCGGGCTCCTCGAGGTCGATGACGCAGGCCAGCGCATCCAGAGCATGCAGAACCGGGAGGCCGCCCGCATCCTGCTGGAGGGCAGCCTGACAAGCTCCATCAAATTTCGCCGATACTTGCTGATCAGGACGCTCATGAGCGCGGCAACGGGTCTGCTCGTCTGGGCACTGGCCTGGTTTACCGGCCTCCAGTTTGCGTTTGAATGGGGCATTATTGCCTTTGTGCTGAACTATATCCCGTTCATCGGGCCATTCATCGCCACCGTCTTCCCGACGTTGTTTGCATTGGCGCAGTTCGCATCCTGGCAGGCGGCGTTGGCCGTGTTCGCCTGCCTCAATGTCATCCAGTTCGTCGTCGGCAGCTACATAGAGCCGCGCATCGCCGGCAGTGCCCTGACCATCTCCCCATTCATCGTCCTTTTTGCAGTGCTCTTCTGGACGTTCTTGTGGGGCTTGTTCGGTGCCTTCATCGGAGTGCCGATCACCATCGCGCTGCTGACTTTTTGCGCTCAACATCGTTCCACGCGGTGGCTAGCGGATCTCCTTGGCACGCACAACTCGGGGCCGCCGATCAAGAGGCCATGCTGACCGTTTCATGCCGGCTTCCCGGGATCTCAATGCGATGGGGTGTCAACAGGCAGAGGTGGCCCTCGGGCCCGGTGGCCA
>Ga0066903_100007110_pt1 | contig 10085 bp, 9 predicted proteins | sample PanSoiMetaGPlot1_FD_67491 | JGI IMG/M metagenome (GOLD analysis project Ga0066903, IMG submission 67491) | Tropical forest soil microbial communities from Panama analyzed to predict greenhouse gas emissions - Panama Soil - Plot 1 (version 2) | ecosystem: Environmental > Terrestrial > Soil >... | reverse complement strand
GTGGTGTGTGAATTCAAGTCATCTTGGGAATCTCTCCTGCGACAACGCGCTGGAGGCGGGGTAATGAGCCGATCAATGGTCGATCTGGGCGAGTATTTCGACTATCTCTGCAAAGCGCGCGAGCAGTTGCTCCGATGGATTGAGGGGCAACCCGCAGAGGTCTATACCCGATCGTTCCCCTTCGGCCTTCGGTCGATCCGGGCGACGCTAATTCATGTCGCCGACGCCCAACGAGGATACACACTACGGCTTGAGGGCATCCAGTACTCGGCGACAGATAATCCGTTCTCACTCGACACGTTACCTGATCTTCCATCGCTGGTCGTTGTGTGGTCAGACCTCAACCCGAGGACCCGGCGGGCACTAGCCGATCTCGGGGATGGGGCACGTACGATCGAGTACGCGAGTCGTGTGCTCGCGTCCGGGAAACGCCTTCGCGGGACGGCGGGTGGAATAGCCGCCCAGCTACTCTTCCATGAGGTGCACCATCGCGCGCAGGTCATGGCGATGTTGCGTCAAGTCGGAGTCGCGGCCGAGAATCTCGACTACAACAATTTGATGTTTGACCGAATCGATTAATATGGACCGCGGCCGATAAAGCGTCGCGATTTTCAAATGCTCACGATGAAGCCCCACCTAGTATACGGCGGGGCTTCAACCGCTCCGCTCATGACCTTCAGGTTGCCGCATTGAGATCCTGCTGTTGCTGAGCGCGCCCCAACTCGCCACGAGGAAGGGTACGGTGAAGGTAAGCGGGATCTGCCACCGCAGTGCTCCTCCGAATTGTCCGGCGGCGACGGCCCCGCCCTGGTTGATAGCAATGAGAATTGTACCGACGACGAGCGCGGTCATCGCCGACCGGCGTAACATTGGCCGGTAGCGTACTGCACACCGCAGGCATAGCCGCTGGCCTCCAAGGACGAATCCGGAGGCCGCCTGGAGGGTCCGGCCGCAGCGGGCGCAGGCGACGCCAGGCTGCCCGGTGCCAAGAACGAGTGGCAGCGCCGCCAAGCACCGCATAACTTTCACCTTCCTCTCTATTGCTCATCAGTCGATGGCTTCTGTCTTCATTGCTCACTCTGTAATACACTCGGCCGGGAAAGGTAGATTGACCGTAGGCCGCACCGCGGCGGCAATCCTGGGACAAGCGTCCGGCGCGTGGCGACGGCCTTCTTCGATGCGAGTGACGCGATGCGGTGTCGCTCAGTGGGGACGACCGAGTTACTCGGAGGTTGGCATTACCGGCCCGGCCGAACTCCGCCCCGGTAGCAAGCTTCGAATCGACGGGTCTGAAAAAGCATCTCGCCGATGATGGCGAAGAATACCGAGCCGCTGGCATGCCGACGGGTTGGACCAATTTGAGTCGCCTGCCGCTGTGCACGAGGAGTGAGACATGATGGCGCTGCCATTTGGGATCGCGGAATACGAGGGGCGGCTCCAGCGCACACGGACGGCGATGCGCGAAGCGAACCTAGATTTGCTTCTGCTGTTCCATCAAGAGAGCCTCTACTATTTGTTCGGCTATGATCAGATTGGGTACTGGGTGTACCAGACCGTAGTGTTGCCGGCCGACGGATCGGCGCCGACCGCGATCTGCCGCCATGCGGACGAACTCATGATCCGTGAATCGCCGTTCATTACGGAGATTCGGCCATGGACCGACGATAGCCACGTGAATCCCGGTGCTTTCACCGTGGACATCCTCCGGGAGCGCCACCGCGTGTCCGGGCGGCGGCGGATTGGCATCGAGAAGAAAACGCACGCGCTGCTTCCTTATTACTATGACTTGCTGCGCGCCGCGATGCCCGACGGAGCGGAAGTCGTGGATGCCTCCGACTTGGTGAGTGAACTCAGGCTGGTCAAGTCGCATGCAGAACTCGCATACATGCGCCGGGCGGCACAAATCATGGACCAAGCGTTTACCGCGGCCTTCGCTGCTGCCCGTCCGGGGGCACGCGAGTGCGACGTCAACGCGGCGGTACTTCACACGCTGTCGTCGCTGGGTGCCGACTACCCGGCTGTGGCTCCGCCGATTGCTTCGGGGCCGCGCACGATTACGCAGACCCACGGCGCGGCGACGGAGCGCGTGATGCAGAACGGTGATCCGTTGACGGTTGAGATCGGTGCGCCGTACAAGCGCTACCATGCCGTGGCGGTCCATTCCGCTCATCTCGGCGAGCCCGCGGCGGAACTCCGTGCGCTGTACAATGGCCTGCGCGACGGGATCGAGGCCGGGCTGGAAATAATCCGCCCCGGACTGCCGGCCGCCGGGGTCGCGACCACCATCGTGGACCGGCTTGAATCAGAAGGGCTGTCGCGCAGAGGTCGCCACGTCGGGTATGGCATCGGGATCGGCTATCCGCCTACGTGGCTCGACAACCTAAGAATCAAAGTCACGGACCCTCACGTGCTCGCGCCGGGCATGACGTTTTTCCTCTTTGCCGGGGCGCTGACGAAACGCGGCGATCAATGCCTGTATCTGGGCGAGCCCGTTGCCGTCAGTCCGCAGGGGTGCGAGCGGCTCAGCAGTCTCCCTCGCGAACTTCGCGTGCTCTAACTGCCGGTGGCAAGCCGACGCCCGATGAGGTTGGTCAAGGCGACCGCGGCCAAACGCTCCGTGACGCCGCTGGGGTCCCACTGCGGTGCAACTTCGACGAGATCCACGGCGCCCACCGGTGCGTCTTTGAGAAGTTCCACCGCTTCCAGCAATTCCATCGGCGTGATGCCGCCGAAGTTGATCGCGCCGGTTCCCGGTGCCAGCGTCGGGTCGACGACATCGATGTCGATTGTGAGGTAGAGCGCGTCCACGCCTTCCGTCGCGCGGGCAAGCCCTTCCTCTACGGCGCGACGGATGCCCATCCGCCGGATGTCCTGAAAGGAGAGAAACGTCGCGCCCGAGGACTTGACGAAGTCGTACTGCTCCCTGCGGACGTAGCCCCGCACGCCGATCCACACGAAATTCTCGGGCCGCGCGAGGCCGGATTCTATTGCCAGTCGGGCGTTGGAACCGTGGAAGTGCTTGCCGAAGATTGGGTTGTCGGGAGCCAGATCGAAGTGAGCATCGAATTGAACGTACCCAATGCGCTTCGATGCCGCGGGGCGCGCGGCTTCCGCGAATCCCGTAAAGGCCGGAAACGTGATGTAGTGATCGCCCCCCAAGATGACGGGGAAGGCGCCCCGGCGTACGATCGAAGCGACGCCATCGTGAATTGACCGCGACGTTTTTTGCACATCGGCCTGATACACGTTGAGGTCGCCAACGTCCACGAGGTTGCCACCTGCTGTCTGACGGTACACCTCTCCCGTGTTGATGTCCACCAATTCATTGGTCGGTGACGTCGTCATGTAGTAGTGGATGTGCATCGAACTGTCGCGGATGGCCTGGGGCCCGTACCGCGTCCCGGGTCGTGAGCCAAGAGTCGTATCCCACGGCACGCCGACGACGGCGACCATGCCGGGCCGCAGGTCCGAGAACTCGGCGTAACGCGAACGCAGGAACGTCCGTGGTCCCGCGTACGAGGGAAGCGGATCGCGTTGCTCCATCCGGCTACGCCTCCTTGCAAGTGCATCGTGCCGCCATGGCCTTCAACGATGGTCGAGCCGCCCCCTCGTAGGACAGCGCTGCGAGATCGCCGAATCCGGCGCCATTCTGCTCGCGGGTCGTGGAGGTGGCTCCATGCCGATCGGCCCTACGGCCGTGCTGGCCCGTTACACTGTTGAGGCGTCCCTCGACGCCGTTCCCGCCCCCGTCGTCCGTAAGGTCAAAGAGCTTGTTCTCGACCACCTGGGATGTTCGCTCGGGGGAAGCCGCACGCCGCTTGCGCGCGCAGCGGCGGAGGTCGTTGTCCCGGCAGCGGGAGGCGCTACGATCGTCGGGACACCTCACAAGAGTTCGCTCGGAGCCGCGGCATTTGCGAACGCGACGGCCGCGAACGCGCTTGACTACGATGACACGGGTCCGACCGGTCACCCGGGCGCGACCATTATCCCTGCGGCACTCGCGCTTGCTGAGGCGGAGAGGGCCCGCGGCGACGCGTTTCTGCTCGCGGTGCTCGCGGGATACGAGGTCTGGGGGCACATCGCGGGAGCGATCCAGCCAGGCTGGGAACGCCGCGTGCTCGTCTACGGCAACGGCGTCACGCAGACGTTCGGAGCGGCCGCCGCGGCCGCGCGCCTGCTTCGCCTGGACGTCGAGCAGACGCTCTGCGCACTTGGGCTGGCGGGCGCGTTCGCGCCGCTCCCGCACGACGGTAAGATCGGCTGGGACGAAGGCCATGTCTCGTGGGTCAAGGATAACGTCGCCTGGCCGGCGGAGGGAGGCGTGCGCGCCGCGCTGCTGGCCCAACGGGGGTTTCTCGCCACGCGGGAAATCCTGGACGGCGAGCGCGGCCTCTGGATCATGGCGGGGTCCGATCGTTGCGACTTCGAACGGATGACCCGCGGTATCGGTGTCGAGTTTGACGTCCTCCGAATGTCACTGAAGCCGTACCCCTGCTGCCGCTGGTTGCATTCCACGGTGGACGCCCTGAGACATCTGATGTCCGACCACGGCGTCGAGGCCGCGGACGTGCGGCGCATCACGATTCGTTCGATCGCGCCGTTGGTTGACTGGTTCCAGATCCGGCGCCCGGCAACGATGGTCGATGCGGAGTTCAGTGTGCCGCACGCGGTGGCGATGACGCTTCTCCGGCGGCCCCGCCCCGATTGGTGGCGTGAGGCCAATCGTACGGACCCGGTCGTGCGGAACCTTATGGACCGCGTGGCGGTGGAGTTGGACCCAGCGGCCCAGGCGGAATATGCCGCCCATCGCAACTCCGCGCGCATTCCGGCGAGCGTGGAGGTCGAGACGTCGCGCGGCTCTTTTCGGCATTCTCGCCGTGGCGCACACGGCGGCCCCGACGATCCGATGACCTGGGAGGAAATCGAAGACAAGTTTCGAGAGCTGGCCGAATCCGTCATTGGGGTGAGGCGCGCGGCGGACGTGATTCGAATGGTCTCGGAACTCGAAGCGTTGCCGTCGATCGGCGAATTGACCGCAGCCCTGGCTGCCGCGGGTTGAACGCGCTCCTCCGAGCGTCAGGCCAGGAGACCAATTGCGAACTGGAGAAGGCAGTGCCACCTTAACGGCCGCCGCCCGGGACATGTCCGTGCCGGGTGTGCGGCCGTGCCGATCACGGAAGGGGTGGAGGAGTTGGCGAAGCAGTTCATCCGCTCGTTCGAAGGCGCGAAACTCCCATATCGTCACCACGCCAACGGCGTGTACTCCATGGCGATCCGCACGCGCGGCGACTACGTTTTCTTCCGCGGGCAGACGGGCTACGATTTCGAAGGCAACTTCGTCGGAGAGGGCGACCCCGGCAAGCAGGCGGAGCAGGCCTGCAAAAACATCAGGCAGCTTGCGGAAGAGGCGGGGGGCAGCATCAAGGATGTCTGCAAACTCACCGTGTACGTGACCGACCGCTCGTATCGTCCGGCGGTCTACGCGATGATCGACAAGTACTTCGAAGGCGTCAAACACTGCAGCACGGGCGTGGTCTGCAGCGGACTGGCGCTGCCGCACCTGCTCGTTGAGATCGACGCTTTCGCCGTTATTGATCGCTAGGAGCGGGGGTGCGAGAGATGGATCGGAAGTCCACATGTTTGAGCCGTAGGCGGCTTCTGCAGTACGGGGCTGGGGCCGCGCTGGCGGCGGCGTTGCAGCCCGGCGCGTTCACTGGGCCGGGGCCCGCCTCGGCCGCTCCGCGGAGCGGCGGCGTGCTGAAGATGGCGTGGGCCAGCTCACCGCTCACGATCGACCCGGCGTACGCCGTCTCCGGCGATGAATACATGATCACGGCGGCGATCTACGACAATCTCACACGAGTGGACGAGAAGTTTGTGGTCCACCCGCAACTGGCGGCGAAGTGGTCATCGAATGATCGCGGGGACGTCTGGACCTTCAACCTTCAGCGCGGTGTCAAGTTTCATCACGGCCGGGAGCTGAACGCGCGCGATGTCGTGTTCACGTTCGAACGCATCCTCGACCCGAAGAGCGGCTCGCCGGCGCGGACGTCGTTCGGACCTGTCGGCAAGGTTGAGGCCGTGGATGACTACACGGTGCGCTTCCACCTTTCCATCCCGTACGCGGACCTGCCGGTGGCGCTCGGCACGACATACGGGCGCATTGTGCCGAGCGACCGGGCGGAATTGATAAAGACGGCGCCGTCGGGTACGGGACCGTTCCGCCTCGCCGAGTTCCGTCCGGGCGCCTACACTAAATTGGTCCGTTTTCAGAACTACTGGGAACAGGGCCGGCCGTACCTTGATGAACTCTGGCAGATCAACATGCCGGCGATGGCCGCGCAGGTGGCGGCGCTCACCGGCGGCTCCGTCCAGGCAATGTTCGAAGTCCCGGCGTCGTTCATCGCATCGCTGCAAACGCCGTCCGTGACGGTCGCCTCCGTGAAGAGCCCGGGGTTCCAGCCGCTCACGATGAATCCCACCGAGAAGCCTTTCGACAATGCGCGGGTGAGGGAGGCGCTGAAATACCTGGTCGATCGAGAGGCGCTCATCAAGGCAGTCTGGCAGGGCAACGCGACGGTCGGCGAGGATCACTCGGTCCCGAGTTTCAGTCCGTATTACGCGGCGACAACTCCCTCCCACGCCTACGATGTGGCCAAAGCCAAAGCGCTGCTGGCCGACGCGGGCTACTCCAACGGTCTCAACCTTGAACTCTGGACGTCGAACGAGCGCGTGGGGATGCAGGAACTCGCTGTCGCATACCAGCAGATGGCCGCCCCCGCCGGGGTGAAGGTCGACGTCAAAACCGTGCCGTGGTCGGTGCACGTCGCGACCGTCTACAAGAAGAAGCCATTCTACGCCAACAACTGGTTCGGCCGCGCCAGCATCGATGAGACGGTCTACCCGTACTTCCGTACGGGCGGCGGCTTCAACGATGGGTACAGCAACAAGGAGGTCGATACACTGCTGGACGGCGGCCGCGCGACGACCGAGTTCAAGAAACGGAAAGAGCTGTACGCTCGCGCAGAGCAGATGATCCACGTGGACGGGCCATGGGTCGTCGCGTACTTCACGATGTACGTGGCCGCGATGCGGAGCAATGTGAAGGGCGTTGCCGTCCATCCCCTGCGCTGGTGGGACTTCCGGGAGGCGTACTTCGAAGGCTGATCTCCGCCGCCTGTCGTGCGCAGCCTCGGGTTCATCGCCCGGCGTGTGGGCGCGCTGGCCGTCGTGCTGGCGGTGGTCTCGGTGCTCACGTTTGCGATCGTGCAACTCCTCCCCGGGGACGTGGCGACCGAGATTCTCGGCACGTCGGCCACGCCTGAAGACCTCGCCGCCCTCAGGGTCAAGCTAGGACTCACGCGCCCCACGCCGGTGCGTTACGCTGAATGGGTTGGCGGCGTGGTGCGGGGCGATTGGGGCGTGTCGCTGCTCTACCAGACGCCCGTGCGGCCGCTGGTGCTCGAAGGCCTGGGCCGCTCGGCGATCCTTGCGGGTGTGGCGCTTGTGATCTCTGTGCCGGTTTCGATCGGTCTCGGCGTCGTCGGCGCGCTGCGCCGAGATACCTGGCTTGACCACGCGATCAGCACCGTCACACTCGTCGCCCTGTCGTTGCCCGAGTTCGTGTGGGGAACACTGCTGATTCTGCTGCTGGCCTATCGGTTTCGCCTCCTCCCGCCGTCGAGTTTTGTGGATCCTCGGGCACCTCTTGCCACGGTGGCCTCGAGTCTCGTGCTGCCCGTGCTGACGCTCCTCCTGGCGCTCCTCGCACAGATGACCCGGATGACGCGCGCGAGCATGATCGACGCCCTCCGGCAGCCGTTTACCGAAGCGGCTCGGCTGCGTGGCCTGCGTCCGCGCCGCGTCGTAGTGCACGCGCTTCGGAACGCGCTGCTGCCGACAGTGGGCATCGTCGCGCTAAACGTCGGCTTCCTGCTGGGCGGCATCGTCGTCGTTGAGACGGTGTTTGCCTATCCCGGTTTGGGGCGCTTGCTGGTGGACAGCGTGAACCACCGCGACGTGCCCGTGCTGCAAATGGCGACCCTCGTCGTGGCAAGCGCGTACGGCCTCGCCAACTTGGGCGCCGACGTTGTGTACGCGTACCTCGATCCGCGGATCCGCTACTGATCCGCAATGATCTTCGGGTGAAACGTGGCGGAGTTTCTTCCCGAGTTCGTGGAACCGCCGTCGGCCACCGGGCGCGCGAAAGCGGCAACCCGGGCGTGGACGACGCTGCGGCGCACCGTCGCGGCGGTCCGCGGCTCGAAGGCGGCGACCGCCGGGGCCGCGATCCTCGCCGTGCAGATCGTATTGGCGCTGTTTGGGCCGACCCTCGCTCCGTATCCTTACACCGAGTTTCATATGACACACCTGCTCCAGCCGCCGTCCGCGCAATTCCTTGCCGGCACTGACCAGTTCGGCCGCGATCAGCTCAGCCGCGTGATGTGGGGCGCGCGCGGCACGCTGGCGCTCGCGGCGGTCAGCACCGTGCTGGGCGAAGCGCTCGGTGTGACCGTCGGCCTGGTCGGCGGCTACTACCGCGGCGTGGTTGACGAAGTCCTTATGCGCACGATGGACGCCCTCATGGCTTTTCCCTCCATCCTCCTGGCGATGTTGATTCTCACCAGCCTCGGGCACAGCCCGGTGTACGTGGTGGTCGGCATCTCCATCGTCTTCATGCCCCGGGCCGCGAGGGTGCTGCGCGGCCTCGTGCTCAGTCTCGCCTCCTCTGAGTTCGTCGATGCCGCACGCGTCCGCGGCGAGCGCGGCTGGTACATTTTGTTCCGCGAGCTGCTTCCCAACGCGTGGACGCCGATTATCGTGGACAGTACGATTCGCTTCAGTTACGCGATTCTGCTCGCGACGTCACTCGGCTTTCTCGGGCTCGGCGCCGCGCCCCCCAGCCCCGACTGGGGGCTCATGATCAACGAAGCCTTGCCGTTTCTGAACCAGGCGCCGTGGCTTGCGCTGCTGCCGGCGCTTGCGATCTCGAGCGCGGTTGTGGGCGCGAACCTGCTCGGAGACGGTATCCAGGCGAGCCTTCGCCCGGAGTAAGATCATGCTTCTCGACGTACGGGACCTGCAGGTGACGTACCACAGCCCGCGCGGCGCGGCCGTGAACGCGGTTCGAGGCGTGTCGTTCGCCGTGACGGCGGGTGAGATCTTCGGCTTGGTAGGGGAGTCGGGCTCCGGGAAGAGCACGGTCGGGCTCGCGGTCATGGGCGCGCTGCGCCCGCCGGCTGAGGTCGCCGGCGACGTGCGCTACAGAGGGGACCCGCTCCTGGGACGTCCGCCCGCGGCATTGCGGGCGCTGTGGGGGCGGCGGCTGGCCATCGTCTTTCAGAACCCAGGCAGCACGCTCAACCCCGTCCTGCGCGTCGGCGACCAGGTCATGGAGGTATTGCGGGAACATGAACGGCTTGATGGGCTGGCCGCATTTGCGAAGACGGTGGAACTCTTCCGCGCCGTGCAGCTCGCCGATCCTGCCGGAGTCGCGCGCAAGTATCCGCACCAGCTCAGCGGTGGGCAGCAGCAGCGCGTCTCAATCGCGATGGCGCTGGCCTGCGATCCTGAACTGCTCGTGATGGATGAGCCCACAACGGGGCTCGACGTCACCACCGAGGCGCGAATTCTTGATCTGGTTCGCTCCTTGCGCGCGCGGACGGGCGCCGCGATCCTCTACATTTCGCATAACCTGGCGGTAATTGCGGAATTGTGCGACCGCGTCGGCGTGATGTACGCTGGTGAGCTTGTCGAATCAGGAGCGGTCCGCGAGGTCTTCGACCGACCGCAACATCCCTACACATTGGCGTTGCTGCGCTGTCTGCCTCGCGTCGACGCCGGCCCCGCCGGCCGGCTGCCGGCGATCGAGGGCGGCCTGCCTGACCCGACGGCCGCGCTCAGCCATTGCCAGTTTGCGCCTCGGTGTCCGTTGGTCGAGCCGCGCTGCAGAAGCGAGTGTCCGCCGCTTCTCGAGATCGGTGGTGGCCGCACCGCCCGCTGCTTTTTTTGGTCAAAGGTCCCTGCGCTGCAGCGCGTGGCGAAGCCCGACCAATCGGGCGACGCGGCGGCAGCCCCACCGGCCC
>Ga0066903_100007109_pt1 | contig 10086 bp, 11 predicted proteins | sample PanSoiMetaGPlot1_FD_67491 | JGI IMG/M metagenome (GOLD analysis project Ga0066903, IMG submission 67491) | Tropical forest soil microbial communities from Panama analyzed to predict greenhouse gas emissions - Panama Soil - Plot 1 (version 2) | ecosystem: Environmental > Terrestrial > Soil >... | reverse complement strand
GCTTAGCGTTAACTCGATGTTAGGACGTTTGCGCTAGGTTTTCCGCCATCCAGTCCTCTGGATTTGAGTGGCCTGTCCACTCTGTTTGACGCCTCCCTGTTAACTTCCTGAGCCGCCGCACGGCGGCTCTTTTTTTGCCCCATTCGCTGGTCTAACGTGTGAGTGTCGAGCGGGCGTGTTTGCAGCCCGGCAGATATGCCGTGGGCACTGGCGTAAAGGGGTGTAGCCGATGGCGGGGAAGTCGAGACGCGGTGAAGGCGTTACCGTATCGTTTGGTGCAAAATTCGCGCAATCCAATCAGTTCAGAACCGTGTTTCGCGAGGGCATGGCGCTGGTCGAAGCGGCCGCCACCTATCTCGATGGCGATGGGCGCAAAGAGGCGCGCAAGCTGCAGCCGCCGCATTCGCTCGCCTACGCCACCGAGAGCATGCGGCTCACCACACGATTGATGCAGCTCGCCTCATGGCTGTTGATCCGGCGCGCCGTGAGCGAAGGGGAGTTGACGCTAGAGCAGGCGCTCGCCGAGCAGCGCAAGATCAAACTCCCCGCGAAGGGAGGCGAGCAGCCGAGCCGGGACTTCAAGGTGCTTCCACCCCGACTGAAAGAGCTGATTGAGCAGAGCGTCAAACTGCAAGAGCGGATCGTACGGCTCGATCAAATGCTGGGATTAGAGCAAGCACAGCTGCCGGAGGACGCCGACCATCCCTTGAGTACGCAGCTATCGCGCTTGCGTGCCGCCTTCGGCACGGACGCCGACTAGCAGCCTATTTGATAAAGCCTTCGTATTTACGCTTGAAGCGGGTGAGCCGGCCGCCGCGGTCGATCAGGTGCTGGCCGCCGCCGGTCCAGGCCGGATGCGTCTTGGAATCGATGTCGAGCTTGAGCGTCTCGCCCTCCGACCCGTAGGTCGAATAGGTGACGAACTCGGTGCCATCGGTCATCACCACCTTGATGCGGTGATAGTTGGGATGGATATCCTTTTTCATGGCGCGTCTTGTCTTGGAAACGGTGATTTTTGCCGTTGGGCTTGAGCCTATAACCGAACTTCCACGCGGGCACAAGGCTGCGCCGGAAGGGCGCGGACGTTAGAGCTTTCACTGCGCGCCCGCCTTCCGTACATTCGCCACGAAACTTTGAGGACCCCCCGCCCGTGACGTCAAACGGCAAGGACGAGCATCTCTTTCCCGCTTCGGCTGTGGCCGAGGAGGAGACGCGCGCATCGCTTCGTCCGCTGCTTGCGCTCAAGCCTTATCTTCTTCGCTACAAGGGCATGATCGCAGGCTCGCTGGTGGCGCTAATTGTCTCCGCCGCAGCCACGCTCGCCGTGCCCCTGGCCGCTCGGCGTATGATCGATGTCGGGTTCAGCCGGATCGAGCCTGGTCTCGTCGACAAATATTTCGCTACACTGCTCGGCGTGGGGCTAATCCTCGCCCTTGCCAGCGCCGGACGCTTCTACTGCGTGAACTGGCTCGGCGAGCGCGTAATCGCAGACATCCGCGCCGATATCTTCCAGCATCTTACCGGCTTGAGCCCGGCCTTCTACGAGTCGGTGCAGTCTGGCGAGGTAATGTCGCGGCTTACCGCCGACACCACGCAGGTCAAGGCGGCAGCGAGCACGACGATCAGCCAGGCGTTGCGCAACCTCGTGATCTTGGTGGGCGCGGTCATCATGATGATCGTCACGAGCCCGCGGCTGTCGCTGCTCGTGTTATTCGCCATTCCGATCATCGTGCTGCCGCTTTTTGCCTATGGACGCGCGGTACGGTCGCTGTCGCGCGAAGCGCAAGACAGTCTCGCGCATGCTTCGGCCTATGCAAGCGAAAGTCTTAGCCAAGTGCGAATGCTTCAGGCCTTCACGCATGAGAGCGCCGCAAGCGCGAAATTTGCAGACGCCGTCGAACGCGCCTTCGGAGCCGCGAAAGCTCGCACCAAGGCTCGCGCTGGGCTCACCGCGCTTGCAATATTTCTCGTCTTCGCCAGTGTCGTCGGCATCTTGTGGTACGGCGCCCAGGACGTGCTCGCCGGCACCATGACCGGCGGCCGTCTCGGGCAGTTCGTGCTCTATGCCGTCCTCGCTGCGGCCGCCATGGGCGAGCTCAGCGAGGTGTGGGGCGAGATCAACCAGGCTGCGGGCGCTGCCGAGCGGCTCGACGAGCTACTTGCGGTGCAATCCGAAATCAAATCGCCTACGCGTCCGGTTATCATGCCGGCGCCGCCGCGGGGGGAGATCGCCTTCCGGAGCGTCACGTTCCACTATCCGTCACGGCCCGCAATGAGCGCGCTCAGCGGCGTGTCGTTTCGGGTGAAATCTGGCGAGCGCGTGGCCATCGTCGGTCCTTCCGGCGCCGGCAAGACCACGATCTTCGCGCTGCTGCTCCGGTTCTACGATCCGCAGAAGGGAACCGTGGCGGTCGATGGCGTGGCGGTAAGCGAGGCCAGCCTCCAGGATCTCCGCGCGCATTTCGCCATCGTGCCGCAGGAGCCGGCGCTGTTAGCCGACACGGTCGCCGCCAATATCGGCTATGGCCTCGGCGAGGCCAGCCAGAGCGACATTGAAAAGGCAGCGCGCACGGCCTTTGCTCATGACTTCATCGCCGCCCTGCCGCAAGGATACGACACCATGCTTGGCGAAGGCGGCGTGACATTGTCAGCGGGGCAGCGCCAGCGCATCGCCATTGCCCGCGCGGTGCTGCGCAATGCCCCGATTCTACTGCTCGACGAGGCCACGAGCGCGCTAGACTCCGAGAGCGAGACGCTGGTGCAGCGGGCGCTCGATTCCATCATGCAGGGCTGCACCACGCTGGTCATCGCCCATCGGCTTGCAACCGTGACGCGCGCCGACCACATTCTCGTCCTTGATGACGGACGGCTGGTGGAGGAGGGGACGCATCAGAGCTTGCTCGGCAATGGCGGCATCTATGCGCGACTCGCCGAGCTGCAATTCGCCACCGACGCGGCTTAAGCCGATTCAATCCTCTGTCTCGATCAGATGGGTGCCAATGTCGGTAAGTAAAGGATCATGCACGCCGGCCTCCTGCAAGTGCCGCAGTGTCCTCATAACATATTCCACGTTGCCGCCGGCGTGGCCCTTGCCGCCTTTGACGATGCGGATCTGCGCTTCAAGCGGAAGGTCGCCAGCATATTGTGGGTGGTTGCGGTCGACGAGGTAGGTCAGCGCCTTCAGCACGCGATCTGAGCCATCGAGCAGTCGTATGGATCTGATGGCCTCGACATAAACATCCGTGACCTGCTCGCGGTCGCGCAAATAGGCGATCGTCTCATCCTCGACCCCGACGGTCACACGAAAGGCCACGCCCTTGCAGGCGCCGCCGCGATCGAGGCCGAGCACCAAGCCGGGCTTGGCTTGGGTGCCCCGATGCAAGACGGAATAGACGCAGAGCGCGCGGTGCGCCCCTTTTAGGAGCGCAGGCTGCGCCTCGGCAAAGGGGAAGCCGGGGCGCCACATCAGCGAGCCGTAGCCGAACACCCAAAGGTCAGCCATTCCGTGTTTAGCCCGATTCTCGACTAATCCTCATGGCCGTGCGGGCGGCCGAAATCCGCCGCCGCGGTGTCCTGCCCAGCCTCGATGATGCCGCGGCGGATGGCGCGGGTGCGGGTGAACAGCTTGAGCAGCGCGGTGCCGTCGTCCCAGCGGATCATGCGTTGGAGCGCCGCCAAGTCTTCGGAGAAGCGGCCGAGCATCTCAAGCACCGCCTTCTTGTTGTTGAGGAATACGTCGCGCCACATCACCGGATCGGACGCGGCGATGCGGGTGAAGTCACGGAAGCCACCGGCGGAGAACTTGATGACCTCCGAGTTGGTGACCTCCTCGATGTCGGCGGCGGTGCCGACAATGTTGAAGGCGATGAGATGCGGAACGTGGCTGGTGATGGCGAGCACGATGTCGTGGTGCTCAGGCGTCATGGTTTCGACGGCTGAGCCTAACCCCTTCCAGAACTTAGCCACCTTCTCGACCGCTTCCGCGCTGCTCCGCTCGCATGGAGTAAGGATGCACCAGCGCCCCTCGAATAGTTCGGCGAAGCCCGCGTCAGGGCCGGAATGTTCGGTGCCGGCGATGGGGTGTCCTGGTACGAAGATCGCGCCCTCGGGCAGCACCTTAAGGACCTGGCGGATCACGGCGGCTTTGACCGAGCCGACCTCGGTGAGAATGGCGCCGCGGGCGAGATGCGGCGCGACCAATTTGACGGCATCTGCCGTGGCGCCGACTGGCACGGCTATCAGCACCAGTTCTGCGTTCTTCACCGCTTCCGCGGGTGTGTTGGCGATCTGATCACAGAAGCCGAGCTCCTTGGCGCGGACGTGCACTTGCGGCGAGAGGTCGTAGCCCACTACGCGCCGGGCAAGCCTGCGGACCTTAGCACCGCGGGCGACCGAGGAACCGATCAGCCCGAGCCCGACAATAGTGATGGTGTCAAACAGCGGTTCGGTCATTGGCGGCTTGCACCCGAAGCGCCCATGAACGATTTCAGCGCATCAAGCACCGCAAGGTTCTCCTCCTCGCTGCCGATGGTCATGCGCAGGGCGTCGGGAAAGCCGTATTCCTCGACCCGGCGCAAAATGATCCGCCGCGATTGGAGAAATGTGTCGGCCTCGACCGCGGAGTGACCGTTGGCGCGCGGGAAGTGGACGAGCAAGAAATTTGCAGCGCTTGGGGTGACGCTGAGACCGAGTGCCGACAGGTCCTGGGCCATGCGCGCGAGCCAAATCTCGTTGTGCTCGACGGCGCGCGCCACGCCGGCGCGGTCCTCAAGGGCGGCGACGCCCGCAGCGACGGCAGGGCCGGAAACATTGAACGGGCCCCGGATGCGGTTCAGCGCGTCGGCAATTCCTTCGGGGCAATAGACCCAACCGATGCGGAGCGAAGCGAGTCCGTAGATTTTGGAGAAGGTGCGCGTCATCACCGTGTTGTGGGTGGTGGCCACAAGCTCGATCCCTGACTCGTAGTCGTTGGCGCGCACATATTCGGCGTAGGCCGCGTCGAGCACGAGCAGCACAGCATCAGGCAAGTCGGCGCGCAGACGCTTGATCTTATCGAACGAGAGATAAGTGCCTGTCGGGTTGTTCGGGTTAGCGAGGAAGACCACGCGCGTGGCTGGCGTTACGCGGGTGAGAATCTCATCGACGTCGGCGGTGAGGTCCTTCTCCGGCGCAACCAGTGGTGTGGCGCCCCGCGCCAGAATGACGATGCGGTAGATGAGAAAGCCGTGCCGCGAGTAGATCGCCTCGTCGCCTGGCCCGAGAAACGCGGTGGCAAGCAGGTTGAGCAGCTCGTCGGAACCCGCGCCGCACACGATGTGCGCGGGATCAAGGCCGTAGAGCTTGGCGATGGCCTCCCGCAACTGGCGCGACGAGCCGTTAGGGTAACGCGACAGGTTCTTCGCCTCGGCGAGATAGGCGTCGACGGCGCGCGGGGAGGGGCCGAACGGCGTCTCGTTGGACGAGAGCTTGATCACCGGGCCGCCGCCGGCGAGCGCGCTCCTACCCGGCACATAGGGCGCGATGTCGAGAATACCCTGCCTTGGCTGCAGGGCCCGCTTCGCCGTCATTGTCATTCTCCCGGTATAAATTCGCCTTGGCTTCTGCCTGAGCAGCGGGCCTCTCATAGGACCTTTCCTTTGCCCGAGGCAAAGAAAAGATTGACTTTCGGGCTTAACCTCCTAGCTAACGCCGAATTGTCAAACTCGCAGGCATATTGCCCACCGAACTGAATGGAGCCATGGACTTAGACTGATGAGTGAAGCGCCGGTATCGCAAGCGTTTCTGGACCATTCCGTTCGGCTTGCGCAGATCACCAATCCCGAGAGCCAGATCGTTCATTTCGCCGATCCGCTTCCGCTCGACTGCGGCGAGACGCTCGCGCCCTTCTCGATCGCCTATCAGACCTACGGAACGCTGAACGCCAACAAGTCAAACCTTGTGCTCGTCTGCCATGCGCTCACCGGCGACCAGCACGTGGCCAACATCCATCCCGTGACCGGCAAGCCTGGATGGTGGGACACCATGGTCGGCCCCGGCAAACCCATCGACACCAACCGATTCTTCGTCCTCTGCCCCAATGTGATCGGTGGTTGCATGGGCTCGACCGGTCCAAGCTCGACCAATCCCCGGACCGGCCGCCCATATGGACTCGATTTTCCGGTCATTACCATCGCTGACATGGTGCGGGCGCAAGCGAGGTTGCTCGATCATCTCGGCATCCCCGACGTGCTTTGCGTGCTCGGCGGCTCGATGGGCGGCATGCAGGTGCTGGAATGGGCAGCGACCTACAAGGACCGCATGTTCTCTGCGGTGCCGATTGCCTGCGCCGCGCGTCACTCCTCGCAGAACATCGCCTTCCATGAGGTGGGTCGCCAGGCTGTCATGGCCGATCCGGACTGGTGCCAGGGCCGATACCTTGAACAGGGCACGAGCCCGCGCAAAGGCCTCGCCGTTGCGCGCATGGCCGCCCACATCACCTATCTCTCCGACGAAGCGCTCCACACCAAGTTCGGCCGGAACCTGCAAGACCGCGACAAGATCACCTTCGGCTTCGACGCCGATTTTCAGGTGGAGAGCTATCTTCGCTATCAGGGCCTGAGTTTTGTCGACCGGTTCGACGCCAACTCCTATCTCTACATTACCCGCGCCATGGATTATTTCGATCTCGCCGCGGATCATGGCGACGTGCTTGCCAACGCCTTTCAAGGCACACGAACTCGCTTCTGCCTCGTATCATTCACGAGCGACTGGCTGTTCCCGACCGATGAGAGCCGGGAAATCGTGCACGCGCTTAACGCGGTCGCCGCCAATGTCAGCTTCGTCGAGCTCAAGACCAAAGGCGGTCACGATTCCTTCCTGCTGTACGAGCCTGAGCTGTTCGATACGATCAGGGGCTTTCTCAATTCTGCTGCGCGGCATCGCGGCATCCTCGAGCCTGAGGGGTCGCGGCCTTGAATGTGAATTTCCCGCCCCACGTAGTGCGTACCACTGATACATCTCGCGTAGATCTTCTGCTGATTGCCGAGATGGTGGCGCCTGGCGCGCGTGTGCTCGATATCGGCTGTGGCGACGGCACGCTCCTGCGGTTGCTAGCCTCCCGGCGGGGCGTCGATGCGCGCGGCATCGAACTGAGCCAGGTCGGCGTGAATTCTTGCGTGGCACAAGGGCTTGCCGTGATTCAGGGCGACGCCGACACCGACCTCGTGCACTACCCTGACCTTGCCTTCGACTACGCCATTTTGAGTCAAACCATCCAGGCGACATACTCGCCGCGGCACGTGCTCGAGCAGCTCCTGCGCATCGGCCGGCGAGCCATTGTGTCGTTCCCCAATTTCGGTCACTGGCGCGTACGCACTGAGCTTCTGTTTGGCGGCAGGATGCCGCGCACCGACAATCTGCCGGACCGCTGGTACGACACGCCGAACATTCATCTTTGCACCATCAACGATTTCCTGGGGCTCTGCCGCGACATCGGCGCCAAGGTTGAGCGCGCGGTTGCGCTCAACGCCTACGGGACCAAGCTCGGCGTCTCGATGCCGCTGTTCATGCAGAATTTGTTCGGCGAGCAGGCAGTGTTCCTGCTGTCGCGGTAGATGGCGTAATGCCGGCCGGTACCGGCACCACGCGGCGACGCTTGCTCCGAACTTCCGTCACCGGCAAACCGGCATAGATCTGTTTCGTCGCTTCCACCAGGATGACGCCGGAGAAGGCCGGCCACAGCACGAGGCCTAGCCGCTCCCAGAACACCGGCCATCTGAGCAGGACGCGCCAGCTGAAGGGCGGCATGTAGAGCGCGTACTGCCAATCCTCGGGCGAGAACATGGCGTCCTTCAAGAGCTTGGTGATCTGCGAGCGGCTGAACGGACGCCCGTAGCCGAAGGGCGTGGTATCGACGCGCGCCCACAGCCCGCGGCGGTTCGGCACGATGATGAGCAGCCGGCCGTTTGGCGCGAGCACCCTCCACAGCTCGCGCAGTAGCGCGCGCGTGTGCTCGCTCCATTCAAGCATATGCACGAGGAGAAGCCGGTCGGCGCATTCGTCCGGGAGCGGCAGCTCTGCCTCGTCGACGAGCATCGTCAATGCGTTCCCTTCTTTCGGCCAGGAGACTACGCCGAGTTCCTCCGGCATCAGGGCGCCGACCGGACAGGCATCGGAGCGGAAGGTACCAAGATAGGGTGTAGCGAAGCCAAGCCCGAACAGACTTCGGCCGTGCAGATTGCTCCAGCGGGCTCGGAGCCTCGCGCCGAGCAAGCGGCGCACCACGCCACCAAGCGGCGAGGCGTAGAAGTCCTTGAGGTCGATGGCATCGAGATGCATCGAGCATTCACCCTCGAAAGATGCGGTTCAACGCCGGCAGCGCAGGATACTATGCCGCCACACCGAACGGTCGAGACCATTTCAATCCAGTCTAAGGAGATGCTACGGTCCGCCCCAGCAAATCAGTGGCGGTAGGCTCAATGGTAAAGCTTGAAGTTCACCAATTTCCGGCACGCAGCGACAATTATGGCGTGCTAATCCACGATCCCGAGACCGGCGCCACTGGCTCCATCGATGCGCCAGATGCGGATGCGGTGATAGAGGCCCTTTACCAAAAGGGCTGGACGCTCACCCATATCCTCACCACCCATCATCACGGTGACCACACCGCCGGCAACAAGCGGCTTAAGGCGCTGACCGGCTGCATCGTCGTCGGCCCGAAGCAGGAGGCAGGCGGCATCCCGGCCATCGATGTCGAGGTGAGCGAAGGCGACAGCGTCGCCGTGGGAAAAAGCAATGGTCTCGCGATTGAGACGCCTGGTCATACGCGCGGCCATGTGAGCTATTTCTTTCCTGACGATGGCATCGTCTTTGTCGGTGACACGCTGTTCTCGGTCGGCTGCGGCAAGCTGCTCGAAGGCGACGCCAAGACGATGTGGCGCTCCCTGCAAAAGCTGATGGCGCTCCCGGCAGAGACCCAAGTCTACTGCGGCCACGAATATACCCACGCCAATACCAAGTTCGCGCTGACCGTCGAGCCTGATAACGCTAAGCTGCAAGCCCGCGCCGTCGAGGCCGAGGAGCTTGCCAAGCGGAGAGAGCCGGCGCTGCCGACCACCATAGCGCGTGAGCTTGCCACCAACCCCTTCCTGCGTCCCGCAAGCCCAGAGATTCAGAAGCGACTCGGCATGGAGGGGAGGGAGCTTTGGGAGATCTTCGGCGAAACGCGGCGACGCAAGGATAGGTTCTGACCATGTCGGCCACCCTCACCGCAGACGAGGCCATGGCCCCATTCTGAAGCTGGTCCTCGCACGACTTCGAGCCGGAGCCTCGAGGCCATTATCAGTCCATGTATTGCCCACCATTGATGGTGAGCGTCGAGCCGGTGATCCAGCTGGCCTCGTCGGCGGCGAGGAAAGTCACGCAGCGGGCGACCTCGTCGGCCTCGCCCAAGCGGCCCACCGGGATCTGGCCAACGATCGACTTCATCACCTCCTCGGATACGCCGGCGAGCAGCTCAGTCGCCACATAGCCAGGGGCGATGGCGTTGACGGTGATGCCCTTCCGGGCGCTTTCGAGCGCGAGCGCCCGGGTGAAGCCGATCACGCCCGCCTTGGCCGAGCAATAATTGGTCAAGCCCAGCTGGCCCTTTTGACCGTTGATCGAGGCGATGTTGATAACCCGGCCGAAATTCCGCTCACGCATGCCGTTGATCACCGGCCTCGTCATGTTGAACACCGAGTCGAGATTGGTGCGGATCACCTGCTCCCACTGCTCATGGCTCATCTTCTGCAACATGGCGTCGCGCGAGATGCCAGCATTGTTGATCAGCACCTCGACCGGGCCGACTTCGTTCTCCACGCTGACGACGCCCTGCTCGCAGGCGACGTAGTCGCCGACGTCCCACTTGAACACCGGGATCGTGGTTTCCTTCTTGAAGGCGTTGGCAGCCTCGTCATTGCCGCCGTAATTGGCGGCGACTTTGTAGCCGGCCTTCTTCAGTGCCTTGCTGATAGCGGCGCCAATACCGCGCGTTCCTCCCGTGACGAGAGCGACTCTCCCCATAGTTTCCTCCCTTGTTGGCGCTCTTCAAGGCGCTTCGTGTTTTGA
>Ga0066903_100007108_pt1 | contig 10086 bp, 12 predicted proteins | sample PanSoiMetaGPlot1_FD_67491 | JGI IMG/M metagenome (GOLD analysis project Ga0066903, IMG submission 67491) | Tropical forest soil microbial communities from Panama analyzed to predict greenhouse gas emissions - Panama Soil - Plot 1 (version 2) | ecosystem: Environmental > Terrestrial > Soil >... | reverse complement strand
GTTGTCGCCGACGTACCTGTCGGCCGCCCTCGCGCTGCTCGGCGCGACCCTCACGCCATACATGTTCTTCTGGCAGACTGCCGAAGAGGTCGAGGAACACCGGCGTGTCGCGGACCTGGCCGATCAGCGGATCGACGTCGCAGCCGGCATGATTTATGCGAACCTCGTTTTCTACTTCATCATTGTCGTCGCCGCGGTGGTCATTCCGCGCGGCGCCGCCGGGATCGGCACGGTGCTCGAGGCGGCAAAGACCCTGCGCCCGGTTGCCGGCCCCCTCGCTACCGCCCTTTTCGCCGTCGGGCTGCTCGTCAGCGGCATCATGGCGGTTCCCGTGATGGTCGCGTGCTCCGCGTATACGGTCGCCGAACTGTTCGGGTGGGCGGAGGGCCTCAGCAAGAAGGTGTGGCAGGCGCGCGGGTTCTACCTGATCCTCGCCGGCGCGCTCGTCGTCGGCGCCGTTGTCGCCCTGGCAGGCATCTCGCCCGTGGCGCTCATGTTCTGGGCGAGCGTCATCAACGGGCTACTGCTCGCCCCGCTTTTTCTTGCGCTGCTGGTCCTCTGCAATGATCCGCGGGTGCTCCGGGGCCACCGCAACGGGCCCGTCGCCAACGCCGTCGGCGGCGGGACTGTGCTCCTGACGCTCGGGCTCGGCGTGCTTACAATCGTGCAGTTCCTCGGTCGTCACTAGGCGGCTGCGTTTCGGCGGCCCGCAGGCCGCACGAGTGCTCGCCATACCTCGCCTCCCGGCTCCGCGGTAGCACCGTCTGGGAACCTGCGAAGTGAACGGTTTCATATCCCGGTGCCCAGGCGGTCCTTACACTGGCATCGCTGGAGACGACGGGCGGGAGGTGACGACGATGTGGCCGCAGTTGTTTGGGCCAGGATGGGAGTTTGGCATGCTCGCAGCCGGCGCGATCTTGGCGGCGTTCGGCAGCGCTGTCTGGTTCGCGATGCGAAATCCGCATTCGCTGGGGCCTGATCCGGTTGCGGACATGTGGCGCCGCTACGAACAGGGCGATCTCACATCGGGGGAAGCCGCCCGGCTGTTCCGTCAGCTGGCCCACCAGCACGCGGAGGTCGAGCAGGCCGGTCGCCAGTCCGGCCCCACGCCGCGTCCGCGGTGGAAAGTCTCCGTCTGGCGCGCCGGCCGCGCGAGGGCGGCCGCGCCTACAATTAAACTGGCGGACGCACGCCGGCCCGACTTTGGCGGCCCGACGTTCGGGTAACGCTAGACGCGCATCTTCGGTGGGAGGAGACTGCTGCGCCGCCAGACCGGGAACATGGTATACGGGGAGGAGAAATAGCGGCCGTACGGGGTGCCCGGCAAGTACGGCCGGTCGTAGGGAAGGCAAGGACTGCGATCACCTCCATCGAGAGGAGGCGCAGCGCGGTCGTCTTCATCGAACGCGACGTTCGGCGACAACCCCCGCGATCCTTGGCGAAACGGGGCGCCACCGCTTTCCTCGGAGAGGAGCCTCTGCGTTGGGGAGGTCTTGACCCTAAACTCGAGTTTAGGGTTTAGAATTGGCCCATCGCGTTATTGCGATGAGAGGAGATTGATGTGCAAGAGCCTCCAATCAACGTGACGCAACTCGCGGATAAACTGGTCGGCGCCGTCCCACGCTTCGATCACATCGGCAGGCGCGTCGCGGTGGCTCTCTACCGCGAGTTGGCTAAGGGCCGGCCGGTGCCGCTCGCGCGCGTGGCGACGCTGCTCGACCTGACGCACGAGGCGGTCGGCGGCGCACTCGCCGCAAACCTTCTTCTCTTCAATAGCGACGGTTCGGTCATTGGGTTCGGCGGCCTCAACGTCACCGAAATGCTTCCGCACCGTTTTCGCGTGAACGACGAGACACTCTACACGTGGTGCGCGTGGGATAGTCTCTTCATCCCCGGAATCCTCGGCAAGGCGGCCGACGTCGCTTCACGCGATCCCGTCACCGGCATCCCAATCTCGTTGAAAGTCGCGCCCGATCACGTACGCGGGGTTCAGCCGGCGGGCACGGTGGTGTCGTTCCTTGCACCCAACCGGGCGTTCGATCGGAACGCCATCACAAACTTCTGTCATTTTGTTCATTTCTTCGGGTCGGAAGAGACCGGTCGAACGTGGACCGCCGATCATCCCGGGACGTTCCTCCTGTCGCTTGAGGACGCCTTCGCGCTCGGGCGGCTGACGAACACACGCAACTTTGGTGACGCGCTCGGCACCGCCTCGGAATCATGAAGCCAGGTGCAGCGCCCACGCTAACCATCGGACGTCTCGGCGCGCGGGCTGGGATCGAGCCCAAAACCCTCCGGTACTACGATCGCGTCGGTCTCGTCAAGCCTGCAGCGCGCACCGCCGCCGGCTATCGAGTGTACCGGGACGACGCGATCAACCGGCTCCGTTTCATCCGGCGGGCAAAGGCCCTTCGCATGTCTCTGACCGACATCCGCCGGATCCTCGCCGTACGGGACGAAGGCGCCGCTCCCTGCAGGCACGTGCTGGCTCTGGTGGAGCGGAACGTGGCAGACGTGGAGAAGCAAATCATCGAACTCGAGCGGCTCGGCGCCGATCTGCGGCGGTTCCAGCGGCTGCTGGAAGGGAAAGTCCCGCCGGGCGCGGCGAAGGCGGGCGATTGCCCTTGCTTCGCACTCATCCAGCAGTTCGACGTGACGCCCGCGCGCCGCCGGCGCGGAGTCCATCGAGACCGGCACGCACGATGACCAAGTCGGTAACGGTATTCCACCAGCCGGGTTGAATCTTCTGTCGCAGGGTCGAGGAGTTCCTCGCCCAACGCGGGATTCCGTACCGGGCGCGAAACATTGCGGAGGATCCGCTGGCGATGGCGGAACTCGAGCGTTTGGGTGTTGCGACGACGCCCGTTACCGTCATCGACGGCGAGGTCGTAGTCGGATTCGACCGCAAACGGCTGTCGGCGTTGCTGGACCTGCCCGAGACATGACGGCTGATTTATGGTGGAGACTAAGCGGCGCCCGGTCAAAGCGAGACGGCAGCAGCTCCACAATTTCACAATTCAAACGGCAACGCGAAGGTGGGCGGCACGGCGTGGCGGTCGCGGCGCGTAAGATCGGGCCGCGTCCGGAACCACCGAACCAACTCGATCAGCTGCCCGACGATGTGCTCGTAGACTAAGCGGCCCTTCTCCCGCGTCGCGTATTTCGGCAGGCCGTTGGATCCGGTCTCCGAAAACGACGACGTCCAGTCCATGATACCGGCCGGTCCTGAGCCGAGGGAAATGTCGCGATAGTGCCATTTGTCCGCGCCGGGGAATCGCATGTAGGTCGGGATGTAGCCCTCGATTCGATCGGTACGGACGCCGTCCGGATCGAGATACCAGTAGAGCGACGTCTCCAATTCGCACGCGTGCGCGCAGCCGCCCACGGGCGACTCGCGGATCGAGTTCCAGTACGAGGCGCTCAACTGCCACCAGCCGAGCGACACGCACGCGGCATCGGTCTGCAAACTGACCTGCCGCGCGGCCACCTCGACGAGCGGCGCGTTGGATCCGTGACCGTTGATCATGACGATGCGCTTGAACCCGTGGTAGGCGACCGACCGGCCGATGTCGATCAGCAGGCGTATGAAGGTTTCCGGTTCGATGTTCACGGTGCCGGGAAAGTCCATCACAGTGATGCGTGTATCCGTACGCGACCTCCGGCATCACGAGCATGTCCTCGGGAGAACGCCGTGCCGCTTCGAGCGCGATCTCCCGTACTTGTTTCGTATCCGCCTCCAACGGCAAGTGCGGCCCGTGCTGCTCCGTGGCGCCCACGGGGAGCACGACGACTTTCTTGAGCGCAACCGCCTCGTTGATCTCCTGCCACGTCAGCGCGTCGTAGCGCGGCTCCCGGGCCGCGCGGTCGTGCAGCGATTCCGCCATCACCCGTCCTCCCGTCAGTACCGAGGCGGCTGGGCCGTCACTCGGCGATGTCGTTCCAGCGGCCGCCGCGCGGCCGAACCACGTACGGCGCGAGGGCGTCGGGGTTCGCCTGGACGCCGCTGCCCGGCCCGTCCGGGACGATGAACTCGCCATCTTCTGTGCGAAATGGCGTCTCCACGAGGCCGGACGCAATCTCCATCATCTGCGGCTGGTACTCTACCATCAGCAGGCCGGGCGCCCACGCCGCCAGTTGGAGCGACGCGGCGATGTAGCCGAAGAGGCCGACGCCGAGATGAAGCGTGAGCGGGCGGCGGAACGCCGCGGCGAGCCCTGCGATCGCCCGCGACTCCGTCGTGCCGCACCGGCCGACGTCCACCTGTACGATGTCGAGCGCGCCCGCCTCGAGCCACGGGGTGAACTGATAGCGCGTCCGTTCGCATTCGCCGCCGGCCAGCGGCACGGTGAGCGCGTGCGCGACGCGCGCCGTACCGCGGAGGTCCTCGGGCGCGACCGGCGTCTCAAAGAACGCGACACCGAGGCGCTCGAGCGCGCGGCCGAGTCGCACGGCGGATTCGGGATCGTACATCCATTGCGCATCGAAGCAGAGCCGGACATCCGGACCGAGCGCCTCCCGTACCGCCGCGGCCTCCGCCGCGTCCTCTTCGACGCCGAGCCCCCCGAAGAGCTTAAACGCGCGAAAGCCGCGGCGCCGGAACTCCAGTGCCTCGTGGATCCGGGCCTCACGCGTCTCCGCGACGAGGCCGGACACGTACGCGGGGATACGGTCTCGAGCGCGCCCCCCGAGCAGCTGCCACACCGGCTGACCCGTCGCGCGGCCGGCGAGATCCCAGAGGGCATTGTCCACGGCGGCCACCGCGTCGAGGTACAGGCCTGTGATGTGACCGCGGCACCGCATCGCAGAGTACAGCATCTCGTAGAGCGCTTCCCGGCGGAGTGGGGCGAGGCCGAGGAGGAGCGGCCGCAGGACTCGCTCGACGAGCACCGCCCCAGCTTCCGGCGCTATCGGGAACTGCGCCTCGCCGAGGCCGGTGACGCCCGCATCGGTCTCGACCGACACCAGCAGCGTCTCGACCGCGGCAGGATAGACGGTCGGATACGGTGCGACGATTTGATAGGCCGAATCCGCGGCGCGGCGGACCTCCCCGCGGATTCCCGCCCCGCCCGAGAACAGCGAGCCGGGACGGGGAATCCGCAGGACCAGCGCGCGGACGTCGGTGATCCGCATTTTGGCTACCGGTCGGTCCAGACGTTCCAGACGCGGACGTATCCCGCTGCCCACACCTCGTACCCGTGGACCGTATCGCGGTAGCCTTGGCCGATGGTGCTGTAGAACAGCGGCATGAACGGCAGGTCTTTCACCTGTAGCTCGTGGATCTGGTCGATCAGTGCGTGGCGCTGAACCGGCGACGTCGTGGCCGCGACCATGTTGGTTAGGCGGTCCCACTCGGGGTTGTTATAGCCGGAGGGGGTGCTGTCCGAGTTCCACAGCGGCCGGTAGATCGCGATGGGATCCGGGCGCATCGTGAGATCGTTGACGAACAGGTCGAAGTTGCCGGTTCGCCAGGTCTGCGTCCACGCGGCCAACTCCAGGGTGTTGATCTGCGCATTGATGCCGACGGCCTTGAGCATCGACTGGATGATGACGGCCGCCGCGTCGTCGAGCGGCGCGGTCGGGGTCACGTTGATCCTCACAACCTCGTCCTTGTAACCGGACTGAGCCATCAGTTGCCGCGCCTTCGCGGGGCGTAGCCGGCATCTTTGGACGTGATGCTGCTCCCGCGCCTAGAGCCAGCAGCCGCGCAGCGATCCAACTCCACACCCCCGCCACCTCGCTTGGCGCCTCTCCGCGAAGCGGAAGAGTGGCGCTCCGTCCCGCCAAACCACTGCGTTGACTACAAATTTCAGAGCATCGTATAATGTAACATGTTGCATACTACGATGACTCGTATTCTCCTGCCCAAACGCTGTCGAGCACGGCAGTGACGTCTTCCGTGTCGACGATCCGGCGCACCGATCTCGCCGATGAAGTGTACCGCGTCCTCCGCCAGCGCATCTTTACGGAAGAGCTCCGGCCGGGCCACAAGGTTCGCCCCGAGATCGTGGCACGAGAATTGGGCGTCAGCCGGACGCCGGTCGTCGAGGCGATCAACCGGCTCGCGGAGCAAGGCCTGCTCGTGCTCCAGCCGCACCGCGGCACGTTCGTCAGCACGCTGTCGCTGGAACACGTGACCGCCGTGTTCGACGTGCGGATGATGATGGAGGAGTTCGGCGCGCGGCGCGGAGTCGAGCGCCTGACGCCCGCCGACGTCGAGCGGCTCCGTGGCGTCCTCGCCGACGAAGAACCGCTGATCCACGGGGACAGCGTGACCGACTATCTCGCCTGGCTCCGGATCAATCGCCAGTTCCATCAGGCCTGCATAGACCTCGCGGGCAATCCGGTTCTGTCCGACCTGCACGCGCGTCTCAATCTCGACATCATGATGGCGCGCGCGTTCCGGTTGGCGACGCTTCGGAACTCACGCGACGTCCACGCCGAGCACCTCCGCATTCTCAAGGGCTACGAGCGGCGCGACGAGGCGGCGCTGCTCGCCGCGGTGCGAACCCATCTCGAACGGGGCCGCGAGGCCTACGCGGCCTTCGCCGGACTGCGATGACACCGGGCCCAGACGCGCGGTTCGCGGGTGTGTTCCCGATCGTCCCCACAATCTTCGACGGCGACGGGGCCTTTGACGAAGCCGGCCAGCGCGCCACCGTGGACTTCCTGGTCCGGACAGGCGTGCACGGCCTGGTCGTGCTCGCGAACGCCAGCGAGGGCTATGCCGTTTTGGATTCGGAGCGTCCCGCCCTGATCGCCGCGGTGATCGCCGAGGCCCGGGGCCGCGTCCCGGTGGTGGTCACCTGCAACCACCCGAGCACCGTCGGCGCCGTGCGGTTCGCGCGTGAGGCGGAAGATCTGGGCGCCGACGCGGTGATGTTTTTGCCGCCGTTCTTCGGCCAGTGGCTCTCCGACCTCGACGGGATTCGCCGGCACTGCGAGTCGATCTCGCGGGCGACGCGCGTGCCGCTGATGCTCCAAGACCACCCGCTCAGCGGCGTCACGATGCCCGCGGCATTCCTCGTCGATCTTGCGCGGTCCGTCGAACGGCTCGACTATTTCAAGGTGGAAGCGAATCGCGCGCCTGCGAAGATCGGCCAGATCGCCCGAGCCGGCGGGGACGCGCTTCAGGGGTTGTTCGGCGGCACGGCCGGCCTGTTGTTTCTCGAAGAGCTCGACGAAGGCGCGGTAGGCACGATGCCGAGCAGCCTGCTGCCGGACGTCTTCGTACGGGTGCTCGCGGCGTATCGGGCGGGCGAACGCGACGGCGCGGCCGGCCTCATGGCGCGGCACCTGCGCCTTGTGGCCTTTGAAATCCATCTCGGCGGACAACATGCGGTCAAAGAGGTGCTGGCCCGGCGGGGCGTGATCCGATCGGCGTTTGTACGCGGGCCGATTCGCGGAGCGTGGGACGAGCAGAGCCGCCGGACGCTCCACCGGCTCGTGGACGAAGCGGGCCTGCTCGGGGGCGCATGCTGATCCTGATGCTGGGCATCATCGGCGTTTCCGCCGCCGCGGCCGCGGCGACGGGGTTCGGGTTCAACCTCGTGAGCGCGCCGCTGCTCACGCTCATCTATCCGCCCCGGCTCGTCGTCGTGCTGACCCTCCTGCTCGGCCTGGGGGCGAGCGGATTGCTCATGCTGAGGCGCGACATCCGCCGTGACGTGGAGTGGGGTATGGTGGGTCCGCTTTATCTCTCGAGCCTCGCCGGGATGCCGCTTGGGGTCGCGGTGCTGATGTGGGGGCCCGCCCGTCTGGTGAAGGCCGCGATCGCCGTGGTCACGGTGGCCTTTGCGGGCGTCATGCTGACGCGGTTCCGTCCGCGCGTTCACGGCGGTCCGCTGCAGACCGCGGCCGTCGGCTTCCTCAGCGGGATCCTGTCGACCAGCACGAGCCTGAACGGCCCGCCGGTCGCGCTGTACCTCATGGCGCGCGGTTTCGCCAAAGACCGCTTCCGTGCGACCATGGTCGTCTACGTGTTCCTCGCGACGGCCACAAGCGTTGGTTTGCTGCTGCTTGGGGGCGGTGCCGGCGCACCGACACTGTCACTCGCGGCGCGGCTCGCGCCGGCTCTGATCGCCGGCTTCGCGGCGGGAGTTGCGCTGGCCGGCGGCCTCTCCGATCGCGGCTTCGAAGCCGCGGTGTTGGGGTTTCTCGTGCTGGTCGGACTGCTCGGCATCGGCTCCGCGCTGCGCTAGACGAACAACTGCCCCGAGGACAGGTAGCGGCTTCGAGTGCCCCGAACCCCCACGGGGTGTTCGTCGAGATTCTCGGCCTGTCGATGGTCGCGGGCGTGTTCGGGGCGATCCTCGGACTTGGCGGCGGCATCATCATCGTCCCGGCCCTCACGCTCCTCATCGGCCTTCCCATCCGGTACGCGATCGGCGCCAGCATTGTCTCGGTGATCGCCACGAGCAGCGGCGCCGCGGCGGCCTACGTACGCGGGGGGATCGCCAACCTTCGCATCGCGATCGCGCTCGAGGTGGCCACGACGCTGGGCGCCGTCTCGGGCGCCTTCATCGCGGGGCGCATCTCCGTCCGCGTGCTCTACATCGTTTTCGGCCTGTTGCTTGGGTATTCTGCGATCGCGCTGCTCGGGCGCGTACGAATCGAATTGCCGGGCGACGTCCCTTTCGACCGGCTGGCCGGGCGGCTGCGTTTCCATGGCGATTACCACGACCAGGTGCTCCGCCGGCGCGTGCCCTATACCGCGACCGCGGTGGTGCCGGGCGGACTCATGATGTACGTGGCGGGGCTCATGTCGGGACTGCTCGGCATCGGCAGCGGGCTGTTCAAAGTGCTCGCGCTCGACGTGATCATGCGCCTGCCGATGAAAGTCTCCACGGCGACGAGCAATTTCATGATCGGCGTGACCGCCGCGGCGAGCGCGGGGGTGTATTTCTCGCGCGGCGACATCCACCCCCTCATCGCCGCGCCGGTGGCGCTCGGCGTGCTGGCCGGCGCGTGGGGCGGGACCCACGTGATGGAGCGGCTCCGCAACACCACGCTGCGGAAATTATTCGTGCCGGTGCTCGCGGTGATCTCGGTCGAGATGATTCTCCGTGGACTCGGAATTTAAGTCCCCCGGCCGAACGCCCGCTCCGCCGGAGGCCTCCGGCGAGATCGATGTCACCGGCCGCGTGCTCGGTACGGTGCTGAGGGCCGGCGTGCTGATTTCGGCGGCGATCATCCTGCTGGGCGTAGTGTTGTTTGTACACCGGCGCGGCATCGGGGCGATCCTGTTCGCGCCGCCCGGCCTGCCGCCGGGCGGCGCGGACGACCCCAGCACGCTGGGCGAACTCCGCGCCGCGCTCAACAGCAATGCGCACGTGGCGGCCGCCGTGACCGATATCGGCCTGCTCACGCTCATCGTCACGCCGGTCATCAGCGTGTTCGTCGCCCTCGTGTCCTTTGCCAAGGCGCGGGACTGGACCTACGTCCTTCTTGCCGCCGCGGTCCTCTGCACGCTCGCGCTGGGAGCCAGGCTGGAGCGTCTGTAAGGCCGGCGGGGTGCTACCGGCCGGTCCAGCGCGGGGCCCGCCGCTCGTTGAATGCGGCAATCCCTTCGCGGCAGTCGTCGCTCGCGTACAGCATCCGCTGCAGTTCACCTTCGAGCCGAAGGCCGTCCTCGAACCCATGCGCGAGGCCATACCGAATGGCCTGCCGCGCGGCCCGCACCGCGAGCGGCGCGTTGCGGGCGATGGCGCGCGCGAGCTCCCCGACGGCCGGGGGCAGCTCCGCGGCCGGGGTGACGGCGTCCACGAGTCCGAGTCGCAGCGCCTCCGAGGCCCCAATGCGCCGCCCGGTCAGCATGAGACTCATGGCCCGCGAGGGGCCGATCAACCGGCTGAGGCGTTGTGTACCGCCCGCGGCCGGGATAATGCCGCGCGTGACCTCCGGGCAGCCCAATTCCGCCGTGTCAGCGGCCCAGCGTATGTCGCACCCGAGCGCGATCTCGCAACCGCCGCCAAACGCAAGGCCGTTGATGGCCGCGATCGACGGCACCGGCAGCCGCTCGATCGCCAGCGGCACCCCGAAGATCGCGCGGTTGTGCTTCCAGATGGTTTCCGGCGAGGCGCCGGCCCG
>Ga0066903_100007107_pt1 | contig 10087 bp, 5 predicted proteins | sample PanSoiMetaGPlot1_FD_67491 | JGI IMG/M metagenome (GOLD analysis project Ga0066903, IMG submission 67491) | Tropical forest soil microbial communities from Panama analyzed to predict greenhouse gas emissions - Panama Soil - Plot 1 (version 2) | ecosystem: Environmental > Terrestrial > Soil >... | reverse complement strand
AAAGAGGCAGCGTCTCTCGTCGACACGACGGACCGCAAGCTGCATGATGACGTGACCTACGCCGAAAGAATAGGGGAATGGGTTGCCACCCTCGCGGGCAACGACGTCTTGGTGCGGGGTATCAGAAATGCCAACAATCGCACCCATTACGTGCGCATGATCGATTTCGAAGACGCGGACCGGGCGAGCGGCGTGCGATCCACGAACGCGCTGTTGTTGGCGGCGCTGCGGCGGAAGGATTCGTCCGCAGCGGTCGCCGCTCTGCAGAGAAACCTCGATGTGCAAATCGATCGGCTGCCCGCCATCATCAAGGAAGGGATCAGCCGTGCCTACACGTCGCCGTCTTGGGCCGAGATACCACCGCGGCTCGACCCACCTCAGACGCCTAGCGGGATGCCCATCGCCGGCAGGGCCATGAACGCGCGGCGTTGATCGACGTCGCACGTGAGCCGTGTTGGTCATCAATTCAGCGTTCTCATGATTGTTCGTTCGATCGGTCGGTGCGCCCCGACCGTGTGCGGCACATGGATGTCGAACTTGCTGCGATATTCCTCGGTGATTTCCCGCGCTTCATTGAGATTGCGCACGACGCGCGGCGCGATGAGGACGATGAGCTCCGTTTTTCCGATGGCGCCGCTTTTCTGCTTGAAGGCGTTGCCGATGAGCGGGACATCGCCCAGGATCGGAATTTGCGTGCGCGAATCGTCGACCTGGTCCTGGATCAGGCCGCCGAGGGCGAGCACCTCTCCGTCGTTGACCAGGACGCTGGTCTTGACGCGGCGCTGCTTGATGGTCGGAGAATCGATGTTGGATGTGGTGGTGCTCGCCACGCTCGAGACCTCCTGCTCGATGTTGAGCAGGACACGGCCGCTGTCGCTGATGCGCGGCGTGATCGAGAGGATAACACCGGTATCGCGATAATTCACCGAATTGACGATTGGTGCGTTCGCCGTCAGGACGCCGACTGCGGATTGCGAAACGACGGGCACCTGATCGCCGATCTGGAGCGTCGCCGTCCGATTATTGAGAACCGTGAGGGAAGGCGAAGAGATCACATTGACCTGCGTGATGCTGTTGAGGGCATTGAGCGTGACCTGCACGTTCGCGGCTGCCAACGCATAGGAGAATCCCGGGAAGACCGACCCGAAGGCGTTGGTCGCGGCATCGGTGAGCGCGTAGCTCGCTCGCTTGCCTTCCAGGAGCCAGCGTACGCCGAACTTCAAATCGTCGTTGAGCGAGACTTCCGCGATCGTTGCTTCGATCAGCACCTGGTTCGGTACCACATCGAGATTTTGCAGGATCCGCAGTACCCGCTGATAATCGGCGCGTGAAGCAAGGATGATCAGCGTGTTGTTTGGCTCGTCCGCCGTCACGCGAACCCGCTCCTCCTCGCCGGGCTGGCCGCCGCCGACGGACGCGCTTGATGCCGACGCGTCGGATTGCGTGCCCGGATTGTTCGAGCTCGGCGCAGCCCCCTGTCCGCCCGGATTGATGCCTCCCCCGATCGGCGCGCCGGGCATTGCCGTTGCGAGCGCGCCGTACGGGGCACCGGTGCTCCCTGCGCCCTGATTCGATTGCACGTTGGCCTCCTGATAGCGCGGTGCGACGTTGCGACCGTTCTGCGCTCCATTACGGGGCGACGAGGAGAAGATCGACTCGATGACGCCGACGAGCTCCCGGGCGGAGCGGTTGCGGGCGTTATAGGTGAAGAACTGCTTTTCGGGGCCGTGCGCCTTGGCGTCGAGGTTTCGGATCAACCGCTCGGCGCGCGTCAGATAGGTCTGTTGCGGCGAGATGATGAGGATTGACTTGAGATGCTGGTTCGGAACAAAGCGAACCATGCCGCTCATCGGGCCTTCCTTGTCCGTGCCGAAGATCGCGCGCAGGTCATCGACCACGGCGTCCGGCTGGGCGGCGCGAACCGGCACCACCGCGACCGACATGCCGCTCATGACGTCGACGTCGAAGACCGACACGGCGTCGAGCATGGCGGCGACGTCCGATCCCGTTCCCGCCAGCGTGAGCGCGTTGCGGGCATCGTCAGCGCGCAGGATGGCACCCTTCGGCACCATCGGTTCGAGAATCCGGCGCATCTCCGATGCCGCGACATATTTGAGCTGCACGACTCTCGCCGAGGTGCCGATGGCGCTGCCGGGGCTGCCGGCCGTGCCCACGCTGATGTCGGAGATGCTGCGGGCGGCCAGATCGGCGGTTTCGACCTGGTAGAGGGACCCGTTCCGGATGATGGTCGCGCCGCTTGCCCGCAAGGCATTCTGAAACAGGTCGACGAGGTCGGACCGCGAGACCGGCGTCGACGTTTGAATCGTGATCCTGCCGTCGAGGCGGGGGCTGACGGAATAATTGAGTCCAAGAATGTCGCCGAGGATCGTCTTGGCGGCCTGGGCGACCGGTGCATTGACCAGGTTGAGCGTCACGCCGTCCTCGCTGACCGGTGCCGCCGTCGGCTTGCCACCCGGGCCGGGGCCGATCAATTTTCCCGAGCCGCGATAGATCAGCCCGCGGCTGACACCGGAATCGTCGGTCCTCGCCGGCAGCGGCGCGCTCTGCGCACGGACGGCGATCGACTTGCCGTCGTCGAGTCGAACGACCGGCGCCCGTGCCCATTCGTTGGCGGTGGGATTGTCTTGCGCGGTCTGGCAGCCGGCGACGACGAGGGCAATGGCGAGGCCGGTCCACGCAGGCGCGACCCGGAATTGAGAAAGCGATGTCTGTGGCACCGTTGTCGCCTCCTCAACTCAGCGCAATTTCGCGGGACGAGATGGCAGGCGCTCCACCTTGAAGGCGCGCGAATCTGTCGGATAAAGCCCGATTGCCAGCCGGCGGCCGGCCTGTTCCAGCACGATCCCGGCCGCGTCGATCTCGGCGATCGTCCAGCCGTCGATGACCTGCCCGGCCTCGTGCCAGTGGCCGTCGACATCCGGCGGCCGGCGTACATGCGCCTTGCGGGCGCCGCCGGCGAGGATCACGCCGTCGACGACCAGGCCTGGATCTGCAAGCGGTGGAGGCGGTGGCTTGGCCGCCACCGGCGCCGGCGGCGGCTCGAACGGCCTGCGCGTCGCGAAGAAAATGGGCCGCGCCAGGACGGGATCGTCGCGCGCGGGCTCCGCCGATTGGCCGCTGGTCGGGGTCGGCGCATCGAAAGGCGGCGGCGTCCAATCTCCGTCCGCGATCGGGCCGTCGATTGACGCGACGTCGGCAGCTTCCATCCATCCGTAGGCGATCAGCGCGGCGTCCAGACACATGAGCCCTGCAACGCCGATGATCTTGACCGGGGCTCGCTTAGCGACCGGCGGCATGATGGCGCACCGGCCCATAGACGTCGATTTGCGCTTCGATCGCGGGCTCTTCCGCCAGCGCAATCCCGGGCGGGCTTGCCGGCATGCGCAAGGCCGCCGTGTCGACGAACAGGTAGGGCTCGCGGCCTTCGATCGCCCGCAACGTCGCGTAGATCGTGGCGATCGGCCCCGCGAGCTCCAGGTGAGCCTTGAGATAGCGGATGTCCCCCTCGGTGATGGGCTCGAGCGCGCGAACGGATTGGACGCGCGCGCCGGCTCGATCCGCGATTGCCTTGAGCCGCGCCTGCAGGCCGGCATTGATGGCCCCGTCGCTCGCGCCGGGCAGGAATGCCGTCGAGAAGGACGCATTCCCGGCCTGCGCCGCAGCGCCGCGCACCACCGCTTCCCGCGCGGCGATCGCGCGATAATGCGACAGCGCGGCACGCGCTTGTGTGAGGCGGTCGGCCTGGTCGGACAACAGCGAGACGACCGGTCGAATCGTCAGACAGTAGGTCACGACGAGCGCACACAGATTGACGCCAACGAAGAGGCTTCGCCGCAATATGAGGGAACGATCGGTCGGCACGATAACCCCTAGCGTTGGGCGAAACGCGAGTCGGCGCGCGTCCGGACGACGAGCGAGAAGCGCTCGCGTCCGTTGAGCGCGTCCAACGTGATCGGAGCGTCGAGGCTCGCTTCTGCGAACAGGGGCGATCTTTCGAACGTTCCGACGAGCTCGGTCGCCGTCGCGGAAAATCCGGCCGTCGAAACCATCCCGCCGCGAACCCGCCAGTCCGTCACCCAGCTGTTGTCGGGCAGCACGCGGCTCGTCTCGCGCCAGAGATCGGCCGTCGACGGCAATCGCCGCCGCTCCTCGAGCGCGCGCAGGGACGAACGGACCCGCGCGATCTCGTCCTCAAGACCGCGCACGGCCAGCGCCCGTTCGCGTTCGATCGCCGCCTGCGCCTCGGTCGCAGCGATCGCGCTCTCCTGCTGGCGCCAGAACAGCACGCCATCGCCGACGGCGATGACGAAGGCTGCGGCCGCCAGGGCGCGCACCAATCGCACGGTGGCGGAAGCCGCGTGATCACTCTTGGGGCGAAGCGGGACGGAGGACGCGGGGCTGCCGCTCTCGTTCGCGGCGGACGCGACGAAAGAGAATTGCGCGAGCGGCAGATCGAGGCGACGCACGGCCGCCTCGACGAGATCGCGCCGCACGATGGTCTGATGGATGGTGAGCGTCTGCGAATTTCGCTGGTGCGGATCGATGTTCATGCCGAGATGGACGTCATCGGTGCGAAACGGCGTGCGGTGTTCGAGCTCCTGGCTGGCGACTGCATGAATTCGTTCGCGTGCGCGCGTGGGAACGTCGAACGTGCGATGAAAGAACGCCGTCGGCGGCAGCACGAGCCCGAGAGTCCCGTCATCTCGTTTCAGGCCGATCGCGAGGAGGCGGCGGTCGAGCGCGGCCGGCGAATAATCGGACCAGGCGATGTGCCCGTGGTGCGCCGCGCGTCCGCGCACCGGACCGATGTGGAGGCGAACGCCGTCGCTCGCGACGTGAAGCAGGATCGTCGGCGCCCCGCGGTCGCAGAGGCGCGTCACGATGGCTTCCGGCAGAAGGTCGCGGAGCTCTGCCAGCCACCAGGCGGCAAGGCGGCGCATGCCTGTGCGCAGATGCGCCCGGATCACTGCCAGGGACCGATCGGCGAATGACAGATCGCGTATTGCGCTCATCGCGGCGCTCCGGAAGAAAGCCTCGCCAAGCTGCGCCTGACCATGGCATGCATGGTCAAAACTATAAATCGATCAGCGGACTTTGGCCGATATAAACCAAAATATATTTGCAAATATAATTCATCCCGAAAACTGAAATGTATTTCAGAATATAAATACGATGAAGCAAAGCGAATATATTTTCGAATATAACACAAATACTAGCCTTTCCCCTTTATGATGCCCCCGACTCGGTGCCGGACCGCGTCTCCGAGGTGGCACGCTCGGCGGGATCAAGGGGCAGGGGCATGAAAGATCTTCGAAGGGGCGCAGCCCTGTTGATCCTTTTGACCTTGCCGGCAGGTTTCGTGGGGCCGCCGGCCTACGCACAGAACACCCCGGCCACCGGCAATCTTCAAATGCCGGCGGTCTCGCCGCAGCAGGCGGAGCAGTTCTTCGCGACGCGCACTGTGCCGCCGAGCGACGTGCCGGCCGCAAAGGCGGATCAGCCGGCGGAGCCGCTTCAGGCGCCGATCGTCGATCCGGTCCTCGGCCGCGAGCTACCGACCGATGCCGGCTCCGCGGGCTTCCCGCGTGCCGACTTCGCGATCGCGAAGCCGCAGGACCCGGACAAGAAAAATCTGCTTGGTGACACTCCGACCATCAGCCGGAGCGCACCGAGCACGACCGTGATCCATGAGGAGCCGCCGATCATCGGCAAACCCTGAGCAACGTGTCCTGCCACGGCTCCGTGGCCGCACACACCCAAACGATGACAATCCACTTGCTCGATCCGTTTCTGCGGAGGCTAGGTCATGCGCGTTCTCAAGATCCTTCTGGCGCTTTGCGTTGCGTTGTTCGTCACTTTGTCGGCCCACGACGCCAGGGCACAAGCCGGCATCAGAACGCTGAGCTGCACGCCGCCGGCGACCGATCCGGAAATTGCCGCGCTCGCCCGCGGGCTCAACTACGACCTGATCCTGATCTATGAATACGTCTACTACGGCATCGATTTCTCGCCCACTTTCGGCTCCAAGAAGGGCGCGCTCGGAACCTATCTGGATCGCCGCGGCAACAATATTGACCAGAACGTCCTGTTCGTGACGCTGCTGCGGCAGTCGTGCATCACGGCGAACTATCGCGGCGGCACCGTACCGTTCCCGGCCGATATGCTCGCCAATCTGTTGGGTGTGCAGAACGACGCCAGCGTGCTGAGCACGATCCTCGGCAATGGCGGCATTGGCTTCTGCGTGCAAGTGACGGCGGGGACCTGCACGACCACGGGCGGTGCAGCGACGAGGGTCGATATCACGACATTCTGGACGGAAGTGACCTTCAACGGAACGACCTACTACCTCGATCCCTCGCTCAAGTCCCATGCGCCAACTGCGCCGATCAATCTCGCCGCCGCCACCGGCTATACCCAGAGCGCGTTCCTGGCAGCAGCATTGAGCGGCTCGTCAAGCGTGCCCGGCATGCCGGCCGGCGTCACCTCGCTCAGGAACCTCAATCGCGCGGGTATCACCAACCAGCTGAACACCTACGCGGAGAACCTCGCGAACTATGTCAGGACGAATTTTGCGTCGAGCTCGGCGAAGCAGATTTTCGGCGGCCGCGAGATCACCAACGCCAATTTCACATTGGGCATCGGGCCCCTCGGCACCGTTTTCACGGAACTGCCGGCATCGTACGAGACGGTCTACACCGTCACGGTCTCGGACCATGCCGACGGCTCGAGCCCGACGATCTCGACCACCCTCTACGCCAGCCAGATCAACGGCCGGCGTCTGACGCTGACATATTCGTCGAACCAGCCGGTGCTGAAGCTGGAAGGCCAGGTCCTGGCGACCGGCGCGGCGACCGGGGCGACGACGCAAACCGTGTCGCTCACGGTGCAGAACCCATATGCCGCCGGGGCCACCAATACGGTCCGTCCGAGCGTCAAGGTCGGCGGAACCTATGCGGTCATGCTCGCAGCCGGAGAAGTCGGTCGCGACACGGTCACGCGCCACGAGACCAACGTGTCGAAGCTGACCCAGGCCGGCAACAGCCCGACCTCGGAGCCGGTGCTCGGGGAATCGCTTGCGGCGATCGGCGCCACCTATCTCAGCCAGTCGGCGCGAGCGGCCCAGATGATCTCCCAGTTGGGCAACTCTGTTATCGTGTACCACGAGGCGATGGGGATCGCGGGCTACAACGGCACCGCGGCCTATGTCGACTTTCCCTCCCAGATCAAGAGTATCGGCCGAGCAAACACATCCGTCACGGACAACAGCATTCTCGGCCAGACCCTTGCGCTGATGATGTATCAGAGCACGCTCGAATCGACGTCCGTCCAGCAATTGCAAAAGACCGCTGCGGTCTCGACCGTGCGCATGTTCGATTATGCCAACGGCGACGGCACCGGCTTCATCCAGGCGACGGCGGCCAACTGGAACGCCGTCAAGCCACTCCTCGCCAACTGGAGCGCCGCCGATCTCACGGATATAGGGAACGGGCTGACGGCTGATCCTGCCGGCCAGACCGTCCTGCCGCAGAACGGCGGGCGCACCGTCGGCAACTGGACCGGCAGCGGCTTCTACGAGCTGGTGCTCACCGGCGCCGGGCGGATCGCGGCTGCTAAGATTTCCGGAGGCTACAAGGGTGGGTTCAGCACGGGCTATCCTATCTCCAGCGGCTTCATCCTTATCGCTGGGCAGCTGGTTTCGGCCATCAGCGACCCATTCGGGGCCGTACTCAGCTCGACGTTCTCTATTGGGGGTGCGGGCTATCAGATCGTGGGCGGTTTTCTTAACTGTTACCAAAACTGCTTTCCGACATACGCGCCAACTTTCCAGCAGGCTTATTGGAATCCTGTGTCATTTGAGCCGATTGACCTTTTGTCCGGCGCCTACACTTACGATCACGAGGACATCGGTGTCGGTTCCGCGGGTTTCCCGTTCGGCTTGACACTCAAACGGTCTTACAATTCGTCTGTTCGAACGGAAAAGGGTCCGCTCGGCTATGGCTGGCGCCACAATTTCATGGTGAGCGCCGCCATCTCCAGCGACAGCTTCGAGGCCTTTGGCGACCATAGTCCGCTTTCTGCCGTGCCGACGGCCGTTGCTGCCTTTGTCATGGCGGACCTGATGTCGTCCTCTGCGCCGCCGATCGCCAATATCGTCACGGCCTCGCTCTCGGCGAGCTGGCTGATGGACCAGCTCGTCGATAACGCGGTCGCGCTCACGGTGCGTGAGGGCACGAAGAAGTTCATCAAGATTCCAACAGCCAGCGGGGCGGGCGTCTACGTCCCGCCGCCTGGCGACGCTTCGACCCTGGTCGTCAATGCCGACAGGACGATCACGCTTACCGACACGTCGCAACTCGTCACCACCTTCGATGCCGACGGCATGATCTCGTCGTGGCGGGATCCCAACGGCAATGTCGTGTCCTTTGCCTATGCGAGCGGCGGCGCCTCCAACCCGAAGCTCCTGCAGTCGGTCGCAAACGGCATGGGGCGCACGCTCTCCTTTGCCTACGATGCTTCGGGCCAGCTCACCAGCGTGACCGACGGGGCGCGCACGATCTCGTACACCTACGACGGCGCGGGAAATCTTGCGACCTACACGGACTCCTCGCCCACACCGGCGACTACCAGGTTCGCCTACGACCAGCCGGGACGCCTGACGCAGATCTTCTATCCGTCGTTCCCGAGCACGGCGTTCATGACCAACGTCTATGACGAACTCGGACGCGTCAAGACGCAGGCGGATGCCGCCGGTAACGTGTGGTTCTATTTGTTCGCCAATGGCGAGCGTTCGCAGGAGGTCGACCCGGCCGGTGGCAGCCACGTCCTGAACTACGACGGCAAGGGCAACCTGATCATCGACACCAACCAGGCGGGCGATCGCACGACGATGGTCTACGACGGCATCGGCCGTGTCACGAGGATGACCTATCCGCAGGGTCACTCGGTCGTGCTCGCCTACGACGCCAAGAGTAACGTCGTCAGCAAGACCACCAATCCGATCCCTGGCGCGGTCGACCCGCTCACCGGCGTGGCGGCAACGCCGATCACGCAGAGCTTCACCTACGATGCGACCTACAACAATGTCCTGACCGCGACGGATGGTCGGGGCAATGTCACCACCAACGCCTATGACGCCAGCGGCAATCTCACCCGGGTGACGCAGCCGGCGGTGACCAAGCCCGGCGTCGCCGCGGCGGCAAGCCCGGTTTCCACCTTCACCTACGGGGTGCGCGGCCTCGTCGCCACCGCGACCGATGCGGAAGGCCGGGTCACGGCCGCGACCTATGATCCGGCCACCTTCAATCTCCTCACCGTGACGCGCGACAGCGGCCGTCTCAACCTGGTGACGAGCTTCGCCTACGACGGCGTCGGCAACGAGACGTCGACCACGGATCCCAAGGGCAACGCCACCAGCACCGCCTATGACGGCATGCGGCGGGTGACGCAGGTGACGGCGCCGGCGCCGTTCACCGGCACGCTCACCAAATACAGCTACGACGCCGACGGCCACATGCTCAGCGTCGCGCATGCGACCGGCAACGACGTCGCGTTCCCGCGGATCGCTGCCTCGCCATGGCTCACGACGACCGCCACCTATAACGCGGCCGGCATGCCCGTGACCGTGACGGCCGCCGACGGCACGACGCAAACCGCGGCCTACGACCCGGTCGGCCGCGTCTCGACCCTGACCTCGTCGAGCGGGCGGCAGGTGCTCTATGCCTACGACCTCGCATCGCGCATCACGCGGATCACCGACCAGGTCGCCGGTACGCTCGATCCGTCGATCACGGTCAACCGCGGCGCGGTGGTGCGCGAGCAGCGCACCTACTATCCGGGCAGCCTGCTGGCGACGCTGGCGGACGGCAAGGGCAATGCGATCACCTACCAGTACGATGGGTTCAACCGGCGCTATCAGGTGACCTATGCGGACCACACCGCGGCAGCGCCCGACTTCGACTTTATCGGCTTCGATGCCAATGGCAACGAGCTGGTGCGGCAGACGCGGTCGGGGGCGCAAATCCGGTCGACCTACGATGCCCTCAACCGCCGCCTCACCAAGGCGCCG
>Ga0066903_100007106_pt1 | contig 10088 bp, 3 predicted proteins | sample PanSoiMetaGPlot1_FD_67491 | JGI IMG/M metagenome (GOLD analysis project Ga0066903, IMG submission 67491) | Tropical forest soil microbial communities from Panama analyzed to predict greenhouse gas emissions - Panama Soil - Plot 1 (version 2) | ecosystem: Environmental > Terrestrial > Soil >... | reverse complement strand
GCATGCGGCAAAGTCTATCGCGCCGCTGACGGTCTGACAGGTGGAGTACACTCGGGCGCGTCTCCGCGCCCCGGTTCTTTTTATGAGATGAGTTCCAGCGCCCCGCCCGCTCGACGCAGCGCGACCTGGACGTGGATCGGCGCCGCCGTGGTTCTCGCGCTTGCGGCTCGAGCCGCGTATTTCCTCGTCCGCTACGAGCTCGGGTTCCCGCTCGCTCAGCGGTTCCGCGTCGAAAGCGCGGCGCTCGCCTGGGCGGTCGCGGGGTTGGTGTTCGTTCTCACCCGCGCGCAGACTCAGGACCGGACGATCGATGCAGGCCGGCAGTCGTTCGGCCTCTGGGCGCTCTTCTGCGCAAGCGCCGTCGTCCTCTACTGGCCGGCGCTCGGCGTCGGCTTGCTGTCGGACGACTTCATCCTTGCCGGCCACGCGTCGGCGTGGAGCGCCGGACCTGCAATGGCCGAGTTCTTTCGTCCGGTCCCGCTCCTGATCTGGAGCGCACTGATCCATCTCCGTGGCGGAGCAGCGGCCCTCCATCTTCTGAACATCTTGTTGCACGGGACGAACGCGTACCTGACGACTCGCGTCGTCGCCGGATGGATCGACCGCCGGCTCTGGTCTGTCATCGCGGGATGTCTGATGCTGGCCTCGCCGCTCGCTCCCGAAGCGGTCGTCTGGTGCTCCGGCGTGTTCGACGTGCTCGCGACGACATTGCTCCTTGGGGCTGTGCTCGCCGCACGACGTTACACGAGCACGACTCGCCCGTTCCGCAGGCTCGCGTTCATCGCGCTCGCCCTTCTCGCCCTCCTGTCGAAAGAGACCGCCGCCGTCCTCCCGCTTCTCGTCGCGATCGATGCCTGGGTGCGGAAGACACTGCCAAGGCGTCTTGTTGCCGATCTCGCCGCGCTCACGATCGCGATCGCCGCGCTGAGCGCCGCGCGGCTGACCGCGCGCTACGGTCTGTCGAGTCTGCCGTTCAGACGATTCCTCATTCAGCGAGCTGTTTTCACGAGCTTCGGAGGTCTCGCGGTCCCGTGGCATTCGGATGTGCTTCGCCTCTCCACGTGGATTCCTCTCGCGAGCGGGCTCGTCGCCCTCGCGCTCTTGACGATGTTCTTTCTCGGACGGCGTGAAGCCGGTACGACGCGTCCGGCGCTCGCTGGCGCGGCGTGGATTCTCGCCGGGATTCTTCCCGTGTTTCCGATTCTCGCGATCGAGCTGGACCTCCAGGCATCCCGATACCTGTATCTGCCGTCGGTCGGATGGGCCGCGCTGCTCGCGGCCGCCGCAGCCAGCTCGTCACGGTGGCGCCTCGGAACCGCTGCCGCCGCGACGTCGCTCATCTTTCTCGTCGCGCTGAATCTCGCCGGCGTCCGGCTCCACCTGTCGCACTGGATCGACGCAGGCGATCTGCGCTCTCGTGTCGAGCGCGCGGCTCAGATGAACCCTGATATGAAGCAATGCTCCGAGGTCACGCTCAGCCACCTCCCGGATTCGGTCCGCGGCGCTTATCTCTTCCGTAACGGTGCACGTGAGGCGTTCGCCCGCGACATCGGCATGAGGGCGACTGTTATCGATACCGTCGGCCCGTGCGCGTTCGTCTGGGACGACAGAACCGGATCGTTCCTGCCGGCCTCACGCTGACGCGGTTTTTTGGCACGGACGCACAGTCGCATATGCTCTCCCGCATCGTGCCGCCGCGCTGGCCGACGCTCGTCATCATCCTTGTCATCTGGACGCTGACGACGCATGGAAAATTCACGGTGAGCGGCGACGAGCCGCACTACCTGATCATTTCCGAGAGCCTGCTGCGTGACGGGGATCTCGATCTCGAGAACAACTACCGTCAGAACGATGGGCGCCGGTTCGGCGCCGACGGCCTCACGGCCGGACTGCACGCCAGACAAACGGCGACGGGCCGGTTGTGGTCGGTCCACGACGTCGGCCTGCCGGTGTTGATCCTTCCGATCTACTGGATCGCGACGCGCGTCGCCGAGTATGCGCCCGCGGACGTCCTCGCGCGTTTTCGACAGCCCCCCGGGCTCTTCGCGTTTTCGTTGGTCAGCCTGATGTTCACCACGCTGACCGCCGGAGCCGCATGGCTCCTGCTCTCGGCCCTGTGGCGCGTGTCACGGCGCTACGCGGTCGTCGTCGTCCTCGCGCTCGTGTTGTCTCCGCCAGTCCTCTCACACGCCTTTCTGATTTTTCCGGAGACGGTGGCGTTCGCAGTCACGTGTGCGGTCGTGTGGATCCTTGCGCTCGAGGAGCAGGAACTCACACCAGCCCGTGTCGCGCTCGTGGCAACGGCGGTCGGTCTCCTGCCCTGGATCCATCGGAAATATGCGCTCTACATCTTCGGGCTCGCGCTGGTCATGTTCGTCCGGCACCATGCGTGGTTCGTACGGCAGTCGAGGACCGTGCAGGCGCTCGTCATGTCTCTGCTGCTCGTCCCGCAGATTGCGTTGCACCTCTGGACACTTCACGTGTGGGGCAATTTCGGCGGACCGCAGATGCTCGACTGGGTGCCCTTTTCTTTCTCGGGGCTCTCGACCGGCGCACTCGGGATGGTCTTCGATCGAGAGCGCGGCCTGCTCGGGTACGCGCCGATCTACCTGCTCGTCCCCGCGTGCGTGGCGCTCGAGTGGCGATGGAGCCGGTGGCTGTCGGTCCCAATCCTGGCGCTGCTCGTGCCGCTCGCGGCCTTCGTGACGTGGACCGGCGGGTTTTCTCCAGCCGCGCGCTTCATCATGCCGGTGACGCCTCTCCTGGCGCTGCCTGCGGTGAGAGCGCTCGACCATCGGATCGTTCGCTGGTGTGCCGTACCACTCGTCGCATTTCAACTTGTCATCAGCGTGCTCGCCTGGTGGCATCCAAGGGATCTCTGGCCGAAGGAGCTCGGCACGAATCAACTGCTCGAGAAGATCCCATGGGTAGGACCCGCCTGGGCGCGATGGCTGCCGTCGATCGCGACCGGCGACCCGACGAGCCGCGGCTGGTGGTGCGCCGCCGTGCTTGCCGCGTTGACGGCTGCGATCGTGCTGACGGTTATCGCAAAGGGCGAGAGGGTGAGAGCGTGAGAGGGTGAGAAAGAGGCCGCTTATCTCTCACCCTTTCACCCTCTCACCCTTTCACTCTCTTCTTCTGCGCGTTACTCTTGATCCTTTATGGATAACCTTTCGACCGCGCGCAGGGACGCTGTGCTGGACTGGGCGCATCCGATCATCAGGAACTGGTTCGTCCAGCGCTTCGGCACCGCGACTGAGCCTCAGGAGCGCGGCTGGCCGCACATCCTGGCCGGTCACGACGTGCTCATCTCGGCGCCGACCGGCTCAGGTAAGACGCTTGCGGCATTCCTCGCCTGCATCGATCAGCTCGTACGTCAGGCGGTCGACGGCGTGCTCGCCGATCGCACCGAAGTGCTCTACATTTCGCCGTTGAAAGCGCTCGGCAACGACATCCAGAAGAACCTGGATGGTCCGCTGGCCGAGATTCTCGCGCTGGCCCGAGCGGACGGCCAGGCCATACCGGACATCCGGACAGCCGTACGTACCGGCGACACGCTGATGCCCGCGAGGCAGGCGATGCTCCGGCGCCCGCCGCACATCCTCGTCACGACGCCCGAGTCGTTCTACATCCTGCTGACCGCCGAGAAGAGCCGCGAGATGATCCGGTCGGTGAGGACGGTCATCGTCGACGAGATTCACGCCGTCGCCGACGACAAGCGCGGATCGCATCTCGCGCTGTCACTCGAACGGCTCGACGCGTTGACCGGTCATCGCGTACCGCGCGTCGGGCTCTCGGCGACGCAGAAGCCCATCGAGATCGTCGGCCAGTTTCTGGCCGGGAGCGGCCGGCCCACTCCGACCATCGTTCAGGTGCCCCCGAGACGAGCGCTCGATCTGGCGGTCGAAGTTCCGGGCAGTGAGCTCGAAGCCGTGGCCTCGAAGGAGCTGTGGAACGAGATCTACGACCGGCTCGCCGATCTCATCCGCGCGCATCGCTCCACGCTCGTCTTCGTGAACACGCGCCGGCTGGCCGAACGCATTTCGCATCATCTGGCCGAGCGGCTCGGGCCGGATGCCGTCGCGGCGCACCACGGCAGTCTGTCGAGAAAGATTCGCCTCGCCGCGGAACAGAAGTTGAAGTCGGCGGAGATTCGCGCGCTCGTCGCCACCGCCTCGCTCGAGCTGGGCATCGACGTCGGCACGGTCGATCTCGTCTGCCAGATTGGCTCACCGCGATCGATTGCCGGCAGCGTGCAACGGATCGGCCGCGCCGGACACTGGCGGGGCGCCGTGCCGAAGGGCCGGCTCTTTGCCACGACGCGCGACGAGCTCATCGAATGCGCCGCGATCGTCCTCGCGATCCGGCGCGGAGAGCTCGATCGCATCGTCATCCCGCAGGCGCCGCTCGACATCCTGGCGCAGCAGATCGTCGCCGCGTGTGCCGCCGACGACTGGGGCGAGGACGATCTCTTCGCGCTCGTGACGAGGGCGTTTCCGTATCGCGATCTCCCGCGTGCCGAGTTCGACGAGGTCGTCACGATGCTGAGCGACGGCATCGCGGCCCGTCGCGGACGGTACGGCGCATACCTGCACCACGACAAGGTCAACCGGCGTCTGCGTGCGCGGCGGGGCGGCCGGCTCGCGGCGATCACGAGCGGCGGCGCGATCCCCGAGACGGCGCTCTACGCGGTCGTCGCCGAGCCTGAGGGCACGACGATCGGCAGCGTGGACGAGGACTTCGCCGTCGAGAGCCTCGCCGGCGACATCATGCTCCTCGGGAACACGTCGTGGCGCATTCGACGCGTCAGTATGGGACGCGTCGTCGTCGAGGACGCGCATGGCGCCGCGCCGAACATCCCGTTCTGGAACGGCGAGGCGCCGTCACGGACCATCGAGTTGTCGCAGACGGTTGCCGAGGTCCGGCAGCAGATTGCCGACCAGGTTCAGGGCACCGAGCCCGCGGCCGCGATCGCGTGGCTGATGGACGAGTGCGGGCTCGACCGCGCCGGTGCCGAGCAGGCGGTGGACTACATCATCGCGGGCCGCTCCGTGCTCGGCGTCGTCCCCACGCAACACACGATTGTCGCCGAGCGCTTCTTCGACGAAGGCGGCGGCATGCAGCTCGTGATTCATGCACCGTTCGGCGGACGCATCAACAAGGCGTGGGGCCTGGCGCTCCGCAAACGTTTCTGCCGGTCGTTCAATTTCGAGCTGCAGGCAGCCGCGACCGACAACGGGATCAACATCTCGCTCGCCGAGCAGCACAGTTTTCCGCTCGGCGACGTGTTTCACTTCCTCCACGCCGCCTCCGTGCAGCACGTCCTCGAGCAGGCCGCGCTCCCGGCGCCGGTCTTCGGCGCGCGATGGCGATGGGACGCAAGCCGATCGCTCGCGCTGATCCGGTTTCGCGGCGGGAAGCGCGTGCCGCTGCACATTCAGCGGATGCAATCGGACGATCTCCTGGCGTCGGTCTTCCCCGACGCCGCCGCGTGCCCGGAGAACCTGTCCGGCGACATCGAGATCCCGCGTCACCCGCTCATCCGCGAGGTGATGAAGGACGTTCTGACCGAAGCGATGGACCTCGAGGGACTCAAAGACGTGCTTGGCCGCATCGCAGCGGGCGACATCCAGTGCGTCGCCGTCGACACGCCGGTGCCGTCGGCGTTCTCGCACGAGATCCTCAACGCCAACCCCTTCGCGTATCTCGACGACGCGCCGCTCGAGGAACGGCGGGCGCGAGCGGTCGAGCTGCGCCGGACGCTGCCCGAGTCGGTGCTGTCGGAGATCGGACGTCTCGATCCCGCCGCGATCGCCGAAGTGGAGCGCGACGCCTGGCCGGATGTTCGAGACGCCGACGAGTTGAACGACGCGCTGCAGACGCTCGTTGCGGTCCCCGAATCGATCGGACTGCCGTGGAAGGAACAGTTCGATCGGCTGACGGCCGACGGCCGGGCAGGGCGAGCCGAGAGCGGAGGCATGACGTATTGGATCGCTGCCGAGCGAGTCCGGACCTTTCAGACGATTTTCCTCGACTCACGCTTCGAACATGCCCTGCCGGCGCTCGAGTCGATCGAAGTCAGCCGCACAGACGCCATCGTCGATCTCATCCGTGGATGGGTGAGTCATCTGGGCCCGATCACGGCACGCGAGCTTGGCGGCAGGATCGGCCTGCCGGAAGAAGACGTTGACGGCGCACTCCTGCGGCTCGAAGCCGGCGGAGGCGTCTTGCGCGGGACGTTCAAGGGAAAGACGTCGACGTCTGACGAGGGCCGGATCGAATGGTGCGATCGACGGCTCCTTGCTCGCATCCACAAGCTGACGCTCGGATCGCTTCGCCGCGAGATCGCCCCGGTCAGCGCGGCCGAATTCACGCGCTGGCTGCTTAGCTGGCAGCACGTCGCGCCCGGCACCCAGGCGGTCGGCGAGCGCGGCACGCTCGAAGTGCTGCAGCAGCTTCAGGGGTTCGAAGCGCCGGCGAACGCATGGGAGCCGCAGCTGCTCGCACGGCGCGTTTCACGATACGACTCGAAAGTCCTGGACGATCTGTGCCTGCACGGCACGATCGGCTGGGGCAGACTGTCGCCTCACCCCGCCACGCTCGGGCCCGCAGGCGAGGGCATCGCGCGACTTCATGTCGAGGACAAATCGCCACTCGAGGTCAGACGCCGGGTGATCCCGACAAGCATCGCGCCCGTCGCGTTCTTCGTGCGCGACGATGCCGAGTGGATGGTGCCGGAAGACACGAACGCCGACGACGCGCACGCGACGGGGCTCAGTCCAAACGCGCGGGCGGTGCTCGATTTCCTGCAGCGGAACGGCGCGTCGTTCTTCGCCGACATCGTGCGCGGCGCACGGCAGCTCAAAGCCGAGGTCGAGACGGCCCTCTGGGAATTGGTGGCCGCGGGCCGTGTGACCGCCGATGGGTTCGACAACCTGCGCGCGCTCATCGATCCACGGCGTCGATCGGGCCAGGGATCGGGGCGGACGGTACGACCGCGCCACAGTGGCGGCCGCTGGTCGCTGCTCCACACGCCGGCTGCCGCCACGAAAGACGAAGTCCTGCAGGCCACCTGCTGGATGCTGCTTCGGCGCTACGGTGTGGTGTTCCGCGAGCTGCTGGCGCGAGAGTCGATTCTTCCGAAGTGGCGGGAGCTGCTCATCACGTTCCGGCGGCTGGAGGACCGCGGCGAAGTGCGCGGCGGACGGTTCGTCAGCGGATTCGTCGGCGAGCAGTTCGCGCTCCCGGTCGCCGTCGAGTCGCTGCGCGCGCAGCGCCAGGCGCCCCGGTCGGATCAGCTCGTCACGGTGTCAGCCGCGGATCCGCTGAATCTGGTCGGCATCATCCTGCCGGGCGACCGCATTTCGTCGATCTCCGGCCGCTTCGTCACGTTCCGCGACGGTGTTCCCGTCGAAGCCGATATGCCGGTCGCAGCGGGCACGGTGGCGTGACGCGTTCTAGAGTGTGAGAGGGTGAGAGCGTGAGAGGGTGAGAAACAAGCGCTTGTCTCTCACTCTTTCACCCTCTCACCCTTTCACCCTCTACATAGTTTCTTAGCTGCCCAGCTGCGCGAGCGTCTTTCGCGCCTCGTCGGCGCCGTCGAATTCGGTCTTGAACGCGAGCGCCCTGCGCAGCTCCCGCTTCGCCTTGTCGAGGTTGCCCGCCTGCACGTAGGCCATGCCGAGGTGGTAGTGGGTCGTCGGGTCGCTCGCGTCGTGCTGGACGCTCGATTCGAGGTGCTGCACGGCGTCGAACGAAAGATTCTTCCGGTAGTAGATCCAGCCGAGCGTATCGCTCACATGCGGCTCGTCGGGGAGCGCCTGCTTGGCCACCTGGGCGAGCTGCAGCGCCTGATCGATGTTCCGGTTGCCCGCCACGTACATCCACGCGAGGTTGTTGGCGGCAACGGCCGCACGTGAATCGAGGCCAAGCACCTTCTGATACTGCTGTTCGGCTTCGGGAAGCCGCTGCTGGGCCTCGAGCAGCATCCCGAGCATGGTGTTGGCGGAAATGGACCTGGGATCGCGTTCCACGATCCGCTTGTACTGGTTCATCGCGTCGTCGAGGCGGCGCTGTCGCACGTACAGTCCGCCAAGCAGCGTATAGGCCTGCAATCGTGCGGGGTCTGCCTCGATCGCGCGCTTCAGGAGCTCCTCGCTCTTTGCGGCATCGCCGGCTTCGTCGTAGGTCCTCGCGGCGAGCACGAAGAGCCCGCTCGTGGGCTCCCAGGTTTTCAGGCTCGCCTCGATGCGATCGATCGCGGCCTGCTTCTTTCCTGCGGCGAGGTCGATCGAGACCAGGCCGGCCAACGCTTCGAGATCGTGCGACGTACGCTCCGCAGCTTTCGCGTACGACGCCCTGGCGGCGTCGAGCTGCTTCTCGGCCGTCTGACGGGCGGCGATGAGCTTGATCACAACTGGAGAGTCCGGGAAGTCTTTCTGCAGCGAGGCGAGCGCCTGACTGGCGGCAGCGAGGTCGCCGCGCGCGAGGAGAATGCGAACGATCATCGCACGCGCGTCCGGATTTCCAGGCTGGGCCGCCAGCGCGCCCTCAGCGTGGGTCGCCGCCTTGTCGAAGGCCCCCTGACGGAGGTAAAGCCCGGCCAGTCCGAGATTGGCCGTAACCCACTGCGGCTGCCGTTTCAGCGCCTCCTCGTAGCTGACGATGGCCTGGTCGGTGAGATCGAGGGACGCCTGGACGTCGCCGATCTCGAGGTACGCCGAAGCGGACAGCGGAGAATTCGGCTCGTCCTTCACGACGGCGGAAGCCTCGCGAAGCGCCTCCTCGCGCTTGCCATCGACGAGCAGCAGCCGCGCACGGACGATTCGCGCGCGCGCTTCCTTCGGCTGTTTCGTGAGCAGCTCCTGAAGCATCGCGATCGCGTCGGCGCGGCGCCCCCGCTCGGCGAAGATCGCCGCGAGCCGGATGGTCGCGTCAACCGACGTCTCCGGCTTCGACGTCATCCCCTTCAGCACCGTCTCGGCCGCGTCGAGTCGCCGGCTGCCCACGTAGTAATCGGCCAGAATCAGACCCGCTTTGGGACCACCGACTTTGGCAATGGTCTGGAAGTACGGCTCGGCTTCTGCCACGCGCCCTAGGACGATGTAGAACACGCCGAGCGCGCGATTGAGCGCGAGGTTGTTCGGGTCGATGGCGAGGGCGTCCTTCAGCGTCTTCTCGGCGTCGGCACGGCGATCGGTGGACCAGAGAAAGTTTGCGAGCGCCATGCGCGCCGGAACCGACTTCGGAGCCACCTCGACGGCTTTCCTGAAGGACGCTTCGGCGTCTGCGCGTTGCCCCTTCGCAAGCTGTAACACGCCCAGGCTCGAGTACGCACTCGCGTTGCCCGGGTTCAGCGCGACGGCCTCCTCGTACTCGGCCACCGCGCCGTCCATGTCCTTGAGGCCCGCCAGAGCGTTCCCAAGGAGCACGAGCCCGTCCGCGCTCTTCGGATCGAGCGCCAGGACACTTTCGGCGCGCGTCTTGGCCTCCTGGAACGCGCCAGCCGTCACGAGCAGATTGCCCGCCCGAAGCTGCGCGAGGGGATCGTCCTTGCGGATGTCGGCCGCCCGGACGGCTTCCTTGAGCGCGTTCGACGGCTCGCCATTCCGAAGATACGCCTCCGACAGCTTCTCCCGGATGTCGCCCCGCATCGGGGCCGTCTGGAGCGCCATCCGGTATTCAAGAATCGCCTCGGCCAGCTTCGAGTCAGCGAGGTAGGCGTTGCCCTTCCTGAGATGTTCATCCGGATTCGGCTTGCTGCACGCTCCGGTGACGACGAGCGCACTCAGCAGAACGGCAGGCAGGCACAGGCGGCCTGGTGTCATCAAGACCCTCATGTCGGAACACAGGCTCGGGGAACCTGCCGAGCTGCACCTGAACGTAAAGCAAGCGAGAGCCCAGCCTCGAACGGCTCGATCTTCTGTGCTAACCGTCTGTATGGATTGGTCTTAGCGCCATTTTGCCTGTGTGGGCGACGGCCAATGAGGTGGAAAAGTCTCTGTGGGGAAGACTTTTGTCGCCGGCAATATGACGTTCGTACGACGCGAAGGATCGGAAATCAACGGGTCTGAAGCGCGGCGACCAGC
>Ga0066903_100007105_pt1 | contig 10088 bp, 6 predicted proteins | sample PanSoiMetaGPlot1_FD_67491 | JGI IMG/M metagenome (GOLD analysis project Ga0066903, IMG submission 67491) | Tropical forest soil microbial communities from Panama analyzed to predict greenhouse gas emissions - Panama Soil - Plot 1 (version 2) | ecosystem: Environmental > Terrestrial > Soil >... | reverse complement strand
TTTAGATGCTTTGATGTCAAAATAGTTTCAGAAGGCCAGAGGGGCATCCAACGGGCGTTGAATATGGGAGAAAAGCGTTAACCCTGTCATTCTGAGCAAGCGCGAGCCCCGGAACGCCGGGGTGAGCGCGCGTCGAAGTTGAGCCGTCTTGCGGGCGTCTGAGCCCGCAGGCGAAATCCCGAGCGGAGTCGAGGGAACTCGAACCCGAACGTGTCTCGGACGTCATTGCTGCCCCAGGGAGTTCTCTCGACGCTGTCTGGTGAGAACGCCTCGAGGCTGCATTTATGCTCGAAGTTATCTCGGGGTCCTTCGACTCGCCCTCGCCGCTTCGCGGGCTCGCTCAGGATGACAAGTTAAGGTAGCGTGGCAGTTGTGTTACGACTCTACTTCGGCGGCGTACTCGCTTTCTCGTCTTTCGGCTGGTCTTTCTTGTCCTCCGGCGTGTCGTTGTCGTCGTCCTCGTTCTTTCCACTCTTCCAGTGCAACAAAGGCAAGACGCTGTTGTAGTCATCGGTCCACGGACGCACGGCGGCGTCCACAACGATCTCGCCGGCGGCCGCCGACACCTTCTGGTTTGATACAAAGTCCTGGTTGGCGGTGACCAGCACCCAATCGGCCTGGTATTCGCCGGTATCGTCTTCCATGTTGTCGTCAGGATCGGAACCCACCAGGACTGTTTGCAGGCCGGCGGACTGGGCCAGCTCGCGAACCACCGGCCCGAGGTTCAGGAATTTGTTGGAAATGTGAAAGGCGATGATACCGCCGGGAGCGAGATGGTGCTGGTACAGCGCCAGGGCCTGGCGCGTGAGGAGATGAACCGGGATGGCGTCTCCGGAAAAGGCATCAACGGCAAGAACGTCGTATTTCTGCGGCGCTTCCGCCGCCAAAGACAGCCGGGCATCCCCCGGTACGACCTCTACGGTGGCCGCGGACTCACGAATGTAGGAGAACATGTTGCGGGCGATGGGCTCGACCAGTGGGTTGATGTCGTAGAAACGGAAGACATCTCCGGGGCGTCCGTAAGCCGCCAGCGTACCGGCGCCGAGGCCAATCACTCCTACACGCCGCGGACGTTCCCCGCAGCACAGGTCGATCGCCAGTCCCACGCCGGAATCGTGGGCGTAGTACGTTGTCGGAGCCTTGCGAAGCTCGTCGGTATAGATCTGCGAGCCATGGCGGATGGTACCGTTTAGCAGATAGCGCGTGGGTCCCGTAAACGGCGGCAGCAGGTCTTCGGTGACGCGAAGCGATCCGTAAAAGTTACGGACGCGGGTCACGGTGTGTTCCCCATCACCCCGGATGTGAAAGAAGATCAGGAGGCCCGCCACCGCCAGCGTTCCCGCCGACCAGACCAACCGCCAGCCGACATTGACCCGCCAAGTCACTACCAGGACCATGAAGGTTGTGAATCCGACAGCCCAGGCCAGCTCATAGCTTCCCGAAAAGATCAGTGGAGCCAGAACACCCACGAGGATCGAACCGAGCGCGCCGCCGGCAGCAATCGAGAGATAGAACGACGTAGCGTGTCCCGGCGCCGGGCGCAGGCGGTGCAATTCGGCGTGGCAGAATAGGCAGATGATGAATAGGGCCGAGCAGTAAAAAATCAGGGCTACGGCCAGCGACGAGATCTCTTTGGACCTTTCGTCCAGCATGTAGACCAGCGCGACGATCGTTACCCCTGTCAAGCCCAGGAGCCCCATTCGCACTACTGAAACTCCCACCACCGGAATGCGCAAGCGTAGAAAACGCGGCATCCACGATCCCCGGCTGAAAGCGACTACAAAGCTCAGAAGGTACATGGTGAGAGGAACAATCCACAGCAGCGGGATCGCCGCGATGTTCTGGCTGAGGTGGTTGGTCATGGCACACAGCATGACCGAGCCGCAAGCGGCAAGCAGCAACCAGAGCACGCGATGAACGGAAGAAGGCTTAGGTTCGTCCGCGAGCGCAGGCGCCGCCGGCGCATCGCCGGCTACCTCGACATCACGGTTCCGGCCGTCGCGGAGTTTGAACCAGGCGATTCCCGCGCAGGCTGTCACGAAGACGCCAAAGCCTGCCAGCCAGGCCAGGCTTTGCTGGCGCAAGCTGAACTTGGGTTCCACCAGCCAGGGATAGATGAGCAGGGCCAGCAGTGATCCGAAATTGGAAAGCGCAAACAAACGATAGGGTGGAACAACGTGAGTCGCAGCCGCTAGACCCGTGTCCCCAGACCGGGCGGATGTTCCCCCGGCTGGGGCCGCTGCAGTCCAGGCGCTTGCCGGCTTGGAGAACCCGGTCGAGTACCAGGCTTGCAGCAACGGACTGGTCGCGGACAAGACCACGAACGGCAGCCCGATGAGCGTAGTCAGCATCAGGAAAACACTGGCGATCGGATGCAGGGTGGATGCGTGCAGATCAGGACGAAGGTTGAGGCTCGCCTGCGCCAGACATGCGACCAGCAGCCCCGTGTACACCAAAGCCTGGGCGCGGGGACGGAGGCGCGTCGCCAGCCAGTGCGCGGACAGATAGCCCAGCAGTAAAGCGACTTGAAAAAAGACCAGACATGTAGTCCAGACCGCGGCGGAGCCGCCTAGCAGCGGCAGGAGACGCTTGGCCGCCATCGGCTCGACCAGGAACAATAAAAAACTTCCCAGAAAAATAGCAATGGCATACAGAACCGTGAGAGGGGACATTGGCGCTTAAGATAACACGGAGGCGGCGGGGATTGCAGGCTCTAGGGGCTTTAGCCCAGGACGTTTCGCATCAGGTACTTTTGCACGAGCCGCGAAGCGGATTGCTCCGCATGATCTTGTCCACTTCTTCAACGCCGTCAAGGCCACTGAAGTTGTACCGAGCCGGTAGAGCAAACTCGTATTTCTCGTTCTCTCCAATCCCACTAGGCGGAATCGGCGCCCCGCCGATGTGGAGGTCTTCTTTCTGAATCGAGTCCCACTGCGCCCGCGTCAGCACCATGATGGGAATGTCCAGCCGCGGGTTCTCTTTCGTCCATAGCGGATGGCGAATGGAAACGAGCGGTCCGTGCTCGTCCTGGCCCATCTTATTGTTGTAGCCGTCCCACTGGTCCGTAACGATTGAATAACCTTTCCAACTCACCGGGAGTGAGAAGCAGAAGCCGTATTGCTGGTTTTTGTATTCAAGGGTTGAGCTGGCCTGCTGCGTCGTCGCGGGCTGCGGCGTTGATGCTGGCTGCGGCGTCGCGGCCGGCTGCGACGTTTGCGCAGGATGAGTGGAGCAGCCTGCCGCTGTCAGCAGCATCGTTACCGCAAGAATGTGATGGAGATGGGCACTTGACATGGCTCCAGATGATAGCAAATCGCACTGAGTAGCCCACGTTTCTATCCGCCTGTCGTTTGCTGTTTGTTTTCGCGACGAAGTAAGCACCAGCATGAGTGCCGGTGCCACAGAGAGTTTTTATTCTCCCATGCCCAGCTTGCGGCACAGGGCGCCCAGGGTCTGTTGCTCTGTGGGCGTCAGGCGCGACATGACCTCGGTGATCCGCCTGGCGTGTCCGGGAAAGATTTTGGCGATGAGCCTTCGCCCGGCCGGTGTGATTGTCGCCACAATGTAACGCTTGTCACGCCCCGGTGTAGCGCGTTTAACCAGCCCGCGCTTTTCCAGGTTGTCCACCACCAGCGTGAGATTGCCGCCGCTAGTGAGGATGCGCCGGGCCAGATCGCCCAGGTTGAGCGGCCCTACATGATAAAGCGCTTCCAGCACCGCGAACTGACTCAGCGTCAGCCCGGCATCCTCCAGCCCGACCCGGGCATAGGCCATGGAAGCGTTGGCGGCCCGGGCCAGTTTGACGTACGCGCCTAAAGCGCGCTTTTCAGCCGCCATGCTGTTGAATTTCTTTTGCATGCCCAGAAACGTTGTTGACCAGCGTAGTTGGCAAAGACTATAGCAGACAAACAGGCTGGGCTCTGCGGGGAGAAGAGCCTTCCCCTGGGCACGAGGAGTTGTGGAATCAAAGCCAGGAAGAAAAAGACCAGGACTGAAGAGGCATCCGGCGTTACGTCACGGGCGAAACACCGGCAATTTCCGTTGTGCCTCCAAGAAAGTTCAGGTGGCCCCTTTTTCACCTGTTATCCTTCATCCCTGAACAGGAGGGAACATGCAGACTTCTCGCTTGCACTGGCGTACCTGGGCGCCTGTTGTCCTGACGATGACGTTGCTCGGACCGGCCGGGGCCGACCTCAATCCCGCGGCGCTAATCTACAAGCTGCCCAATCAGATCGAGTGGAAAGAAGCCTTGCCGGGAGCGAAGCAGGCGGTGCTGCGCGGTGATCCCAGCAAGCCGGGACCGTACATCGTTCTGATCAAGTGGAGCCCGCATGCGATGAGCCGCCCGCACTTTCATCCCAACGATCGCTTCATCACCGTGCTTTCGGGAACATGGTGGGTGGGGACGGGCAGCAAGTTCGATCCTGACACCACCGTTCCCATGCCCGCGGGCAGCTTCGTCACCCACTTCGGTAAACAGATTCACTACGACGGCGCTAAGGACGAGGAGGCCATGATCGAGATCGTGGGCGAAGGGCCGGCGACGGCTACGCCCGCGGAGACGAAATAACATCGACGCGCAGACCGCGGGCCGCGCATTTCGCGAATGAACCGAATCGTTAACCCAAATTCGCGCAGGTTCGCGTTGATTCGCGGCCCAAGCTTATTGAATGTCGAAATGTTCCGGATGCAGCAGCGGATCTGACTTGACCAGCACTGTGTGCCGGGTAAGTTCTTCCATCTCCTGCAGCCATTTGCCGGAATTTGATTTCAACGCCTTGGCAACTTCCGGGTTCACACGCAGCATGATGTCGCGTTCGAAATGGCGGCTCATTTTGCGCATCTCGACATAGATCTCATTGCAGACCGTGCTCACCGACTTGATCATGCCCGTCGCCTGGCAGGTGGGGCAGGGCTGGCCCAGCGTGCGCTCCAGCGACTGTTTCACCCGCTTGCGGGTGATGGCCACCAGCCCAAAATCATTGAACTGCAGAACCTTGGAGGGCGCCCGGTCGGCTTTGAGAGCGTCTTCCAGCGCCTGCATGACCTTGTGCCGGTTCTTGCGTTCGTCCATGTCAATGAAATCGATCACGATGATGCCGCCCAGGTCGCGGAGGCGAATCTGGCGCACGATCTCGCGGATGGCATCAATGTTGGTCTTGACGATGGTGTCTTCGAGGCGCGCCGTCTTGCCCACGTACTTGCCGGTATTCACGTCGATGGCCACCAGCGCTTCGGTCTGGTTGATCACGATGTATCCGCCGCTCTTGAGCCAGACCTTGGACTTGAGCGCCTTGTTGATCTCGTCGGTGATGCTGAACTGCTCAAACAGCGGCGTCTCTTTGCTGTAGAGTTTTACACGCTTCACCAGCGAAGGCTGGAACCGGCTTACAAAACGCAGAACGCGTTCGTACTCATGCTCGGTATCCACCCAGATCTGGGAGAAGCTGGTGGTTACCTGGTCGCGTAGAATGCGCTCCACCAGGTTCAGGTCGTGATAGATGAGCGCCGGCGCCTTAGAGCTTTCAGCGCGGCCGCGAATCTCGTTCCACAAGTTGATCAGGAAGCGGATATCGGCCCGCAGGTCCTCTTCGCTGGCGCCCGCGGCGGCGGTGCGGACGATAAAGCCGCCTTGCGCTTCGCCGCGCTCACTCAGCGCGATCCGCTTCAACCGATGACGTTCTTCTTCCGAAGCGATCTTGCGAGACACGCCCGTGTGATGCACGGTGGGCATGTACACCAGAAACCGGCCCGGCAGCGCAATGTGGCTGGTGATGCGCGCGCCTTTTTTGGCAATAGGCTCCTTGGCGATCTGCACCAGAATTTCCTGGCCTTCTTTCAGGAGATCGCTGATGGCGGGCAGATGCCTTGGCGCCTGATGGCGGCGTCCCCGCATGGGACGACGGCTGGCGCCGCGGCGCACGCGGCGTTCGCTGCCACGGCGCTCTGTCCGCTGGGTTTGCTGGTAACCGGCGGTCCCGGCGGCGGCCCGATGTTCGGCGCGTGCGCCTTCCAGGTCTTCGCTCTCCTCTTCCGCGGATTCCGGCTCCTCGTGCCCGTTGTCACCCTCTTCGCCCAGACCCAACACTTCCGCAACTTCCTCGAGCTCTTCAGGATCCAGCCCTTCGGCTTCGTACTGACCCGTGGCGCGCTCATTGATGTGGGCATCGCGGACGGCCTCCGTCAATTCACGGCCCGCAGCAACCATCTGGTCGTTGCCCGACCCCAGAACTTCTTCTTCCATCTCCTCATAGTCGGTGAGGTCCTCATCTTCCGAAAAACCGGGAAGATCGCTTTCATCTTCCTCGATCTCTTCTTCTTCCACCACGCCGGCCGCGGCGCCGGTTTCTACGCCCGTGGCAGCGAAGTCTTCAACTCGTCCGGTTTCGGCTGTGGTTTCTTCAACCTCGCGCGCACCTTCCTCGCCGGATTCTGTAGCATCTCCACCGAAAGTGGCGGCCACATTCATATCTTCCAGCCGTTCTTCTTCCGGGTGCCGCGCCGGCTCGACGTTTGTTTGCTGGATCGGCGGCGGTGGAGGCGTTATGGTCTCAGGCTCAGGGGCCGCAACTTTCACGGGCGGGCGCAAGGGTTCCATCTGCCGCTCTTCCCTTGCTTGCTCCTCAACATGCGGCATGGGACCTGCCGACTCCACGTCTTGCAGGAAGCCGCGTGCTTCTGTCAGGGGCCGGACGTCGGCGGGCTCAGGTTCCGCGACTGCGGGATGCGACGACGATTGCGTTTCTTGTCCACGGTATTTCGAAATCGATTCTCCCGGCAACACCATGGCGCCCGGGGAAAACTGCGAAGGGTGAATCGTGTATTCGGTGGAAGGCTTGGGCGCGGTGCGCCGCGGCTTGGCCTCAGCTTCCGGCGCGGGCGTGCTTGCCCGCGGCTGATATTTGGAAATGGATTCTCCGGGGAGCACGATGGGTGCATGACCCCCAGAGGGCCGCTCCGGCCGTGCCTCTTGCGAAACCACAGGCTCTTCAGCCTGGGGACGTTCCTCCGGCTGCTGGCGCTGGCTGCCGCGATCTTCGCGCTCTTCCCGGTCCTGGAAGCGGCCACGGCCGCCGCGACGGCGGCGCCTTCCCCGCCACCTGCGCGCGCCTTCGCGTTCCTGTTCACCGTTTCCTTCTCTTGTCGCGCCTTCGGCTCCAGGGCCGCCGCCCGCAGACTCTTCCCCGGCATCGGCCTCAGCCGATGACATCATTTCCACTGCTTCCAGCGGACTTTCCAGTTCTTCCCCGAGCACTTCGGCCTGACCATCGGTCTGCGGCCGTTTTGTGCGGCCTGAGGTCGAGCCGACACGCTCTTCAGCGTGCCCGACTTCGTCCTGACCCTGGGATGGTGACGCGATGATGTGTGGACGCGCGACCACCTGGTCCAAGCCCTCAGCATCTTCGTCTTCTTCGAGCAGGAAATCGGAGACGTACAGAAACGCGTCGCGTTCCAGGCCGATGTTGACGAAGGCGGACTGCATGCCGGGAAGCACGCGTGTCACCCGGCCTTTGTAAATCGAGCCGGCCAGGGTGTATTCATTTTCGCGTTCGTAATAAATTTCAGATAGTTGGTCGTCTTCAACGATCGCCACTTTGGTTTCGTGCGGCGTCGAAGAGACAAAGAGTTCTTTCGACATTGATTCTCTCCCGTTCTAAAGCCGTGGAGAGCAAAGGAGAGGAATTCAGAGGTTCAACGACGCGGACGTTCGATCACCCCAGCCCGGGTGAAAACCATTCCAGTCTGGGGAGCCCGAAGCGCCGGTCCCGGCAAGTGCGCGAATTTCAATTCTTGTCTTCGGCAGGACGTACACTACGCCCTCGCGGGAGGTTTTCCGCGCGAAGGTCATTGCAGTCTGCGTAGGATTGTGAAGAATCTCGGCACCTGGCGCGTCCCCGGGTTTGTGGCCACCCTGCGAATATCGCGGGGCCGTTACCTGCCCGACAACGCTCTCTCCGCCTCAGCACGCTTAAGCGTCCCATCAAGCGCAAATCCCGCGCTTTTTCGAGACATAAAACTGCACGTACCGAGGACCCTGAATTTCTCTCCGGCTCACGTACACGGCCGGCGCCCTTTCACGTAAGGGCGTAACGTTAAATTTTCCTTTGCGCGCAACCTTGGCGCGCGATCAAGTATTGTCCCGCCTCAGTTCACGAAGCGGCGCATGCGGATGTTCATGACAATCCCCAGTGCCAGAAACATGAACAACAGCGACGAGCCTCCATAGCTCATCAGGGGCAGCGGAATCCCGGTGACAGGCATAAAGCCCACCACCATTCCGGCGTTGACCAGGACGTGGAACAGTAGCACTGCCACCACGCCCATCACCACAAACCCGCCTGCGCGATCAGACGCAGTCTGAGCGTTGTGGATCAAACGCATCAATACCATGAAGTATAGCAGTAACAACGCGATCGCGCCTACAAAACCGTGCTCCTCCGACCAGGCCGCAAAGATGAAGTCGGTATGCGGCTCAGGCAGGAAAGACCCCTGTGTTTGCGTGCCTTTAAGCGCCCCCTTGCCAAATACGCCGCCGGAACCCACGGCGATCTTGGATTGCTCAAGTTGGTACCCAGACTTCTGCGAGTCGGCATCGGGATGCAGGAACGCGGTCAAGCGGTCTTTCTGGTATTGCTTGACCAGGTGAATTTTCGGCCCGTACATCCACAACATCGGCGCCAGGGCGCCGGCCACCAGGAGGATCGCCGCCGCGTGACGAAACTTGATCCCTCCCAGAAATAAGGCCATCACCGCCACCGGGACATAGGTGAGCGCGGTCCCCAGGTCTGGCTGTCTCAGCACCAACAGCATGGGCACGGCGGCAATGACACCGGCTTTCGCGATATCCGACAGCTCAGCGCCACGATCATTTTCGTCTTCGCTGAAGTATTTGGCCAGAGCGAGGATCAGCACCAGCTTCACCCACTCTGAAGGCTGGAAGTGCTGGCCTCCAGGCAGTTGGATCCAGCGCCTGGCGCCCAGGACTTTCTTCCCGAGCACCGCCACCGCAATCAGCGACAAAACTGACGCGATATAAAACCAATGCGAGTTCTCAAGAAGGACCTGGTAGTTGAACAGGCTGACGATGAACATCAACGCCAGCCCGGCCAGCACAAAGTAAATCTGCTTGACGTGGGCGCCGGCAAACTTGGTGCCGTAGGTGGTCGAGTAGATCTCGCTGATACCCAGCGTACAGATCAGCAGCACAAATGCCAGCAGGACCCAGTCAAAGTCGCGGAAAGAGATCATCCGCCGCATCAGTTCACCGCCGGTGGCATCGCCGCCCGTGCCCGAACCTTCCCGCTGGTCTTTACCGTCTTGGCTTCGCCCATCTTCACCAGCAACGTGCCGCCCTGGAAGTGGTCTTCGGCCCCTTGCGCCGCTTCGCCGGAGTGATCGTCATTCGCCGTCACATCCCCGAGACCGCTCCACACGGAAGCCATTGGGATTGAATCGGGGTTGACCTTGTCACTGAACAACATGGGGTTGTTGCGGACCTGGCGCTGCTTCTCGACATAGGCCTTAATGACCTGGGCCGCGATGGGCGCCGTCCTGTCACCGTGTTCGCCGCCTTCAAAGAACACCACCACCACAATTTCCGGATTTCGCCGCGGCGTAACTCCAGCAAACCAGCCGTTGCCTTTGTATTCGCTGGCCAGGCCTTTGTGCGTTTCCAGGAACTTGTGGCTCACCAGCTGCGTGCTGCCGGTCTTGCCAGCGAAATCTACGCCCTGGATGTGCGATGCGGCGCCGGTGCCGAGGGGACTCAAGACAGCGCCCATGGCGTCCGTGATGGTGATCCAGTTCTGGGGATCGATGTTGACGTGTTCAACCTCCGGTACATTGGAGACGAGCAGGCCGCGGTAGTCCTTCGGCACGTCCTCAGGATTGACGACATGAGGCCGGCGCAGCGTGCCACCCATGGCGATGCCGCCGATCGCGCGCGCCATTTGAATCGGGCTTACGGCCACGGCACCCTGGCCAATGCCTACGGAAATGACTTCGCCCGCATACCACTTCTGCCGGAAGGTCTTGATCTTCCATTCTTCTGACGGCATCACACCGCTGACTTCGTTGGGCAGATCGAT
>Ga0066903_100007104_pt1 | contig 10088 bp, 10 predicted proteins | sample PanSoiMetaGPlot1_FD_67491 | JGI IMG/M metagenome (GOLD analysis project Ga0066903, IMG submission 67491) | Tropical forest soil microbial communities from Panama analyzed to predict greenhouse gas emissions - Panama Soil - Plot 1 (version 2) | ecosystem: Environmental > Terrestrial > Soil >... | reverse complement strand
CCGGCCGAACGGCTCGCCTTCGTCCTCCACGACATGTTCGGCGTCTCGTTCGACGAGATCGCCGGCATCGTGGGGAAGAGCCCGGCCGCCGCCCGCCAGCTCGCGAGCCGTGCCCGGCGCAGAGTCCGCGGCGCCGCGCCGGCGCCCGACCCGGATCTGGCGCTTCAACGCAGGGTCGTCGACGCATTCCTGGCGGCGGCTCGCTCCGGCGATTTCGAGGGACTGCTCGCGGTTCTCGATCCGGACGTCGTCTTCCGGACCGATGTCGGCCCCGCTGCGGCGCGGCCGCCGGTTGTCGGCGCGGACGCGGTCGCGGGCGTCGTCCTCTCGCGAGGGGCACGCTTTGCGCCGCATGCGCGGCCGGCCGTCGTCAACGGCGGCGCCGGGCTGCTCGTCCCCGCACGGCGCGGGATTCGCGCCGTGCTCGGGTTCACGGTCTCCGAGGCGCGAATTGTGGAGCTCGACCTGATCCTTGATACGCAGAAGCTCCGCCGCGTCGCGGCACAGCTCTCGGCCTGACTTAAACCGGGCGGGGGCCCCGTCCGTACAGGACCCGGCAGAGAGACTGATTTCTCGAGCAAAAGGAGGGAAGCGATGATCCGAGCACGTCTCGGTCGCTACACCCTGGGCATGGCGATCGTCGTGGCCGCGCTCGCGGGCGCGGTGGGAGCGCAGGCGGCGGATGACAACGTCTACACGGTCACGCCGCTCGTCACGAACGCGCAAGACCCGGACCTGGTCAACGCGTGGGGCCTCGTCGCAGGGCCCGTCTCGCCGGGCCGGCCCAACGGGACTCCGTGGTGGGTCGCGGACAACGGCACGAGCCTGTCGACGCTGTACAACGGCGCCGGCGTGAAACAGGGACTTGTGGTCAAGGTCGGCCTTGACGTACCGCCGGACAGCGCGCCGACGGGAATCGTCTTCAACGGCGGGGGCGCCTTCATGGTGTCGAACGGCGGGCCGTCCGCGTCGGCGATCTTCATCTTCGACGCCGAGGACGGCGGCATCTACGGCTGGAACCCGACGGTCGCAGGGACCACGGCCGTCCCGGCCCCGATCGAACAGCCGCCCGGTGAGCAGATCTACAAGGGCCTTGCCATCGCGAACAACATGCTCTTCGCGACCGACTTCCACAACGGCGTCGTGGACGTCTTCAACAGCTCGTGGGATCTGGTCAACCAGTTCAGCGATCCCTTCATCCCACGCGGCTTCGCGCCGTTCGGGATTCAGGCGATCAACGGCAATATCTTCGTGACGTTCGCGCAGCAGGACGCGGACCGTGAGGACGACGTTGCCGGCATCGGACTGGGCTTCGTCGACGAGTTCAGCACCTCCGGGCACCTCGTCGCCCGGGTCGCGATGCACGGCCTGCTGAACGCCCCGTGGGGCCTGGCCTGGGCGCCGGGCAACTTCGGCAAGTTCAGCAACGACCTCCTCGTCGGCAACTTCGGCGACGGGCGCATCAACGCCTTCCGTCAGACGCCGACCGGGCTGTTCGTGCCTCACGGGCAGCTGAAGACCGGCAGCGGCGGCCGCGTCGAGATCGATGGTCTGTGGGCGCTTCAGTTCGGGACCGGCGGGGTAGCCGGACCGACCAACTCGCTCTTCTTCACCGCCGGGCCGAACGACGAGTCCGACGGGCTGTTCGGGAAGATCACGGCCGGCTAACCGCCGGCACGGCACTCAGAGGGGCGGGCGGCGGCGCCCGCCCCTCACCACGTCTCACCCCTTTGGGTGGCTCGGACCGAGCCCTTCGGGCGTTGTCGAGCGCGACGCACCTCCCTAACGTCCCGGGTGGACAGGGAGAGGGGACGACGGCCCTCCTTCCTCGCCTCGACCCCGGCGGAATCCCTCCCGCCGCGAGTAACACGGCGTCGTCCCCTCGCCTCCTCCACCGCCCTCCGTGCGGTCGTAAGGAACGTGCAAAAACCGGCCCGATCGGGTCGGTCGTCTGCGCGTTCCGGGAACCACGCAGCGGACCACGAAGGAGGCCACCACGACGGAGGCCGCGCCGACGATGGCATCGGGCGCGACGTTCCGCTCGGGCGTGCGCGCACGAAACCCCGTCCAGCGCGTCCTCCCGCAGAGCCAGGTCGGGGCGTGCTACCTGGCCGGCCGGAGCGCGGTCATCCGCAGCTGACGCACGCCGCCGGGCGGGCGCGTTTCCGCGCCCGCCCGCGCGGGAATCCCACGCCTCGAAAGCTCGGAAGAGGCGCGTGATGCCGAACAAGCGAGCAAACGTCAAGAACGAGAAGCAGTACGAAGGGCTCCGCAAGAAAGGCATGTCGAAGGAGCGCGCGGCGAAGATCGCGAACTCCCCCGGCGCCTCGAGCCGGGGCGGCAAGAAATCGGGCTCGAAGAAGAGCTGACCCGCGAGGCCGGGCGCCGCGCGTGCGCCCGACCGCACACGCCCCGTTTTCGCTAGAACTCCCCTCCGCTAACGAGAAGAGGAGGTGAGATGACGCTTCTGCGTTCTGCGGTCTTGCTCGTCGTGCTGGGTGCGCTCGCTGTCGTGGGCCAGGCCTCTGCGGCGAACGGAGGGAAGCTCGGCTCCGGGTGTATCGCGCACCACCCGAACTACATCGAGGACGTGTTCGAGGTGTCGTACGCCGCGGGCTGTTCCGGTCACGACGAGCCCGAGCTCGACCCGGTGTCCAGCGCGCCGAACTCGGCCAAGAATTTCACCTGGAAGTTCGTGCTTCCGAGCGACGGGGCCTTCCCGGTGTCGGCGGTCGGGCCGACGTTCTGGTTCGGCGGCACCGTGACCGACCTGAAGAGTCTGTTTGGCCAGTCGTTCCTCGAGGTGCAGTTCTATCCGGACGCCAAGGTGCGTAACTGCACGCCGAACGGCGGCTTCGTGGTCGACTACGCGCCGAACACGTATTCGGTCTGCTCGCCGGTGTGGAGCATCCATACGACCGGCCAGAAGCCGAATTTCCACGAGCCGGCCGCGTTCAACGCGATGCTGACGACCGGGGCGAAGCACCAGGCGATGCTGATGCACGCCGGCGACACGATCGACATCCATTTCCACGTCGTGTCGCAAAGCGAGGGCTGGCATATCGACGTGACCGACGAGACGACGAACCAGTTGGGAACGATCGTTCTCAACAGCGCCGACGGCCCGCTGCTCCCGACCTTCGACAAGCAGGAGATCGGGAACTCGCTCGGCTGGGGCCTGGTCAAGGACACACCGAACTCGTTCGTCTGGGAGATCGGCCACACGTCGCCGTTCACGAGCCCGGCGAGCCAGTTCTGCATCCCGGGGCAGACGTTCTGCGACTCGTTCGACGCGCCCCCGTGGAAGGGCACCTCGCCGATCCAGATCAAGTCCGTCACGTTCGACAGCGACCACTCGCAGGCCTCCACGTGGGCGACGGTGTCGGACACGGGCGGCAAGGCCGAGATCCTCGGCAACTCGTTCGTCGGCCCGACCCCGTGCCCGGGGTACGGTGGCCCGTTCTGCCTCTACCCGCACTACACACTCGGGTCGAGCGGGTTCCACTACGGCATGGGATTCCCGGACGACACGAACGACCTGATGGGCGTCGACCAGTTCGCCCAGACGCTCGACTGCGACGGGCCCTTCGGACCGGACAGCACGTACTGCGACACGGTCGTCGTCCCGTAGTCGCGTCTCGCGAGGATGGGCGCCGCCGCCGCGGCGCCCTCTCGCGTTACTGCTCTTCTGCTTCGCCGCCCGCCAGGCGCTCGTTGAGCGGATCGGCCTGGAGCCGCCGCACGGCGTCCCGGCGGGCCTCGCGTTCTTCGTCCGCGAGGCGATCGAATCTCGTGTCGCGCGTGACGGCGCTCTCCTGCTCCCGCGCCTCGGGGTCGGGCGCGGCTCGGGTGCGGTCCGGATCGACCGGCGGCGCCGCCTGCGTGCTCGGTTCGGCCGCCGGCACCACCGGCTTGCTGTGGCGGCGCAGATAGGCGACGAGCGCTCCGGTAACTACCGCGCAAAGGACGAAAAGCACGAGTCGCTTCATATCCGGTCGCTACCCGTCGGGAGCGACACGGAAACGCCGCGTTAGGTCTCCGGCGGCTTGGCCGGGCTCGGCTCGGAGTCGGGGTCGAGCGGCGCTGGAACGCCGCCGGGCGCGATCTTCATGAACCGCTCGAAAAAACCGGCGAGGAAGGCGAGCGCGCCGTAGTAGAGGAGCTTGTCGGTGCCGTTTGGCGGCTGCGTGACGACGCCGCTGCCGAGCAGCAGGTAGGTGGCGGCGCCGAAGATGGCTCCCAGCCACGGGCGGTAGGCGCCGAGCCAGCGAACCTGCTTCCGGCCGACCTCGTAGTCGAGCTTGAACTTCCCGCTGTCGGAGGCCATCCGGATGAGGACGCTGAGAATGGCGCCGAGCGCTCCGGCGAAGATCGAGAGGATCAGCCGCTGCACTCCGATCCAGTCCTGCGTGTGGCCGTCGAGGCGGTCGACTGAGCGGATCAACGCGACCACCGCAACGGAGAGCGGCAGCAGGAACAGGAGACCCCAGATCATGCCCATGAAGTAGACGATCCGCGCCTGCTTGTTGCCCGCCCGGTCGTAGAACGCCTCGACCTTGGCCAGCTCGCGGCGCTGGTCCCGGACGACCCGGCCGGCGTCCTGCTCCTGGCGTTCCTCGGGCTTGCCGTTGTTGGCGGCTCGGCGGCGCCGTGCCGGGCGGCCGTGCGCACGGTCGACGAACCCGAGCAGGTGGCTCGAGATCGCGAGCACACGGCGCAGCGCGATCATCTCGCTCGAGCCCCGAAGCACCTCGCCCGCTTTGACAGCGAGCATGTCGCAGTGGTCGAGCGCCGTTGCGACCAGCGGCTCGTCGCGGGTCGCCCACTCCGTCGCCCGGTGAAAGTGCGGAATCCGCTCGCCGAACGGGTGGAACAGCGAGCGCTTCCGCCGCTCGCTCAGCGCGACGGCGGACGCCTCGTGGATCGACCAGTAGGCGTGCAGGATCTCGCCGTAGTGGTTCTGAAAGGCGAGCAAGCGGCGCTCGTACTCGCGCTGCACGTCGGGGTCGATCCGGCCGTCGGCGCGTTGCCGCTCCCAGCGCCAGTGCGCCCAGGCGAGGTCCGAGAAGGACGTCAAGCGCGGGTCGTCCGCCTGCGAGGCGGGGACCGCGCGCGACGGAAGACGCACTGTCTCCGCCGCCGGTTTCGGCGACGGACGATCCGCCGATTCGGGTCGAAGCGTGGCCATCCTCGTTCTCCTGCGGGCCCGCACCGCAGAAGCGGGACAGCCGCCTCAGAGTACGCTCAGCTTCGCTAGATGTCTAGCGGCGCCCGCTCGCGAAACCGAGCCGAGGCGCTGCGCGATTTTCATTGGCGGAGGCGAGCCTGACTCGCCGGAGCCCAGCTCCTGTCGCCTTCGGCTCGGTCGCTTTAGCTTGTCCGCGCCGATTCAAATGGGGGTCCATGGGGGAAACCTGGTTTCCACCATGCGCCTTAGATGTCTAGACGGGCGTCTTCGAGGTCGAGGTCGCGCTCGATCCCGCGCATGACGTCGTCGCTGATCCGCCCTTCGCGCCGGAGCCTCACGACCTCCGCGCGCTCCGCTTCCAGCAGCTCACGGCGGAGGCGCTGGAAGGCCGCCGACCGCTCCTCGATCGACCCGTCGTCGTCCCCGTCGAAGCGCGCGCTGAAGCGCGAGACCCGGAAGTTGTACGCGCCGCGCATCCGCTCTGCGGTGTCCGGCCTCACCCATTCCTCGGCCGTCAGCTCGTCGAGACGCGCGAGCGCGGCCTCCGCAGCACGGATGCGCGCCTTGGTGTCTTCCTTCCGCTCGAGGGCGTCTTCCTCCAGACCGAGCCAGCGGATGACGGCCGGGAGCGTCAGACCCTGGACGATGAGGGTTCCGAGGATGACGGCGAACGCGAGGAAGATGATCAGCTCGCGCCCGGGGAACTGCGCTCCGGCGTCGGTGGTCAGCGGCAGCGCCAGTGCAGCCGCGAGCGAGACGGCACCGCGCATGCCCATCCAGCCGATCACCGCCGACTCCTGCCACCGTGAGGGGCGATTGACGACCAGCACCCAGACGAGGCGAACGGCCATCACCGTCGCAACCACGATGATCGCGTCGCCCACGAGCTCGGCCTTCGGCCGCGAGCCGAGCGCGTCGAGGATCGGCCGGAGCTGCAAGCCAAGGAGCCCGAACAGCAGCGCGTTGACGATGAACACGAGGGTCTCCCAGACGGCGAACCCTTGCATGCGCATCGCCGGTGTCGAGAGCTCCGGGCTGCGCCAGCCGATGTAGACGCCGACAGTCACGGCCGCGAGCACGCCGGACACGTGCAGGGCCTGCGCCGGGATGTAGGCGAGGTAGCCGGTGAGAAGGGAGACCGCGACCTCGGCGGGGATGTTGTCGAGCCGGCGCCGGGCGAGCGCGACGATCCAGCCAACGGCGAGCCCGACGGCGATGCCGCCCGACACGCTGACGACGAAACGCAGGCTGGCGTCCCAGAAGGAGAACGTGCCGCTGATCACCGCGACCACCGCGGCCCGATACAGGACGAGCGCCGCGGCGTCGTTCAGCAGGCTCTCTCCCTCGACGACCGCGACGATGCGTCGCGGGACGCCGAGCCGCCTGGCGATGGTGATCGCGGAGAGCGGGTCCGTCGGCGAGACCACGGCGCCGAGGACGAACGCCGACGGCCAGCTCAGGCCGGCGACGACCGAGTGCGCGACGACGGCGACGACGACCATCGTCGCCGCGACGAGTCCCTCCGAGAGCAGCGCGATCTGGTCGAGGTTGCGGCGCAGCTCTCGGAGGCCGGTGAAGAAGCCGCCCGTGTAGAGGAGCGGGGGAAGGATCCCGACGAGGACGAGCTCCGGCGGCAGGGTCACCTCGGGCACGCCGGGGATGAATCCGAGCGCCAGGCCGCCCGCGACGAGCAGGATCGGGTACGGGATGCGCAGCATCGGCGCCAGCGCAACGAGCGCGGTGACGGCGGCGAGGAGGGCAAGCAGGACGAGCTCGCTGTGCCCGCTGAACTCCATGCGTTCGCCAGGCTAGCGCCGCCAGCGAGTCGGGGTCCGAACCGGATGCGCTCCGCAGGCGAATACCGGTGCGCACCCTGGCGCCGGGGCCCCGACGAAGCGGGCGCTGCGCCTTGACCCCCCGAGGCGTCGAGCACGCGATTCCCGCGTGCCGGGGGCGCATGCGGGCCGCGCGTATACTCGGCGCGCACGATGGCTGTCCCGCTCGCGCTCCTCGCGGCGCTCCTGTTCGCCGTCGGCATCGTCTTCCAGCAGAAGGCGGACATGGACGAGAGCGACGAGGCGGCTCGCAGCCCCGGCCTGTTGCTCCGCCTGCTGCGACGGCCGGTCTGGCTGTTCGGCGTCGGGAGCAACCTGTTCGGCTTCGTCGCGCAGGCCGCGGCGCTGGGCGTCGGACGTCTTGTCATTGTCCAGCCGCTTCAGGTGACGAGCGTCGTCTTCTCCCTGCCCCTCGGCGCGCGCTTCACCGGCCAGCGGATCGGCCGCCGCGAGATCGCCGGCGCGGTCGCCGTCACGGCCGGTCTGGCCGCCTTCGTCGGGCTGAGCAATCCAACGGGCGGGCGAGCTGATGCGCCGTTTCACGAGTGGGCGGTCGCCGGCGCCATCTGCGGCGGTGCGGCGCTCGTGCTCTCAGCCGTCGGGTTCGGCAGGCGGCCCGGGCTCAAGGCGGCGCTGATCGGTACGGCTGCCGGGATCCTCTTCGGACTCGTCGCTGCGCTGACGAAGGCGACGGTCGACCGCCTCGACGACGGCATCGTCGCGTTCCTGTTCGACTGGCACCTCTACGCGCTGATCGGGGTGACGATCCCGGCGTTCTGGCTCACCCAGGCCTCGCTGCAGACGGGAGCGCTCGCGCCGGCGATCGCGACGACCATGGCGTTCGACCCCGTCGCCAGCCTACTCCTGGGTCTCTTGCTCTTCGACGAACGGCTCACACACTCGCCGGTGCGCCGCGTGATCCTCGGCGTGTCGCTCCTGATCGCCCTCGCGGGGCTGGTCGTGCTGTCGTTCGCGCGCGAGCGCGCCGAGCAAGCCGTGCCTGAGGCTCCGCCGAAAGCGGCGCTTCTCGGGCCGGACGCCGCGGACGGATAGTCAGCGCCGCCGCAGCGACGCATCCGCGAGCGCGGACGGCGTCCAGCCCCGATCGGCCGGATTGAAGTTCGTCCCCGGCGGGACGATCTCGTCGATCCGGTCGAGCGTCTCGGCTTCGAGCTCCACGTCGACGGCCCCAAGTTGACTCTCGAGGTGCTCCATCGTCCGCGGACCGATGATCGCCGCCGTGACGGCCGGGTGCCGGAGCACGAAGGCGATCGCGAGGTGGATCAGCGTCACGCCCGCGTCGTCCGCGAGCAGCGCGAGCTCGTCGGCCGCCTCCAGCTTGCGCTGGTTCCCGGGCAACGACAGGTCGTAGCGGTGCGGGATGCGGCCGGACCGCGTGCTCTGCGGAGGCTCCTTGCCCTTGCGGTACCGCCCGGTCAGCCAGCCGCCGGCGAGCGGGCTCCATGAGATCACACCGAGCTCGTACTGCTCGCAGACGGGGAGTACGTCGGCCTCGGCGCCGCGGGCGAGCATCGAGTACGGAGGCTGCTCGCAGGCGAATCGCTCGCGGGCCCGCCGCTCCGCCACCCACTGCGCCTCGACGATCACGTGTGCAGGGAACGTGGAGCTCCCGAGATAGCGAATCTTCCCGGCGGAGACGAGGTCGCTCAGGGCACCGAGGGTCTCGTCGAGGTCGGTCCACGGATCCCAGCGGTGCGCCTGGTAGATGTCGATCCAGTCCGTGCGGAGCCGGCGCAGGCTGTTCTCGACCTCCAGCGTGATCCACCGTCGAGTGTTGCCTCGGCGGTTGGGGTCGTCGCCCATGGAGCCGTGGAACTTCGTGGCGAGGACGACGTCCTCGCGCCGCCCGCCGGCCAGCGCCTGCCCGACGATCTCCTCGGACTCGCCGCTCGAGTAGACGTCGGCCGTGTCGACGATGTTGATGCCCGCGTCGAGGGCCCGGTGGATGATCCGGACCGATTCGTCCCGATCGCGGTTGCCCCAGGCACCGAACATCATCGCGCCGAGGCAGAGCGGGCTCACCATTACACCGGTTCGGCCGAGCGGCCTGTAGTCCACGGCGCCGGATGCTAGCGGCGGGATCCGTGCTGGCACCGAGACTCCGTCCGGTGGTCGCCCGTGGCAGATCCCGGGGCTGGCGCCGATGTGCATCCGCTGCGCTCGCCGTAGCGTCGACGGAGCGATGAGCGCGATCATCAGGTGGATCTCGGTGGCGGCTCCCCTCGCGGCTCTCGCCGCGTCCGGCGTCGGAGGGGCGATGGGAGTTATCGCGCGTTCACCGGCGCCACGACCCTCGGTCACTATCCGTGTCGACGATCACCGGATTGCGACACCGGCGCGGATCCCGGCCGGGTACGTCGACATCCACATCGTCACGTCCGGAAAGGTCCATCACCACCTCGCCTTCTGGCACCTGAACAGCGGCGTGACACGGAAGCGCTTTATCCGCGTCGTGAAGCAACCGAACGGCGATCCCTTCAAGCTCGGAAGAGCCATCGGCGGGAACGGCCCCATGCTCCCCGGCCGCCTCGACACCACGCTGCACCTGGTCCCGGGCACCGTCGTATTCGCGGACATCGTCGACGGGCCGACCACGCGGATAGCAAGCTTCCGCGTCGTCGCGTCGGCGGCGTCCACCGGACCGCCTGCGGCGATCGGCACGATCGTCAACAGGGCCTTCCGCTTCGTCCTGCCACCGCGCTTCGGTCGGCCGGGGGTGTACCGCTTCACCAACCGCGATCCGGTGGCACACGACGGCGTGATCTACCGGCTCAACGGGCGTAAGACCGCGAGCGATCTCGTCCGCTGGATGCGTCGTGGCGGCAAGGGTCCTGCTCCGGTTGACTTCGCCAGGCCTCTGGGCGGGCCGGGCGTGATCGGGCCCCACTGGTCGAGCTGGTTCCGGCTGGCAAAGCTGGAGCCAGGCAGGTACGTGCTCGCCTGTTTCCTCCCGGACGACCGCGGCGTGCTGCACGCCGCCGACGGCATGGTCGCCGGATTCGTCGTGCGCTAGAGCTGGCGCCGGGCGGCGAGCTCGTAGAGGT
>Ga0066903_100007103_pt1 | contig 10088 bp, 6 predicted proteins | sample PanSoiMetaGPlot1_FD_67491 | JGI IMG/M metagenome (GOLD analysis project Ga0066903, IMG submission 67491) | Tropical forest soil microbial communities from Panama analyzed to predict greenhouse gas emissions - Panama Soil - Plot 1 (version 2) | ecosystem: Environmental > Terrestrial > Soil >... | reverse complement strand
GATCGCCGGTTATGTGCGCTCTGGATGCCCGTGAGAGGGCGTCGTTCTGTGCGCTGAGTCGGTGCCCTTGAGTCGCGGTGTGGCCGGTCGTCTCGTGTTTGAGTGTTGCGCTGCGTACGTCCGCGACGGTCTGGGTCTGGCCAGCCCGATGCCGACATCGTGCGGTGTGGGAAACTCTGTCAGGCCGTATCGAGGAGCCTGGGTGGGGCGTGGGACCGGGTGAGGTCGATGGGCGCGGCGTTGCCGACAGGGACGGTGAGTTTCCTCTTCACCGATTTGGAAGGTTCGACGCGCCTGTGGGAACAGCATCCGGAGGCGATGCAGGAGGCATTGGCCCGTCACGACGAGCTCCTTCGTGGCGCGGTGGAGTCGCACTGTGGGCGTGTTGTCAAGTCAACGGGAGACGGCATCCACGCGGTGTTCGCGAGCCCGCTTGAAGCGTTGGGGGCGTGCCTGGACGCGCAGCGGGCGTTGGCTCGGGAGCGTTGGCCCGAGAGCACTGGAGTATTAGGGGTTCGCATGGGTGTGCATGCGGGTGAGGCCGAACTCCGGGACGGGGACTACTACGGGTCGGTCTTGAACCGTGCGGCGCGGCTCACCGCGGTCGCGCATGGGGGTCAGGTGCTGGTGTCCGACAGCGTCGAGCCGCTGGTCCGGGGTCGGCTTCCAGGCGAAGCAACGTTGGTGGATCTTGGCGTGCATCGGCTGCGTGACCTCGCCGAAGGCGTGCGGGTGTTCCAGCTGGTGCACCCCGATCTCCCCCGTGAGTTCGCCCCGCTGCGGTCGCTGGAGGGGCGTGCGGGCAACCTGCCTCGACAGGTCACGACCTTCGTGGGTCGTGACCGCGACCTCGAAGCGGTGGGTGAGCTCGTGCGGGGGCGGCCGCTGGTGACCCTGACCGGTGTGGGCGGTGTCGGCAAGACCCGGCTTGCGTTCGAGGTGGCGGCGGAGGTCGCGCCCGACTTTCCCGACGGTGTGTGGTGGTGCGAGCTCGCGCCGGTGAGCGATCCCGCGGCCCTGTGGGACGTTGTGGCCGGCACGCTCGGGGTGCCACCACCGGCGGGTCGGCCGCTCGATGAGCGGGTGCTCGAGTACCTGGCGCCCAAGCGGCTGTTGATGTTGCTCGACAATTGCGAGCATCTCCTCGATGGGGTCGCCAGTCTCGTCGACGCGGTGACGCGTCAATGTCCAGGGGTGGCGGTGCTAGCCACGAGTCGTGAGGGGCTCGCGCTGGCCGGGGAGCAGCTCGTCGCGGTGCCGTCGCTGGATGTGCCGGCTGAGGGGGTCGCGGCTGACGCCCTCGCCCGCGCCGACGCGGTCCGCCTGTTCGTGGAGCGAGCGCGCGATGTGAAGCGTGAGTTCGCGCTGACCGAGCACAACGCGCCGGCGGTGGCGCAGCTGTGCCGTCGCCTCGATGGGATCCCGCTGGCGATCGAACTGGCCGCGGCACGCGCCCGCACGTTCACACCGCAGGAGCTGGTGGACCGTTTGGACCAGCGCTTCGAGCTGCTCACCCGAGGCAGCCGAGCGGGGCTCGAGCGTCATCAGACTTTGCGCAGCACCATCGACTGGTCCTATGAGCTGCTCAACCTGAGAGAGCGCGTCGCGTTGAACCGACTGTCGGTGTTTGCGGGTGGTTGCGATCTCGTCGCAGCTGACGCGGTGGTCTCCGACGGAGGAAGTGCTACGGGGGACGTCATGGATGCTCTGAGTCAGCTGGTCGACAAGTCCCTGATCGCCGTCGACGCCGACGACGAGGCCGGGACTCGCTATTCGCTGTGGGAGACGATCCGCCAGTACGCCAACGGACGCCTCGAAGCCAGCGGCGAGGCCGCCGCGCTGCGACGCCGACACGCCTGCCACTATGTCGCCGTCGCCGAGGACGCGGGGCCGCGCCTGCGCAGCCGGGACCAGCTGGCCTGTTGGGCCGCGGTGGCACGCGAGATCGACAACTTTCGTGTTGCGCTCGACTGGGCCGTCGAGGCGGGCTCGGCCGACCACGCCCTCCGCATCGTCGCACCCTTGGCGGTTTCCTACATCCCGGTCGGCTACACCGCGATGGCCTGGGCCGACACTGCGTGCGCGATCCCTGGGGCCGCCGACCACGAGCTCTTCCCGGCGGTGCTCGCGTGGGCAGCTTGGGGCAAGGTGATGCACGGCGACTCCGCCCACGGACGCCAACTCGCCACGGACGCCCAGGCCGCCCAGCTCCGCCTCGGCACCCGACATCTGTGGGTGCACATGGCGTCGGCGACCGCCGCCGTTTTCACCGGGGACCTCGACCGTGCCCGCGAGTACGCCGAGGAATGGGTCCGGCTCGCCCGAGCGACTGACGATCCCTACGAGCTGGCGCACGCGCTACTCATGCTCGCCGGCGCCACCGTGGCCGTCGACTTCGACGCCGCGGGCGCGGCCGCCGAAGAGGCGGTTCAGGTCGCGCGCGACGACCGCATTCTCTCGGCGCTCTCGACCGGGCTCACACTCCTGGGCGGGATCCGGCTGAGCGAGGATGACCCGGAGCAGGCGGTAGAGATTCTCGAGGAAGGGCTCGAGGTAGGCCGCCTCGTCGGGGACCACCAGGCCCTCGCCCTTGGGGACTTCGCACGCAGCTTTCTCGCCATTCGACGCCGGGACTGGCACGCCGCGCTTGGAGCTGCCCGCGATTCGGCCGACCAGGGATTGGCGCGCGGTGACATGACAGTGACCCGTGGCGTCTTCGGCGCCGCATCAATGGCACTCGCAGGGCTCCAAGCCTACGAATCGTCCGCGGTGCTCTTCGGAGCCAGGGACCCGGGCGGGACCGAAGCCTGGCTCCAGGAAGTCGCGCGAACCGAAGCGGTACTCGTCGACCAGCTCGGCGCCGACCGATTCTCCGCTTTGCGAGCACGCGGTGCCGACATGACCATCACCGACACCGTCGCCTATCTACACGCCGAAGCCGAGCGCGTCCTCAAGGACCGCTAAACGAACCCGCCACACCGTGGCGCTGACCCCGGGTGGCAGGACCGCCTTCGTCGCCAGCTCGGGTAGCGACATGGTGTCGACCATCGACGTGAACACCAGGACGAAGAACCCGGCCGACGTCACCGTCGGCCCGGCCCCCTTCGACTTGGCCCTCACACCGGACGGCAAGACCGTCTTCGTCACCCACAACAACCCCCTCGTGCTGCCCGTCCCCGGCACGGTGTCGACCATCCGTGTGAAGACCCGCACGAAGAACCCTGACGACATCGCCGTCGGATCGGGGCCCATCGGGGTGGCGATCACGCCTTGTCGCCAGTAACGGGCCGGACGTAGCGATGCGGCGGTTCCGGTCGGTCCATGCGAGTAGGTCCTGGCGGAGCCGGGACTGAAAAGATCGTTCACGTTTCGACACGGCGGGCTCAGAGCTACCGAGTCTCAACCCCACCGTCAAGCCACCTCTCGACCGTAGCTGTACTCGACGCGCGTCTCGTCTGGCGTCTCTCCGCAGGCTTGTAGAGCCAAAGCCGAGATCGCCTCCGAGTTGGCGGCCTTTGACCGACTTCGGCAGGTCGCGCGTCCTGGTCACGCTTCCGGACCAAACGCGCACACGTACTCCCGTCCGACGACGGGCGTGTGACTTCGGTCATCCGCCGACTGCGTCCGTTGACGCAGACGAGCGCGCCATGCCGGCGCATGCTCGCCTCGTCAACGAAGAAGGGGGCCCCCATGAGCCAATCACGATCGGTGTCGAAGCCGCTGACGCGCCGCACGTCGACACGCGGTGCTCGACCTGCGTCCCTGGGACACCCCGTGTCGGGTTCGCACGGTGCCCAACATGAAGAAGGTCGCATGTCTACTCTCGCCACTAGCCATCGCGGGCTGCGACTGCCTCACAAGCGCGCCCTTGCCGTACTGACCGGCACAGTCGTGGTCGCGTTGAGCATCGGTGCGGTGGTGTGGGCGAGCGTCGGGAGCACCGCCGCGCCGGTTCGTCACACGGCAACACACGAAGGGTCGCTCCCCGCGACGGTGCGGACCGATGCGGGAGCGTTCACGATGTTCTCGGATACGCGCCATCGTGTCGTGCGACCTCGAGACATCGTGGCGGGACCCGATGGGAATTTGTGGTTCACCGCCGAGAAGAACGCGGTGGGTCGGATCACGCCGACCGGCGACATCGACATGTTCACCGACCCGGCCGGTGGCCTAGACCGGCCCGACAGGATCGTCGCCGCACGCGATGGCGCCTTATGGGTCACTGCCATCAATGGCCGCCTGGGACGCGTCACCACGAGCGGCCAGGTCACGACGTTCGCGGTCGCGGACGACGGCACCAGCCCGGTGGGGTTGGCCGCGGGTCCGGACGGCAACGTGTGGTACACGCTCAACGGCCAGATCGGGCGCATCACTCCGACCGGTCAGGTCACCACCTTCGACGGCAAGGCGGCGGGGGTGGAGTTGCCGGCGCACATCACCGCCGGGCCGGACGGCAACCTGTGGTTCACCGACCTCAACGGCCGGATCGCGCGCATCACTCCCGACGGGCAGATCGCCACCTTCGACGCCACCGGTGCCGACGTCTCGTTCCCGGGGGGGATCGTGACGGGCGCGGATGGCAACTTGTGGTTCACCAGTCCCGGCAGCAACCGCATCGGCCGCATCACCCCTGACGGGCGAATCGACTCGTTCGACGGGGCGCCCGCCGGACTCGAAGAGCCCAGTGCCATCACTGCCGGTCCCGACGGCAATCTGTGGTTCACCACGAGCAATGACCGCATCGGCCGCATCACCCTCGACGGCCGGATCACCACCTACAAGGCGACGGGTGCGATGGTGCGAACGCCGTTCGGGGTCACCTCCGGTCCCGACGGCAACGTGTGGTTCACGAGCCTCAATGGCGACGGCATCGGCTACCTCCGCCCGGCGGCGGTTGCCGTCGTCACGGAGGCGGGTTGACATGTGGCGGGTCACGCTGCGCAACGTCGAGTTCCGGCGCCGCCAGTTCTTATTGGCGGTGGTCGGTACGGCACTGGTGTTCGCCATGGCCTTGTGGGTCACCGGCATCCGTCAGGGCTTCCGCACCGAAGCTGACCGCATGCTTGCGGGTATCGGGGGTGACCACTGGGCGGTGACGACGGGCACGGCCGGTCCCTTCACGGGGACTGCGCCCATGTCGGCCGATACCGCTGAGCGTCTCGGGCGTGCTCCGGGGGTGCGGCGGGCCGATCCGCTGGTCATCGTCTCGCAGAACGTGCGGCTCCACGGCGACTTCCGCAGCGTGCACGTGATCGCGCATCGTCTCGGCGGTCTCGGCGAGCCACAGCCGGTTGAGGGACGCCGGGCCGCGCACGCCGGCGAGGTGGTGGTCGACAAGAAGCTCGGCCTGGGTTTGGGCCGAGTGTTCGACTTCTCGGGCCAGTCCCTCAAGGTCGTCGGGCTCGTAGACGGCCGCACCTACTACGGCGGTACCCCGACGGCTTACATCTCTCTTGAGGACGCGCAGGCCGTGCACTTCCGCGGTGCGCCCTTGATCACGGCCGTGGTGATGCAGGGTGAGCCCCGAGTTGCGACGGATGGTCTGAAGATCATGTCGGAAGCGCAGGTACAAACCGACCTGCTCCGCCCGCTCGAGAGCGCCGACAGGGCAATCAACACCACGCGTCTGCTGCTGTGGGGCGTGGCCGCGGTGATCGTCGGCGCCGTCATGTACATGTCGGCGCTCGAGCGGGTGCGTGACTTCGCCGTCCTCAAGGCCGTCGGGGGTTCCACCCGGACGCTGGTTACCAGCCTCGCGCTCGAAGCGAGCGTGGCGTGCCTGGTCGCAGCCGGCCTGGCGATCGTCGTCGCCGGTCTGCTGCAGCCCACGATCCCGTTGCCCGTCACGTTGACACCCGGTACCTACGCGATGTTGCCCGTCGTCGCGGTGATTGTCGGAGTCCTCGCCAGTCTGTTCGGCGTGCGCCGCGCCGTTCGCGCCGACCCCGCCTTGGCCTTCTCGGGAGCATGAAATGACCGCCTTGACGATCCACGACCTCACCATCGAATACACCCAGGGCGACTACGTAATTCGGCCCATCAACAACCTCAACCTCGAGGTCGAGGACGGCGAACTCGTCATCCTCCTCGGACCGAGCGGCTCCGGAAAGACAACCCTGCTGTCGTGCCTGGCCGGCATCCTGACCCCCACCACCGGTCGCATCCGCATTGGCGACACCGACGTCACCAAGCTGCGCGGTCCGGCGCTCACTCATTATCGGCGCGAAACCGTCGGCATCGCCTTCCAAGCCTTCAACCTGATCCCGAGCCTCAACGCCCGCGAGAACGTCATGGCGCCGCTACGCCTGGCCGGTATCCGGACACGCAAGGCGCGCCGACGCGCCGAAGAGCTGCTCGCGCGCGTCGGGTTGGGCGACCGAATGCGTCACCGACCGCATGCGCTCTCAGGGGGTCAACAGCAACGTGTCGCCATCGCCCGCGCCCTCGCCCACGAACCCTCACTCGTCCTCGCCGACGAACCCAGCGCCTACCTCGACTACGTCCAAGTCGAAGAGGTTCTCCGCATCGTGCGCGAACTCGCCACCCCCGGCCGTGTGGTCGTCGTCGCCACCCACGACGAGCGCCTCATTCCCCTCGCAGACCGAACCGTCGAGCTGGTACCCACCACCGAACCTTCCAAGCGCGCTTCGTGCTGCCGAGCACTCGAACCGGGCGAGCTGCTCTTCGAGCACGGCGCCCACAGCGACTTCGTCTACATCGTCGACGAAGGCGAAATCGCCCTCGTCCGCGAGCGACCCGACCACTCCGAGGAGGTCGTCCGAACCGTGGGCGCGGGCGAGTACTTCGGCGAGCTCGGCCCGCTCCTGCGTCTCCCTCGCTCAGCAACCGCACGCGCCATCACCCCCACCCTCGTTACGGGCTACAGCCCCCAGGACTTCAAGCGATTCGCGAAGTTGCCGTCCTGCCGTCCACAGAAGCTCACCCCGCACCGATCGACGAAACGCACGTCGGCACCAGCGGAGGCGTGAGTTCCGTGAGCCTGGTACGGCTTTGGGCGCCCCCCTGCTCGATGACGTCGTACCAGGCTCACCGAACCCACCCCGGCCGCACTACCAGCCACAGCGACGGACCGCGAGTTCACGAAATTGGCACTTGCATCTGATGAAACGCGCCATCGCCATCGCAGTCTGCGCGATCGTCGCGAACGTCGCGGTCAGGGCACCGACGGCGGCAGCCGATCCCGCCCTATCGATCCGCACGTGGCAAGTAACGCTCGTCGATGACAGCCGACCCACCGACGCCACGACGAGCACCCCAGCGCAGCCCCAACGCGTGCTCGCCACGACGATCACCTATCCCGTCGGCGTCAAACACCCGGTGCCCCTCGTCGTGCTGGCACACGGCGACAACGGGCATCCGAACAAGTTCAGCCGCCTGATCGGCGCCTGGGCGGCCGCGGGCTATGTGGTAGCCGCCCCGGCTTTTCCCCTCACGAGCAATACGACACCCGGAGGCGGCAGCCCTAGCGACGTGACCAACCAGCCCGCCGACGTGAGCTTCGTGATCGACCAGATCCTGAAGATGAGTCGCACGAAATCCGGAAGCCCGCTCGCAGGGCTCGTCGACAAGAAACACATCGGGGCGGCGGGACTGTCGCTGGGCGGCAGCACGGTCTACGGGCTTATGTTCGACAGCTGCTGTCGCGACGCGCGTATCGACGCCGCCGTTCTCATGAGCGCGCTGTCCTTCCCCTTCAAAGACGGGAAGGCCACCTGGCGTCACGTGCCCACACTCATGTTGCACAGCGACGCCGATACCACGTGGTACCCGATCAGCAAGGGGACATATCCGCTCTTAGCGACGCCGAAGTGGTTCGTGACACTGCACGGCAGCACCCATAGTGGGCCATTCGAGGACACGTCCGACCCCGCGAACAAGGTCGTGCCAGCCATCACGATCGCGTTCTGGGATCGATACCTAAAGGGCCAGGAGGCGGCACAGACACGAATCGTCGACACAGTCAGGGCATACGGACAAGCGGACCTCGAGCGAGACGTGCGATAGCCGACACCCTGGCACGCGAGACGTCTCTCTCGTCCGTTGTCCGATTGCTGCAACGATGCAGGTCCGGAGATCGGTGCCTACCCTCGGGCCGAGAAGGGACGGCGGGACTTTGAGCCGGCTGAACATCGGGTCGTGAGATGACAGGCGAGTCGTCGAGTATCGCCTCCGCTGACGGACGGGGTACTGGAGCTCGAGCTCAGGGGCACGCGCCGCGTCGGCCCATCAACTGGCTGTCTCGCCTCGTGGCGCGGATACCCGCTCGTATCCGCACCAAGCTGCTCGTCTCCCTCGCCGTGGTGGTCGTCGTGCTCGTCATCATCGGCGGCCTCGGTCTGCGGGTCCTCGGCGAGTCGAACGCGCGGTTCGGAACATTGGCGACACTGCAGCAAGAGGCAGCTGCATACAGAGCGCTCCAGGATCAGAACACCCAACTCCGCGAGTTGCTTGCAGCGCGGTCGAGCCTCTTCCCGGGTGTCGCCGTACCGAGCGACGATTCCGTCGAATCCACCCTCCGCCAGTTCCGGGAGTCCTACGACTTGCGACGGCGGGTTGCCATAGCCGGCGGTAACGAACGAAAGCTCGTCGCCGGGATCCAGTCCGACTACGACCAGCTCGTCGCAGTGATGACGAACGCGATCGCGCTCGATCAGGCTGGTACGGGCACCGAGGGTCAGCAGCTCGTCCGCACCCAGGCCGTTCCCATCTCCGATCGCATCGTCAGCGCCACCGACGAGCTCGCCAACAAGACCGAGACGCGCACGGCTGCGCTCGTGAGCGACAACAGCGCGAGCTACAACAATTCTCGCCTGATCTTCCTGGTCGCGGCGGCGGCAGCCGTCCTCCTTGCCCTCATCCTCGGCTTCGCCATCTCCTCGTCGCTTAGCCGACCCGTCCAGCGCATGGACGCTCGCCTTGCCGAGTTGGCCGCGGGGGACTTCTCGCGGCGAGTAGACGTTCCAAACCGCGACGAGCTGGGGACCCTCGCCGCGAACCTGAATCGGATGAACGATGAGCTCGGCGAGCTCTACCGCAAAGTGGAGGCTGCTAGCCGAGCCAAGTCCGATTTCCTGGCCAACATGAGCCATGAGCTCCGGACCCCCCTCAACGCCATCATCGGGTTCTCCGAGGTCCTGCTCGAGCAGATGTTCGGACCGCTCAACGCCAAGCAAGCCGAGTACCTCGGCGACATCGTGACCTCCGGGCGTCACTTGCTCCTGCTCATCAACGACACCCTCGATCTCTCCAAGATCGAGGCCGGCAAGATGGAACTCGACCTCACCACCTTCTCGCTGCCCGCCGTACTGGAAGACGGCGTCACGATGGTGCGAGAGGCAGCATCCCGTCACCGCATCGAGTGCCGCGTCGACGCGGGTCCTGACTTGGAAGAGGTGGAAGCCGATGAGCGCAAGGTGAAGCAGGTGGTGTTCAACCTGCTCTCCAACGCGGTCAAGTTCACCCCTGACGGCGGGCGCGTCGACGTGCGCGCCCGCCGAGTGCACGACCGGGCAGAGGTCGCCGTGGCCGACACCGGCCTCGGTATCGATCCGGCCGAGCAGGACCGGATCTTCCAGGAGTTCCGACAAGCCGGCCAACAGGAAGGCTCAGGGCTCGGGCTCGCCCTCGCTCGTAGTCTCGTCACGCTCCACGGAGGCAAACTCTGGGTGGAGAGTGCGCCCGGCGCGGGCAGCACGTTCACATTCACGCTGCCCTTCCGCCAGTCGGCAGCATCCAAGACAGCTGAACCGCAGCCCGCCCCCGCCAAGGTCGACGCAGAATCCGTGCCCCGAACGTCGAAAGCTGCGCCGGCGACCGTTCTCCTCATCGAGGACAACCCGCAAGCGGTCGAGCTGCTCACCCTCTACCTGGAGGGCGGCGGGTTCGACGTCGTGGCCTGCGGCAACGGGGCGGCCGGGATGGAAGCCGCCAGGCGCCTGCACCCAGAGGCCATCGTCCTGGACATCATGCTCCCCGACCTCTCAGGCTGGGACTTCCTCGGCCTCGTCAAGGGGGACGAAACCACGGCGCGCATCCCTGTGGTCATCGTCTCGATGCTCGACGAGCGC
>Ga0066903_100007102_pt1 | contig 10089 bp, 7 predicted proteins | sample PanSoiMetaGPlot1_FD_67491 | JGI IMG/M metagenome (GOLD analysis project Ga0066903, IMG submission 67491) | Tropical forest soil microbial communities from Panama analyzed to predict greenhouse gas emissions - Panama Soil - Plot 1 (version 2) | ecosystem: Environmental > Terrestrial > Soil >... | reverse complement strand
AGCGGCCTGAAGCCTTTAAGGCTCAGCCGCTTCTTACTTTCGGCATGTGAATGAACGCCCACGGCGACGGCATCGGTGCGACCGGCACTTCGATGACGGTCGGTCCGTTGCGGCGCGCAATCCCGCGCCGCAACGCTGCGCGCAGCCCCGCCGGGTCCTTGGCGCGCTCGGCTGCCGCGCCGAAGCTTTCGGCAAATCGCAAAAAATCTGGATTGGCAAGATCGCAGGCAATCAGGCGGTTCCCATATTGCTCGGCTTGGATGCGGCGTACATTGCCGAAGGCGCCATCGCTGAATACGACGGCGATAAGCGGAATTTTGTGGCAGACCGCGGTCGCCAGCTCATTTGCGGTGAACATGAAGCCGCCGTCGCCCGAGATCGCAACGACCGGCACTTCGGGTCGCGCATGCTGCGCGCCGAGGGCGGTCGCATAGCCCCAGCCGAGATTGTCCTGATAGCCGGGCGACAGAAACGTGCGCGGCCGGTAGACCGGGAAAACCAGGCGGGCGGCGAAGCCGATCTGGGTGACCTCATCGACCAGAATGCCCTCCTCCGGCAATTCGGCCCGGATGGCGTCGAGAAAGGCACGTTGGGGGGCAAGCTTATCAAGGCGCGCGTCCCAGCGTGCGTGGCGCTCCCGCATTTCCTCGTTGCGCGAGGGCCGTTTGGCGTTATGGGCCGGCAATATGTCGAGGAGCCGTCGCAGAATGGGCGCCACGTCGCTGATCAGGGCGATCGTCGGCCGGTGGACCCGTCCAGGCTCCTCGGGGTCGGAATCGACCCGGATCACGGCGAGCCGGTCGTCGATCCCCCAGTGCTGAAATGGATAGAACATCCGCGTGCCGACGCCGAGCACCACGTCGGCCTCCCCCCACAACTCGCGGCCGAGGGGCAGCGTTACGCTGAGGGGATTGCGGCTATCGAGCACGCCGCGGCCCCGCCGATAACCGAGCACCGGAGCCTGGAGCATGCCGGCGAGCGCCGTCACCTCGGCGGATGCCGCTTGTGCACCGCCGCCGCAGATGATCATCGGCCGTTTGGCGGCGCCCAGCGTTTTCGCAGCAGCCAGGACCGCATCCTCGTCGACCGCGCGCTTGTCCGCCGCTATCGGCGCCTGTGGCGCTCCCGCGCCGGGCCGGCCCCACATGTCGATGGCGCATTCCAGCACAGCCGGACCGCGACGCCCGGTGAACATCGCGGCGACGGCCTGCGCCACCAACCCGGAGGCCTCGCCCGGCGCCTTGATCCGGGCCGAAAAATCGACCAGTCGTGCGATGATACCGGCCTGGTCGCGGATTTCGTGCAGATGTCCCAGTCCGCGGCCAATATCGGTCTCTGGGATTTGGCCGATCAGCCCGAGCACAGGCGCATTCATCGCATAGGCGGTGAGCAGCGCCGCGCCGGTGTTGAGGAGACCCGGGCCGGGGACGACCGCATAGGCCGCCGGACGACCGGTAGCGATCGCCGCACCCAATGCCATGTAGCCGGCGCCCTGCTCATGACGCGGGTGTACCACGCCGATGCGATCGGATGCCCGGAACAGCGCATCGAACAGATGGTCGTTGTGGATGCCGGGCAGGGCGTAAAGCGTCTTGATGCCATGGGTGATGAGCGAGGCGACAACAGCCTCCGCCGTGGTCACTGGGTCCATCGGGGGTTACCTCGGATGGTTTTTCGCGGCAGATGTGCAGATCGAGCCGCCGCTGTCGAGAGGCCGCGCCGTAGGGTGTTGCAATGCCTGCCACGTCGGGTATTACCAGCGCCACAAACTCTAGAGCTTGTCATGTCCCGCGAAAGCGGGGCATCCAACAACCGCGTCCTTTGCAAATTCGCTCATGAGTTCAATGGCAAGCGGGGTGGTTATTGGATCGCCCGCTTTCGCGGACGATGACAATCGTTCGGGTATCTCCGAGGACTAGATGCACCGTTATCGTACCCATACCTGCGGCGAGCTGCGCGTCGAGCATATTGGTTCCACCGTTCGGCTGTCGGGCTGGTGTCATCGCATCCGCGACCATGGCGGCTTGCTCTTCATCGATCTGCGTGACCACTACGGAATCACGCAGATCGTCGCCGATCCCGACTCGCCCGCCTTCAGGACCGCCGAAAAAATGCGATCCGAATGGGTTGTCCGGGTCGATGGGCTCGCGCGGCGGCGTCCGGCCGGCACCGACAATCCGGACATGCCGACCGGCGAAGTCGAGGTGTTTGTCAAGGACATCGAGGTGCTCGGGCCAGCCGCTGAACTGCCAATGCCAGTGTTCGGCGACCAGGAATACCCAGAGGAGATTCGCCTCAAGTACCGCTTCCTGGACCTGCGGCGCGAGCGCCTGCACCGCAACGTCATGAAGCGCGGTGCGGTCATCGATTCACTGCGACGGCGAATGAAGGAGCAGGGCTTCTTCGAATTCCAGACCCCGATTCTGACGGCGTCGAGTCCGGAAGGCGCGCGGGATTTCCTGGTGCCGTCGCGGCTTCACCCCGGCAAGTTCTATGCGCTGCCGCAGGCGCCGCAGCAGTTCAAGCAACTCGTCATCATTTCGGGCTTCGACCGCTACTTCCAGATCGCACCATGCTTCCGCGACGAGGACGCGCGGGCAGATCGCTCACCGGGCGAGTTCTACCAGCTCGACATCGAGATGAGCTTCGCGACGCAGGAAGATGTGTTCGCCGCGGTCGAGCCGGTGCTGCGCGGCGTGTTCGAGGAATTCGGCGAAGGCAAGCCGGTGACGCAGACGTTTCCGCGTATACCCTATGCAGAGGCGGTGCGCGGCTATGGATCCGACAAACCGGACTTGCGCAATCCCATCAAGATGCAGGATGTCACCGCGCATTTCCGCGACTCCGGCTTCAAGGTGTTTGCCGGAATGATCGCAGCAGATCCGGCCGTCGAGGTGTGGGCGATCCCCGCGCCCAAGGGCGGCAACCGTGCCTTTTGCGATCGCATGAATTCCTGGGCGCAGGGCGAGGGTCAGCCGGGACTCGGTTACATTTTCTGGCGTGAGGGAGAGGAGAGCGGCGTCGGGCCGCTCGCTAAGAATATCGGCATCGAGCGCACCGAGAAGATTCGCAATCAGCTCGGTCTGGGAGTTGGCGACGCAGCGTTCTTCGTCGCCGGCAAGCCCAAGGATTTCGTCAAGTTCGCTGGCCCCGCCCGCGCCAAGGTGGGTAATGCTCTCGACTTGATCGACAGTGGTCGCTTTGAGTTCTGCTGGATCGTCGATTTTCCGATGTACGAATGGAACGAGGAGGAGAAAAAAATCGACTTCTCCCACAATCCGTTCTCGATGCCGAACCTGACGCCGGAGGAATTCTTGGCGCTCGATCCCAATGACACTGAGAAAATCCTCAGCCTCAGGGCAATCCAATACGACATCGTTTGCAACGGCGTCGAGCTGTCGTCGGGTGCGATCCGCAATCACCGTCCCGACGTGATGAAGAAGGCGTTCGCGATCGCCGGCTACGACGAAAGCGTGCTGGAGCAGAAGTTCGGCGGCATGCTGCGGGCCCTATCACTTGGTGCCCCGCCGCACGGCGGCATTGCGCCCGGCGTTGACCGCATCGTGATGCTGTTATGCGGCGAAGAGAATTTGCGCGAGGTGGTGCTGTTCCCGATGAATCAGAAGGCCGAGGACCTGCTGATGGGCGCGCCATCCGAGGTGACGCAAAAGCAGCTGCGCGAACTGCACATCAGGTTGAATCTGCCGAAGTAGGGCTGCCGGCCGGGTTAGCGGCGAGGAGCGTCGTGGCGTGCCTAGCCGGACAATGACGCCACGGTGTTTTGAAATTTATGCGGCATAAAATCAAACATTTTATACGGCATAAAAGAAACGCCCCACTCTTCGCGGCGGGGCGGAAAGGGGCTTCTCGTGTAGAAGGTAGTTCCGGCCGATTTAAGCCCGGTTCGCAAGTGCGCTGCCTGGCTTTGAGGGGAGACGGCGCACCTGCCTGGCGCGTTCCGCGCCCTGTCAGCGATGAGGGCGGCGGCTCGCAGTGCGCGTCACTGGCGCACTCGCGGTTTGCGGGCACGCGCCCCAGGCACCAAAACCGAGATCGCGCCCCTGCGAGTGACCGGGCGTAAAGCACTGATTTCCGGCCTTTGTCGGTCCATAATTGTCGATAGCGCTCGCCGGTGTAGATGCCAATGAAGCCACGAACGCCGTCACTGCCGCTGCAGTAATCAAGAGATGTCGCATTAGGTTTCTCCCTAGGAGTTTTCAGCCTCTACATGCTCCAGGTTGTTTTGCCACCTGGTTGCATGGCATTGCATAACTTTTACACTTCATAAAGTATCGAAAATTTATGCTTTCGCAACAATAAATTTATGAACGCCAATTTATGTTCATGAACGCAGATTTTGATCGCGCTGTTGATCGGAGTCGCACAGGCCGGTAGTGCTGCCAGACGGGGCATCGCCTGACAACAGTCGCGCCGACGGCTGTCAATGGCTTCCAGGACCGGTGCCTGCTACCGACTTCAACGCTGCGTTTGACCCGGTTCTCAGGCCGCACACATGAATGCGCGGGCTACGTCTTTCCGTTAAGACCCAGACGCTCTGCGGCCGCGCTTCGCTTGAGCCAGAAGCGTCCACGCCCGGCTCCAATCAGCATTCTGAGCGCGCTGCCGTAATTGGCGGGGGCGGCCTGTACCGCAGCGCGCAGGCAGGCGATGCCTTCATCCAGCTGCCCGAGTTCGATCAGGCAATAGCCGAGGTTCATGCGGGCGCGGTGGTGCACGGGGTCGCGCTCGAGCACGCGCCGGAAGCGTTCGGCCGCGCGCGCGAAGTCGCCTTCATACTGCAGGGCAATGCCGAAGCCGACCAGGGCGTCCGCATTGCCCGGCACGATCGAAAGCGCGCGCGCGAAGGCCACCTTTGCACCGGCCGAGTCGGCGCGATCAAGGCAAACGCCTCCCAGCGCAAGCGACAGTTCCGCCACCGCGGGCACCGCTTCCAGGCCGCGTTTGAGCACGGTTTCCGCCTCGGCGTAGTTGCGCATCGCGCGCAGCAAATTTCCCAGTTCGTGGAATGCGCGCGCATAGACCGGCTGACGCTCGATGGCACGGTAGAGCCATACCAAAGCTTCGTCGGTGCGCCCGATCTCGCGTAGGGTTATTGCCAGATGAGTCTCGAGTTCGGGATTGGTGCTGTGACGCGCAGCTTGCTCCAGCGGCACAACTGCCTCGCGCGGTCGTTTTTGCCCCATCAGCAAGGCGCCCAGAAGCTGCAGTGCCTCCAGGTGCTGCGGATTCTTCGCAAGAACTTCCCGGGTAAGGCGTTCGGCTTCGCTCAGGTTGCCATGGTTGCCGGCCGCCACCGCCTGCGCCAAGGCTTCAGCCTGGGCAGCTACCGCGGCGCGCGCGCGTTTGGAAATACCGGCTTGCGTTTTGATCGGCAACTCAAGTCACCATCATTGTCTCGCACCTCGTTCTTGTATCTGAAGGTCGAAAACAAAGTAAATCGCTTGCGAAGGCAAATCGCATACGTAAGGTGCCTGCGACTCAAGATGCTGCGGCATGCACTGCCGCGTTGAAAGGTGCTCATTCAATGGCCGCACCCCTCTTCACCCTTGCCGAGGTTGAATCCGCACTGCCTGTCGTTCGCGCCGCCGTGCCGCCGACACCGCAATATGCGTGGCCGCAACTCGCCGGCCGCACCGGCGCGGAGGCGTTCGTCAAGCATGAAAATCACACGCCGATCGGCGCATTCAAGGTGCGCGGCGGTCTGGTCTATGTGGATCGACTCAGGCGCCGGCATTCCAAAGTGAGGGGCATCGTGTCGGCCACGCGCGGCAACCATGGGCAGTCGCTCGCCTTTGCGGCCCGCCGCGCCGGGATTGCGGTCGTCATCGTGGTGCCGCGCGGCAACTCGGCCGAAAAGAACGCGGCCATGCGAGCCTTCGGCGCCGAGCTCATCGAGATCGGCCGGGACTTCGACGAAGCCAAAGAGCACGCCGCTGCGATTGCACGTCAGCGCGGTTACGTTTTTACGCCTCCGTTTCACCGCGATCTCGTCGTCGGCGTCGCCACCTATGCGCACGAATTTTTCGCTGCAGTCGGCAATCTCGATACCGTCTATGTCCCGATCGGTCTCGGGTCTGGCATTTGCGGGGTCATCGGAATGCGTGACGCGCTTGGGCTTGCCACCCGAGTCGTCGGCGTAGTGGCGCATAACGCCAATGCATACGCGCGTTCGTTCGCGGCGGGTCATGTCGTCACGACTGATACGGCGCACACCTTTGCGGATGGCTTGGCGGTCCGCGTGCCGGATGCAACGGCGCTTGCGGTCATCCGCGGCGGTGCCGAGCGTATCGTCGAGATTTCGGAATCCGAACTGGTCGAGGCGATCGGCATCTATTTCAGCGATACCCACACGCTGACAGAGGGCGCTGGCGCGGCACCGCTCGCGGCGCTCATCAAGGAGCGCGCCCGGATGCAGGGGCGCCGCGTCGGACTCATCATGACCGGACAAAATATCGATCGAGCCGTCATGCTTAACGTCTTGGCGGGGCGTGTGCCAGACCGATCGCACGGGGTGACAGAGCGCCTTACGGTCTGATATGGACGAATGACCAACACCCGTGCATGACGCCATTCGACGGGGACCGGACGCCATTCGGGCCCGAAGGCCTCACATCCGATGCGAATAGCCTTTGTCGACTGTGGAGGCTGGTCCTACGGGCTGGACGCGCCCTTCAAGCGGCCGATGGGCGGGACGGAATCGGCGCTGTGTTATCTTGCGGTTGAACTGGCGCGACTTGGTCATGCCATCACGGTCTACAACGGCACGCCGGCGCCTACTGAGAGCTGCAACGTCGATCTCAGAAATGTACACGATATTCTGTCGCCCGGGCATCTCAATGCATTCGATGCAGTCGTCGCTTTGAGCGCTGCGATCGGCCGATCGTTGCGGCGGGATTATCGCGTCACCGTTCCTATGGTGTTGTGGACGCAGCATGCATATGCCCAGCCGGCGATTCGTGAATTGAGCCGGCTCAATGAACGCAAATGCTGGACCGCCTTTGCATTCGTCAGCAACTGGCAGCGCGAGCGCTATGAGAAATTCTTCTGGATACCGCGTGAAAAGGGCCGCGTGCTGCGCAATGCGGTGTCTCCCGCATTCGCGGCCGGCAGCGAGAGGGCTCCCTGGTTCACCACTGGCGGGCCGCCGGTGCTCTTCTACACTAGCACGCCGTTTCGTGGGCTCGACGTGTTGCTAAAGGCATTTCCAGCGATACGCTCGGCAGTTGCGGGCACGAGGTTGCGTGTGTTTTCCAGCATGGGCGTGTACCAGATCCCCCCGGAGAAGGATGAATATCGAGATCTGTACGACCGATGCCGTGCAACGGATGGCGTGGAATATGTCGGCTCAGTCGGTCAATCCCGGCTCGCCGAGGAGCTCGCGGGCGGCGCGGCGCTGGCATACCCGTCTACGTTCGCGGAGACGTCTTGCATCGCGGTGCTCGAAGCGATGGCTTTGGGCGCAGCCGTCTTCGCCACCCGCCTCGGCGCGCTGCCGGAAACCAGTGGCGGTCTCGCATCGATGATCGATTGGCAATCGGATGAAATTGTCCTTGCCGGTCAGTTCGCCGACATGGCGATTGAGGCGCTTCGCCTGATGAGAAGCAATCCGGCCGCCGCGGAGGCGCAGCGACGCGAGCGGATCAAATTCATCCACGACAACTATCTCTGGCCGGCGCGGGCAAATGAATGGGCGGCATGGCTGGCGCAGCTCAGCACGGGCAAAACCGGACCTGCTCCAGCGCTTACGACGCCGCGATGAATTCGCCCAGTCCCGCCCACGCGATCCGAGAACTGATGGCACTCCACGCCGCGGGCCGCTTTGCCGACATGGAGGCGCGGGCGCGGGCCGCCATCAAGACCGCAAGCAGTTCGGCGATTCTGCACGAGATGCTCGGTATCGCATTGTGCGCTCAGCAGCGTTTCGAGGAGGCGCTTGGCTCGTTGCGCAAGGCCGTTGCCCGGCAGCCGCAGGATGCCCAATTCCACGAGAATCTTGCCCTATGCCAGCGTCATTTGAAGCAGTATGAGGCGGCGGCTGAGAGCTTGCGCAGATCGCTGGAGATTCGGCCCCATTCGGTCGAGACACTTGCGGCGCTCGGGAGCGTGCTGAGATCGTTGCGGCGTCTCGATGCGGCCGAGGTCGCGTTGCGGCAGGCGCTCGCACTGGCACCGCGGCATGTGCAGGCGATGTGCGTCCTCGGCAATGTTCTCGGCGATCTCGGAAACTACGTCGAAGCGGAAAGCTGCTATCGCACCGCGATTGCGCTTGAACCGGCAAACCCCGTCGCACTTGCGAATTTCGGCAACGTGCTGATGAATATAGGGCGTCAGGATGAGGCGTGCAGCGCCGCCCATGGCGCCCTGAAGGCGATTGGAGTGATCGGCCCCAATGCCGCGCCCGAGGCTTGCGAGCTTGCTATGATCGCTGCGAGCGTGCTGGGCAGGGCGGAACAATATGCTGTGGCCGCGCAAGTCTACCTGCAGGTCTCACGGGCACGAAAATCTCTGGCAGATGCACTGTCTTCGTATTCGATGATGCGTCAGGTCTGCGCCTGGACAATCACGGCGGAGACGGACGCCCAATGCCGCAATCGTCGTTTTTCGCAAGAGGAGCTCGATGCCATCTCGCCATTCGCCAGCGCCATGATGGGGACGATGACGGCATTACAGCAATTAGAGGTAGCGCGGAATTGTTCGCGACGTTTCGGCCACCCACCCCCTCCCTCCCATCGCAGGGAGGCCGCACGACCGGGTCCGGCGCGGAATCGCATACGCGTCGGATATGTTTCCGGAGATCTCCGCGAGCATGCGTTTTCGCTGCTCACATTGCCGGTGTTCGAGAATCACGATCGGGCTCGCTTCGAAGTGTTCGGCTACGATTATTCGGCCCCCACGCGGGACGATTTTCGACGGCGCGTCGAGGGCGCCTTCGATAGCTTGATCTCTTTGCTCCAGCTCCCGGACATAGAGGCCGCGCAACGAATTGCCGCCGATTCATGCGATGTCGTTGTCGACGGCACCGGATGGACCGGAGGCACGCGAAGCCAGATTTTGCGGTTCCGGCCGGCGCCGGTCCAGGTCCAATGGCTGGGTTATCCGGGAACGCTGGGCGCCCCCTGGTGCGACTACATCGTGGCGGACAAAGTGCTCATCAGGCCCGGCGAGGAGCAACTTTACGACGAGAAGATCATCAGGATGCCCTTTAGCTATCAGCCCAACGGTGCGCGAGAGGCTGCTGGCGATCCGGGCACCCGTGCGCAGCATGAGCTTCCCCGCGACGCCCTGGTGTTCTGCTCATTTAACCAAGCCTACAAGATCACCCCGGATGTTTTTGACAGATGGATGCAATTGGTCCGGGAGGTCGAACCGTCGGTGTTTTGGCTGCTCGGCTTGTCCGATGAGATGCGAGAGGCGCTGCGGCGCGAGGCCGAGTCCCGCGGGGTGTCAGGAGAGCGCCTCGTCTTTGCTCCGCGCGCTCCGAACGACCGACATCTGGCCCGGCTCGCCCATGCGGATCTGGCGCTCGATTGCTTTCCCTATGGATCGCACACGACAGCAAGCGACGCGTTGTGGGCCGGCGTGCCCTTGATCGGATTGGCGGGCGATACCTTTGCATCGCGCGTATCGGCGAGCATCTTGGCAGCGGCCGGGCTCACCGATCTCGTCACCACGTCGCTCGACGACTATCATGCTCTTGCGCTTCGCTACGCGTCCGATCGGCAACTGCTTGCCACCCTCAAGGCACGGGTTGCAGGATGTCGGTCATCGCCTCTGTTCGATTCCAAGCAATTCACCCGCGATCTTGAGTCGGCATACGCGGCTGTCGTCGAGCGCAGCAGGGCTGGATTGGCGCCCGATCACATCGCCGTCTCGTAGAGCGGGTTAGCCGAAGGCGTAACCCGCCGCGACGTAGCCAATCGCGCAGCCGTCGGGCGGATTAACGCTGCACTAATCCGCCCTACTGCTCAATACCCCACCACCGTCCCATGCAGATCGTACGCGTCGGCGTGTTCCATCTTCACGGTGGCAAGTTCGCCCACCCGCAAGGGCCGGCGCGATGTCACATGA
>Ga0066903_100007100_pt1 | contig 10089 bp, 7 predicted proteins | sample PanSoiMetaGPlot1_FD_67491 | JGI IMG/M metagenome (GOLD analysis project Ga0066903, IMG submission 67491) | Tropical forest soil microbial communities from Panama analyzed to predict greenhouse gas emissions - Panama Soil - Plot 1 (version 2) | ecosystem: Environmental > Terrestrial > Soil >... | reverse complement strand
AACCCGTCGTACCTGTCGCAGACGTTCGCGAACCCGCTTGCGGGGCGCCTGCCGGGCACGCCGCTGAACGCGGCGACGCTGACGCGCAACGACCTGCTGCGGCCGAATCCGCTGTTCCAGGGGATCAACGAGGATTTCAACAACATCGGCTGGTCCAGCTACAAGGCGCTCGAGATGGCGCTGAACAAGCGGCTGTCGCACGGGCTGCTCGCCAACGTCACCTACACGTGGTCGCAGCGCCTGCAGGCGACGTCGCTCCTGAATCCCTATGACGTGAAGCCGTTCGAGGATCTGGATCCCAACGATCGTCCGCAGCGCGTCACGATCACCGCGCTCTACGATCTGCCGTTCGGTCCGGGACGCCGCTTCGGCGGCGGCACGAACGGCGTCGTCGCGAGGCTCATCGAGGGCTGGCAGTACAACGTGATCGGCGAGATCACCTCCGGCACGCCGATCGGGATGAACGGCAACGCCGTGCCCGTGGCGACGAAGTTCGACGTGAGCGATCAGTCACTCAACACGTGGTTCGACACCAGCACGCGCGCGAATCCGCGGCCGGACGGCTCGTTCGCCTGGGACACGAACATCGGCGCGAACGACTTCCGCCAGTCGCGGCTGTTCTTCCCGGACGTGCGGCAGGATTCGAAGCCCGTGTGGTCGATGTCGTTCTTCAAGAACACGCAAATCGGCGCCGGCCTCATGACGCAGTTCCGCGCGGAGATCTTCAACGTGTTCAACACGCGGCTCTACGGGTCGCCGATCAGCACGGATCCGACCAACGCCAATTTTGGCGTCGTGTCGAACAGCCAGATCAACTTCCCGCGGCAGGCGCAGTTGGGCTTCAGGGTGATTTGGTAGTCAGCTGGCAGCTGACAGCTGCCAGCCTACAGCGTCAGTTTCCACCCCTCGCGATAATCGCGACGGAGGAGATCGTTGGCGGCGGTCAGGTTCGTGACGCGCATCTGGTCGCCGTCGTAGGAGATCTTCGATCGCGCGCGCAGCGAGACCACGCCGAGCAGCATCACTTCGACCAGGCGCGACGCGTATTCGAACGGGGATGAGGCCTGCGCGTTGCCCTTGGCTGCCTCGACCCAGTTCATCTCGTGCGTCGTCTGGATGCGCGGCAGGCGCTCTTTCGGTTTGCCGTACGACTCGTGCAGCGAGTGCGGGAGCAGCTGCGGCTTGTAGCCGTAGGTCTCGTGCATCAGCTTGCCCTTGCTGCCGATGAACATGACCCCGCCGTCCGGGTTCACCTGCTCCTTGTACACCTTTCGACCGTTGCGCTCGACGAGCTCGTCGCTGAACTCCGCCGGACGCGGCGGCAGGAGGCCGCCGTCGTACCACGTGAGCTTCACCGGAGGCTTGCTGCCGCGCGCGGGGAACTCGTAGTAGGTCGTCGTCGCGTGGGGGTAGCAGACGTCGTTGAACGGCGTCGAGATCGTCTCGACGGTCGCCGGCATGCCGAGATCGAGCGCCCAGAACGGGAAGTCGATCAGATGCGCGCCCATGTCGCCGAGCGCGCCCTGGCCCCAGTCCACCCAGCCGCGCCAGTTGAACGGGTGATACACGGGGTGGTAGTCCACGTGCGGCGCGACGCCGAGGAACAGATCCCACTTCAACGTGTCGGGGACGGGATAGTCGCCCGCCATGGCGGCGGCGAGCCGCTGCTCGACGCCGCGGCCGTTCCACGACAGGGGCTGGCCGTCAGGACGCGGTGCGAGAGGCTTGGGACGCGGCAGGCCCTGCGGCCAGTAGCCGAGCGGACGGTTCGTCCACACGTGCACTTCATGGACGTCGCCGATCGCACCTTCCTGGATGTACTCGACCGTCATGCGCCCTTCGGCGTGCGAGTGCCCCTGGTTGCCCATCTGCGTGGCAACCTTCTTTTCCTTCGCCAGGTGCGCGAGATGGCGGGCCTCCTCGACCGACCACGTCAGCGGCTTCTGCACGTAGACGTGCTTGCCGAGGCTCATCGCCGCCGACGCAATCGCGGCGTGCATGTGATCGGGCGTCGCCACGATCACGCCGTCGATGTCCTTCTGCTGATCGAGCATCTCGCGGTAGTCGGTGTAGCGCTTGGCCTTCGGCAGCTGATCGACGAGGCGCTGGACGACCTCCACGGGCTCGCCGGCACGCGCAGGGTCCGGGTTCGGCTGTTGCGGCGGACGCGACGAGGACGAGGGATTCATCCGCGCCTCGAGTTCGGTCTTGAACCGGTCCACGGACTTGCCCGCGTAGTCCCAGTCCACGTCGCAGATGGCGACGATGTTCTGGCTCGCGACGGCGCGCATGTTGTTGCGGCCCATGCCGCCGATGCCGACGCAGGCGATGTTCAGCAGGTCGCTGGGAGGCGTGAACCCGCGGCCGAGCACGTGCCGCGGCACGATCGCGATGCCCGCGCCCGTCATGGCCGCGGTCTCGATGAATTGACGGCGTGTCACGCCGTTGCTGTCGTTCTCGCTCATGAGGCCCCCTTTACGCGTGGTCATGATATACCTTCTGCCATGCAATCGATTGCGCGCCCGGCGCTCGCGGTTTTCGCGGCTGTCGCCCTCACCTCATCCATCCCGCAGGCCGCGCCCGGTCCGTGGAAGTCTCTGTTCGACGGCAAGAGCATGGACGCGTGGCGGGTCTTCAAGACCGACCGCGCGCCGAAGATGTGCGAGACGCCCGGCGCCAAGGACTGCTGGGAGATCACGGACGGCGTGCTGCAGAAGGACGGCCACGCCAACGACGTCGCTTCGAAGGAGCAGTTCGGGGACTTCGAGCTGGAGCTCGAGTGGAACATCGGCGACGCGAGCAACAGCGGCGTGTTCTACCGAGGCACCGAGGAGTTCAACCAGATCTACTGGAGCGCGCCCGAGTATCAGCTGCTCGACAACGTGAACGCGGCGGACAACAAGAAGGACAGCCATCTGGCCGGCTCGGTCTACGACCTCTATGCCGCGCCGAAAGACGCCGCGAAGCCGGCCGGTGAATGGAACCAGACGCGGATCGTTGCCAAGGGATCCCACGTCGAGCACTGGCTGAACGGCCGGAAGGTGGCGTCCTACGACGTCGGCAGCGCCGACTGGGATGCAGCCGTCAATGCCAGCAAGTTCAACCCGGAGAAGTATCCGAACTTCGGGAAGGCGCCGAAAGGCTATCTCGGCATCCAGGGCGACCACCCCGGCACGCTCAAGCTTCGCAACATTCGCATCCGGGAGCTCTAGCGTGGACGTCAGGCCTCGAGGGACACGTATGAAGATGCCAGCATCGTTGCTCGTGATCATGTGCGCCGCATCGCTCAGCGCACAACAGACGCCGCCGAAGCCGCAGGCAGAGCCGCCCGCGCCGACGGGTTACAGGGACACGCCGATGCAGCCCAACGGCAGGTGGCACATCCACGACGACGATCGGCCGCGGCCGGTCGTCGTCACGCCGGGCCCGTTCGTCGGACTCCCCGCGCCGTCCGACGCGATCGTCCTGCTCGGAACCGGCACGGATCTGAGCAAGTGGCAGATGCAGGAAGGCGGCGGGCCCGTCACGAGCTGGCCGCTCAGCGACGGCGTGCTGTCGAGCGGCAAGGGCTTCATCCGCACGAAGCAGGACGACTTCACCGACTACCAGCTCCACGTGGAGTTCGCGACGCCGTCACAGGTCAAGGGGGACAGCCAGGGGCGCGGCAACAGCGGCGTCTTCCTGAACGGCGCGTTCGAGATCCAGGTGCTCGACAGCTACAACAACAAGACGTACGCCGACGGCCAGGCATCGGCGATGTACGGCCAGATTCCGCCGATGGTGAACGCGTCGCGGCCGCCCGGCGAGTGGCAGAGCTACGACATCTTCTTCATCTCGCCGCGCTTCAAGGACGGCAAGCTGGAGAAGCCTGCCGTCGTCACAGTGCTGCACAACGGCGTGCTCGTGCACCACGCGGACGCGTTCTTTGGGCCGACGGCGCACAAGCTGAATCCGCCCTATGAACCGTCGAACGCGCACGGCCCGATCGGGCTGCAGGACCACGGTAATCCCGTGCACTTCCGGAACATCTGGATCCGGCCGGTGAAGGCGGCGGAGTAGACGGCCGTTCGAGCGTTCTTTGCCGGCAAGACGGTACTGATTACCGGCGCTTCATCGGGCATCGGTGAAGCGCTCGCCTGGCAGCTCGCTCACGCGGGTGCGCACCTGACGCTCGCGGCGCGGCGCGCCGCAGCGCTCGAGAGCCTCGCGCAGCGGATGGCCGCGGCAGGCGGGCCGGAGCCGCTCGTCGTGCCCTGCGACGTGACGCGCGACGGTGACCTCGAACGCGCGGTCGCCGAATCGACGCGACGCTGGGGAAGACTGGACGTGGTCGTCGCCAACGCCGGATTCGGCATCGCCGGAGCGCTGCGCGACCTTTCCGTGAGCGACTATCGCCGCCAGTTCGAGACCAACGTGTTCGGCGTGCTGCGGACCATCTACGCCGCCCTCCCCGACATCGAGAAGACGAAAGGCCGCGTGGTGATCATCGGCAGCGTCGCCGGTTGGTCGGCGTCGCCGCACGCGTCCCCGTACGCCATGAGCAAGTTCGCGCTTCGAGCGCTCGCCAACGCCATCACGCCGGAGCTGGCTCTCCGCGGAGTGACGGTGACGCTGATCAGCCCAGGCTTCGTCGCGAGCGACATCCGCCGGGTGGACAACCAGGGAGCCCTCCATCCCGGGGCGCCGGATCCGATTCCCGCGTGGCTCGTCATGCCCGCCGACAAGGCGGCGCGTCAGATTCTTCGTGCCGTGGCGCGAGGACGGGCGGAGGCCGTCATCACGGCGCACGGCAGGATCTTCGTGGCGGTCGAACGCTTCCTGCCGTGGCTGTCGCGTGCGATCAAGCGAAGAGTGGCAGCCAGGGGCGGCTATCGGTCGGAACCGAGGGCCGGATGAAGGTCAGTGCCCCACGGTCGCCGGCACCTGCGCCTTTTCAGGCGGGTGGAAGAACAGCAACAGGATGAGCGCCGCCGCGATCGCGGCACTCAACGGCACCAGGAACAGGCTGCGGAAGTCGACGCCGGTGGCGGTCTTGAACGTCTCGCCCATCAGCTTCGGTCCGATCACGTTCGCGACCAGCGGACCCAGACCGAGAATCATCAGATTGAACAGCCCCTGCGCGCTCGCGCGCACGTCCTTCGGGAAGAACTCGTCGACGAAGATGTAGACCGTTGCGAAGAAGAACGCGTAGGCGACGCCGTGTACGACGTTGATGAGGACGACCGCCCACTTGTGCTCCGGGAAGAACGCGAAGACGGCGAAGCGCGCTGCGTGGCCGAGGATGCCCAGGATCATCGTCGCTCGCCAGCCGAGCCTCTTCAGCGTGATGCCGAGGATCGCCATCGTCGAAATCTCGGCGATCTGGCCGATGCTCATGACCGGCATGATCCAGTTGCCGGGGATGCCGACGCCGCCGGCGGCGACGTCCGTGCCGAGAAACGTTCCCGTCCAGTTGAAGAACAGGTTGTGCACCGTCGAGTCCATGAACGTGACGATCCACAGGACCATGATGAACGGCGCGGCGAGGAGCCGCAGCGCCTCGAGCCACGCGAACTTCTCGGCCCCTTCGGTCACGCGCTTCGGCGGCGTATGCGGCAGCGTGAGGCTGAAGGCGGCAAACACCAGGGAGGCAATGGCGGCGACAGCGAACGTCCACCTCGTGCCTGCCTGCAGCGCGGGCCCCGTCAGCCCCGACTCGAGCACGGTGCCGAGCCAGTTCACGAAACCGGTCGTCTGCGTCGCGTTCACGCGCGCCCAGTCGACGAGGATGAACGTCATCGGCCACGCCGCAAGCACCCACCCTATCGTGCCGCCCATGCGCACGAGGCCGAATTCCTTCTGCGGGTCCTTCATGTGCGCGAACGCGATCGAGTTGGTGATCGAAATGGTGGGCACGTACAGCAGGCAGTGCACCAGCATCGCGAGGAAGAACGGCCAGAAGCTCCGCGTCCACACCAGCGACAACATCGCGAGGCCCCCAATGAGGTGGCTGGCCGACAGGAACTTCTCCGCGGCGAAGTTGCGATCCGCGAACTGGTTGCTGAAGAACATGCCGATGATGGCCGCGGCGGGGAAGGTGCTGAGAATCCAGGTCTGCTCGCCCGGGGAGAAGCCCAGGCTCGGCAGGTAGCCGAAGATCAGGGGATACCAGGCTCCCCAGATGAAGAACTGCAGCACCATCATCAGAAACAGTTTGAGGCGAATGGTCGAATGCATAGGGTGTTGAGCCGGGATGCTACCATGGACGCCCCATGAAGACCCTTGCTGCCGGTGTTCTCGCGCTGCTCGTCTCTCTGCAGGCGCTCCCTCAGGGCGTCACGAAGGCTTCATCGGTCGGCGGCATCACCGAATACGACTACCCGAACGGACTGCGCGTCCTGCTCTATCCGGATGCCGCGGAACCCAAGATCACGATCAACGTGACCTATCTGGTCGGATCGCGGCACGAGGGCTATGGCGAGACCGGCATGGCGCACCTCCTCGAGCACATGGATTTCATCGAGACGACCAGCGGCCGGAAGATCAAAGAGGAGATCACGGCGCACGCCGCCAACTGGAACGGCACGACGAACGACGATCGCACGAACTACTACGAGACCATCCCGTCGACGGACGACAACCTCAGGTGGGCGCTCGGGCTCGAGGCGGACCGCATGGTGAACATCAAGTTCACCAAGCCGATCCTCGACACCGAGATGACCGTCGTCCGCAACGAGTTCGAGCGCGGCGAGAACAACCCGGCGTCGATCCTCCGAGAGCGCGTCGCGTCCACCGCGTATCTCTGGCACAACTACGGCAAGTCGACGATCGGTTCGAAGGAAGATCTCGAGCGTGTGCCGGTCGAGCGGCTCGCGGAGTTCTACAAGAAGTTCTACCAGCCCGACAACGCGGTGCTCGTGATCACCGGGCGTCTCGACGAGGCGAAGACGCTGCAGATGGTCGCCGACACGATGGGGAAGATCCCGCGGCCGACGCGCGTGCTGCCGCAAACCTACACGGTCGAGCCGCCGCAGGACGGCGAGCGGTTCGTCGCGCTCCGCCGCGTGGGGCAGGGGCAGAACCTGATCGTGGCCTACCACACCGTGTCGGCGTCGCACCCCGATGCTCCTGCGATGCAGGTCCTGACCGCGATCATGAGCGGTGGCGGAGGCGGCGGAAGGGGTGGCCGCGGCGGCGGTGGCGGGCCGGGCGAAGGCCGGCTCGCGAAGGCGCTGGTCGACACGAAGCTGGCGCAGGCGGCGACGATGGGCTTCCAGCTGCAGCACGATCCGGGACTGGTGCAGGTCGCCGCGACGCTGAGCCAGGATCAGTCCCTCGACAAAGCTCGGGACGCCGTATTCACGGCGCTCGCGGACATCGTCGAGGTTCCACCGAGCGAGCAGGAGGTCGATCGCGTCAAGACGCAGCTGCTGCGCGGTCTGGAGAACAGCCTGTCGAATCCGCAGGCGATCGCCACGGGCGCGCTGAACACCGCGATCGCGCAGGGTGACTGGCGGCTGATGTTCCTGGAGCACGACGAGCTGGCGAAGGTGACGCCGGCAGATGTCGTCCGCGTCGCGAAGACGTACCTCAAGCCGTCGAACCGCACCGTCGGCTACTACATTCCGGACCCGACGCCGGACCGCACGGTGGTGACCGACGCGCCCGATCTGACCGCTACGTTCCGCGACTACAAGAGCACGATCACCGTCGCGCGAGCGGAGACGTTCGACCCGACGATTCCGACCATCGAAAGCCGGGTCGTCCGCTCGAAGCTCGCCAACGGGATGAAGGTGGACGTGCTGTCGAAGAAGACGGCCAACAACATCGTGTCGGCGACGATCGATCTGCGATTCGGCGACGCGAGCTCGCTCGCGGGCCAGCGCGAGGCCGCGTCGTTCGCGGGCGGTCTGCTCATGGCCGGGACGAAGACGCACACGCGACAGCAGCTCCAGGACGAGATGAGGCGCTTGAACGCGCAGATCAACGTCAGCGGAGGCGGCGGCGGCTTTGGCGGCGGACGCGGCGGCGGCAGGGGAGGCGGCGCGGGCGGCGGCGGATTGTCGAGCGCGACGGCGAACGTCTCGGCGCCCGCGGAAAACTTCCAGGCGGCATTGCGCCTCGCGGCCGAGATCCTCAAGGCCCCCGCGTATCCGCAGGACGAGTTCGAGCGCATCAAGACGCAGCGATTGACGGCGCTCGAGCTCACGCCGACCGAGCCCAATCAGCTCGCGAGCGAACGGTTGAATCGGCATCTCAGCCCGTTCGCCAGAGGTGATGCGCAGTACGCGCCGACACGCGAAGAGCAGATCCCGGAGCTTCAGAAGGTCACGCTCGACGCCGCGAAGACGTTCCACGATCAGTTCTACGGCGCCAGCCACGGCGTCCTGGCCGTCGTCGGGCCCGTCGAGCCGGCCGACGTGCAGAAGATGGCCGCCGACCTGTTCGGGACGTGGACCACGACGAAGACCTACAAGCCGCTCGTCGTGCCTTTCAAGAAGGCGGCGCCGATCAACGAGAAGATCGAGACGCCCGACAAGGCGAACGCCGAGTTCATGGCGGGCGAGCGCTTCCAGCTGTCGCAGAACGACCCCGACTATCCGGCGATCGTGCTGGCGAGTTACATGTTCGGCGAGCCGATCACGTCACGCATCTCGGATCGCATCCGCAATCGCGAAGGCCTGAGCTACGGCGCGAACGCCCGACTGAACGTCCCGGCCGAAGGAGACTCGGCGATGCTGTCCGGCACGGTGAGCCTGAACCCCGCCGTCGGGCCGAAGGTCGAGTCCAGCTTCCTCGACGAGTTGAAGAACGTCTACGACAAGGGCTTCACGGCAGCGGAAGTCGACAACGCGAAGAAGGCGTGGCTCGACGCGCGCCTGGTCGGCCGCTCGACTGACGGCGCGCTGCTCAACCTGATGGTGTCGCACGAGGAACTCGATCGGCCGTTCAAATGGGACGCCGACCTCGAAGCGAAGATCCAGGCGCTCACCGCCGACCAGGTCAACGCGGCGTTCCGCAAACACATCGATCCGAACGGCGTGTCGATCGTGAAGGCCGGAGACTTCAAGGCCGCGGGCGTGTACCGGTAACGTGCGGCGACCGGAGTCATTGTGGCTGCTCCCACGGCTTCACAGGAGGCCAGGAGATCAGGAGGAATCTACTTAGAGGGGTGAACTTGTGGGGCACGGGCTCGTTGGCCGTGGCGCCTCATGTTCAACAACCAAATCCAATTCTCTCCTGTTCTCCTGATCTCCTGTGAGCCGTGGGGGCAGCCGCTGAGAATGCGAGCGCCTCAAGTTCTGAATCCGCCGTTGCGGCGGATGTACGCGACGAGGCCGCCGGCTCCGAGGATGTCGAGCATGATCGGCGGAAGCGGCGCGCCCGTGACGCGGTTCCCGGTTCGGGCGTTGGTCACCGTCATCCCGTCGGCGCCGAGGTCGACCGTCAGCGAATCTCCCTCGACCATCTGAGACGTGTCGCACTCGATCGGCAGCAGGCCGTTGTTGATCGCGTTGCGATAGAACGTTCGCGAGAAGGACTGTGCCAGGACCGCCGGAATCCCGGCCGCCAGGATCACGGTCGCCGCGATCTCCATCGCCGACCCGCAGCCGAAGTTGCGTCCAGCCACGAGCACGTCTCCGGGGCGAACCGTCGCCGCAAACGCCGGATCGACGGCCTCCAGCAGGTACTGTTTGAGCACCGACTCGTCGAGCGTGTCGCGCTTGCGCGTGGACGCGATGATGTAGTCGGTGTTGATGTGGTCGCCGAAGACCCGCGCGCGTCCGTCGATCCGCATCGTCGTCACCTCGGATCGGTGATGCGGCCGGTGAGCGCCGCGGCGGCGCACGCGGCGGGAGACGCGAGGTAGATCGACGCCGTCGCGTTCCCCATGCGGGCCTTGAAGTTGCGGTTCGCGGTCGAGAGCACGTTCATGCCGTCGGCCGGAATGACTCCGCTCGTGCCGCAGCAGGCGCCGCACCCGGGCGTCGTGACGACCGCCCCCATCGCGACCAGCTTCCGCAGGGTGCCGTCGTCCATCAGACGGAGCTCGACTTCCCGCGACGCGGGGGTCATCACGAGCTGCACGCCCTGCGCGATGCGGCCGCC
>Ga0066903_100007099_pt1 | contig 10089 bp, 7 predicted proteins | sample PanSoiMetaGPlot1_FD_67491 | JGI IMG/M metagenome (GOLD analysis project Ga0066903, IMG submission 67491) | Tropical forest soil microbial communities from Panama analyzed to predict greenhouse gas emissions - Panama Soil - Plot 1 (version 2) | ecosystem: Environmental > Terrestrial > Soil >... | reverse complement strand
CTCCGGCGTGAGCTTGACCATGCCCCAGTTTTCGTCCGGCGCACCAAGCGATGCGAAAATCTTTCCGGCAACGCGAAAATCGGGGTGATTCATGTGCGACTGCTCGACGGCGGTTGGAATTTCCAGCGCGATCTTTCGAAACTCGTCGATAGTCATTTCACGCGCGCCTTATGCCGCTTATTTTTTTCTGTGGCCGAGCATCTCGCCGCGCATCGTGCGTCGATCAACGCGGGTGAGGTTTTTTTCCATCGCCGCAGTCAGCAGTGAAATATGCGGGATTTCACAGAGATATTCGGCGATGAACCAAATCGGTTTTTCCGTGGTCATCCAATTTAGACGATCGAATCGCGCCAGATTTACCGGACGCGAATAACGCCGCAGCGTACGTTCGCCGCGTAGGTTGAAATAAATATTAAAATAGCTCATGGCCAGCTCGCGCAGGTTGCGATAAACGGGCTCGCGATACCGGCAGCCGGTGAAGTTAGATTTCGCTACCGCGCCCCAGTGTCCGCGTAACTTGAAAATCGCAATGACATGATCAGTGTCCTGTTCCGCTTCCAAATCGAAGATCAACGCCGGGAATCCGACGATTCGCAACGCGGCTGCCGCAAAAATTCCTCCTTCGAGACAAGATGCGGTGCGGTCCTCCAGGACTTTCTTTGGCGACCGTGCGGTATAACTCAGGTTGTAAGGCAGTTCGTCGAGAAACTTCTGAACGCCAGCCGGTGTTTTTAGAGCGCGCAACTGACGCGACTCCGATTGCGTGAGACCGAAGCTTTCAGTGCTTCGCACGACAGAAGCTCCAATATCGCGGATCTCTTTTCACTTCTTTTCCTGCACCCGTCTAAAAAATCCCAACGCTTCATTTGAAAAACCAATCGCATTTCCGTCCTCGCCGATCATGAATGCCGTGACGGAAGGAACCTGCGTTGCTCCAGGAAATTGCAACAGGAATGCGCCGTTCTTCCAGTGTTTCAATGTTGCTGAATATTTTGCAGGACCGCACTCGACTTTCAGCGAATCGCCATCCTGTCGGATGTCGCAGGGGCCATAGTAATCATTTTCGTAAATACCGACGAGCGATTGCAGCGTGCCGTTGAAGTTGCCCGGATTCTTTGGTGCCGGCGGGGGAGCCAGCAACTCTTTCAGTTTCTCGTTGTCTGCGAAAATCTCTTTTTGACCCGCTTCGGGATCAAGACCTAAGACCTGATTCAGAAAATACGCGCGCACAGCCTCGGGGAACGCCGTCAGATTGAGGTTGGCGAGAATGACAATTCCGGCGCTTTTATCGGGGACGAGCACGAAGATCGTTCGCACACCTGCTAGAGCGCCGCCTTTTTCGATGATGTGATGCCCCGCGTAATCGTAACTGCCCACACCAAGTCCGTAATAAAAACCTGTTTTGTCACTGATTGGCGGCAGATCGCTGAAATCGATTTTGCTGACCATGCTGCGTTTGAAAATTTCTTCGACTGTTTCGGGCTTCAATATCTGTTTGCCGTTGTAAGCGCCCTTGTTCAGGAACATCAGCATCAATTTCGACATATCTGCCGCAGTAGATGTGGCAGAACTGGCCGCCCCGGTGGTGTCGAGCTTTGTTGGCTCGACAACGACAACCTTGCCATCAACCAGCGCGTGCGCCGCGGTGGCGTTGGGGTTTTGCAAATCTTTCGTGCGCGTCCCCGATCGCGACATCGCCAAAGGCTTGAACAAGCGCGTTTCGACGAGATCGTTCCATGAGTGCTGTGACGCGGCTGCTGCAACTTCGCCGGCGACGAAAAATCCCGGATTCGAATACTGCGCCACTTCACGCAAGCTGTAGCGCGGCTTGAAAAATCGCAGGCGTCGCAATATTTCCGCGCGGTCATAACCAAAACTATCAAGCGCGTCCCCTGTGTACGCGGGCCAACCTGTGCGCTGTGCGAGCAAATCGCGTTCGGTCAAGTAACGCGTCATGTATGGATCGTAGCCGACAAATTCAGGCAGGTAGTTAAAGATCGGTGTGTCCCAATCGAGCTTGCCTTCATCGACGACCGTCGCCGCGGCAACCCCGGTTATTGTTTTCGTAACTGATGCGAGTTGAAAAATCGTATTCTCGTCTACGACGGCAGGCTTGGTCACGTCGCGGACGCCGTATCCTTTGAGTAAAGCTACTTTGCCATCTCGCACGACTGCGACCGCCGCGCCCGGCACCTGATACTCTTTTAACGCTTTGGTAATGAAGGCATCCAGATTTGCGATCGGCTCATCTCCTTGCTCCGCTGGAGCGAAGTGTGCGGGCATGAGCAAAACAAGAATCAAAAGATTAGTGGCAGTGAACGGGCGCATGGACGTCATGTTTATCTTTGTAGCTGCTGAAACGCAAACTTAGCCAAGAACCGTGCGGAGCTGAGGACCGGTGGCGCGACAAATGCAGGTAGTTCACAACCCAACCGGATGCCGTGCGTCGAATCCCCGAGGCGGTCGATAAATCGTTTGCCAGCGCGGCGCCCATTTGCCGGTGTAACGGTCGTACGGCGTTGTATCGAGTCGCAAACCGGCGATCACAGCGAACGTGTGACCCTCTCGTGCGTAGATGGTCATCCATCTGCCTGGGCCGCGATCACCGTAGCTGCGAAACTCTGTTGAACTCATCGGCGAACTGATCAAACCGGCCGCGCCCAGCACATATGAGATCGTTCCGGAACAATCGTAGCCGCGGTCATCAAACGATTTGTGACCGCCGCCGTACCGATATCGCTTGTGCCGAAGTTGATTGGCTGCCCAGATCGCGCGTTTTACTGCGAGTGGCGCGTCCTTCGGCGCCGCTGCTTTGCCGAAGCGAAGACGCGCGGTCTTTCCAGACACGACAGGTCCAGAGTTTGGAAAAAGATCGCCTATTGCTGATGGAACAACCCACGCGAAAACAGCGATGCCGAGCAGGATTCGATGACTAACCCGATAGATAAATTTCCTCCGGGATCGTGTCGTATGCCAGAAACTATGTGGATGAAAAGCAAAAAATTAGCCGACCATGAAATGAGTAAGACTAAAACGCTGCCAGGGCGGGTCTGATGAATAGAAAATGGCGACCGGCGGTTCGCCCTTTGCGCCCTTGCGAATTCCGCCGGTCAACCAACCGAAAATCTAGCAACTGCCCCGGTGACAGTTCAGGAAGGGAATGGGTCAGCCTGCGTCTGCGTAACCGTGGTCCGCCTCGTACGCCCGGATTGCTCGCCGCGTCTGAGGCCCCAGGACTCCATCGACTGACCCGCGATAATAGCCGGCACGCGCGAGTCGCCGCTGTAGCTCAGCTACTTTTGACCGGGTAGGGGAGCTATACTGGATATTGTTCCCGTAGCCGTAGCCATACCCATAACCGTTTCCGTAGCCATAATCGCCGTATCCATAGCCGGGATATCCAGAGCCATAGCCGTAGTAGCCGTACGGATAGCCCCAGGAAGCGCCCCAGCCCCAGGACGGGCCCCAACCCCAGCCCCAGGAAGGACCCCAACCCCAGCCCCACCACCCGGGAAAGCCGAAGTCGCCGATGAAGATAACATTGTTGTGACCGTGATGACCGCGCCAATTGCCGTTCCAATTGCGGCCGCTCCAGTTACGGCCATTCCAATTGCGACCATTCCAGTTGCGACCATTCCAATTGCGGCCGCTCCAAGCGCCCATTCCAGGTCGTCCGGCCATGCCCATTCCGGGACGACCAGCGAAGCCACGACCGCCGGCAAAATGGCCTCCTCCACCACCACGCCCACCGCCGCCGCCGCCGCGCGGCGCAGCTGTGAGTAATGGAGAAGCCAGGGTTACGACAACAAAGCAACTTAGGGAAAGTATAAGTTTTGGATGATTCATCTTAGGTGGGGTTTCTAATCATTAGACACCGGACGCGCAGGAAAGTCTCGATTTTTTTACGGCGCACAAGAATAAATCGGATGGGATCCGAGCGCGTTTGAACCGGAGCCGGAGCAGAGTTTCGCACTGATTCATACTCGCCAACGCGCGGCCCTGGCAGTTATCATGTCCGGTTGATGAAGATGATGCGGGGTGCTGCGATCCTGATATTGTTGGTCTTCGCTTGGCAACCGGGTCGCGCTGCGCCAATGGCACGCAGTGTGAGTCCATCGCGACAATTCGTCATTTACGGCGCAGACGCGGCGATGCGGGGGAGAGTCTCCGAACTAGCCGAGCAGACTAAAAGCAATCTCCTTTCGCTTTTGCGTCAACGGGACGAATGGAAGACAGCCGTCATAATCAATTTGCAACCGCAACAGACGAACCTTCCCGAAATTCCGCCGACCGACTTACGAGTTAGCCAGACTGGTTTTGGCGCGAAGCTGCAACTCGATTTGACTGTTGGCCAAAATCTGGACGGTTCATTGATCGAACGTCAGCTGCTGCGCAGCGTTCTGCTCGAGATAATTTATCGGGACGAGGGCGACCTCGCAGCGGGGACAGCGCTTGTCGAACCACCGGATTGGCTGGTGGAAGGTGCGCTGGCGCTAACGCCGGGGCGAGAGCGCGAGGTAGCGGCGCTTTCGGCCACCGATAAAGGAAAGTCGCTGGACGAATTCCTCGGGCAACGATTCGATCTGCTCGATTCCGCCGGGCGCATGCTTTACCGGGCCTATTCCATCGCGCTGGTTCAATTGCTCCTTGATGAGGGTGGCCGTGCGTGCCTGGCGCGTTACATTGCGAATCTTTCGCATGCGTCGAACGATCCAGTGGCTGATTTGAAGGCGCGGTTTCCACAATTGCGCGAGGATTTGGAAAAGAAATGGCGGTTGGCAGTGGCTCGCCTCGGTGGGCATCAAACATACCAGTTGCTCACCTTTGCCGACAGCGAACGACGTCTCGACCAGTTGTTGCAGATCAAAATTTCAGATGGCTCGTCAAATCGCGAGCAACAAAAAACAGCCGATCTTGGCGAACTGGCGCGCCGCAAAGCCTCACGAGCCGAAAAAGTAGCAGTCAATCAAATGAGTCAGGCGTTGCTGTTGCTGATTGGGACGGCACATCCGGTTTTGCGTCCAGTGGCGCGCGAGTATCAGCAGATTGCAACGCTCCTTGCTCTTGGGAGGCGAAGAGGAATCCCGAACCGCTTGTCGCACCTGGATGGTACCCGCAAGGAACTCGCCGCTCGAATGGGCGAGATCGATGATTATTTGAACTGGTTCGAAGCGACGCAGATGGAAAAAGAGAGCGGTGCTTTCAATGATTATCTCAAGGCGGCAAGCCAATCGGAGGTCTCCGCGCCGAGGCGGCGTGATCCGTTGTCGGTCTATTTGGACGCACTGGCCGACCATTTTGAGGACTAGTGGCCACAGTCTGGACGGGGCGATACAGCATTGAAGTAATGAGGACGCAGCACTCCGCACTGCAATATTCCGTTCGCTGCGCAGCAGTTGCCGTTTCCGAGTTTGGCGATTATGCTTAATAGCGCGTTTAAGACGCGCCTTTTTCATCCCATGCAAAAAATTGGATTTGCTGAAGCGCTTGATTCCATTGTCAGGAGTGACCCGCGGTACCAGCGAGATGCATATGTTTTTCTGCGTGACGCGCTCGATTTCACGACCAAACGGCAGAAGAAAGCGAAAGGCACCAGCGTCCGGCACGTGACTGGTCCGGAACTCCTGGAGGGACTGCGGCAGTACGCGCTCAAAGAGTTCGGGCCGATGGTCATGACGGTTTTCGATAGTTGGGGCATTCACTCATCCGCGGACATCGGAAACATGGTTTTTAACCTGATTGGCGCCGGAATATTCGGAAAAACCGAGGAGGATTCGATCGAAGATTTCAGGAACGTTTATGATTTCGAAGAGGTTTTCGTGAAGCCGTTCGCGCCGGACAGGCCGGCGTCAACGAAGGCACGGGCGGAATTGCCGGCGCCCAAGCCAGCTGCGTCGAGAAAGTGATCAGCAATTATTGATCACTCGGACGCCGCCGCTGTCTCACCAATCAATGTTTCGCATACCACTGGCAAAGTTTTCCTCAGCAGTTCTATTATTTATGATGGTGAATCTCAAAGCTGCCGCGACTGAGCCGTCGCCCGCCATTACATTTCCGCCGAGCTCAGCGCACAAATGGATTTTGCCGAGCGGGCTGACAATCATTGTCCAGGAAGATCGTAGTGCTCCCGTGGCGAGCGTCCAGGCGTGGTGCGGCACGGGAAGCATCGACGAGGACCAGCATCTCGGAGCGGGCTTGTCCCACATTCTGGAACACATGCTCTTCAAGGGGACAAAAACCCGCGGGAAAAATGAGATCGCCCAAAAAATCCAGGACGTTGGCGGTTACATTAACGCCTACACTTCGTTCGACCGCACGGTTTTTTGGATCGATGTACCAAAAGATGGCGTTGCGACCGCGCTCGATATTCTGGCGGATGCGATGATGAATTCCACTCTGCCGTCGGAAGAATACCAGAAAGAACAGGAAGTTATCCGGCGCGAGTTCGCCATGGGCATGGATGATCCCGATCGCATGGCCGGGTTGCTCCTTTTTTCCACCGCGTATCAGGTGCATCCCTATCGCTTCCCGGTTATCGGCGAGATCGAAATCTATAACCAGCTCACGCAGGAACAGGTGATGCAGTATTACAAAACGCGTTATGTCCCGAATAACCTCACCTTCATCATAGTCGGCGATGTCGATGCGGAGAGAGTGCACCAACAACTCACCGGCTTGTTCAAGCCGTACCCGGAGAAATCGCTCCAGCCGGTATTCATTCCGGCGGAACCGCCGCAACTCGGACGGCGCGAGGTGCATCAGGAATTTGCCACGGAGCTAGCGCATCTCTCGCTGGCATGGCACATCCCGGCCGTCACAAATCCGGACGTGCCGGCACTTGATCTGCTCTCAATGATCCTTGGTGAGGGCCGTAGTTCGCGGCTGTACCGGCGCGTTCGCGAGGAGGCTGGTCTCGCGTTTCGCATTTCGGCATTTTCCTACACACCGGGCGATCCCGGTTTGTTCGGCATCGATGCGACCGTCGATCCAAAGAAACGCGAAGCAACCGAGCAAATGGCGCTGCACATTGTTGATGAAGTGAAACAGAGTGGCGTCACCGCGGATGAACTGGCGAAGGCAAAAAAAATCATGCTTAGTCACCATCTCGGGGCGCTGACGACAATGCGGGGCCAAGCCTCGGACGTCGGGTCAAACTGGTTGCTTACGCGTGATCTGAATTTCAGCCGCCATTATCTCGACGCAGTCCAGAAAGTCACCCTCGACGATATCAAGCGGGTTGCCGCGCAATACTTGACGGAAAACAATCTGACCGTCGTCTCGTTGAATCCAAAGGGTTCGCTGGCTGCCAAAACGGAGGGGCCGAAGGTCGTTGCCGCCGGAGAGATCCAGAAATTCGAGTTATCAAACGGCTTGCGTCTTCTGGTTCGCGAAGATCCTCGCCTGCCACTCGTGGCGATGGGAGGGGTTTTTCGAGGCGGTCTTCTCGCGGAGAATCCGCAAGACAACGGCGTCACGCATTTGATGGCGAAAGTACTGCTGAAAGGAACCAAAACGCGCACTGCTGAGCAAATCGCAAACGAGATTGAGGCGGTAGGCGGCTCCATTTCAAGCGAGTCAGGCAACAACAGTTTTGGCGTGTCCGTCGATGTCATGAAACCCGACCTAAAGCTCGGCGTTGATTTGCTGGCGGATGTGTTGCTTAACGCGACCATGGCGGAGAAGCCGATCGCGCGTGAAAAAGAAATCCAGCTCGCAGCGATCCAACAGGAGGAAGAGCAACTGACCTCGGTCGCGCGCAACATCATGCGACAGGCGCTTTTTCCGCAGCATCCTTATGCGCTGCGTTCAAACGGGTCTGTCGAGTCCGTTCAGCGGTTAACGCAAAAGGATTTGCTCGAATTCCGGGATCGATACGTTGTCGCAAAAAACGGCGTGATCTACGTATTTGGTGACGTTAAAGCTGCCGAGGTAAAGCAACTTGTCGAACAGACACTCGGCAAGATGAAGCCCGGCACCCTTGCTCTGACTGACGCAAAACCGTCCATGCCGCTGGGCAAACCGGAAACCGTTGAAAGTCGCAAAGACAAAGCGCAAGGCGTGATCATGGTTGGGTTCCGAGGTGCGAGTCTGTCAAGTCCGGATCGTTACGCGCTGGAATTGATCGACGAAGCGAGCAGCGATCTGGGGTCGCGTTTCTTTATTCGCATTCGCGAGCAAATGGGTCTGGCGTATTATGTGGGCGCCAGTCAGATGCAGGGCTTGGTGCCGGGGCTTTTTTCATTCTATCTAGGTACCGATCCGCAGAAGATCGAACCGGTGAAAACCGCGCTGCTTGACGAGATCCACAAGCTCGCAAATGAGGGACTTACCTCTGAAGAACTGGCGCGAGCGAAAAGGAAATTGATTGGGCAACAAGAGATCGCCAATCAAAGCAACGATGCTTTTGGGTATCATTGCGCACTCGACGAGGTCTACGGACTGGGCTTTGATTATTACAAACAACTTGAGCACGACGTGAATGGGGTGACGCTCGAAAATATTAAACAAGCGGCTGCGAAATATTTTCGCGATCAACCGTACGTTTTGGCGACGGTGCGACCGCCAGAAGGGCCGGCAGCCGCGAAACAAAAATAAGCCATGGCTGAAGTTCAGAAAACCACACTAAGCGGCGAGCTTACACAGCGCTTCATCGAGTTTGTCGTGATGCACGCGCAAAACGCCGCGCTGTTCCTTGGCCAGATTCCGAATCCAAAAACCGGTCAGGGCGAAGTGAACTTGGATTTGGCCAGGATGTTTATTGATCAACTGGCGATGATTCAGGAAAAGACACGCGGCAACCTGACCAGCGAAGAGGCAAAGGTATTGAGTAACGCGCTTTCCAATTTGCAGATGGCATATGTGGAAGTTGCGCGTGAACAGCCCAAAAGTGCTGCACAAACCGGGACGCCGGAAACAACGCCGTCAACAAGTTCTGCGGAACCCCCACCGGCAGGCCAGTCCGAGCCATCCGCGCCGGCTAGTTCCACTGAGTCCGAAACGGAGTCGAGAAAGAAATTCACCAAGAGCTACGGGCCATAGGCCAAACGATTTCTTGTTATCCCGAGCACAGCGAGGGACCTCATTGTCCTCACGCGTTGTGAAATCCACGCGCCACCTAGCGCTGGCTTGTCCGCTCAACGGGCGTGGAGCGCGGGCGTGATTTTGCTCGCGCGGTTTTGCGCGTGTTGATGGTCCGCTGACCAGCAACGGCAGAAGCGGGAGTGGGTGATGCTTCGGCGTACTTCTTCGTCGTAGGCCAGATCAAGCGCCACGGTTGAGTTTTAATTGTCTCGCTGAATTGCTTGATGTTTTCGCCAGCTGGCTGGAGCTCGGCGGTTGCGACCTTTAATTTCTCCGACGAGCTCCGCAGGTTTTGCAGCGTGACTTGGATGTTGTCGTTCTCCGTAAGACTGGTACTGATCTTTTCGATGTTGGTCAGCGAATGCGAGAGCGCGCTGTCCGGCGCGGTCAGGTCAACAAGATGTTGGCCGAAGGTTTTGAACTGGCCGAGCGCAAGGGTGAGTTCAGAGTTTTCGTCCGTGAGACGGTTCAAGTTTTGCGCGGTCTGCTGAAGGTCTTTCATCGTGTTGGTTGCCTCAGCTGCGACGGGCTTGATCACTTCGAGCATTTTTGCTGCGGCTTCGCCAAGATCGGGTGTGCGTTCGCCGGCGAATATTTCGCCATCTTTCGCTCGGCCCGAATCACCGGTGCCCTGGGTGAAATCGATGGCCAGGTCTCCCAAAAAACCGAGCTGCAACATTCGGACCTTGGCGTCCCTATACACCTTTGCGCTTTTGTCTACCTGTACATCAACGCGCACTTCGAATCGGGATTTCCCCGGCGTGGCAGAGGGGGTCGGGCTCGGATTTACTTCAGCCCGATGAATTGCCGCCTCTGCTTCCTCGGCCTGTTTTTCTTCCTGCGGGGTTACGGGGGAAAACAATTTCTGGACCTGTCCAATCTTCCGACCCGCCAGCATTACTGGCGCGCCTTGTTTAAGGCCGGCCGCGTTATCGAAGTAAATCTTGTAGGTCACCAGCGGCCGGAACAACCCCGGCGCGCCGAGCAGAACCAGAAGGAAAGCGACTA
>Ga0066903_100007098_pt1 | contig 10089 bp, 10 predicted proteins | sample PanSoiMetaGPlot1_FD_67491 | JGI IMG/M metagenome (GOLD analysis project Ga0066903, IMG submission 67491) | Tropical forest soil microbial communities from Panama analyzed to predict greenhouse gas emissions - Panama Soil - Plot 1 (version 2) | ecosystem: Environmental > Terrestrial > Soil >... | reverse complement strand
CGCGAACGCAGCCGCGACACCGAAAGCCAGCACGATTCGCCGCATGCGCAGATTCTAGTAGGACGCTTGGTCCGGCTGAAGCCCGGACGCCACGTACGTCACATCTCGGATGTGGCCCTCCGTCTTCAGTCGGACCCGGGCCGACACATGAGTCGGCTCTACCAGCGTACGTGGCGTCCGCCTTTAGGCGGACCGGGACCGACGCGCGGGTACGCCCCTTACCGGTCGTACGTCGGGATGAACGTGATCGGCCGTTCATCGGTGAACGATCGCCGGAACAGATCGGTGCGCGCATAGCCGTCCATGTCGCGACCAATGGGCAGGCCGAGGAAATACAGAATGGTCGGCGTCACGTCGACGACCGACGCGAGCGCGGGCGCGCGGCCTCTCGCGACCGAAGCGCCGTATGCGAGCAGAAAGCCTTCCGGCGCCCCCTCGTGCGTCCCGCTGACGTCGGGATCGCCGATGACGCGCTCGATCAAACGCTTGCCGAATCCGAGCGGCTCCATGCCGTAGCCCGAGACGACCACGAGCAGATCGTCCGGCCCCAGGCCGGCCATGGCGCGGCCGACCGCCTCGTCCAGCACGGCATAGTGTCGTTCCAGCACAGGACCGAGCCGCCGCCGTTCCTCGTCGGTGACGTCGCCGAACTCCGACGGGACCGCGTAGCGCAGGAAATAGTGCCCGATCGGATCGAGGCTTTGATAGCGCGTCAGCGTGACGCGCGCCGGACGCACGCGCGCCATCGCCTGCGCGATCCGATCGTTGATGCGGTCGACGCGCGCGGGTGCCTCCTGCCGCGCGTCGGCGCTGCCGGTCGAACCGAGCGACGCGTTCACTACGTCCGGCGTGTCGGCCGTCGCCGCGTTCATCGCGGTCAGGGCGTCGGCCTGAAGCTCCGACGGATAGATCGCGGGCGGTTCGTCGAGGCCGTAGGTGGTCAGCGCAACACGATGGTATGTGTCGCTCACCAGATAGCCGCGCACCGGCGGCGCCGGCGTCGTCAGCGGCCAGCCGACGACCCCGACGGAGTAGCCGTTCGTGCTGACGATGCTCCACAGCGTGCGCGTGCGGAACGTCGCCGACGAATGCGGCTGCTCGACGATGAAGCCGAACCGCTCCAGGCCGTGCGCGAAGCAATAGTCCGGCAGGAGCTCGAGCGCGCCGCCGCCGCGGGAAATCTGATAGATGCCGGCCGACCGCACGCCATTTTTCTGCGGCAGCTTCCCCGTCGCGACGGCGGCCCATACCGCTTCGGGGGAGGTCGGGTGCAGCGTGGCAAGATGCCGCACCGCGCCGGCGTCCAGAATGCGGCCGAAGTTCGGAAGCCGACCTTCTGCGGTGGCGCGCGTGATCAGATCGAGCGACGCACCGTCGATGGCGACGACGGTGACGCGCGGCGACGGATCCGTGCGGGCCTCGACGAAGACGGCGTCGATCGGCCGCGCCTCGAGGAGCGGCCGGACGCCGCGGCCGCGGATGGCCAGCGGCGCCGCGGCCGACGCCAGCGCCACGAGCACCACGAGCGGCGCCCATGCGGCCTTCGCATGCGGCGCTTTCGCGCGGCCGAGCGCGACGAGCGCGAACAGGGCGGCGCCGGCCGCGAGCGCCGCGGCGCTCTTGTCGAGGGCGGACGCCGTCGCGTCGTCCAGCACGAGCGAAAACGTGCTCAGGTTGCGCCACATCAGCGTTGCGCCCGCCGCCGTCGCCATCGCACCGAGCCACGTCAGCACGTCGATGCTGATCCATGCGGGCGAAAACAGCTCGCGCGCCAGCAGCTGCCGGAGCACGAGCAGGAGGTATGCGAACGCCGTCAGGTGGACGAAGTAGAACAGCCCGATCGTCGACACGACTGCCTCGAGCCGCGCAGGATTGATCGGCAGGTGCGGGTTCAGTTGCAGGACGAGCGCGATGACGTACGACGTCGCCAGCGCCGCGGCCACCATCGAATTCGAGAGCATGCGCAGGTAGCGCACGATGCTCAAGTATACTGATCGGAATGCCGATCGACGTGGCGGCACGCGTGATCGCGAATCGACCGCTGTCGAGCGATTACAACGTGCTGGCGCTCGAGGCACCGGCCATCGCGAGCGAGGCCGCCCCGGGGCAGTTCGTCATGGTCAAGCCCGGCGCGGGCCGCGATCCGCTGCTGCGGCGACCGTTCTCGGTCTTCGAGATCCTGCGGGACGCCGGCGGAGCGCCGTCGGGCATCTCGATCCTCAGCAAGAACATCGGACCGTCGACCGAGCTCATCTACCGCGCGCGTCTCGATCAGACGGTCGACTGCCTCGGCCCGCTCGGCCGCCCGTTCACGATCGTCGATCCGCCGACCGATGCGTGGATGATCGCCGGGGGCGTCGGGCTCGCGCCGTTCGCGACGCTCGCGCAGGCGCTCCGAGCGCGCGGCGTCAGGACGACGCTCTTCTACGGCGCCCGCCGCGCCGCCGAGCTCTTCTACCTGGATTTCTTCCGCGCGCTCGGCGTCGATCTGGCGCTCACCACCGAGGACGGCAGCCTCGGCGAGCGCGGGCGCATCGTCGCACCGCTCGATCGGCGGCTCGCCTCGCTCGACCGCGCGTCGCCGGTGATGCTCTACGCGTGCGGACCCGAGGGCATGCTGGCGGCGACGGCGAAGTCCGCGATGAAGCACGGGCGCGCGTGCCAGGTGTCCGTGGAGCGCATCATGGGCTGCGGTCTCGGCGGGTGCTACAGCTGCGTGGTGCCCGTGCGCAGCGACGCCGGCGGGTTTCATCATGTGCGATCCTGTATCAGCGGACCCGTGCTCGCCGCCGACCAGATAGTTTGGAGCTGATGGATCTCTCCGTCCGAATCGGATCGCTCACGCTCAAGAATCCGCTGATCGCGGCGAGCGGCTGCTTCGGCTACGGCGTCGAGTACGCCGACGTCGTCGATCTCTCCACCCTCGGCGCGATCGTGTCGAAGGGGCTGTTCCTGCAGCCGCGCGAGGGCCACCCGGCACCGAGGATCGTCGAGACGCCCGCCGGCATGCTGAATGCGATCGGCCTCCAGGGCATCGGGGCGCGGCGGTTCGTCGACGAAAAGCTGCCCGAGCTTCGCGCCCGGGGAGCCACGGTCATCGTCAACGTCTGCGGCACCACGCTCGATGAATACGTCGAGGTCTCGCGCGTCGTGTCGGATGCCGAAGGCGTGAACGCGATCGAGCTGAACATCTCGTGCCCGAACATCAAGGAGGGCGGCATCCAGTTCGGATGCAGCCTCGCCGGCACGTTCGAGGTGGTCAGCGCGGTGCGGAAGGCGACGCGGCTGCCGGTCATTCCGAAGCTGACGCCGAACGTCACCGACGTCGCGTCGTTCGCGAGGGCCGCAGAGCAGGCCGGGGCCGACGCGGTGTCGCTGGTCAACACGTTTCTCGCGATGGTCATCGACGTCGAAACCCGGCGCCCGAAGATCTCCAACGTCGTCGGCGGCCTGAGCGGCCCCGCGATCCGGCCGATTGCGGTCCGCATGGTGTACGAGTGCCGCCAGACCGTGAAGATTCCGGTGATCGGCATCGGCGGGATCGCCGATGCCCGCGACGCGCTCGAGTTCATGATTGCCGGAGCGAACGCGGTCCAGATTGGGACGGCGAACTTCGTCGACCCGTTCATCTGGCCGAAGGTGCTGTCGGGTATTCAGGATTACATGCAGCGTCACGACATCGGCCGCGTCGCCGATCTGGTCGGCACGCTCGACACGCGGGCACAGGACACAGAATGGATCAGCTCCTAGTTGCGCTCGACGTCGATACGGCGACGGAGGCGCGCGCGCTCGCCGACGGCCTGCGCGGAGCGGTGGGAGGCTTCAAGATCGGCAACCGCCTGTTCACGCGCGAGGGACCGGCGCTCGTGGAAGAGCTGGCGGCGCGCGGCGACCGCGTGTTCCTCGATCTCAAGTTCCACGACATTCCGAACACCGTGGCCGGCGCCGTCGCAGCGTCGGTCAGGCTCGGCGTCTGGATGGTGAACGTTCACGCCTCCGGCGGGAGCGCGATGATGCGCGCCGCGCGAGCGGCCGCCGACGATGAAGCCGCGAAAGCGTCGCGCCCGGCTCCGCTCGTCATCGCGGTGACGCTGCTCACGAGCCTCGACCAGGCAGCGATGTCGAAGATCGGATTCGGGGGGACCCTCGTCGATCAAGTCGCCCGGCTCGCCGCGCTCGCCGAAGAGGCAGGCCTCGACGGCGTCGTCGCATCGCCGCACGAGATCGAGATCATCCGCCGCCGCTTCGGCCGGCGGTTCGCCATCGTCACGCCGGGGATCCGCGGCGCGGCCGAAGCGCGCGCGGATCAGTCGCGGACGCTCGGCGCCGCCGACGCGCTGGCCGCCGGCGCCAGCTACCTGGTCGTCGGCCGGCCGATCGTCGCGGCCGCCGATCCACGCGCGGCCGCCGAGAAGATCGCGGCCGAGTGCCGCGGCGCGCACGCCTCGTGATCGCGATCACGATCTATTCACGTCCCGGCTGTCATCTGTGCGACGAGTTGAAGGCGGTGGTGCAGCGCGCGGTGCGGCGATCGGCGGTACCGGCACGGATCGAGGAGATCGACATCTCGACCGATCCTGCGCTCGAGGAGCGCTACGGCCTGGAGATCCCTGTTCTGCTCGTCAATGGGAAAAAAGCGGCGAAGTACCGCGTGGAGGAAGACGCCGTGCTGAAGATTCTGGAAGCGCGCGCGCGACAGTAAGTCCTGGAGCGCAAAAGTCTGAAGTGTGCCACGCTCCGGCAGACTTCAGACTTCCAACTTCAGACTGCTCAGAACACTGCCCTACTTTCCCGTGATCATAAAATGTCCGCGCCGGTTCTGCTGCCAGCAGCCTTCGTTCTCCTCGCTGCAGAACGGCTGCTCCTTGCCCTTGCTGATGACGGTCAGGCGGTTCGCCTGGACGCCCAGGTTCACCAGATAGTCCCGCACGGCCGCAGCGCGGCGTGAGCCGAGCCCCAGGTTGTACTCGGCGCTGCCGCGCGAATCGCAGTGGCCCTCGAGCGAAATCTGCGTGCTCGTCCAGCGCTTCAACCAGTCGGCGTCCTTCTGAAGGGCCGGGCGCGCGTCGTCGCGAATCTCGAACTTGTCGAGATCGAAGAAGACGTCGTCGAGCGGCCGTTCGGCGTTGAGCTGATCGAGCGACTTGCGCGCGAAGACGTCGTCTTCGCTGAGCGGCCGCGGCGCGGGGGCCGGCGCGGGCGCGGGCGGACTCGGCGGCGGCGGTGGTGTCGCGGGCGCGGTCGGCGGCGGGGGCGCGGGTGCCGGAGTGGCGGCCGGTACTTTCTTGTGACAGGCCGCGGCCAAGGCCACCGCTGAACAGAGTGCAAGACTGCAAGCGAGTCGGCGAGCGCGAGTCATCGTGTACTCCTCGGTGAACGCAGCTTACAAAGTTGACTTAGTGGTGTCAATGAAGCAACCGTCGCGAAAACGATACAATGCGCCGCGTGGAACACCTGCTGCGCGCGACCGCGAAAGCGGAAGCGCGGCACTTCTGGTTCCGCGGCTTCCGTGCGTTCGTCACGCCGCTTCTTCAGCGCGCCGCCGCCGGTCGAACGCGTCCGCTCCTGCTCGATTGCGGGTGCGGCACCGGCGCCAACCTCGACCTGCTCGCCCGGTTCGGCCCGTCGTACGGTTTCGATCTGAGCGAAGCCGGCATCAGAATCGGGCGCGCCGCCGGTCGAACTCGGCTGGCCCGCGCGACGGCGACCGCCGCACCTTTTCCAGCCGCGTCCTTTGATATCGTCACTTCGTTCGACGTCCTGTATTCGCTGCCGGACGCCGACGAACGGAAGGCGATCGCCGAGATGTACCGGGTGCTGAAGCCCGGGGGCTTCGCTCTCGTCAACGTGGCCGCCATGAACGTGTTGCGGGGCGATCACTCGGTCCTCAGCCGCGAGATCCGGCGCTATTCACGCGACGATCTTCGCGCGCGTCTCGAAACGCCGGGCTTCTCGATCGTGCGCCTCACTTACACGAATTTCACACTCTTTCTGCCGCTTGCGCTCACGCGCACGCTGCAGCGGCACCGCGGGCTGCGCGCGGAAGCCGACGCACAGCACGAAATCACGATGCCGCCCGCGCCGGTCAACGAGGCGCTGTCGCTGCTGCTGTGGATGGAAGGCGTCTGGATTCGGTGGCTCGACGCGCCCTTCGGCAGCTCGCTGCTGTGCCTTGCGCGAAAGCCGCTCGCCTGACGGTTCGCGCTCCTGACGGTCGCGCACGTCGCGCTCCCTTCAGGGTTGCCGAACCTCGCACCTGAAGATCCGCAGGCCGAGGTGACGGCGATCCTGCGTGCGCCGGCTCCGCTCGGCGGGCACGTAGATCTGATCGGTCTCGAGCAGAATCGTGTCGGTGACGTTCTCGATCGGCACGTCGAATGAGAAGTCGTCGTCGAGAACGCGATCGAACACCCGGGCGCCGCCGGCCCTGATCGCGAGGCGTGACCCGCGCGAAAAGTATTTACGCGGCGACTCTCCCTCGAGGTGCAAGGACAGGCGGCGGGCTGTCGTTCGCACGTTCAGCTCGCCCCGCTCGCTGAGCCAGCGCCAGCGCATGCCTGTTCGCGGATTGAATTCCGGCTCGTGCCACCCCGCCCCGAACCCGAAGATCGATCGCTGCGCCGAGGCGTCGAACTGCTCGATCGCGACGTGGCCGGTCGGCACAGCCGCGATGTCGACCGAGACATAATCGGGCAGATCGCCCGAGGGGCGAGTCGTACGGGGGTCGAAGAGGCGCACGAAGGGGCCCGGGGCAACCTGCCACGCGGCGGTCCACGCTCCATTCGCTGATCCCATCAAGAACTTTCCGTCGGCCAGCGTCATCGTCAAGTTGACGGAGTGCGACTCGAAATTGCGTCCGCCGATCACCATCGATTGCGCGTCTCGGGCCATCCATCCGCGAATCGGTCCATACGCGAGGCCGCGATGATCCGCCTCGGCGACGCCGGCGGCCTCCGGCGTCAGCGACCATCCTTCACCGACGTACCACTCCGGACGATCGACGCGGTACCAATCCATCTCGTCAGGGCGTGCGCCGCTCAACAGCGCGGGATACGCGAGCGGCCACCGATAGCGGATCGGATCGCCGTGCTGCAGCAGATCGATAGCGGTCCGCTTCGGATCGACGACGAACCACACCGCCGCACGGCCGCCGCCGTTCCAATACTTCACCGGCTCGAGCCACTCGTGCTGCGCGGGCGCCGGCAGCCGCTGCGCGAAGGGCGGCATGGCCCCGTTCATCCACACAAACGGCCGCCGGAAGTCGAGGGCGTTCTTTCGATCCATCGCCAGGACCGGCGGGGTGGCCGTCCCGCGCATGCCGGCCGCCATGTCGTCCAGCAGGCGGAACGCCGGCGCCTTTTGACGAGCGTACGCGGCAGCAGACGTGCCGCCGACGTGCGCGTCGAACACCGCGACCGCCGCGGCAACAACGAGCCCTGCGTTCAGCGGGATCCATCGCAGTCCGAGTACGGCGAGATACGCGATCGGCACGACGAGCGGCAGCGCGTACCGGCTCGTGAACGTTTCCTGGAACAGCAGATCGAAGACGGCATACGGACCGAACGCCGCTATCAGCACGACGAGCGCGCCGCGATGGTGTCGAACAGCCCATCCGATCCCGGCAGCCGCGGCCGCAAGTACCGCGACGGCCACCGGCCATGCGGCCCACGGCGCGACGAGCGCGTAGTACAGCGCCTCACTCACGGCCCTCGCGTTGTGCGTCGTCCATAGCATCGAGATGTTGCCGAGATCCTCGGCGCCCTGATTCGACAACGCCCGCCAGAACGCGCCGGGCCCGCCGGTGATGACGACGAGCGGTACGAACCACATCAGAATCCCGACGGCGAACGCGGCGAGCGCCGGGATCAGGGGACTTGGAGATGCGGCGATTGCGGACTTATAACCGACTTGCGACTCGCGACTTGCGCCTTGCGACTGTTGGTGCTCCACAGTCCCCCAGCCCCACAGTCCCCTGACGATCAGCAACGGCAGCGTCAGCCACGCCACCTGCGAGCGCAGCCCGCTCGCGAGGCCAGCGCAGAACGCGGCGCTCACGAACATCCGTGTGCTCCCGGCGGCGAGCGTCATCGCCTGCACAGCCAGCGCGGCGGCCAGGCCGCTCATGTCGCTGAGCGGACGGACGGCCGTGAACCAGTACAACGGCGACGTCATCGCGAGGCCAGTCGCCGCAAGCGGCCACGCGGTCGACGACGCGCGGTCGCACCGGCGGAACACCGCGGCCGCTGCAAGCACGCCGAGCGCGCCCGCAATCGCGCTCAGCAGGCCCAGGGCTCCCTCTTCCGACGGCGCCGCGGCATGCGCCGCTTTCGCCAGGAGGATGAACACCGGATAACCAGGCGGGTGCGGCTGATGCGCTGCGACATCGAAGTGCCGCATGCCGAGCGCGAAATTGATCGAGTCGAGATCCTCGAGTGAAGACGGAAGATATGGAAGGTGGAACGCGAGAAAGACGAGGGCGAACAGCGCGACGCTCGCCTGAAAGGCTCGCGCTCCTGGCAGTCTCCGTCGGGGCGCGAGGCTTTCAACCGAGCGATCGGGAATCACGCCGGCCGCAGGAACAGCCCTTCGTTCAGGCTGCCGGTGCGGTAGCCCCGGAGATCGAGGCTCACGTAGCGGTAGCCGGCAGCCTTCAGCTCGCGGACGATCGTGTCCGCGACCTCCGGCTCGAGCGCGCGCGCCATCTCGTCGCGCGCGATCTCGATGCGCGCCAGCTCGTCGTGGTGCCGCACGCGGAACACACGGAAGCCGAGCGCGCGCAGGGCCTGCTCGGAGCGCTCGATCGTGCGAAGCTTCTCGTCGGTGACTTCCGTGTGATACGGGATGCGCGAAGACAGGCACGCGGACGCCGGCTCGTCCCACGTCGGCAACCCCGCGCGCCGCGAGAGCTCGCGGATCTCGCTCTTCGTGAGGTTCACCTCGTCCAGCGGGCTTCGCACGCCGAACTCGCGCGCCGCCTGCCGTCCCGGACGATAGTCGCCGCGATCGTCCGCGTTGTTGCCGTCGACGACGACGGCGTGGCGCGATCGGGCGAGACGCGAGAGATGGGTATAGAGCTCATGCTTGCAGTAGTAGCAGCGGTTCGCGGGGTTCGCGCGGTACTCCGGGCGCTCGAGCTCGCTCGTGTGGATGATCTCGTGCCGGATACCGAAGTCGCGGGCGATCCGGATCGCGAGGCTGCGGTGACGTTCCGGGTAGCTGGGGCTGTCGGCGGTGATGGCGAGGGCGCGATCACCCAGCGTGCGGTGCGCCGTGTAGGCGAGGTACGCGCTGTCGACGCCGCCGCTGTAGGCGACGATCACCGAGTCGAGCGACGCGAGCGTGTCGCAGAGGGCCTGTTCTTTCGCGTCGTGCGATCGCAGTTCGCTCATTCCTCCCAGCCTTCGTCCTCCTCGTCGTCTTCTTCGTCGTCGTCGTCGTCGTCCTCGGTCTCGGCGTCGTCGTCGTCCAGATCGTCGTCGTCTTCGTCTTCCTCATCTTCCTCGGGCGCGACGTCCAGCTCGATGGGCGACAGGCTTACCACCTCGAGATTCGTGCCGCACTCCGGGCAACTCAGCTGGTCGCCCTTGTCGACGTCGAATTCATCGACCTCGATTTCGGCGTCGCATTCGGGGCAGGTGGCCATAACCGTCTCCGATCACTTAAAATCCCGAACGTACGGGACGATCGCGAGTATAGCGATATCCTGCGCAAATCTGCAATGCAGCTAACGCCGCTACTAGCGCTTTCCGATAGCTGTACACGATGACCAGTACTTCGGTCGACACGAAGACCGTCGTCGTCGCCGACGACACCGCGTTCGTGCGCGACCGGTTTCGTATTGCCATCGAGAACGCGGGCCACAAGGCGGTGCTCGTCAAGAGCGCGGCGGAACTGCTGGCGCGCGTGCGCGCCGATCTCGATCGCATCGACCTCATCGTCGTCGATCTGCGGCTGCCGCACGCGCCGGGCGTCGATCTGGTGCGTTCGATCCGCAAGCTGGACGACGGGCGGCTCCCGGTGCTGATCTTCAGCGGTACGATCGCGAATGCCGACGAGGTGCGCGAGCTCGCCGCGCTCGGCGTCGCCGGT
>Ga0066903_100007096_pt1 | contig 10092 bp, 8 predicted proteins | sample PanSoiMetaGPlot1_FD_67491 | JGI IMG/M metagenome (GOLD analysis project Ga0066903, IMG submission 67491) | Tropical forest soil microbial communities from Panama analyzed to predict greenhouse gas emissions - Panama Soil - Plot 1 (version 2) | ecosystem: Environmental > Terrestrial > Soil >... | reverse complement strand
GTCCAGGTCCGCGGCTTTCGAGTGGAGCTGGGCGAGGTCCGGGCCGCACTGGAATGCCATCCCGGGATCGGACGCGCCGCGGTGCGCGCCCTCGACGGCGGCGAGGACGGCATCCGGCTGGTCGCGTACGTGGAGGCGCCCTCCGACCTCGACCTGGCCGATGTCCGCCGCCTCCTGCGGCGCCAGCTGCCGCAGTACATGCTGCCCGGCGAGTACCGGCGGCTGGACGCCATGCCGCTGACCAGGAGCGGCAAGGTGGACACGGTTGCCCTCGACGAGCTGGAGGCGCCGGCGCGGCCGGACGATGCCGAGCCGGTGGCGCCCCGCACGCCTGCCGAGCGGGTGGTCGCCGACGTCTGGCGCCAGGTGCTGGGCAGGGAGCGCATCGGTCTGGACGACGTGTTCTTCGACATCGGCGGCCACTCGCTGCTCGCGACCAGGGTGGTCGCGCGGCTGCGCGCCGCCTTCGACATCCGGCTGCCGGTGCGGGTGATCTTCGAGCGCGACACGATCGCCGGGCTGGCCGAGGCGGTGGAGGAGGCGCTGCTGGACGAGGTCGAGGCCATCGACGCGAGCGAGGCGATGGCCTGAGCATGGACTTCGGCATCGCCTTCTTCTCCAGCCTGGACATCGCGGGCGACCAGTCGTACGAGAACGTGGTCGGCATCGCCCGCCACGCGGACGAGCACGGCTATCGGGCGGTGTGGCTGCCGGAGCGGCACTTCCACGCCTTCGGCGGGCTGTTCCCGAACCCCTCGGTGGTCGCGGCGGCGCTGGCCCGCGAGACACGGCGGATATCGCTGCGGGCCGGCAGCGTCGTCGCGCCCCTGCACGACCCGGTGCGGATCGTCGAGGAATGGTCGGCCGTCGACAGGCTCTCGGGCGGTCGCGTGGAGCTGTCGTTCGCGTCCGGGTGGAACGCCGACGACTTCGTGTTCTTCCCCGATCGCTACGCCGATCGCCGCCTGGTGACCCTGGAGAGCGTCGCCGCGGTCCGTGCGCTGTGGTCCGGTGCGGCCGCGACGCGGGTCAACGGGGTCGGCAACGTGGTCGAGCTGCGGGTGCACCCCCGCCCGGTGCAGTCCGAGCTGCCCGTCTGGCTGACCTCCGCCGGATCTCCGGAGACGTTCGCGGCGGCGGGCCGGATGGGCTGCTCCGTGCTCACCCACGTGGTCGACCGGGACCTGGAGGCGCTCGCCGGGCGGATCGCCGTCTACCGCGAGGCGGCGCCCGACGGCCGCGTGGCGCTGATGCTCCACACGTACGTGGGCGAGGACGAGGCAGCCGTGGACGAGGTCGCGGAGCAGCCGCTGCGGGCGTACCTGCGCTCGGCGATGAGGCTCGAGCAGCGCGCGGCGAGCCACGACGGCACGGGGGAGTTCGACGAGGCGCTGCTGGACGAGCTGGTCGAGCGCTCCTACGAGCGTCACCGGTCGAGGACCTCGCTGATCGGCTCGGTGGCCGTGTGCGTCGAGCGGGTCCGACTCCTGGAGAGGATCGGCGTCGACGAGATCGCCTGCCTCGTGGACTTCGGCATCGCGCCGGGGGCGGTCCTGGCCGGGCTGCGCTGCCTGGACCGGCTCCGGGACATCTGCGCCGGCACGGCGACGCACGACCACCTCCCCGGCCGAGCGCCGGCGAGCCGCGGGTCGCCCCCCGAGAACATCGCCGTCGGCGAGCACGACCTCAAGCAGGTCCACCGGGTCGCGTGGGGCGCGGGCGACTACCTGCGGATCGCCGACCTGATGGCGCCCCCGTGCATCGAGCTCGTTCGCCGCCTCGACGTCGCCGCGGGGATGGACGTCGCCGATGTCGCGTGCGGGACCGGCAACGTGGCGATTCCCGCGGCGCGGCTGGGCGCCCGGGTCGTCGGCATCGACCTGACCCCCGAACACTTCCCGGCCGCCCGGCGGCGGGCAGCCGAGGCCGGGGTGGAGGTCGACTGGCGAGAGGGGGACGCGGAACGGCTCGACCTGCCCGACGCCGCGTTCGACAGGGTGACGTCGACCTTCGGCGCCCAGTTCGCACCGCGGCACCGGCGGGTGGCCGACGAGCTCGTCCGCGTGTGCCGGCCGGGCGGCGTGATCGGCATGTGCAACTGGACCGAGCGTGGTTGGGCCGGTCGGTTCCAGCGGATACTGGCCTCGTACTTCCCCCCACCCCAGGAGTACCAGGCGCCGGCGATGCAGTGGGGCGACGAGCGATACGTCCGGGACCTGTTCGGCCGGCACCCGGTGACGATCGAGTGCCGGCTGGCCGGCGTCCCGTACCGGTTCCCGTCGGCGGAGCACCTGGTCCGGTTCTTCGAGGCGCACTTCGGCCCGCTCGTGATCGCGCGGCGCACGGTCTCGCCGCGCACCCGGTGGGCGGCGCTCCGCGCCGAGATCGTGGACATGACGGAGGCGATGAACGTGCTGGGACCGGAGGAGGGCCTGCTGGTCGAGGCGGAATACCTGGAGGTCATCGTCCGCAGGCACGGGACGGGCGCGCCTTGAGCCGGGGCGTGTTCCTCGTCTTCGGCAACCCGAGGATGCTGTCCCGCTACGCGGGAATTCGCGCACTGGCCGCGGCCCGCGGCCTGGCGGTGTCCTGCATCGCGCCCGCGCCGAGGGGCGCGGGGCGTGCGGCTCCGGGTCCCGACGGCATCCTCACCGTGGACCTGTCCGACCCGACCGAGACGCTGGCCGCGGTCCTGGCCATGACCGGGGGGCGTCGTGTCGTCGCCGGCGTCGGCCTGGACGAGGCGTCGATCCGGGCAGCCTCGCTGGTCCTGTCGCTGCTCGGCCTGCCCAACCCGGGCGTCCTGGCGGCCACGATCAGCTGCAACAAGCTCCTCCAGCGAGCGGCCTGTCCAGCACAGAGTCCGCGGTGGCGGCTCATCACCCCGGCGGGGCAGACCGTCGGGCACGACATCCCGCCGCCCTGGGTCGTCAAGCCCGTCTCCAGGCACTCCAGCTCCGGCGTCGTGCTGGTGGAGACCGACGCCGCCCTGAGGCGCCTGCTGGCGAGCGGCGACTACGGCGAGACGGAGCCGATCCTGCTGGAGGAGCGGATCTGCGGATGGGAGTACTCGGTGGAGTCCCTGGTCGCGGCCGGACGATTGTGTCAGGCGCATCCCACGGCGAAGCGGGTGAGCGAACCGCCGTACTTCGTGGAGATGGGACACGTCGTTCCCGCGCTGGGCCTCTCGGAACCGGACGAGGCCGCGCTCCTGGCGACGAACGCCGCGGTCATCCGCGCCATCGGTGTGGAGACCGCGCTCACCCACGCCGAGTACCGGGTCACCGCGGACGGACGAGTGGTGCTGATGGAGATCGCCGTGCGGCCGCCGGGAGACGGGCTGTCGCTGCTCTACCAGGCCGCGTACGGGGTCAGCCTCGACGAACAGCTGCTCGCGCTCGCGCTCGGCGAGACGCCGCCTCCGGCCGTGGCCCGGCGCCGCGCCCTGCAGCGCTACCTCCTCCCGCCCGGCGTGGGCACGTTCGCGGGCCTGACCCTGCCGGAGTCCGTCCCGGAGGTCCTCGTGGTGCCCCGGGTCACGGCCTGGCCGAGCCTTCGGCCGCTGCCGCCGTCCGCCCCACCGGCGGTGCGCATGGTGCTCCAGCACAAATCGCCCGGCGATCGGCTGGGCGCGCTCAGGGAGTCCGACGACCGGCCGGCATCGGTCGTGCTGGACGGTCCCCTCGACGCCGACCTCGATCGTCTCGCCGAGGACGTGGTGGAGACCCTGGGGGTGACCGTTCGAGCCGATGTCGGGTGAGTTGACGGGGGGACGCATGGGCAAGCATTCCTGGGACGAGGTGGCCGACCGGATCTTCCGGCTGCGCTGTCCGACCTACGACCTCAACGTCGTCGTGGTCGCGGGGGACTCCGGCCTGCTCCTCGTGGACACGCGCAGCAACATGGGCGAGGCCCGCGAGCTGCGCGCTGACCTGTCGAGGCTGTCCGGGCTGCCCGTTCGCTGGGTCGTGAACACGCACGTCCACTACGACCACACGTTCGGCAACGCCGAGTTCGTGCCGCCGAGGCAGGTCCCGGGCGCCGAGCTGTGGGCGCACGCCAACGCGATTGCGGCGTTTCCGGAGTACGCCGAGAGAGCGCGCGCCGAGCTGATCGAAGAGGGCGGACCCGAAGCGGTCGCGATGGCCGAACAGGTCCTCACGGTGCCCCGGTTCGGCTTCGCCGAGTCGTCGGTCATCGACGTCGACGGCCGCAGGGTGGAGCTCGACTACCACGGCCGCGGACACACCGACGGCGACCTCACGCTGCGAGTGCCGGACGCCGGCGTCGTCATCGCCGGAGACCTGATCAGGCAGAGCGGCCCCCCGGCGTACTGGGCCGACTGCTTCCCCCTGGAGTGGCCGGCGACCGTGCAGCGGATCATCGACGCGGTGGAGCCCGGGACGAGGTTCGTCCCCGGTCACGGCGACATCGTCGAGCTGGAGTTCGTGCGGCGCCAGCAGGCCGACCTGCGGGCGGTCGCGGACGAGATCGTCCGGCTGCACGCCGCCGGCATCCCGGAGGGATCGGCCGTCGAGACGGGTCGGTGGCCCCACGAGTCGCCGCGGCTCCCCGCCGCGGTGCACCGGGGCTACACGGCGATGGCCCGCCGCGACTAGAGAGCCGGTGCGGTCGCTCGGATCCCGCTTTCTGCCCGACCCGGGACCGCAGCGCACGATCGCGGCCGCGACCCTCGTCAACACGATCGGCAACGGCGTCTACCTCACGGCCGGGGTGCTGTACTTCACGCGCGTGCTGCGTCTGCCCGCCAGCGAGGTCGGGTTGGGTCTCAGCGTCGCGGGCGCCGTCGCCCTGCTGGCCGGGGTCCCCGGCGGCCACCTCGCCGATCGGCTCTGGCCACGAGGCATGTACGTGTGGACGCTGCTGGTCAGCGCGATCGCCATGGCCGGCCTGAGCGTCGCCGGCAGCTTCTGGTCGTTCCTCGCGCTGGCGTCCCTGGGCGGCGCCGCACAGAACTCGAGCCTCGCCGCCCGCGGCCCGATCATCAGGCACTTCGGCGGTGCGCGGCCCCAGCGCTTTCGAGCGTACGTGCGGGTGATCTCCAACGTCGGCGTCTCCGTCGGCGCGGTGCTGGCCGGTTGGGCGATCCAGGTCGACACGCCGGCCGCCTACCGGATGCTCATCATCGGCGACGCGGTCTCGTTCCTCCTCTGCGCCGTGATCGTGCTGAGGACGCCGCCGATGCGCACGGAACCGGTCGCTGGTGGCCGCCACTGGATCTCGCTGCGGGACCGGCCCTACATGGCGCTGACCGCGCTCGAGGGCGTTCTCGCGATCCAGTTCCGCGTGCTGAGCATCGCGGTGCCGCTCTGGCTGGTCGCCTACACCTCGGCGCCGAGATGGCTCATCTCCGGCGCCGTCGTGCTCAACACGCTGATCGTTGTCTCCTGCCAGGTACCGGCCAGCGCCGGCGTGAACACCGCGCGCATCGGCGGCCAGGCCCTGCGGCGCTCCGGATTCGCGTTCCTGGTCTCCTGCGTGGTGATCTCGCTGACCGCCGGCGTGTCGAGCTGGCTGGCGGTGACGCTGGTCCTGGTCGCCGTCGCGGTGCACAGCATGGGCGAGCTGTGGCACGCGGCGGGTGGGTTCGAGGTCTCCTTCGGGCTCGCCCCGCCCCATGCCCAGGGCCAGTACCTGGGCATGTTCGGGATGGGCATGGGGCTGGCGGAGCTGATCGCGCCCGCGCTGCTGACCGCGCTGTGCATCGGGTGGGGCCGACCCGGCTGGTACGTCATGGGAGCGGTGTTCGCCGCGAGTGGCCTGGCGGCGCCCTCGGCGGTGCGCTGGGCCGTTCGGAGCAGGTAGTCGGGCCTGCTTCAGCGCGACTTAAGCTCGGCCGGCGAGGCTCCACCCATGTCGATCAGGAACCAGTGGGCCGCGCCGGCGGCCGCCGCCGTCGCCGTGCTGGTCGCCGCCTGCGGCGGCGGACCGGCCGCCGTCCCGGCCGCACCAGCCGCGGTCCGGAGCGCCCCTCCCACCGCCACCGCCGCCGCGCAGGCAGCGGGTGTCGCGGTCGCCCCGAGCCCGCCCCCCGGCACCACCCGGATCGAAGCCGAGGGACTGGCCACACGGTCCACGACCCACGACCCGGTCGGCCCCCAGCCCGACTGCTGCGGCGTGCGCTGGTCGGCCGGCCGGCAGCTCTGGTTCCGGGCCCAGGGGGCCGGCAGGGCGGTCGACCTGGCGTTCGACGTGGCCCGGGACGGCACGTACCGCGTCGACGTCGTCGTCACACTGGCGCCCGACTACGGGATCATCTCGCTGGGTCTGGACGGCCAGACGCGGGTCAGCGGGTTCGACGCATACGTGCCCGGCTCGGTGGGCCGGAGCGTGGAGATCGCGCCGGTGACCCTCGGCACCGCCATCCCGCTGCGCGCCGGCGCCCACACCCTCACGGTCACCGTCACGGGTCGCAACCCCGCCTCGGCGAGCACGTTCGCCGGCGTCGACTACCTGGACCTGACACCCGGGTGACCGGGTGCGAGCGTCCGTGCCGTGAACGTTGACTGGGGCCGCCGAGGAGCCTCTAATGGCACTCAGGAGGTTGGTCATGGCCACCTACGAGTTCGAGTGCCGCGAGTGCGGCCGACGCTTCGACCTGACGATGGCGATGAGTGAGCACGACCGGCTCAAGGAGCAGCCGCCGGCCTGTCCCGAATGCGGCAATCGCCAGACCAGACAGCTCGTGTCGACGTTCAGCTGCAAGGCGCCGAGCAAGTACTGATCGCCAGCGGCTCCAGCGCCGCGGGGAGTGCCGGGCCGCCGCGGCGGGCCTCGCGGGGCCCGCCTCGCGGCCGCTGGTCGCGCGGACGACCTACGCGCGGAGGAACCGGCCGGCTCGGGCGCCCGTCAGCTCGCCGTCGCGCACGGCCGGCACGCCGTTGACCAGCACGTCGCGGACGCCGAGCGGCGGCAGCAGGGGGTCGTCGTACGTCGCCCGGTCGACCACCACGTCGGGATCGAGCACCACCAGGTCGGCGAACGCGCCCTGCGCGATCACGCCCCGGCCCCGCAGGCCGAACCGATCAGCCGGCATCCCCGTCATCTTGTGGATCGCCGTCGCCAGGTCGAACAGCCCGCGCTGCCGCGCATACCGGCCCAGCACCCGGCTGAACGTGCCCGCCCAGCGAGGGTGCGGCCTGCCCGGCACCGGGATGCCGTCCGAGCCGATCATGGCCATCTCGCTCCCCAGCACCCGGCCGACATCGGCCTCGTGCATCGAGTGGACGATCATCAGCACCCGGCAGCGCTGCTCCAGGAGGAGGTCGAACACCGCGTCCGCCGGGGCCCGCGCGAGTTCCGACGCGACCTCGGGCACTGCCCTGCCCTCCAGCTCGGGGCGGCCCGGGCAGGCGGAGATGACGATGCCGTCCCAGCCCGCGGCGTCGACGTGGCTGTCCCAGCCGGGCAGGCCGTCGGCCAGGTCGCGGCGGATGCGGTCGCGCGCCTGGCCGTCACGCAGTCGATCCAGGATGGCGTCGATGCCTCCCTCCTGCGCCCACGGCGGCAGCACCGCCTGGAGCAGGGTGCTGCCCGCGGTGTACGGGTAGACGTCGACCGACACGTCCGTCCCCTCGGCGCGAGCGGCCGCGATCATGCCCAGCGTCTCCTCGGTCCTCCCCCAGTTGCGGCGCCCCGCCACCTTGTGATGCGAGACGTGGGTGGGCAGGCCTGCCTCGCGCCCGATGCGGATCGCCTCCCTGACCGAGGCCGCCACGCTGTCGCCCTCGCCACGGATGTGGCTGATGTACGGCCGCCCGTACGTCGCGACGGTGCCTGCCAGGTCGATCAGCTCGTCCGTCCCGGCGTAGACGCCGGGCAGGTACACCAGGCCGGTCGAGAAGCCGAGCGCTCCCTGCTCGAACGCGGCCTCCAGCAGGGAGCGCATCGTCCGCAGCTCGTCGTCCCGCGGCGGCCGGTTCTCGAAGCCGAGCACGCCGGCGCGCAGGCTGCCGTGGCCGACCAGGCTCGCGAGGTTCGCGAGCAGCCTGCCGCCCGAGGCCGCCCCGGCATACGCGGCGAGATCCGGGTAGGCGCCGCCGCCCAGCACCGCGCCCACGTGGCGGTCCAGCGCCGCCCGACGCTCGGGCGTGCACGGGAAGCAGGAGAACCCGCAGTTGCCCGCGATCTCGGTCGTGACGCCCTGGCGCACGGTGCCGGCGGCCAGGTCCAGGTGCTCGTCGCCCAGGCGCCACACCAGGTCGGAATGGGTGTGCGTGTCGATGAAGCCGGGAGCGACCACCAGCCCGCCGGCATCGAGTCGGAGGCCCGCGGTGGCGGCGCGCAGGTCGCCGACCGCCTCCACCCGATCGCCGTGCACGCCCACATCGGCCCGCGTCCCAGGCCGGCCCGTCCCGTCGTGGACGGTGCCGCCCTCGATGACGACGTCGAGCTCCACGGTCAACATCGTGCCTCAGTCCGGGCTGCAGATGGTGGCCTCGGTGTCCAGCACGAGGACCGCCGCGGCCGACGGCACGCCGCGCGGAGGGGTGGCGGGCCGGCGCCGTGCGGCGCCGGCCCGGGCCTGGCGACCGTCCTACCCCTGAGACAGGAAGGGCCTGGGACCCGTCGCGTTCATCAGCGACGTGACCGCGCCGCTGATCCAGGCGGTCACGGCCGGCGTGAACAGGGTTCCGATTCCCATCTGCTTGTCGTCCACGACGTTCCAGCTGGCGTGGACCCCGACGATGGTCTTGAGATCGGGGAGGAGGATCGGCGCGCCGCTGAGACCGCCCCTGGTGTCGAACTGGTACTGGAGCAGGTTCTCCGACACGTCGACGCCGTGCTTCTTGCCACCGACGACGTACTGGTGCCCGACCTCGATCCTGGCGTACTCGCTCGCGGTGACCGCCTTCCTGGTCGCCGGGTAGCCGTAGATCAGGACGTTGTCGAGGCCGACCCAGAACCCGAACTGGCGCGGCGCGGGGTCTGCGGGCGCCTTCAGGCAGTACTGCTCGCCCATGTACGCGGTCTCCAGCTCTGCCACGCCGACATCCCAGGCCCGGTTCCCGCCGCCGTTGTAGGCCGTGGGGATGCGGCAGGCGACGATGGAGTACTTCGCGCTGTCGTTGGTGACATCGTTGATGTCGTAGCCGAACTTGACGCTCCCGGAGGTGGCGCCCTCCAGGCAGTGGGCGGCGGTCACGACGAAGCGCGGGGCGATCAGGGACGCCGTCCCCACCCACGCCTGGCCGTTGCCGGCGGCCTCGAGCAGCCCCACGAGCCGGGTCGGGTAGGTGCTGCGCGGCTTGTCGATTCGCTGGACCTCGCCGGTCGCGGTGTACATGTCCATCGGGTTCACTCCTTGTCGGTGGTCTGGGCGGACGTGGCGCGCTCCTCGGCACGCCTGCGACCAGTCACGCTAGGTCCCCGCCGGCAAGCTGCCCTCGGGAGAAGTACGGAAAGTCACGAGCCCGGAACGGGCCGTACTTTTCGCATGTCGCGCCCGCTCAGGCGGGTGCTGGCGACCGAACGGGCGACGCGGGCGTCGCTCGGCGCCGAGCTGCGCCGCCCAGGAGCCCGGTCCCGCGACCCGGTCGCTACGTGGTCCGCGGCAGTGAAGCCTGATGGGTCATGCGGCGTCCGGTCCGGCGCTCGATACAGCACCTGTCGGCCAGAGAGCTCGAAGGCGTGCGCTGAGGTGCCGACCGGCGACGCTGGCCGCGCCTTCGGCCCCAGGCTCTCCCGCTTGCCAGGCTGAGGCCGGAGGGGAACTGGCAACCCGGCACCCACCTGGGCTCCGCCTGCGCATGCAATGGGAGGTTTGTTGGCGAACCTCCCATTGGCGGCCTGCGATTCGGGAGGCTTGCTGACAGATCTCCCATTCGACGCCTTCCAACGCCGCCCGCCTGGTCCGAGTGGGACAGCACCCGTCGACCGTGATGGTCAATGGGGTCGTTCCGCCGGCGGAGCGACCCTTGACAGACCTCGCAAAGGTCGCATCGCCGGCGAAACGACCCTTCGAGTACGCAAGCAGAGCGCAAGTGAGCCATCAGCGATCAATCACCGGGAGAGAGCGGTGGTCACGTGACCTCCGCGGGAGCGGCCGTCCCTCACCGCTGCGGGTCGCCC
>Ga0066903_100007095_pt1 | contig 10092 bp, 9 predicted proteins | sample PanSoiMetaGPlot1_FD_67491 | JGI IMG/M metagenome (GOLD analysis project Ga0066903, IMG submission 67491) | Tropical forest soil microbial communities from Panama analyzed to predict greenhouse gas emissions - Panama Soil - Plot 1 (version 2) | ecosystem: Environmental > Terrestrial > Soil >... | reverse complement strand
AGTGATTCAAGAGCAGGGCGACGCAGGGTTGGACAATACCACGAAGTTTTTCGGCGGAAAGATGGCCCACAACTCCACCATCTGGATGTTCGCCATCGAGCACAGCGGAGAGCACTACGGACAGTTGGTGGTCTACTACCGCGCGAACAACCTGGTGCCGCCGGACTCGCGGCGATGATCGGATGGGGGGATCGTTAAGTCCGGAAACACATTGAAGTTGTCCACGATGTGTGTTCAGAAACCTCTTCAAAAACAACACTTTCGGCTAGTGTCGTAGTACCTCCGTACCGTGCCTAGTACTTCAGTTACCGCTATCGATAGGACCGGACTCAGGTGTTTACCTTGGTACAGCTAATAGCGTTCAGCATCAGCGAAACCACAATATATATGTATTAGCCCTCCCGCATTCGATTTCCCATTCCAGAAAACACCCGAAAAACCCGGTAAAACGCGGAGATTCGCTACGAGCCGGGGTTTTTCAGGGCTGATATATGCTCGGGACACCAAAGCCCTCTGAGCCGATAGACAGGGCGAGGCAGTCTCCCGAAGCAATCCTGCGGGGCCGAGAGATCGGGCGGGGAAAACGCTGACGGAGAGAGCAAAGGAACTATGGCCGACTCGCGAGAAGTGATGAATATTCGCCAAGCGTCGCAATACCTGGGCGTGAGTCCGGACACTTTGTACAAGTACGTTGGCGAACAAAAGATTCCCGCGTTCAAGCTGGGCAACCGCTGGCGCTTCAAGAAATCGCGGCTGGACCAGTGGATGGAAGAGAAGTCAAGCGAGATGGAACCGCAGATGAAGCGCAAGCCGAAAGCGGCGGGCAAGGCTGCAGGACAGGTTTAGTGAAACGTCGCGGGCAGAAAGCCCGCGCCACAGACAAAGGGTGGACACATGTTTGGATTCGGATCGAAGTCGATTGTTGGTCTGGACGTGGGCTCGTCAAGCATCAAGGCTGTCGAGTTGAAGAAGAAGGGCGGGCAGATCGAGGTGGCACACATCGGTCTGGAACCGCTGTCGTCCGATATCGTGGTCGACTCCATGATCGTGGACTCGGGCACGGTTTCGAGCGCGATCTCGAAGCTGTTCCTCGATAACCAGATCAAGACCAAGGCCGTGGCCACCGCGGTGAGCGGACACTCCGTCATCGTGAAGAAGATCTCGCTGCCGTCGATGAGCGACCAGGAACTGGCCGAGACGATCGAGAAGGAAGCTGCGCAGCACATTCCCTTCGATCTCGCCGACGTCAGTCTCGATTATCAGATTCTGTCCGACGAAGTCGGATCGCCGCAGATGGATGTACTTCTCGTCGCGGTCAAGAAGGACAAGATTCTGAACTACACCAACGTGCTCTCGATGGCGGGACGCACGCCGGCTATCGTCGATATCGATGCGCTGGCTCTGCAGAACTGTTACGAGTACAACTACCAGCCGGCGCCCGGCCAGGTGGTGGCGCTGCTGAACCTTGGCGCCAGCGTGATGAACATCAACATCGTGAAGGGCACGACCCCGCTGTTCCCGCGCGACGTCAGCGTGGGCGGGCATCAGTATACGGACTCGCTGCAGAAAGAACTGGACCTGAGCTTCGAAGATGCAGAGTCGCTGAAGCTGGGCCGCAAGGTCGGCACTGTCAGTGAAGATGCCAAGCAGCCGATTCTGCAGCAGGTGACCGAAATCATCGTGCTCGAAATTCAGAAGACTTTCGATTTCTTCCGCGCCAGCGCGGCGGGCGAGCACATCGAGAAGATCTATCTGGCGGGCGGTTCGTCGAAGGTGCCCGGCCTGGTGGAAGCGTTGCGGCAGGAGTTCTCGATGCCGGTTGAACTGCTGAATCCGTTCCAGCGGGTCACGCCGCCTACGGAAGGTCTGGCCGCGGAGTTGGTCGAGCAGAATCCCGGCCAGATGGCAGTTGCAGTGGGCTTGGCCCTGAGGAGCTTTGAATCCCTATGATCAAAATCAATCTTCTCGAATCGAACAAAGGGAAGGGCAAGCGCGGCAGCAGTGGCCCGTCCATGCCCGCCATGGAAATGGGCGACATGGGATCGCCGACACTGAAGGTGTTGGTGATTCTGGTGATCGCGGGCTTGTTGAACCTCGGGTACTGGTATCGGCTCGATCATGAAGGAAAAGCGATCGCCAAGAAGATGGACGAGGCCGTAACCAAGAACCGCGAACTGGCCGATGTCAAGGCCAAGTTCCTGGAGCGCCAGAACCAGGCCAACGCTTACAAGCGTCGCGTAGACGTGATCGACGGATTGCGCCAGAACCAGACCGGCCCGGTCAACCTGATGGCGATGATGGGCGAAACCATCAACAACACCGAAGCCGTGTGGCTCAGCAAGATGGACGATCAGGGCCCTAACGTGAACCTGGAAGGCACGGCGCTGTCGACCGACGCGGTCGCCAATCTGATCGCGAACTTGCAGAAGACCGGATTCTTCAAGACGGTCGAGATCAAAGAGACCTACCAGGACGAACAGATCAAGGACATGCAGGCGTTCCAATTCACCCTGACCTGCGAGAAGGGAAAGTCGTAGAGGCAGACCTATGGCGAACTTTAGCGAACTGTCAGGCATCAAGCAGTGGGGTGTAGTGATCGCAGGTGGCGCGCTGGTGACGGCGGCGCTCTACTTCACCGTGTTCAAGAGCCAGAGCGAGAAGAACACCGCGGCGCAGCATGCCCTGGAAGACAAGATCAGGGAAAACAACGAACTCGAGTCGTACCGGCCGAAGCTGAAGCAGATCGAGCAACAGTTGGCCGAACTCAAGCAACAGCTTGAGATCGAGCAGCGCATCGTCCCCGACGAGAAGCAGATCGACGGCTTCATGACGATGATGGATGCGGAAGCCATCAAGGCTCAAGTCGAACTGCGGCGCTACACCGCCAAGGATATCAAGCAGCAACAGTACTACACCGAAGTTCCTTTCGACATGGAACTCGATGGACGGTATTACGACGTGCTGAACTTCTTCGACCGCGTGAGCAAGCTGGAGCGGATCGTTAACATCGGCGCCATGGTGATTTCGACGACCAAGAATCCGAGCGGCGCGAAGGCAAAACACACCTATCAGTACACACCGAACGAAAGCATCATTGCGACGTTTACGGCGACCACTTATTTCAGTCGTGATTTGCAACCTCCTGCAGCGGCTGCCGGGGCAAAACCGGCGACCACGGCGGCGAGATAGGGAACCCTCATGAAGAAGGCGATGAAGCGCACAACTGGCATTCTGGCAATCGCACTTACGATGACGCTGGGCGCGGCTTGGACGAGCAAAGCCGCAGCGCAGAACCCGGACGCCATCGACAACGCGCGCAGCGTGGCAAAGTCGCTGCAGCAAAAGCAGGCCAACGATAGCGATGCGGCTCTGAACGCAGCGGGAGTTCCGGCAGCGAACGCCGCCTCCAAGCCCGCGGCGGGTGCTCCGGCTCCGGTGGTAAAACCGGCCGCGATCCCTGGCCAGCAGAAGCCGATCGTTCTGGCGCCTCCGAAGCCAGTCGCGACGGCTGCGGCTCCGGCCTCCAAGCCTGTTGCCAAGTCTGTCGCGCCCAGGGCCGAGTCTGTTGCCGGATCCAACAACCGCCTGCAGAAGGTGAACGTAGTCCCGGGCAGCGCGGACATCCAGATTGAGATCAGTTCCACCGAGGCCGTCACGCCCAATGTGAGCAAGCTGAGTTCGCCGTCACGCATTCTGGTGGAATTGCCTGAAACCGTCGCGGCAACGGCTCAAAACAAGATTCCGGTGGGCAGCGGCGGAGTGAAGAGCGTCCGGATCGGCATGGACGGGAAGAATCCGCCCACCACCAGCGTTGTAGTCGATCTGGAGAAGGCATTGACCTACGACGTGGCTCCGGGTCCTGCGGGTAAAGTCACTCTGATTCTCCATACCCAGGGTGGAGCCCCCGCAGCAGCGAAGAGTGCTCCGGCTTCCGCTCCAAAACAACCAGCTTCCGATCCCGCAGTCGCCAAAGCTGCGCCACAGACCAAGGCTCCATCGAAGGCTCCTCAGACCAAAGTGGCGGCCAAGGCGCCTGGCTCGGCTCCAAAGACTGACGGGAAGCAGGAAGCGAAAGCGGCAGCTCCGGCAAAGGCCGTGACTGCGGCGGCCGCTCCAGCTGCGACCAAGCCCGGTGAGGCGGCGAAACCCAAGCCGGAAGAGAAGAAGTGGGCGATGAACGGGAAACGCGATCCGTTCTTTAGCCCGGTGATACAGCAGCAGGGATCGGGTTGCTCGACCGGCAAGAAGTGCCTCGAGATCAATGCCATCAACCTGCGCGGCGTGGTGAAGTCGGACAACGGCTTTATCGCAGTCGTAACCAACAACATCGGCAAGGCTTATTTCCTGCGGGAAAACGATCCGGTATTCAACGGCTTCGTGGTGAGGATCACGGGCGATTCCGTTGTGTTCCAGGAGACGGTGCAGGACAAGCTGGGCAAGACATCCACGCATGAAGTGGTGAAGCGAATCTTCACTCCGGCGGTGTAAGTCCGGACCGAGTTTTGAATTTCAAGTTGCACGAAGGACACGCGGGCCAGGCCCGCGGGTGGGGAGAGGCGAAATGCGAAAGCAACAAGTGACCATGTTCGTATCGATGCTGCTGATGCTGGTGGTGGCCGCGGCCGCCCAGGCGCCCAGCCAGCTCGATCGAGTCAACGTAACTCGCGACGCGGGCAATGTCCGGGTCGAGATGACAGCCACCGGCACCTTGACGCCAAAGGTGAGCAAATTGGGTTCACCCGCACGCTTGGTGATCGATTTGCCGGAGACTGTGATGGCGACCGGCAAGACGCACATCGAGGTGGGCGACTCGGGAGTCAAGGGCGTGCGCATCGGCACTGGCGGCCAGGCGCATCCCGCGACGCGCGTCGTCGTCGACCTGGAGAAAGCGTGCGCCTACGACCTGACCCCGGGTCCCGAGGGTAAGCTGATCCTGACGTTGCATACCAATGCGACGGCCCAGGCCAGCGCGCCCAAGTCCGAGGCTAAGACGGTTGCCGCCGAATCGAGCACTCCGGCCAGCCATCCGATGTCGCCTTTCTCGCCGCGCGTGATGGATCTGCGTTCGGCGCCGAAGTCTGCGACGCCGGCGACCAAGCCCGCCCAGAGGAGCGACGCTTCGCCCAATAATTTCGTGTTCGTCGAGCCTACTTATCAGGCCAGGAACGAAACCAAGCCGGAAGTGAAGAACGAAGCCGGCGAAGAGCCCGGAGCTCGCGCTCAGGAGGCGGCTGCGCGCTTCTCTGACAAGACTGCGGTTGAGTTGCTGCCGGTGAGCATGCACGCGGCCCAGGCACAGAGCTCCAGCAGTGCCGCCCAGAGTTCCACCGGAATCTCGCCTGCGGTGAACCTTGCTGCCGAACAGAAGGCGCAGCAGGGTCAGGTTGGAGCCGCGGCCGGCCCGCGCTATACCGGCGAGCCGATCTCGGTCAACCTGAAAGATGTTGACCTGAAAGATTTCTTCCGCCTGGTTCACGAAATCAGCGGTTTGAACGTGGTGCTCGATCCCAACGTGCATGGCACGCTGACGATCGTGCTCGATGACGTGCCGTGGGATCAGGCGCTCGACATCGTCCTCAAGAACAACGACATGGCGCGTGAGCTGGAAGGGAACGTCCTCCGCATCGCCATGGTGGAAACCTTGAAGAAAGAAGCCGACGCGCGCCGCGCCCAGATTGAGTCCGAAGCGCTAGCGGTCGAAAAGGTCTCGGTGACGCGGTTCCTCAGCTATGCCAAGGCGAAGGACGCAATCGTGACTGTGAAGAAGTTCTTGTCCCAGCGCGGCGACGTTGTGGCCGATGACCGCACCAATGCCGTTATCATCAACGACATTCCCAAAGTGATCCCGATCATCGACCGCTTGCTCACTCAGCTTGACCGCAAGACCCAAGAAGTTGAAATCGAAGCCCGAGTGGTTGCCGCAACCCGGCAGTTTGCGCGTGACATAGGTACGCAAATGGGCTTTGGTTGGGGTAACTCACCGACGGCAATCGGCGGAAACTCCACCGTCGGATCCACCAATACAACCGTTGGCGGACTTTCGCCTGCCTACATCACCACTCCGGGCAGCGGCACGGGTGGCAATACGATTCCCCTGTTCTCGAACTTGGGAGTCACCCAGCCTTCAAGCGGATTGACGTTTGTAAACGCCAGCAACACGGTGCGGCTGGACTTTCAGTTGTCGTTGGCGGAGTCGCGCGGACTGCTGAAAGTGCTGTCTCGTCCTCGGGTCGTCACCCAGAACAACATCCAGGCACTGGTGAAACAAGGTGTGCGCGTGCCGATCGTGACTCAGGCGCAGTTGGGCGGTCCTCCAACCGTGACCTACGTCGATGCATTCTTGCGGTTGACGGTTACTCCGCAGATCACGTCAGAGAACACCATCTTCCTGAACGTCGATGTGGAAAACACCACGCCGAACTTCGGTCAGGAAGTGCAGGGCAACCCGGAACTGATCACGCAGCAGGCTACCACGCAGGTGCTGGTGACCGATGGCGGAACGGTGGTGATCGGCGGCGTCATCCAGACGCAGAACTCGATCAACATTACGCAGGTTCCGCTGCTCGGCAGCCTCCCGGTGCTGGGCAACCTGTTCAAGCACACGCAGGTCAACACCCAGAACCAGGAGTTGATCTTCTTCATCACACCGCGAATCATTCAGACATAGCGAGTCGCGAGTCCCGAGTCGCGGGTCCTGAGTTGAAACCGCCGGTCTGGAGAAACTGCCAGGCCGGCGGTTTTGTTTTTAGCCGCGAGCTGCGAGTCTCAGAGCCTGTTCCTCGCCTGTGCCCGTGGCTCTGGGTTCGCAGCAGCTGCTACACTCCCAGCAATGAACTTTTCCGCCCGCCAGAACACGCTTCGTGAGCATCTTTCAACCACCCGGTTTGATGGATTTCTGGTCAGCCATCTTCCCAACATTCGATATCTTTGCGGGTTTAGCGGCAGTGCTGGACTGCTTTTGGTGGAGCAGACGGGCAGCCTGTTCGTTACTGACGTCCGCTACGACACGCAGGCGCACGAAGAGGTGAAGGGTGCCAGGGTAGTCATCGCGCGTAAGTCCGCCCTGGCTGCTTTGGCGGATTTGCTGTTAAAACGACGCAAGAGATCCCGTGGATGGGCGATCGGGATTGAGGCGGAACATTTTACCGTCTCCGAGAAGAAGCGGCTTGCCGAACTTATACCCGTGGGGATCAGGCTCAAAGACGCTCCGGCGGTGATTGAGCGCTTCCGGATGATTAAGGATGACGACGAACTGGCGTATACGCGTTCTGCGGTTTCCCTGGGAGCGAAGATCTTCGACCGGGCTCTGGAAGTTTTGCGTCCCGGGATCAAAGAGGTCGAAGTTGCCGCTGAAATGGAACTGGCGGCACGGCGCAATGGGGCTGACGCGATGTCCTTCGACACGATTATTGCCTCCGGGGCCCGTTCGGCGCTGCCCCATGGGCGTGCGTCCACACAGCCGATCCCGTCTCGGGCGTTCGTGGTCTGCGACTTCGGTGTTATACTTTCAGGTTATTGTTCGGATCAGACCCGTACCGTATGGGTGGGCAAAGTTGGAGAAGATGCCCGTCAGGCCTATGAGGTGGTACGGGATGCGCAACAGGCGGCAGTCGAAGTTGTGCGGCCTGGAATTGCAGTTGGCGAAGTGGATGCGGCAGCCCGAAAGGTCCTCAAGAAGGCCGGGTTAGGGCGCTATTTCACGCATTCGACCGGTCACGGCGTCGGCCTTGAAATCCACGAGAGTCCGCGCATCGCGGACGGGCAGACCGAACTCCTGCAGCCTGGGATGGTCATCACGATCGAGCCGGGAGTATACTTCCCCGGAAAATGGGGCGTGAGGATCGAGGATATGGTCGCAGTTACCGCCGGGGGATGTGAGGTCTTGACTCCGACGGGGAAAGAATTACTGGCAGTCTAGTCTTCTTACGTAAGTTCATTGAGCTACAGCCGGGCGGGATCTGCTCCCGGCTTGTTTGCGCGCCCTTCAGGTGCGTGGCATCGGACGGACAAACGGTCCCACCGTAAACGAATGAATCAAAAAGAGCTGAAAGAACTCATAGAGTTCCTAATCGAGAAGGATATTGCCGAGTTCGAACTGGAGCGCGGCGACGTCAAGGTCAAGATCAAGCGCGCGGCCGAGCATACCGTGGTGCATTCGCCAGCCGAACCTCGGTTCTACGCCGTGCCTCCGGCTGCGGCGGCTGCGGTCGAAATCGCGGCTGTGCCGGTGGCCGGAACGCCCCCCTCTGCGGCTGCCGCCGCGCCTCCTGCCCAGGCGGTCGAGGAAGGACTCCATACGGTCAAGTCGCCGATCGTGGGGACATTCTATGAGGCGCCCTCCCCGGGAGCTCCGCCGTTTGTCAAAGCCGGGGATTCTGTGGAAGTAGGTCAGGTGCTCTGTATTGTCGAGGCGATGAAGTTGCTCAACGAGATTGAGTCCGACATTGCGGGAGAAATCGTCAAGAAGCTGGCGACCAACGGCCAGCCGATCGAATACGGCCAGGAATTGTTCGTGATTCGGCCGAAGAAGTGAGAGCGCTCCAGATCACTTGTTGATTGCTGATTTTTGATTGTTGAATACGAAGAGGATCATTCCTGGGTGTCATTCAACATTCATCAATCGTCAATCAACAATTTTTTTGAAGGCTGAGAGCTGAATTCATGTTTAAGAAAATCCTAATCGCCAACCGTGGGGAAATTGCGCTCCGGGTGATCTGCGCTTGCAAGGAGCTGGGCATCCGCACGGTGGCGATCTATAGCGAAGCCGACCGGAATTCTCTGCCGGTTCGTTTTGCCGACGAGGCGATTTGTATCGGCCCTCCGCAGCTGGCGCATAGCTACCTGAACATTCCGGGAGTGATCAGCGCGGCTGAGATCGCCAATGTTGAGGCGATCCATCCCGGGTATGGGCTGCTCGCCGAAAATGCGAACTTCGCGGAAGTGTGTGAGATGAGTGGCATCAAGTTTATCGGACCGCGTCCGGAAGTGACGCGGCTGATGGGCGAGAAAGAGAAAGCCCGGGCCGCAATGAAGAAAGCGGGCGTGCCGATTCTGCCTGGTTCAGACGGGATTATCGCGAGCGAGGGCGAGGCCCTCGAGTGGGCAAAGCAGGTGGGATTTCCCGTCATCGTGAAAGCGTCTGCAGGAGGCGGCGGCCGCGGCATGCGCATCGTGCGCAATGAGGAGGAGCTGCCGGGTCTGTTCAAGGCGGCCCAAGCGGAGGCGGCTGGGGCTTTCGGCAACGGCGACCTTTACATGGAGAAGTACGTCGAGCATCCGCGCCATATCGAATTCCAGGTGCTGGCGGACGAGCACGGCAACGTTGTCAGTCTCGGTGAGCGCGAGTGCTCGATTCAGAGACGGCATCAAAAACTGCTCGAGGAGTCGCCTTCCACCCAGGTCTCTCCGGACTTGCGCAAGCAAATCGGCGATGTGCTCTGCCAATCGCTTGCGGCCATTGGATACTGGAACGCGGGAACCATCGAATTCCTGATGGACCGGGACAAGCAGCTGCATTTTATCGAGATGAATACTCGAATCCAGGTCGAGCATCCGGTAACCGAGATGGTCACTGACGTGGATCTTGTGAAGAGTCAGATTATGATCGCCGCCGGTGCCAAGATGCCCGAGGTGCTTCATGGGCCAATCGTGCACCGCGGGCACTCGATTGAGTGCCGCATCAACGCCGAACACCCGGAGAAGTTCACTCCGTCAGCAGGAAAGATCACCGCCTTCCATCCTGCTGGTGGCACAGGTGTGCGGGTCGATACGGCGGCCTATGCGGAAGGAGTGATCCCGCCCTACTACGATTCGCTGATTGCGAAGTTGATCGTGCGCGCCAAGGATCGCGACGAGGCCTGTTCGCGCATGGCGCGGGCACTCGAAATGTTCATCGTCGAAGGTGTCTACACGACGATCCCGCTGCACCGGAAGATTCTGGCCGATCCTGACTTCAGGGCGGGGAATTTCGATACCGGTTTCATCGAAAGATTCCTGAAGAAGAATGGCCACTAGTTTCTTTCGATGGTGCGGGTTCGCCCGAGCGCTTTGACAGCGTGCAGCCGGCAGGATAGCTTCACAGGCGGCTATGGG
>Ga0066903_100007094_pt1 | contig 10093 bp, 4 predicted proteins | sample PanSoiMetaGPlot1_FD_67491 | JGI IMG/M metagenome (GOLD analysis project Ga0066903, IMG submission 67491) | Tropical forest soil microbial communities from Panama analyzed to predict greenhouse gas emissions - Panama Soil - Plot 1 (version 2) | ecosystem: Environmental > Terrestrial > Soil >... | reverse complement strand
ACCGTAGCGCACGCAAAAATTCAACTCTTGCCCTGTCCTCAGCACCCACACGGCCAAAACTGCATGATTATATGGAGATTATGTGAATTTCCGTAGAACCCTGTATTTTCCGGAAGAAAGATCCGTGCTAACCATATGTTTCCGACCTTGCGCCATTGTTTTGCTCAGCACCTAAGCCGAACACCTTAGGAGAAATCTCCCGCCCTCCGCCTGATTGAGCGGAATGAATTACACGAAAGTGCCAGCTTTCCAGAGCGGAGACCCTCTGCCAGCCCTGCCATTTCGAAACTGACCCTATAATGAGCAGGTGGACTTCAAGCTTGTCAGCGCATACCAGCCCCAGGGCGACCAGCCCAGAGCCATTGAAAACCTGACTCGCGGCATCTTCGACCGCGAACAGCATCAGGTGCTGCTGGGGGTCACCGGTTCTGGCAAGACCTACACCATGGCCAAGGTGGTCGAGGCCGTGAACCGACCCACCTTGGTCATGGCTCACAACAAGACCTTGGCCGCACAGCTATACCACGAGTTCAAGAGCTTCTTCCCGCAGAATGCGGTCGAGTACTTCGTCTCCTACTATGACTACTATCAACCTGAAGCATACGTACCTGCGGCAGACCTGTACATCGAGAAGGAATCGACGATCAATGACGAACTCGACAAGCTGCGTCTCTCGGCCACCCGATCGCTGTTCGAGCGCCGCGACTGCCTGATCGTCGCCTCGGTCAGCTGCATCTACGGACTTGGCTCGCCGGAAGCTTATTACGGCATGTTGCTGTTTCTGGAGAAGGGGCAGAAAGTCAAGCGCCAGGACATCACACGCAAGCTCGTCGATATCCTCTACGAGCGCACCGAAGGGGAATTCCGTCGCGGCACGTTCCGTGTCCGCGGCGATGTGATCGAAGTCTTCCCCACCTACGATGACATGGCCTACCGCATCGAGATGTTCGGCGACGAGGTCGAGTCGCTTTCCCAGATCGATCCCCTCTTCGGTACGGTGAAGCAGCGTTACGTCCGCCTGCCCGTTTATCCGAAAACTCACTACGTCATGAAGGACGAAACTCGCGCCGCCGCGGTTGAGTCGATCAAAAAAGAGCTGGCGTGGTGGGAAGTGGAACTGGAAAAACAGGGCCGCGCTGTCGAAGCGCAACGCGTGCATCAGCGGACCATGTATGACCTCGAGATGATCAAGGCCATGGGATATTGCCATGGCATCGAAAACTATTCCAGGCACTTCACCGGCCGTCTGCCCGGAGAGCCGCCGCCGACCCTGCTCGATTACTTTCCGCGCGATTACCTGCTCTTCATTGACGAATCGCATCAGACTGTACCGCAGTTGCACGGTATGTATCACGGCGACCGTTCGCGGAAACAGACGCTCGTCGAATACGGATTCCGGCTTCCTTCTGCGCTCGACAACCGCCCGCTCACCTTCGAAGAGTTCGAACACCGCACCAACCAGCTGCTTTATATCTCGGCCACTCCTGGTCCCTATGAGCTGACCAAGTCCGCCGGGGTGGTGGTCGAGCAGATCATTCGGCCCACCGGTCTAGTTGATCCGGAAGTCGAGATTCGGCCGGTGAAAGGTCAGATCGACGACCTGCTGCACGAAATCCGCCAGCGTTCCGAGCGGGGCGAGCGCGTGCTGGTCACAACTCTGACCAAGCGCATGGCCGAGGACCTGGCTGAGTACTACAGCGAAGTGGGTGTGAAGTGCCGATACATGCACTCGGAGATCGAAACTCTGGAACGCGTGAAGATCCTGCGCGACCTGCGCAAGGGAGAATTTGATGTATTAATCGGGATTAATCTCCTTCGGGAAGGCTTAGACCTGCCGGAGGTATCGCTGGTTGCCATTCTTGACGCCGACAAGGAAGGCTTTCTGCGGTCTTCAGGCTCGTTGATCCAGACGATCGGCCGATGCGCGCGCAATCTAAACGGTCGGTCGATCCTTTATGCAGACACCATCACGGAATCCATGCAGAAGGCGCTCGACGAAACCAACCGCCGACGAGTCATTCAAAGGGCTTACAACGAGGAGCACGGTATTACACCCGAGTCGATCGTGCGTCCGCTGGACATGTCGCTCGCTGCCATCGTTGCCGCCGACTACACCGACTTGACCAGCGAAGACTCCGATGGCATTCCCGAGTTCAAGTCGCAGGATGAACTTGACGCGTATCTGGCCAAGCTCGAGGCCGAAATGCGCGAAGCGGCGAAGCGTTTTGAATTCGAGAGGGCTGCGAAATTGCGCGACACGATCAAGGAGCTACGCACGAAGGAGTTCCTGTTCGCGTAGTTCAGATGTCGGCTGTCAGGTTTTTAGCTGTGGGTCTCTCATCACTCGAATGCGCTGTGACTCCGTCACCGATCAGCGCGCTGCCGGCCCTGTAGTGAGCGACAAATCAGGTTCACGCCGGCTTCGCCGGAGCCAAAGCCTCAGGCGATCGATATAGAGGTACACCACCGGGGTCGTGAACAGCGTCAACGCCTGGCTGACGATAAGCCCACCCACGATCGTGATTCCCAGTGGCCGTCTCAATTCCGACCCGGTTCCGGTTCCAAGCGCCAGTGGCAGGCCGCCGAGCAGAGCCGCCATCGTTGTCATCATGATTGGTCGGAAGCGAAGAATGCAGGCTTCATAGATCGCCTCGCTCGACGACTTGCCCTGCCTGCGTTCGCTGTCCAAAGCAAAGTCAATCATCATGATGGCATTCTTCTTGACCAGACCAATCAGCAGAATGATGCCGATCAACCCTATGACATTGAGTTCGTTGTGCGAGAGCAGCAGCGCGAGCAGTGCTCCCACACCAGCCGATGGCAGCGTCGAGAGGATGGTGATGGGGTGCGCGTAGCTTTCGTACAGGATCCCGAGGACGATATACACCGTGAGCAGGGCGGTCAGAATGAGAGTGGGTTCACTGGCAAGCGAATCCTGAAAAGCCGCCGCTGTTCCTTGAAAACTGGCGTGCATTGTAACCGGGAAGTTGATGTTGCGTTCCGCGTCGTCAATGACTCGGGTCGCTTCGCCCAAGGAAACGCCGGGCGCGAGATTGAACGATAACGTCACCGAAGGATATTGACCTTGATGGCTGACAGCCAGAGCGGTGTTCGATGAGCCAAAGCGCGCGAACGACGATAACGGTACAGCGGTACCGTTATTGGCTCGAACGTAAATGCTTTGCAGGGCATCCGGACTGCGCGCAAACTCCGGCGCCACCTCCATCACAACGTGATATTGGTTGAGCTGCCGGTACATGATGGAGACCTGGCGCTGTCCGAAGGCATCGTAGAGAGCGCTGTCGATGTCAGCCGTCGACACACCGAGGCGCGCAGCCGTATCGCGGTCAACAACCACGCTCGCTTGTAATCCCTTATCCTGCTGATCCGTATTCACATCGCGAAGTTGGGGCAGAGAGCGCAACCTCCGCAGCAGACGCGGCGCCCACTCGTTCAGCTGCTGCAGGTCCTCGCCCTGGAGAGTGTACTGATACTGTGCCTGGCTTTGCCGTCCCCCGATCGTCAAGTCCTGGGCGGATTGCATGTATAGCGCAGCGCCGGGAACAACCGAGAGCCGGGAACGTAGTCTGCCAATCACCTGATCCGCGCTGACTTTGCGTTGTTCCAGTGGCTTCAGGGTGATGAACATCCGCCCCGAGTTGTAGGCCGTGTTGCCACCCGTGAATGCGACCACGGTATTGATTGCCGGATCCTTGATAACGATGTCGACGAACTGCTGCATCTTGGCGCGCATCGCGTCAAACGAAATGTCCTGCGCCGCCTGAACCGAACCTACGATGCGCCCCGTATCCTGCTGCGGAAAGAATCCTTTCGGAACGATGATGTACAGGTACACGCTGAGGCACGCGGTTCCGAGCGTGACCAGCAACGTCAGGAACTGGTGGCGGAGGACCCAGCGCAAACCGTGCCGGTAGGTGCCGTGCATGCGATCGAAAACCCATTCACTGAATCGATAGAAGCGATTGTGCCTTTTTTCCGTTACTGGACGGAGCAACTTCGCGCACATCGTTGGAGTCGTGGTTAAAGAAACGAGCAGGCTGACGGCAATCGCAATGCTCAGGACCACAGCGAATTCCCGGAACAGACGCCCTACGATCCCGCCCATGAGCAGGATCGGAATGAACACGGCGATCAACGACGTGCTCATCGAGAGTACGGTGAACCCAATCTCTTTGGCGCCGCGGTACGCAGCCTGGAACGGCGTCATCCCTTCTTCGAGGAAACGTGTGATGTTCTCGAGGACCACAATTGCGTCATCCACGACAAATCCCGTGGAGATGGCAAGCGCCATCAGAGACAGATTATCCAGGCTGTAGCCAAGCAGGTACATCACTCCGAAAGTGCCGACCAGCGACAACGGCACGGCAATGCTGGGAATGATGGTTGCGCGGAATGTCCGCAGGAAGGCGAATACAACGAGCACAACGAGGATCACGGAAATTACGAGTGTGCGCTCAATATCGGCGACCGAAGCCCGCACGGTTGTGGTTCGGTCGAGAACCACTCTCAAGTCGATGGCCGGTGAGATCGAAGACTTGAGTTGCGGCAGCGCTGCCAGAACGTGATCTACGGTCGCAATGATGTTCGCCCCCGGCTGGCGGAATACGATGATCAGCACTGCAGGTTTTCCATTTGCCAGGCCGGCAACGTGCATGTCTTCGACTGAGTCTTGCACGTCGGCCACATCGGAGAGCCGGACGGCGGCGCCATCCTTATATGTGACAATCAGGCTCTTGTACTGGTCGGCGGTGAAGATCTGATCGTTGGCATGCAGGACCCAGGCATTCACGGCTCCCGAGACCTCGCCCTTTGGACGATTCGCGTTCGCCAGGCCCAGTGCGTCTCGCACCGTGTCAAGCCCGACGCCCAGTTTGTTCAGCAGCAGCGGATTGACTTCCGCCCTCACGGCCGGACGCGCGCCGCCTCCCACGAAGACCTGCCCAACACCCTCAATCTGTGCCAGCTTTTGCGCCAGGATCGAATCGGCGGCGTCATACATCCTCGGCAACGTGATCGTGTCGGAAGTCAGGGCAAGGATGAGAATGGGGGCATCGGCCGGGTTCACCTTCCGATAATTCGGATTGCCGGGCAGATTAGCCGGCAGTTGGCTGCGCGCAGCATTGATCGCAGCCTGCACGTCTCGTCCTGCGGCGTCGATGTTGCGGTTGAGATCGAACTGCAAAACGATGTTGGTCGAGCCCAGCTGGCTCGTCGAGGTCATCTGGTTGATGCCCGCAATTCGTCCAAACTGGCGCTCGAGGGGGGTAGCCACCGCCGATGCCATCGTCTCGGGGCTCGCGCCGGGAAGTCCCGCCGATACGGAAATTACCGGGAACTCGACTTGCGGCAATGGTGCTACCGGAAGAAAGGTGAATGCCAACGCTCCCGAAAGCAGCAACGCGGCAGCCAGTAATGAAGTGCCCACCGGGCGCCGGATAAATGGACCGGACACATTCACGGCTAATCTCCAGCGCTCTCGCCTTGCGGCCGTTCGATTGGGTTGCCGACGCGGTAACGGGAGAACCGCTGCGCAAGACGGTCAAACCACAAGTAGACGACGGGCGTTGTGTAAAGCGTCAGTAATTGGCTGAGCAGCAGGCCGCCGACAATGGTAATTCCCAGGGGGTGCCGGAGTTCTGACCCGGTGCCGCGGCCAAGTGCCAGCGGCAGTCCGCCGAATAGCGCCGCCATCGTGGTCATCATGATCGGCCGAAAACGCAGCAGGCTCGCCTGATAGATGGCCTCCTCTGGCGGCTTGCCATCCACACGCTCGGCTTCCAGGGCGAAGTCGATCATCATGATGGCGTTTTTCTTCACGATGCCGATCAAAAGGATGATGCCAATCAGCGCGACGACACCTAGATCATTGCCGGTGATCAAGAGGGCCAGAATCGCGCCGACTCCGGCTGAGGGCAGTGTCGAAAGAATCGTGATCGGATGGATATAACTCTCATACAGGACGCCCAGTACGATATACACCGTGATGATGGCGGCCAGAATCAGCCAAGGCTCGCTCGCTAGCGAATTGTGAAACGCCGCAGCCGTTCCCTGAAAACTGGTGTTAATACTGCGCGGGAGTTGGATTTCCTGCTCGGTCTGCTCGATGGCTTGAGTCGCCTCGCCCAACGAGACTCCGGGAGCCAGATTGAATGACAGCGTCACAACCGGGAACTGGCCCTGGTGATTGATGGCAAGCGGCGCGTTCTGCTGTTCGAAATGCGAAAAAGACGCAAGCGGGACCTGCTCGGCTCCATTGCCCTTCACATAGATGTGTTTCAGCATATCGGGGCTGGCCTGAAACTCAGGGTCAACTTCCAGCACCACGTGATATTGGTTAAGCTGCGTAAACATTGTCGAGACCTGCCGTTGTCCGAATGCGTCATAGAGCGTGTCGTCGACCGTCTGTGGCAAGATCCCCAAACGAGACGCGGTGTCTCGGTCGATGACAAGATTCACTGCCAGTCCGCTATTCTGCTGATCGCTGGCGACATCGCGAAGTTGGGGAGCCGCCTGCAATTTCTGCAGCAGGCGGCTCGACCATTCCGCCAGTTCGCGTGCGTCGGCATCCTCCATCGAATACTGGTACTGAGTCCGGCTTACCCGGCTCTCGACCGTCAGGTCCTGTACCGGTTGCATGTAGAGAGTGATGCCGTCGATTTGGGCCAGCTCCGGCTGCAAGTCTCGAATGACTTCCGATGCCGTCTTTTTGCGCTGATCGCGGGGCTTGAGGTTGATCTGGATCCGTCCGCTGTTGGGCGTGAGATTGGTACCGTCCACGCCAATGAACGAAGCCAACGATTCCACGTTTGGGTTCTTCAGAATCACGCCGGCCAGCGCCTGTTGTCTCTGTGACATCGCGGAGAACGATATGTTTTGCGCCGCCTCCGAGATGCCCATGATCACTCCCGTATCCTGCACAGGAAAGAATCCCTTTGGCACATAGACGTACAGAAGCAAAGTGGCAACAAGCGTGGTGACCGTGACCAGCAGGGTTGCGGTCTGGTGGTGCAGCACCCACTTCAGTGTGCGCCCGTAAGACGCGATGATGCGGTCGAAGTAGTCTTCCGAGGCGCGGTAGAAGCGCGAGTGCTTTTCCTGGTCTTTCCGCCGGAGCAGCGTGGCGCACATCATGGGCGTCAGCGTGAGCGACACCAATGCCGAGACCAGAATGGTCACTGCCAGCGTAACGGCGAATTCCCGGAATAGCCGGCCGACCACATCCCCCATGAAGAGGAGAGGAATGAGCACCGCGATTAGAGAGACAGTCAGCGAGACGATCGTGAATCCGATTTGCCCTGCTCCCTTTAGCGCTGCTTGCAGGGGAGACTCTCCCTCCTCAAGAAAGCGATCGATGTTCTCGATCATCACGATGGCATCGTCAACGACGAACCCCGTCGAAATCGTCAATGCCATGAGCGTAAGATTATTCAGGCTGTACCCGAGCAGGTACATCACGCCAAACGTACCCACCAGCGACAACGGCACGGCAATACTGGGAATGACCGTGGCCGAGAGATTCCTCAGGAACAGGAAGATGACCATGACAACCAGGGCCACGGTCAGCATCAGTTCGAATTGAACGTCTTTTACCGAGGCGCGGATCGTCTGCGTCCGGTCGGTTAACACCTGCAACCTGATCGCGGCCGGCAGCGACGCCTGCAACTGCGGCAAGACCTTCTTAATGCGATCGGCAACGCTGATAATGTTTGCCCCGGGCTGCCGCTGGATGTTCAGCAGCACGGCGGGGGTGGTGTTCACCCATGCCGCCTGCTTCACGTTCTCCGCGCTATCAACCGCGGTTGCCACGTCGGACAAGCGCACCGGAGCGCCGTTCCGATAGGCGACGATAACCGTACTGAATTGCTGGCTCGATAACAGCTGGTCATTGGCTCCGATCGTGAACGATTGCCGGGGCCCGTCGATCACGCCCTTCGCTTGATCTACGTTCGCCGCCGCCAGCGCTGCCCGCAGATCCTCCAGGCTCAAACCATCGGAAGCCAGCGCCGTGGGATTTGCCTGGACCCGCACCGCGGGCTTTTGTCCACCGCTGATCGAAACCAGACCAACGCCCGGAAGTTGCGAGATCTTCTGCGCCAGGGCCGTCTCTGCGACATCTTCGATTTTCGAGAGCGGAAGCGAATCCGAAGTCAGCGCCAGCGTCAGGATGGGGGCATCCGCCGGATTGACCTTGCTGTAAATCGGCGGATTCGGCAGGTCGCGGGGAAGGTAGGTTCCCGAGGAATTGATGGCGGCCTGGACTTGCTGTTCTTCCACATCGATGTTCTGGTCCAGACCAAACTGCAGTGTAATGACCGAGCTGCCCAATGAACTCGTTGAGGTCATCTGGTTCAAGCCGGGCACCTGCCCGAATTGCCGCTCCAGCGGAGCCGTCACTGATGAGGCCATTACATCCGGAGCAGCCCCGGGATAGAACGTCATGACCTGGATCGTGGGGTAGTCAACTTCGGGAAGCGCTGAAACGGGCAACTGGCGGTACGCAACCATACCGACCAGCAGCACCGCCGCCATCAAGAGCGAAGTGGCGACGGGGCGGAGAATGAAGTTCCTTGATGGATTCATGACGCGGGAACGGGTGCGGCAGGCTGACTTGCGTTCGAGTTTCGCGAGGGACCTCGCGGCTCCACCCGCGCCCCGTTCTGCAATTTGTCCTGACCGTCAGTTACTATCGACTCCCCGACCTGTATGCCGTTTCCAATCGCTGCCTGGTTGCCTTGTGCCAAGGCAACGGTTACTGGCCGTACCTCAGCCGTCTTGTCGGGCTTGACGACATAAACAAAGGTGCCCTGCGGGCCATGCTGAACGGCTGCGCTTGGAATCAGAATGCTGTTTCTTCGCACATCCAGGAGCAGGCGGATATTGACAAACTGGTTCGGCCACAGCACGCCGTCCCGATTGTCGAATGTAGCTTTGAGTCTGCCTGTACCCGTTTGCTGGTCGATCTGGTTGTCGATCGTCAAAAGCTTTCCTGTCGCCAACCTGGTCTGGTTGTCGCGGTCGTAGGCTTCCACCTCGAGCACACCTTGCTTCATGTGCCGAGCCACGGTGGGCAAGCTGTCTTCAGGAAGCGTGAAGATCACGGAAATCGGTTGCAGTTGGGTGATGACCAACATCGGATTCTGATCGCTGGCGTGCACGATGTTGCCTACATCCACAATCCGCAACCCGATTCTTCCGTCGACCGGCGCGGTGATGTGGCAATAATCGATCTGTAACTTGGCATTATCGATGGCCGCCTGGTCGGCGCGAACCGCGCCTTCCAGTTGCTCAGCGGTGGCTCTCTGGGTATCGACCTGCTGCTGCGACATGGCGCCCGATTGGTTCAGCAGGTCCCGGAAACGCCCGTAGTTGAGCTGGGCATCGCGCAGCTGCGCCTGGTCGCGAAATAACATGGCCTGCGCCTGGGAGAGTTGAACCTGATAGGGACGCGGGTCGATCAGCGCCAGCAATTCACCTTTCTTGACCTGTTGCCCCTCGCGAAAATTCACCTGAACCAGTTGCCCGTCGACTCGGCTCTTCAGGCTGACGGTATTGAATGCCGTGACACTGCCCAGTCCAGACAGATACACCGGCAGATCCTGCTGCGCCGCAGCCGCGACCGTCACCGGAACGGCATGAGGCGCGGCCGCCATCGCTTTCTTTTCGGCGTCGGTACTCGAACTCTGGCAACTGATCCACAGCAGAAGCAGCACCGCCATGCCGGGTATTCCGGCCGCCCGACCTGCATTCATGATGTTCTCCCCATTTGCCTGCCTGTATGAGTTAAGGGTCCGGATCAAGGTCTGGTCGCCGCAGCCCGAAACCTATTGGTTGTTTATCCTCAATTAAGTGATGGCCGATACCGAGAAAAAGTTGGTAAAGGTTTGTAAATGAAACAATCTGTTGGAAATGCGAGGCGACAAACGGTTTTGAAAGAACTGGTTTCTGGCATCGTGTTCCCCGGAGCGCCTAGGAGTCGGACACGGCTCTCCATGGCAGGAAAGGAGTGATAGGAACACTGGTGAAAACAATGCGGGAGAACCAACCGCGCCTATTCCTGTGGCAGAGAAGGACG
>Ga0066903_100007093_pt1 | contig 10093 bp, 7 predicted proteins | sample PanSoiMetaGPlot1_FD_67491 | JGI IMG/M metagenome (GOLD analysis project Ga0066903, IMG submission 67491) | Tropical forest soil microbial communities from Panama analyzed to predict greenhouse gas emissions - Panama Soil - Plot 1 (version 2) | ecosystem: Environmental > Terrestrial > Soil >... | reverse complement strand
GATGATGCTCAACAACTATCTCGGAAGCGGCGTCCAGAGCGGCGGACTCAACCCTCTCTATCAAATCGGCGGACCGCGATCGATCCAGTTGGCGCTCAAACTTCAGTTTTAAACATCGGACTGCACCGCGCCCGCTCTGCGGGGCACTCTCCCGCCTTCCTCGATTCGACTGGTCAGGAGTATCGCAGCCGGAGATAAATGCCCAGTCTTGATCCGGCTTTATCAAAGACGGGTTTGGGACAGCGGTAGTGCCAAGCCAATGGAGTTCGTCTTGGCACGTGGCAAACAACTCCCCCATGCCATCCTTTGGCCGCCAATCGGGCGTTTAAGGGTGAGCATTTGCTTGCAGGCACTTGGCAATCTCGCCGAGGCCCTCTCTGTGGTTGGGTCGACAGTTGCTTCGAGTAATCCGGCGCAGGTCACTCGGAGACCATGCTTAGGATCACGATCGTAGACAGTCCGAACGAACAGCGGTTGGTGCTCTACGGTAAGCTCGTGGGCCCGTGGATCGGGGAACTGAAAAGAGTCTGGGAAAATCTGCGCCAGCAACTTGGCAACCGGCGCTCTGTAGTCGACCTCAATGAAGTGACACCCATCGATGACAGTGCTGATCAACTGCTGGCGGCTATGTTGGAACAAGGGGCGGAACTCATTGCCCGCGGTACGGCAAATCCTTGGCTGATTCAAGCGATAAAAGCAGGGAAGAACCGGCCCTGCGTAACCGCGCTGCGCCCGCGCGCGCCGAGGGAACCGTCACCCTCGACGAAATACGTGCCCACTTGCATCGCGAGAAGATGGACTGCGCCCTGCCTTACAAGGAGTTAATCGACGCTCGGAATGCAGTCGTCAGGCTTTCCTCCTCCGATCTTCAGCAATTTGTCGAACTGCTGCGCTCCCTGGCCCGCAGCCGCCGCCTGGGCCCAACCGCGGTCGTCGTATCGACCGATGTTGCCTACGGGATCCTGAGAATGCTCCAGATTCTCGTTGATGATGTGTGCGTGGTGCAGCCTTTTCGTGAGCTGGCAGCGGCAGCGCTCTGGCTAAACGGCGGAACCCAGTAAGATCCGCGCTTTTCAATCGGCAGCCGTTTCGGCCAGGGCGGAGGGCGTTTCCTGGATGGGCTCTGAATCGCTTTGATAGCTTCGCTCGGTTCCAGCGCACACACGCCAGATCACTGCCATGGACGCCATGAGTGGTACGGCGAGATAGATGCCAACGATTCCTCCGATCTCGCCACCAACGAGCACCGCGAAAATCGCCGCGAGAGGGTGGATCTCCAATTCACGTCCCATGATCCGCGGTGAAAAGAAATAGTCCTGAACCAGTCTCCAAATCGCCAGCAACGCCGCCATCCAGATCCAGTGCGAGTGACTGACGATACCAACACTCGTAATCGCGGCCAAGGTGCTCATCCAGCCAACCGCCGGGATGAACTCCAACAATCCCCCCAACCCAGCCAGAGCGATGGCGTGAGGAAATCGGAGAAGGAGCAGGGCCGCGATATAGAACACGAAAGAAAGACTGCAGAGAAGGACCTGGGCCCTAATAAATCGGGTAAGCATGACGTGCAATTCGTCGGCTACGGCCCGGATCCTAGGACGCCGGTCCCGAGAAAAGAACATCTGGATCAGCAGATCGGCGATATGGTCACCATCGCGCAGGAAGAAAATTGCCAGCACGGGAATAAGAACGAGCCACCCCAGCACTTGGGCAACACTGGAAAGGTAACGATCCATGCCTCGTACCAGCCCCTGAATATCCTCTCTGTGTCTCGCCAGGAAGGCTTTGAAGCGAAATTCCTGCTGCTCGCTCCAACCGTATTTCCCCCCCAGGTCGGCCGCGATGTCTCCGGTTGAAAGGCCATCCAGCAAGACGGGCACTTCATCCACAAGTTTCACGGCGTTTCTGGCAAGGCCTGGCGCAAGTTCATAGCCCAGCGCCGCGATCAGAATAACGAAGGCGAGATAGACCTCCACCACTGCCGGTCCCCTCAAGCTTCTGAAGAACAAGGAATGCCGCTGCAGGAACTTGACCACCGGATCAATCAGATAGGCAAACAATACGGCAAACACGAAGATGAGAATGATGCGACGAGCGCTATATACGGCAGCGCACACCAAAGCAAACAACAGTATGGTCAGCAGGATGTCGGCGGTGCGGCGCTCAGGGAATCCCATTCGTGGTTGTCCGTATCCGAGAAATTGCGAGGTCCTTCCCCGCACCTTCAGTTGCGCACTTCAGCCAAGCGCACAAGGAGAGTGTTTGCAGTCACACTGAATTTCGGTTTCCTGCGCATCATCGGCGTCCGCGCAATAGTCACTGCAGTACCTCTCCTTGGTTCCCACCTTGGATTCGCACCTCGAGTAGGCGCACTTGCCTTGAACTTGGGTATTCATGCTTCCAGTCCTCCTGAATCCACCCGATCTCGTGCAAGTCACAATCCATTCTCCGAAGGAACACCGTCGGCAATCGGTTGGGGTTGATTGCTTTGTGGTCGGGCCCAGGCTTACGGGCAGAAAGCCCCGCTGAGGGCATACCTGGTCTCAAGCTCACTTTTGCTTCCTGCCGTCCCGTGGGAACTCAAACAGGACCACGTCGAGAAGTGTGGGTGTTTGCCTTTCGGCAAAGGGTTTGTCAAGAGACGAAGAAGCCAAACGGTGCGAAATGGAGAAAAGCACTTTCAATCCGCCAACTTGGCATTGGCACCGGGGGTGCACTATGCAGGTGCGAACCGGGTGCCATTGCGCACTCCGACATTTCGGTACCCAGCCCCTTTTGAGAGGAGGTAGACCGTGGCTCCAGAAGCAGCAAGCGCCACCGTAACCGAACCTGTGAGGCCCACGCTTGCTCCCGTTCGAGCGGCAGAACCTGAGCACGTTCCCACGCCACACGACCCGACATGGCAACGATATGGAACCCCAGCGCTGGTGGTGCTGCTGGCTGCAGCCGTCGCATTCACGATCGCTCGGAACTGGAATTCCTGGGAGGGTGGGCGGATCGAACAAGTCACAGACGACGCTTATGTTCGAGGCGATGTTACGCCGCTGAGTACGAAGGTTGCCGGAATCGTTCGCGACGTCAGAGTCGCCGATTTTCAAAGCGTGCGCCGTAGCGACCTCCTCGTTCAGCTCGACGATGACGATTACCGTGCACAGGTAGCCCAGGCCAGTGCGGCGGTGGCAGCCGCAAACGCGGCCATCGAAAACAACCGGCGCCAGAAACAATTGCAGCAAGCCAAAATCGACCGGTCGCTCGCTGGGGTGTCGCAGGCGCAAGCGGAAATCTCCGCGGCGCAGGCGGGAATCGCGGCCGCTCAGGCCGACCTGGATCGGACCCTGCCAGAACGCCGACGGCAGGAGACGCTGATGGAGACCAATTCCACCACGCGCCAGAAGGTTGAACAGGCTGTGGCCGACGAAGAACGCTCACGGGCACAACTGGTCAGCCGTCAGGCCTCCCTCGAGCAGGCCAGGGCAATGCTCTCCAGCAGTCAATCGGCAGTCGATGCCGAGCGCCGTGGCCTCGACGTTCTAAGTTCGCAGGAACTCCAGCTCGTCGCCGATTTGCACGCCAGAGAAGCCGCACTCACCGTTGCGCAAGTAAACCTTGGCTACACGACGATTGAGGCGCCCGCTGACGGCACCGTGGGCGAAAGGCAGGTTCGACCTGGCCAGTTGGTATCTCCCGGAACACAAGTCATTTCATTCGTCAGCCAGGTCAAGTGGGTTCAGGCCAATTATCGCGAGACACAACTCACCAACGTGAAAGTCGGCGACCCGGCGGAAATCCGCATCGACGCGTACCCTGGCGAGGTCATTCATGGCAAGGTGATCGAGATTGCTCCCGCCAGCGGATCGCAGTTTGCGTTGCTGCCGCCCGACAACGCAACCGGCAACTTCACCAAGGTCGTGCAGCGCGTTTCTGTAAAAATCGCGCTGGATGATACAAGCTGGGCAGCGAAGCTGCGACCAGGACTTTCCGTAATTGCCACTGTCCGTACGAGACGATAACCGGGTACATCATGGCTGCTACGACGATTGCTACTCGTCCACCCAATCCGCTGGAGTTGGCTCAGGCTACGGCTAGAGCAATCCCCTCGCAAATCTCGACCCGATCTCTGTTAGGGATTGTCGGGGTCCTCATCGGTGCCGGTCTCGTAACGCTCACCGGTCGCATGCTTACGATGGGGCTTGCGGACCTGAAGGGCCACGTCGGCATCAGTTATGACCAGGGCGCGTGGCTTGACAGCGCCTATAACGCGTCCCTGATGTTTATCGGTCCCTTTACCGTCTACCTCGGAGGTTTGCTGGGGCCACGGCGCGTCCTTTTATTCGCCGCGGGTGTATTCACCGCGACCTGCGCCTTCCTACCGCTTATCCACAGTTATAGTCTGTTAGTTGCGGCATTGATTGTCGCCGGACTGACATCAGGCACCTTTTATCCGCTCACCCTGACTACCGCCCTTCGCACGAGTCCCTTGCGATTCCTGCCTATCACGATGGCGTTCTATGCAACGTCTATCGATGGAGCGGTCAATGTGGCGCCCTCACTCTATGGCTGGTACCGGGACCATCTTTCGTGGCACTGGATGTTCTGGAATTCGGCGCTGATTGCGCCGGTGATGATCACCTGTATCTATTTGGGCATACCTGCGGCTCCACCCCGAAAGAAGGACGCTGCGGCGCCCAGTTTCGTCGGTTTCCTGTATCTTAGCGCCGGGTTGGCGCTGATGTTTGCCGCCCTGCAGCAAGGTGAGAGGCTCGACTGGTGGCGCTCCGGAGTATTCAACGCTCTGTTTTGGTCCGGCGCGTTCTTCACACTGTGCGCGCTCATACGACGACTGCGCGGTCCGAACCCCCTGGTGGCGCTCCCGTATCTCTGGCGGTGGAACACTGTCCTGCTGGGAAGTCTGCTGTTCTGGTTTCGGTTTACTCTCACCGGCACCATCATCCTGATTCCACAGTCGCTGGCCATTCACGGCTTCGAAGCCGACCAGATCGGGCCGGCGGTGATCTGGAGCGCTGCTCCTCTGTTGTTGATTACGTTTACGGCCGGGCTCTTGATGCTTCGGAAACTAGACCCTCGTCTGTTGCTGGCAGCCGGCCTGACTTGCACAGCCTTCGCGGTCTACTTGAACGCCCAGTACACGTCGGCCTGGTCAGCAGCTAACTACTATCGCACCGAACTGCTCATGGGCATCGGGCAATCGGTTTCTCTTATCGGGCTGGTGGGATGCATCATCCTGCAGGGCGTCTTCTCGGGGGGATTGGCGAAGCCTCAGTGGATCCTGACATTTTCCGCGATGTTTCATACCATCCGCCTATTTGGTGGAACGGCTGGGGCCATCTACATGGGCCACTTTCTCGCCCAGCGCGAGAAGCTGCACTCAAATCTCTTGGGGCTGCACGTAACCCAGGGAAGCTGGATTACGGACGCGAATCTTCACGCTTTGGCTGCGGGCCTTTACGCCAAATCATCCGGCGCGGCTGCGGCGGCCGCCCGTGCTGCCGGCCTGATCGCAGCCCGGCTGCGTCTTCAGGCATACACGTTGAGCCTCATTGACGGGTTCCTCCTGGTGGCATGGGCTTGCTTTGTGGGGCTTGTTTTGACCGCATTGCTGCGCAAGTCACCGCTCAACTATGGCGACCTCAGCGACGTTCAGCAAGAACTGTCCGCACCCCAGGAGGCGAAATCATGAGCGCTCGATCTTGGCGTTTGCGCATCCGCGCATCTAGCCGCCCGGATCCCCGGACAGAGGTTGAACGATTGCACCCTGCATCGTGCTGGAGGAACATTTTATGAAGAAGCAAAACTACTCGATTGGTCGCTGGACCGCGGTTATGGTCTGCGTGTGCGCCATCGCGTCCGGTGCGCTGGCGCAAGAACGCCGCCTGACGATCCAAGAAGCCATCGACCTCGCCCTACGCACAAACCATGGCCTGCGAGCTGCAGCCTACGAAGTTGCTGCGGAAGAGCAGAAGCGACGCATCGCCAGGTCCAGCTACTTTCCCTCTATCACGAATGAAACCAACGTTTTGCATATCACCGATCTGCAACGCGTCGAGGTACCCGCAGGAGCCTTCGGTTCAGGCATTCCGGCGTCGAATGTATTTCTGACCCAAGGGACGCAGACGTTTGAATCGAGCGGCACCATGATTGCGCAGCCCATCACGCAGCTCATCAAGATCCACCAGGCCAACAAAATCGCCGTGGCTGAGGTCAACCTCTCCCAAGCCTCACTAAAAAAAGCATCGACTGATGTAGTCTTCCGCGTCCATGAACTGTTCTATCGCGTCCTCACGAGCCAACTGCAGAAAGAGGCAGCCGAGCTGCAGATTGCGTCCGGAAGCGAGAATCTTAACGAAAATACCGAGCAGGTCAAAAACGGCAGCCTTCTTGAAGTGGCGCGCGTTGAGAGCCGCGCGAGCCTGCTCGAAGCCCAGCAGGCACTGCTGGCCACCGATATGCAGATCGCCGACCTCACCCTGCAGTTGAATGATGTACTCGGACTGCCGCTGAACACCAAACTTGTGCTCGATCCGAGTGTCGACGTCTCACTCAATCTTCCGCCACGCGAGCAGTCGCTGAAAACAGCGCTCAACGACAACCCGGAAATCAAAGAAGCGGTGCAGACACTTGCCAAGGCCCGAGCGGCACACTCTGCAGCCAAGGCGGAATACATACCCGATGTCACTGCCTTTGCCCGCCACAGCTATCAAAACGGAGTGCCGTTTCTGAACCGGAATTTCGGCACCTTCGGCATCCATTTGAGCTATGACGTCTTCGATGCCGGCAAACGCAGGGCACTCATTCGAGAACGGCGGGATGAAGTGTCCCAGGCCGAAGAGAACCTCGACCGCGTTAAGGACGAAATCTCGGTCCGCATCAACATGATCTATAACCGTCTCGAAGTCGCGCGCGCCATGGTGGAAGTCAGGAAAGAATACCTGACGGCGCGTCAGGAAAACGCCCGCCTTTCCGAAGACCAGTTTAAACAAGGCATCATGCTGGCGTCCCAACGTGACGCATCGCGGGCCCAGGCCATGAAGGCCCGAGCCGGATTGCTGGACGCAAGCCTCGCTTACCTGTTGGCGCGAGACGACCTGAACAGAGCTTTGGGAGGTACGACTCCCTAACCGTCTAATTGACAAGGGTGAGCCTATCGCCGACGTAAACGCTGGGTGAACTGTTCGGTACCCCCGAAATACATTTTCTCGTGCCCTATATCGGGAGCGCCACGATCGAAACCCGTACAGCAATGGGCATTCCGGCCCTGGACAAGTGTGGAAGCGGTGCTGAAAGGTAGGGCATCGCCGATCCTCATCGAGCACTGGTTGCAGGCGGGGAATCGCCTGAACAACTTCCAGGACGAAAGTGATGAGCAAACGCTGGAAGGTGGTCATCATCGGAGCGTGGTGGCGGGTGTCACTCGACCTCTAAGGTTCAAGCCTTCGGTCGGACGATACTGGCGGAAGGGATCCCTTCCAATTAAGAGGAGCCTGCAGATTGCTTTCGATGCTCAAACAAAACATCAAGCGGAGGCTTTCTATGAGGAATCCTGCTTATCGGCCTCATTGGATGATCGTTCTAACGAGCGTGCTCGTTGCCGGAATGTCGGTCGCGATCGGCGAGACCTTTCCTGCCGAGCAGCCATCTGCTCTTCGAGGCCAGACGTTGTCTGCCTCGGGTGTTCCCGTCCTCCACGGTATTGTGGATGCAGGTCGTAATGCCGATCTTCGTTGGTCCGACTTTACTCCCTACAAAACAGAGGTCGCCAGACTTTACCAGACGAACGGCTATTCGTTGCTTTGGGTTCAGAACGGCCGCGTTCGTCCCCAGGGGCTGGCGCTGACCAAGCTCTTACAAGATGCGGACGCTAAAGGGCTTGACCCCGAAGACTACGACGGTTCGCGATGGCAGGGCCGCCTGCTCAAGCTGGGGCAGAAGCCGTCCGAACAAGACCTGGTCTCGTTCGATACCGCGCTTACGGTCTCCGCGATGCGCTACATCCGTGCCATCCACTGTGGCCGCGTAAATCCCAAGGTCTTCAAGTTTCAGCTTGATATGGGCGGGGAACAACTCCGATTGGCGGAATTCATTCAGACCCAGGTCGTGAACGCAGGCGATCCAGCCGGCGAAATCCAAAACCTGGAACCGCCCTTCTTGGGCTACCGGAAGCTGCTCGCTCTGTTGCCGGTTTATGAAGGATACGCAAAGCAAGATGACGGACAGAAGCTGCCAACGATCACGAAGACTGTGCGACCCGGCCAAACCTACGCTGGCGTGGTCCGCTTGGGGCGATTTCTTCAGATCATCGGCGACGTTCCCGCAGGCGCGCAACTGAATCCGAAGGCAACCATCTATGACGGTGCGCTCGTCGAGGGCGTAAAACATTATCAGGACAGGCATGGCGAAACTCCCACCGGTAACCTTGACGCGCGCACGATCCATGAACTCAATACGCCTCCCGAAGCCCGCATTCGCCAGATCAAGTTGACGCTCGAACGGTGGCGCTGGCTCCCACATTCCTTTCCACAGCCGCCCCTGGTTGTGAATCTTCCTGAGTACCGTGCACGCGCGATGAACCGGGATGGCACGGTCGCCTTCTACAAGAACGTCATCATTGGAAAGGCCTACGGTCACAAGTCTCCGATCTTTGAGAAAGAGATCCAATACGTGGTCTTTCGGCCCTACTGGGACGTGACTCCCAGCATTCAGCGGAACGAAGTCGTGTCCCACATCCGGAAGGATCCGAACTACATCGCCAGGCATAATTTTGAAGTGGTCACTCCCAAAGGCGAGGTCGTAACCGACAAGCAAGTGAGCCCGGAGGTCTTAGAAGGCATAAGGTCGCTTCACTTGATGGTGCGGCAAAAGCCCGGCGATGCGAATTCTCTCGGCCTGGTGAAGATCATCTTCCCCAATCCGGAGAACGTGTACCTGCATGGCACGGATGCTCCGGAACTGTTCTCGCGGGACGTCCGCGATTTCAGCCACGGATGCATTCGGGTAGAGAAACCTGCGGACCTCGTTGCTTGGGTGTTGCGAAACAATCCGGGCTGGGATTTGGAGCGGGTGAAGGCCACGATGAACGGCGAGAAAAACAATCTTCAGGTGAACCTCGTCACGCGAATTCCAGTTCTAATTGTCTACGGCACGGCAACCGTGAACGAGGAGAATCAGGTTCGGTTTTTCGACGATATCTATGGTTATGACGCAGAACTCGAGAAAGCGTTGGCTGCCGGTCATCCCGATACCTGGTAGGTTTACGAACGAGGGCTACTGAAACTGGACTTTCGCCATCATGCCCTTATCTTCGTGACTCAGCAGATGACAGTGGAAAAGCGACACTCTTCGGATGATAGGGTCGGCGAAGTCCATAATGAGATCCACCGAGCCGCCGGGATTGCAACCGCTTTGGCGGCTGAGGGTGCACGCACGGTTGTGAATTATTCCTCGGAAGGCGCTAACGCGCGGAGCGTTTTATGCGCATTTCGCCTCAAAGGAAGAACTGCAAGCGGCTGCTGTTGCTTATGGCCAGGGGCGTTTCGCGTGATCGCTTGCAGGGTAGGACGAAATAGTGTAAAGGGCCGTTTACCGACCAGTATCTAAGCCGGACGCACCGAGACAACCCCGGCGATGGTTGCACTATGGCCGTTTTGGCGCCAGAGGCTCGACGCCTGAACTGAAGGGAATATTCGAGCGCGGTCTGGAGGAACATCTCTCGGCGAACGGGGGGACCGGACGCAAGCCATTTTGCAATCAGCCGCTGTGATCTGCGGCGTCGTGCTCGCTCGGGTCGTGCGACATCCACGTTTGTCGGACGAAATACTTAGGAGCGTCTGACAAAGGCTGCGCTGATCGCCGCACGAGTTTGGCCCGCAATTTTGTGCGCAGGAATTGGTGACGGGCAAACCGAAAGTTGGCACCAGCATCCTGGGTGAGGCGACTGACATTCCATCAGTCGATCGGCAGAAAGACTCCTCAGCTTGCTTCAAAAGACTGTGCTGACGGTGTGACCTAGCCTTGCCCCAATTAACATCGCCGATGGAACCGTGAACCTGGGCCTCGAGCGGTAGCGGCGTGACAGAAA
>Ga0066903_100007092_pt1 | contig 10094 bp, 7 predicted proteins | sample PanSoiMetaGPlot1_FD_67491 | JGI IMG/M metagenome (GOLD analysis project Ga0066903, IMG submission 67491) | Tropical forest soil microbial communities from Panama analyzed to predict greenhouse gas emissions - Panama Soil - Plot 1 (version 2) | ecosystem: Environmental > Terrestrial > Soil >... | reverse complement strand
CCGCCGAAGAGCGAGAACATCCAGCCGAACAGGAAGTACTGCCAGTACCCTCGCGTGCGCACTTCCTCCATCGTCCGCAGGTTGAACAGCGCGATCTTCGGATCCGCGGCGCGAATCGCCTCGCGCAACGACGACGTCAGCGACGCCGGATCGCCCGCGGCACGCACGACGAGCCCGGTGTTCGCGAACGCTCCGTACGCGTACGAGACGTACGCGCACGGCTCGATCGGATCGGTGTCGTCGAGCTGGCGGTGCCGGTAGTCGGGGACGACGCCGACGACCGTGAACCAGCCTGCGTCGCCGCCGAAGATCTTGAAGCGGCGGCCGATCGGATCTTCGTTCGGCCAGAACTTCCTGACCATCGCGTCGTTGACGACCGCGTAAGGCGTCTTCGCGAAGGACTCGGTGTCGGTCAGCTCGCGGCCGCGCCGGAGGGTGAGACCGAGCGTCCTCAGCATGTGTGGAGACATGCCGATGAACTCGACGGCGGGCTCGCGCCCCTTCTCCGACGGATGCCCGTCGATCTCGACGTTGCGGTAGTCGCCGCCGTCGTCGAGCGGGATCATGTTGGACGCGAACGCCGCGTCGACGCCGGGCAGCGCCTCGACGCGGCGCTGGATGTCTTCGGCGCGCTGCGCCTTCGACTCCGGCGTCGTGTAGATCTCGTTCGGCGTGTAATAGCGCAACGTCATCAACGGCCGGGTCTCGAACCCGCCATTGGACTGTTTCAGCTGGAGGAAGCTCCGCGTGAAGAGCGACGCGCCAATCAGGAGCAGCAGCGACAGCGCGACTTCGGCGACGACGAGCGCGCTCCGGATCCACGCACGCCGGCCGCCCGCCATCCCGCGCGCGCCGTCCTTGAGGCCTTCCTGCAGGTCCGCCTTCGACGCCTGCAGCGCCGGCACGAGTCCGAAGACGATGCCCGTGCCGGCGGCGACGCCAATCGCCCACAGCAGCGCGCGTACGTTCAGCGACCAGTGGATGAAGTACGGAATGTCGTCGGGCGGGATCGACAGGTCCATCAGCTTCAGGCCCGCCTTTGCGCACAGGAGGCCGAGCGGCACGCTGAGCAGCCCGACAATGACGCTCTCGGTGAGCAGTTGCCGGAGGATCTGCCAGCGCCCCGCGCCGAGCGCGGTGCGGATCGACATCTCGCGCGCCCGCGTCGACGCGCGCGCGAGCATCAGGTTGGCGACGTTGAAGCAGGCGATCAGCAGCACCATCGTCACCGATCCCATCATGATGAGGATGATGCGCTCCACGTCGCTGGGGATCGCCCAGTCGCGCATCGTGCGGATCGACGCGCCCCAGCCCTTGTTGCTGTCGGGGAAGGCCTCGGCCAGGCTGGCGGCGGCCGCGTCGGCGTCGGCGCGCGCCTGATCGAGCGTGACGCCGTCGTTCAGCCGCGCGAACGCGGCCAGTCCGCGGTTGGCTCGCGGCGACGGGGCGTAGACGAATTCCGAGAGCGGCAGCCAGAGGTACTGGTTCTCGGGAAACTGGAACCGTGGCGGCATCACGCCGATGACCGTGTGCGGACGCGAGTTGATCAGGATCGCGCGGCCGACGATCGACGGGTCCCCGTTGTAGCGGCGTTTCCACAGGTCGTCGGAGAGCAGCACGACGGGCTCGCCGCCGTGGCGGTCGTCGTCGGCGCGGAAGTCGCGGCCAAGCTGCGGCGCGATGCCGAGCACCGAGAACACTTCGTGGCTGACCGCGGCGCCGGAATAGCGGTCGGGATCGCCGCCGTCGCTCACGGTGAAGTTCCGGTACTGCAGCGCGCCGATCGCGCTGAACGATCGGGTCCGCTCGCGCCAGTCCTGCGTGTCGAGCAGCGACAGGTTGCTGCGCCTGATGCCCTGGGCCTTGTTGGTGAGGTTGAGGGCGACGATCCGGTCGGGCTGCCTGTAGGGCAGCGGCTCGATGAGCACGCCGTCGGTGACGCTGAACATCATGGTGTTCAGGCCGATCCCGATCCCGAGGCAGACCACCGCGAGGCCCGTAACCGCCTTGTTTTTCAACGCGGTACGGAAACCGAACCGGATATCCTGCAGCAGCATGATCCGAATTCTACGGATGGAACATCGACCATGTTCCGGTGTCCACTAGGGGCATGCTCGAAGCACGGGGGCTGACGAAGTACTACTCGGCGATCACCGGCGTTCGGGACGTCAACTTTTCCATCCAGCCGGGCGCCGTGCTGGGCCTGCTCGGGCCGAACGGGTCGGGCAAATCCACGACCGTCGGCATGCTGACCGGCCTGCTCGAACCGTCCGGCGGCTCGGTCACGCTCGACGGCGCCGACATCCGCGCCGACCTGATCGGCTACAAGCGCCGCCTCGGCTACGTGCCGGAAGAGGCGCAGCTCTATACCTGGATGAGCGGCGCCGAATACCTCTCGTTCGGCGCGCGGCTCCGCGGCCTGCCGGCGCGCACCGCGGTCCAGCGCATCGACGCGCTGCTCTCGATCTTCGGCCTGCAGACCGACCGGGACGCGCCGATGAGCGCGTACTCCAAGGGCATGCGGCAGAAGATCCTGCTCTCGGCCGCGCTCGTCCACAACCCGTCGATCGTCGTCCTCGACGAGCCGTGCTCGGGGCTCGACGTGGGGACGACGCTCGTCATCCGCAGCCTGATCCAGCGCCTGGCGGCGACGGGACGGATCGTGATCTACAGCTCGCACGAGCTCGAAATGGTCGAACGGGTGTGCAGCGAAGTGCTGATCCTGCGCGAAGGGCGCGTCGCGGCGCATGCGCCGACGGCGACGCTCCGCGAACAGGTCAACGCCGCGTCGCTCGAGGACGCCTTCTGCGCGCTCGTGTTCACGACGGACGTCGATGCCGTCGCGGGAGACATCGTTGCCGCCATCGCCGGGTGACTCGCGCGATCAGGCCGCCACGATCGCGCGCGCGACGTTCGACGGTTTCCTGCAGAGCGACCTCATGCCGCAGGGCATGCAGGCGCCCGCGCTGATCTGGGCCGCGGCGTTCCTCGTCGGACCCGCGATCTTCTTCCCCATCCAGTCGATGGTGAAGTACTCGTTCATCCGCAAGTTCCACCCGGAGCTGCTCGAGTCGACGTTCTGGAACGACCGGATGCTCTTTCTCCTGATGTCGGCAGGCGCGATGGGCATCGTGTCGGTCGTGCTGTGGGAGACGCTGTTCCCCGCGCGGCGCGACGCGTTCGTGCTGACCCCGCTGCCGGTGCCGCTGCCCGTGCAGATGCTCGGCCGGCTGCTCGGCCTGGCGGCGCTGTGCGTGGCCTTCATCCTGCTGCTGAACGGCATCCCCGCGTTCGCATTCCCGGTCGTGACATCGGAGGGGTTTCTCGAGATGCCGCGCGGCATCGTCGGCCACGCAGTATCGACGGCCGCGGCCGATGTGTTCGTGTTCTTCGGCATCACGTCGCTGCAGGGCGTCGTGATCCTCGGGCTGGGCCGCCGCGCCTCGACACGGCTCGCGACGGTCGCGCAGACCGCGGCGGTCGGCACGGTGCTGCTGACGCTGCTCTTCATCGGCGGGATCCGCGACGTCACGCGCGATGCGATCGTCCGTAACGATCCGTCCGATCCGCTGCTGCTGTTCAACCCCGCGGCCTGGTTCCTCGGGTTGTACGAGTTCATCGCGGGCCCGAGCCGGCCGATCATGGGCACGCTCGCGCTGCGCGCCGTCGTGGCGGCGATCGTTCCGCCGGCGATCACGATCGCGATCTACGCGTTCGGCTACCAGCGCCTGCTGAAACGGGCCGTCGAAACACCCGCGCGATCGACGCGCTCGCTGCTGACGCGCGCGCTCTCGCGCGTCGTCCGCTGGACGGTCGTGCGGCGGCCCGAAGAGCAGGCGATCTGCGCGTTCGTCATCCGCGCCATCGCGCGCAGCGGCCGCCACAGCCTGCTCATGTCGATCTACGTCGGGGCGGCGCTGGCGATGATGATCACGTTCGTGCTGCCCGACATCATCCGTCACGGACCGTCGGCGCTCGCCGCGCCGGCGATCGCCGCGCTGGCGCTGCCGCTCGTGCTCAGCGCGGGTCTTGCCGTCGGCATCCGGATCCTCATCACGATTCCCGCCGAGATGCCGGCGCGCTGGGTGTTCCAGACCGCGTCGATCTCGAAGTGGCGCGTCGACGGCGCGACGCACAAGGCCCTGCTGCTGCTCGTGCTGCCGCCCGTGATGATCACGGCGGCGCTGTCGGCCGGGCTTCTCTGGAGCCTGCAGCTCGGCTGGGTGCACGCGGTGTACTGCGGTTCGCTCGCGCTGCTGCTGTGCGAAGGCGTGCTGCTCAGCTTTCGCGGCGTCCCGTTGGCGCGCCCGTACGTGCCGGGCGGCGCGCGCGTCCACATGTTGTGGGCGCTCTACATTTCGTTCTTCCTCACGTATACGCTCACGGCGGCCACGCTCGAACGCGATCTGTACTCCTGGTCGGGCCGGCAGGGCCCGCTCATCGCCGCGGCCGTCTTCTCCGGATGCTCGCTCGGCCTCTGGGCGCTGCGGAAGCACAGGCTGCGCTCGGTCGAGGCCGTCACGTTCGATCCCGACGTCCCCGAGGACGAGATATTCCGCGGCTTCAACCTGACGGAGATCTACGCGGCGCAGGCCGTGGCGGCGCACGGCCGCGAGGCCAGGTCCGAGCGCCACTGACGCCGCGATCTACAATCGCGGACGGTGACAACCGCCCGCGCGGCCGCGTTTCAGCTCACGATCGCCATCGGCGCGTTCCTGCTCTTCCTCGTCCAGCCCATGGCGGCGCGGTTCGTCCTGCCGTGGTTCGGCGGATCGCCGTCCGTCTGGAGCACCTGCCTGCTCTTCTTTCAGGCGGTGCTGCTCGGCGGCTACGTGTACGCGCATCTGACCCGCCGGCTCGGACCCGCGCGGCAGGCGCGCGTCCACCTCGTCCTCCTGGCGATGGCGCTCCTCACGCTCCCGATCGTTCCGTCGCCGGCGTGGAAGCCCGCCGATCCGAGCCATCCCGCCGCGCGGATCCTGCTGCTCCTGACCGTCACGGTCGGCTTGCCGTACGTGCTGCTCGCCGCCACCGCGCCGATGGTGCAGGACTGGTTCGCGCGTCTCAGCGCGCACGAGGGGGACGAATCGAGCGGCCGCGGGCGCGCCGTGTACTGGCTCTACGCGCTCTCGAACCTCGGATCGCTCCTCGGCCTGCTCGCGTATCCCGTCGCGATCGAGCGGCTGCTCTCGATTCGCGGACAGTCCTGGTTCTGGTCCGCGGGGTTCATCGTCTTCTGCGCGGTGTGCGCGTGGTCCGCCGTCTACGTGATGCGGATGCCGGCGGCACGGGACGTCGACGCCGTGCCGGACGTTGCGGAGTCGTCGCTCGTCCGCACTGGCGACTGGCCGATGTGGATCCTGCTGTCGGCCACCGGCACGGGCCTGCTGCTCGCCATCACGAACGAGCTATGCCAGAACGTCGCCGTCGTCCCGCTGCTGTGGATCGTGCCGCTGACGCTCTATCTGCTGACGTTCATCATCAGCTTTTCGGGCCTGTACCGCCGGTCGATCTTCATGTGGCCGCTGCTCGGCGCGCTGGGCGGCGTGGGATGGCTGCTGCAGCAGACGGCCACGATGCCGTTCAACGTGCAAGTGGCGGCGCTGCTGTCGGCGCTCTTCTTCGGGTGCATGGTGTGTCACGGCGAGCTCGTGTCGATCCGCCCGCCGGCGCGGCGCCTGACGGCGTTCTACCTCGCCATCGCGGCGGGCGGCAGCCTGGGCGGGATCGCGGTCGCGCTCGTCGCGCCGATGGTGCTGAGCCGCCTGTGGGAGTTCCCGTTCTTCACGCTGATGCCGCTCGTGCTGCTGACGATCTCGGCCGCGCGTGATCGCGAGTCGCGTCTCAGGCGCGGCTGGTGGCGGCTCGGCTGGCTCGTGCTGGCGGCGTCGCTCGCCGCCGCCGGCGTCGCGTTCGTCAAGCCGCCACCGTCGGACGGCTCGACGGAGGTCGCCCGGCACCGGAACTTCTACGGGATCCTCATCGTGCTCGACGACGACCCGAAGTTCGAGCCCGTGCTGCGGCGGCTGCAGAACGGCAAGATCCTGCACGGCGCGCAGTTCGTGGACCCCGAACACAAGCAGGACGTCACGACCTACTACGGCGAGGGGAGCGGCGTCGAGGTCGCGATCGACCACCATCCCAAGCGTGAGGCCGGAGAGCCGCTCACGATCGGCGTCGTCGGCCTCGGCGCCGGCACGATCGCAGGTCTCGGGCAGGCGGGCGACACGCTGCGTTTCTTCGAGATCAACCCGGCCGCCGTGGATTTCGCGAGGCGCTATTTCACGTTCCTGTCGGGCACGAAGGCAGCCGTCGACATCGCGATCGGCGACGCGCGGCTCTCGATGGAACGCGAGCTGCGCGACCCCGCACGCCGGCACACGTACGACGTGCTGGCGATCGACGCGTTCTCGGGCGACGCGATTCCCGTCCACCTGCTCACGCGCGAGGCGTTCGCGCTCTACCGCGAGGCGCTCCGGGAAGACGGCGTGCTCGCCGTCCACGTGAGCAACCACTATCTCGATCTGCCGCCGATCGTCCGCGGCCTCGCGGCCGAACAGGGGCGCACGGCCATCCGCATCGAGACGTCGGACGACGAGTCGCGCGCGCTCGACAGCAGCACGTGGATGCTCGTCACGAACAACGCCGCGCTCCTTGAGAACGCGGCGCCGTTCGTAGAGACGCCGGAGGTCAACGAGCGGTCGCTGGTGTGGACTGATGCCTTCAGCAGCCTGCTGCAGGTACTCAAGAGGTAGATCTGCCGAGACGCGCCGACGGCACGTCTCAGCAGCCGCTAGAACACGACCTTGCCCACGATGTAGCGCGCGGGCACGAAGCCCCAGTGACGGCTGTCGGAGCTGTTGTTGCGATGGTCGCCCATCACGAAGTAGTAGCCCTGCGGAACGACCTGCGGGCCCCAATTGTCGTGCGATCGCACGTTGGCGGGGACGTAGCTGTCTTCGTTCAGCTCGGTGTCGTTCAGAAACACGCGGCCGTCGACGATCCGGATCGAGTCCCCCTCTTCCGCGATCACGCGCTCAACGATCGTGCGCTCGGGCTTCAGCGGGTAGAACAGCATCACGATGTCGCCACGCCGCGGACGGCCGACACGGTAGGCGAGCTTGTTGACGATGACGCGGGAGTCGGCCATCAAGGTCGGCGCCATCCCGACGCCGTTGACGCGCGCCGGCTGTAAGACAGACTCCGTCGTCAGGGCGACGACCACCAGTACGAACAGCGCCAGCGGAAGGCCTGAGGCCGCAAGCGCGGCCCGACGCACGGGGGGGATGGCGGCGTCCGTCACGGGCCAGCGGCGCCGCATCACGAGCCACACGAGCAGGCCGATGATGTTCGTGAGAAAGACGATCCGCGACCAGACGTACCAGGACCGGCCGCGCCGGGCGGCGTCGACGGCCGCGAACCCGGCCATGACGGCGGACGAAAGAATCAGAACGGGATACATACGCTGCTTCCGCCTTAGGGAGTCTCCGCCTACAGGCGGAAGCTACAGGAGACAGACGACGACGATCGCGACCGCCCATCCCGCGATCGCGTCGGCGGCGTAATGATACCGCCCCAGGACGGCGCCGGCCGACACGGCCAGCCCGGCGACGAAGATCGCCGCGACGACGGGAAACGGCGCGCCGATGACGAGCAGCGCGGCCGCGAGACCTTCGGCGGCGTGCCCGCTCGGGAACGTGTTCACCTGGATGCTGCTCGATTCGACGACGCGGAGGTTGAGTTGCCGCCAGCGCGATCGCCATGGCGCGTCGAGGTCGAGCGCGCGCGGCGGCCGCGTCTGAATCCATGGCAGCATGCCGAAGCAGATGTAATCGATCACCAGAATCACCGTCCAGAAGCGCGCGGGCGCGACGCTGACCTGCATCGCCACCCACAGCGCCAGCGGCACGAGCGGATAGACCCCCGTGTAGGCGAATTCGAACAGTTCGGCGACGGGACGCGGCGTGCGCGCCGCGATCGCCTGAATTCGAAGCGCCTCGTCGATCGCGACGAGACAGCGCTCGACGGCCGGCATCGGCGCGACGAACAGGAGGCCGCTCGTCCAGTAGCCGAGGAGCAGGATCGCGGGCGGCAGGATCCAGGTATTGGCGACGCCGGCCGCGGGCAGCCGTGACGCGGCGACGGCGAGTGCGGCGCCCAGCGCGGAACCCGCCCACACCCGCAGGCGGGCGCGCCGGGGAACACCGCGCTGCAGATCCGCCATCAGCGCGAGGTAGGCAAAAAACGCGAGGCTTGCCGACTGCCAGAGGAGCACGATGGATAAGGCGTGGGAACCCGCCGGCCCGGCGCGCAGTATATAGAGCTCAACATAGTATCAATTTGACACTAGAATCAAAACGAGAGTAGTCTCGGGCATGGCGCTGAAACCCCTCGTCTTCCAGGTCCTGCTCTCGCTCGCCGACGGCGAGCGCCACGGATGGAGTCTCGTGCGCGAAATCCAGCAGCGCGGCGATTTCGATCCGGTCATGCCGGGCAATTTCTATCGCACGCTGCGCGGGATGCTCGCCGAGGGCCTCATCGAAGAAGTGCCCGCGCGCGGCAAGCCCGCGCCCGAGGACGACCGCCGGCGCTATTTCTGCCTGACCGCCGAGGGGACGGCCGCCGCCGCGGCCGAAGCGAAGCGCCTCGAAGCGCTCGTCAACGAATCGCGCGCCAAGAAGCTGCTGACCAAGCGAGGCTGACATGCGGCTCTACCGCCTCCTGTTGTTCGCCTTCCCCGCCGACGTCCGCCGCGAATTCGGCGACGACATGGCCGAGATGTTCGCGAGGCAAATCGAAGAGACACGCCGGCTGCACCGCAGCGTCGTCTTTCTGTGGATCCGCAGCGTCGTCGACGCCATCGCCCACGGGTTTGGCCAACGGATCACCCCGGTGAGACCGGCCGGCGAGAAACCTCCGCGATTCAGAGGTCGATCCTCATGCGGGCGTTCGTGCAGGACGTGAAGTACGCGCTGCGGATGCTGGTCCGGCAGCCCGGCGTGACGTTCATCGCGGTGCTCACGCTCGCGCTCGGCATCGGCGCCAACACGGCGATCTTCTCGGCCGTGAACGCGGTTCTGTTGCGGCCGCTGCCGTACGACGATCCCGATCGCCTCGTCACGGTGTGGGAGAAACGTCAGGCCGAAGGCGTGCTCGACAACGTCGTGGCTCCCGCCGACTTCCTCGACTGGGCGCGGATGAACTCGACGTTCGAGTCGATGGCCGCGATGACGACGACGTCGGCTGATCTCACCGGCAGCGGGGAGCCCGAGCGCCTGTGGGTCGGCGTGGTCTCGCCGCCGTTCTTCGACATCCTGCGCGTGCGTCCGGCGCTCGGGCGGACCTTCACGCGCGACGAGGCGTCGGTCGGCAAGCCGCGCGTCGTGATGCTCACGCACAAGCTCTGGGTCGCGCGGTTCGGATCCGATCCGGCCGTCGTCGGCCGCCGCCTGACGCTCAACGGCAACCCGATCGAGGTCGTCGGCGTGCTGCCCGCGTCGTTCGAGTATCCCGACGAATCGCTCGATCTGTGGGCGCCGCTGGCGCTCGAGGGCACGGCGCAGCCTCTCAGCCGGACGAGCCATCAGTTCGTCGTCTATGCGCGCATGAAGGCCGGCGTGACGCTCGAGCAGGCGCGGGTCGACATGGAGCGCATCGGCGCGCTGCTGCAGCAGCAGTATCCCGGCGCGAACCGCAATCACAGCGCGTGGGTCATTCCGCTCGAGGAGCGCCTGAAGGGTCCGGTCCGGAATTCGCTCCTGCTCCTGCTCGGCGCCGTGGCGTTCGTGCTGCTCATCGCGTGCGTGAATGTCGCCAACGTCCTGCTCGCGCGCGCCGCCGGCCGGCGTCGCGAAATGGCCGTGCGCGCTGCGGTCGGCGCCGGACGATTGCGCCTCGCGGGCCAGATGCTGACGGAAAGCGTGGTCCTCGCGGCCGTGGGCGGCGTCGCCGCGCTGTTCGTCGCGTGGTGGGCGATCGCCGGGCTCAGGCAGCTCATTCCGCCCGGCCTCGAGATGCTCGGGCGCGGCCACCTGCGGCTCGAGCCGCGCGTCCTCGCGTTCACCGCCGCGCTGTCGCTCGTGACGGGTGTCCTG
>Ga0066903_100007091_pt1 | contig 10095 bp, 9 predicted proteins | sample PanSoiMetaGPlot1_FD_67491 | JGI IMG/M metagenome (GOLD analysis project Ga0066903, IMG submission 67491) | Tropical forest soil microbial communities from Panama analyzed to predict greenhouse gas emissions - Panama Soil - Plot 1 (version 2) | ecosystem: Environmental > Terrestrial > Soil >... | reverse complement strand
GGCGACGAATGCCCGCTTTCACCTTGCCCTCCAGATCGGGCGAGGGGACGAGGCGCTCGAGCGCTTCCGGATGCTCGTTCGACACCATGAGGACGCGCGCGCCGCCGCTCAGGATGCGCGGCAGCTCGGGCGCGTGGAGCAGGCCCTCCACCGTGCAGTCGACGACGAGCCCGGCCGCGGCCAGCGCCGTGACGACGGGCCCGAGATCGCCGATCGCGTCCGATGCGCCCGTCGAGCGCACCGGGACCGGCGCGCGCTGGGGCGGCGTGGGGACGATCACGTGAAACGGCCGCGCGCCGAGCGCGGACAGCGCCAGCTCCGCGAGGCTGGTGAGCGCCGGGCGCGACTGCGTTTCCGACAGGATTGCCGCCGGCTCGCCGGGCTTCACGTCGCACAGCCGGAAGACGCGCGCGAAGGCGTCGACCCACTTGGCCTCGATGCGTTCCTGCAGCATGCCGTCCTCCATCGAATCGATGCGGTGTCCGCGAATCGCTCCGGGCAGTATGGCCCGCTGGCGCGCCCCGTCGCAAGGCGGCCGCCGCTCGACGGCCCGGCTCGGAAAGCTCTGCCCGCGGTGAAGCTTCCCCCGCAGCCTGGCGATGTGATGTCGCAGGCGGCCCGGGACGGCGCCGCGCCGCCCCCGATGGCGGCGCGGCGGATGTCTCCGATGGTCGGGCGGCGCGATCGATCGCTATGGGCCGACGGTGGTCGTCACGACCTCGCTCGTACCCGTGGCCGGACCGGCCGTCACGAATACCGGCCTCCAGTCGGGCCCGACCACGGTGAGCGCCTCGTAATCGCCCAGGAAGAAGCCGCGGGCGACCGGCGCCTTGCGCATGTCGAACGACGTGGGAGTGAGCCGCGTCTCGCTCGTCCAGTCGCTCGCGTGCGTGCACGAGGCCGCCGCGGCCGACGCGTGACAGTGCACGACGAACGCGTCGGTGGGCAGCGTAGTCGGGTCGGGCGTGTTGTTGCGGAAGTCGTAGTACGTCACCGCGATCGTGCCGTCGGCGCCGACGCGGATCGCCGGGGTGAATGCCTGCTGGTTGCCGGTGGGAACGTTGGTCGGCGTCTGGTTGATCCGGATCGTGGGCGACCACGTCGCCCCGCCGTCGGTCGATTTGGAGAACGCGATGCTGTCATGCGCAAAGCCGCTGAAGCGGCTGTCCTGCCAGACGATGTAGAGGTTGCCCTCGCCGGGGCTCGACGTGCCTCGATCGACCGCGACCTCCGGGATGATGTCGCCCGTGCGAACGAGGTCGCCCGTATCCGGGTCCCTGATCCCGTTCTGCGCCGGGTCGAACAGCGCCTTCGACAGGAGCTTGTCGACGATGATCGGCCCGGACCAGGTGACGCCCTTGTCCGTCGAGCGCAGGAGCGCCACGTTGAAGCCGCGGACCTTGTGGGCGTTCTTGTGGTTGAAGATCAGGTTGAAGGTGTCGACCAGGTCGCCGTTCGGGAGCACGACGATCTGGTTGCCGATCGTCTGGTTGACCTCGCCCGGGTCGAAGATCTGGCGCGCGGCTTCCCAGCTCGCGCCGCCGTTCGTGGTCCGGGAGAACCACGTCGGCCCCCGGAAGCCCATCGCGTGCTCGAAGGCCACGTCGGAGGCGTTCGCATTCGGCGATTCGAGCCGATCCCAGATCGCGTAGACGAAGTTGGCATTACCGGGGTCGGCGGTGATCGATTCCTTGTCGTTCAGCACGGTGGCGCGCTCGTCGCGCCTGACCGTGATCGGGGCGCCCCACGTGGTCCCTCCGTCGGTCGACTTGCTGACGAGGATCGCGCTCGGCGCCGTCAATCCGTCGGGGCGCACGGTGATGGACAGGCTCACGTGGTAGAGGTCGCCGTTGGGCGCGAACGAGAGCCAGGGGTCGGAGGCTCGGTTGAAATCCGGATTGCCGGAGCAGGCGGTGATCTTGGGAATCACCACCGACGTCCAGGACGCGCCGCCGTCGGTGCTGACCCCGGCGACCAGCCCGCGCGAGCCGCCGTTCGACCAGCGGTCCTGCTGCCAGGTGGCGACGATGTTCAGGGGATTGGTCGGATTGACGTCGGCCCAGGGCTCGACCGTGCTGTTCGGAAAGTTGACGCCGGGCTGCTGAGCGACGTGATCCGCCGTACACGTGGCGAACGGGCTCGGGCCCGACACCGTCTCCAGAGGGGCGACCATGAAGGTGTTCGCCAGGGCGAGGGCCAAGCTGACCGCGATCAGCGCGGGAGCTCCGATGAATGTCACGACTCGTCGCATGGTGTGCTCCTTCCACGTTGGTCCGGATGCCATGGACAGGGCCGCTCGAACCGAAGCGGGCCTCGGACTCGGACTGGGAACGGGGGTCTCTCGGGGGAGCCCGGGGGGACGGGAGCGAGATCGGGCGCGCGCACGTGCACACGACACCAGGCTCCGGGCGACGGGCTTCATCGCCCAATTCAAACTCTAGCACGGTGCGCAACGAGGCCGAGGCCGTGCCGCGGGGAATCGGTCGCGCAGGCGGCGGCCCGGCTCACATCGGCCATCGCGAGAGATCTGCGGGCTACTGCGAGAAGGCCGCGCGAGCGGGCCTGCCGCGGTCTGACGCCTCCGCGCGCTACGCTTCGAAGCCCCCCAGGTATGCCTCCTGCACCGCGGGGTCGGCGAGGAGGTCGGCGCTCGATCCTGCGCGCGCGATGCGGCCGGTTTCGAGCACGTACGCGCGGCCCACCGTCCGGAGCGCCAGGCGCGCGTTCTGCTCGACCAGCACGATCGTGAGGCCGTCGCGCACGAGCGTCTCGATCGCGGCGAAGACGCGGGTGACGAGGATCGGCGCGAGGCCGAGGGAGGCCTCGTCGATCAGCATGAGGCGTGGCCCGGACATCAGCGCGCGGCCGATCGCACACATCTGCTGCTCGCCGCCCGAGAGCGTCCCGGCCGCCTGGCCGCGATGGCCCTCGAGGCCGGGAAACAGCGCGTAGACGCGCTCGAGGTCCCGAGCGATCGCGGCGCGATCGCGACGGTGGTAGGCGCCCGCGCGCAGGTTTTCATCCACCGTGAACCGGGGGAACAGTCGCCGGCCTTCGGGCACCCACGCCACGCCGTCCGTCGCGCGGCTCCACGCCGCGCGGCTGGACACCGAGCGGCCGTCCAGCTGAACGGCGCCCGCCACGGGCGTCACCAGTCCCATCACGGCCTTCAGGATCGTGCTCTTGCCGGCTCCGTTCGCGCCGAGCAGCCCGACGGCCTCTCCGGCCTCGACGGAGAAGCTCACGCCGCGCACCGCCTCGACGTCGCCGTAGCGCACGTGGAGATCAGTGACCTGCAGCACCGCCGTCCTCGCCGAGATACGCCTCGATGACTCGGGGATCCCGGCGCACGCGCTCCGGCGGCCCGGAGGCGATGAGTGCGCCGTGATCGAGCACCGCCACGCGGTCCACCAGCGACATCGCGACGCGCATCTGGTGCTCGACGAGGACCAGCGAGAGGCCCTCGGCGCGCAGGCTGCGGATCAGGTCGGCCAGCGATCGCGTCTCCTCGTGGGAGAGGCCGCCGAGCGGCTCGTCCAGCAGGATGAGCTTCGGCTCGAGCGCCAGGGCGCGTGCGACCTCGAGCCGCTTCAGCATGCCGAGCGGCAGGTGGCCCGCGGGGCGATCGGCGTGCGCCGCGAGCCCCACGCGCTCGAGCAGCGCGAGGGCGCGACGGCGGGTCGCCTCGCCCCGCCATGTGCCGAGCACCGCGCCGAGCCCCTGGTAGCGCCGCCGGCCGAGGGCCACGGCCACGTTCTCCGCCGCCGTGAGCCCCTTGAACGGCCGCACGATCTGAAACGTGCGCGCGAGCCCCGCCTGGGCGAGGCGATGGGGCGGCTCGCCGGTGATCTCGCGCCCGTCGAAGATGACCCGCCCGGCGTCGGGCGCATCGAAGCCGGAGAGGCAGTGAAAGCACGTCGTCTTGCCGGCGCCGTTGGGGCCGAACAAGCCGAGGATCTGCCCTTCCTCGGCGGTGAACGAGACGGCGTCGAGCGCGGTGACGCCGGCGAAGCGCTTGGTGAGCCCCACTACTTCGAGGATCCGCATCAGGCGGCGCGGCGGCGCGCGAGGCGGCGCCACAGCGCGCTCTCCTCGCCGAGCAGCCCGTGGGGCGCCCAGCGCATCAGCAGGACGAGGATGGCGCCGTAGGTCAGCATCCGGTACTCGGCCAGCGGTCGGAACAGTTCGGGCAGCGCGCCCAGGACGATCGCCCCCGCGATCGCGCCGCGGTTGGTGCCGATGCCGCCGAACACGAGCATGCACAGGATCGTGATCGAGAACGGGAAGCCGAAGTCGTCCGCCGAGATGAAGGTGAGGCAGGACGCGTAGAGCCCGCCCGCCAGCCCGGCCAGCCCGGTGCCGATCGTGAAGGCGGCGATCTTGAACTTCCTGACGTCGACGCCGGCCGCGTGCGCGCCGTCCTCGTCCTCGCGCGTCGCCAGCAGCGCGAGCCCCGCCCACGAGCGGAGCAGCCACAGGTTGACGGCGAGGGTCAGGAGGACGGCCGCCACCACGAGCACGAGGAAGCCCGGCTTGCCGACCGGCGCGCCAAACCACGTCGGCGACGGGATGCCGCCGATGCCGAATGCGCCGCCGAAGAACGGGGAGTAGAGGAACACTGCCACCACGACGAAGTTCACGCCCATGGTCGTGATGGGCAGGAAGTCGTCGCGCACGCGGATGGCCGCGCCGCCCACGACGGCGCCAGACGCGGCGGCCGCGACGACCGCCGCGATCAGCGCGGGCCAGAAGCCCCAGTGGTAGGTCACCATGAGCACCGCCGCTGTGTAGGCCCCGATCCCGAGAAATGCGGCATGGCCGAGCGAGATCTGACCGGCCATGCCGGTCACCGTGTTGAGCCCGAGCGTGAGGATGCAGTAGATCCCGATCAGGGTCGCGACGGTGTAGACGTACATGCCGGCCGCGTCGCTACCTGCCGCCGAGCAGTCCCTGCGGCCGGATCAGGAACACGGCGATCATCGCGACGAAGGCCCATGCGTCGCGCGGCAGCGGCAGCTCGACCAGCCCGATCACCAGCGTCTCCACGACGCCGACGATCAGGCCGCCGAGCACGGTGCCGGGGATCGACCCGAGGCCGCCCAGCACGATGATCGCGAGTCCCTTGTATCCCGCGACGTCGCCCATGGTGGGCGAGACCGAGTTGTAGTAGATGCCGACCAGCATGCCCGCCGCCCCGGCCAGCGCGCTGCCGAGCGCAAAGTCGAACGCCACCACGCGGCGCACGTTCATGCCGCAGGTCGTCGCCATATCGCGATCCTGACTGGCCGCGCGCAGGGCGAGCCCGAGCCGCGTCCGGACCAGCAGGAGCCACAGCGCGGCGAGGAGGGCTGCGGTCACCGAGATCACGAGCGCCTGGGGCGGCGTGATCAGCACCGGCCCCCAGCGCAGCTCGGGCAGCCGCGGCGTCAGCGCGAATGCGTAGGGCTGGGGACCCGCCGCGATGCGGTAGAGCTCCTCGAGGCCGACGAAGAGCCCGATCGACGCGATGAGCGTCGCGATGGGCGGCTTGCCGAGGAGCGGCCAGTACACCCATCGCTCCATGGCGAGGCCGGCGGCCACTGCCGATGCCATGGCACAGCCGAGCGCGATCCAGAAGCTGCCCGTGACGTGCCACGCCCAGAGTCCACCGTAGGCGCCCAGCGTGAAGACCGCGGCGTGGGCGATGTGCAGGATGCGCAGCACGCCATAGACCATCGTGAGCCCGAGCGCCATGAGCGCGTAGAGGCTGCCGACGGTGATGCCGTTGACCAGTTGCTGGAGCAGCACTGAAGCGGGACGCGGTCGGTCACTGGACGGGCGGCGTGATCACCTCGGGATTGTCGATCGTGGCGAACGAATGGATCTTGCCGTCGCGGATGACCTGCACCTGCACGGGCTTCGTGACCTCGCCCTTCGTGAACCGCGTGATCTTCCCAGTGAACGCGGGATAGTCCCTGAGGTTGGTCAGGGCGGCGCAGATGGCCTTGGGATCCGTCCCGGCCGCGTCGATCGCCTGCGCCAGGATCTTCACCGCGTCGTACGCCGAGGCACCCACCATGTCGATGAACGCGGCCCCGCTCACCCGCCCGAAGTCGTTGTCGACCGTGAGCGCGGCGATGCGCCTGGCCTTGTGGAGCTTCACGGCGGCCTCGGCGCCGGCCCAGCCCTCGACCTGGCCGAGGTAGCCGTTGCGGAACACGCAGGGCCCCGCCTTCGTCACATCCGGGTGCACGGCATACGCGACCGTCATGGGCAGTCCCGCCTTGGCGAAGATCGGCGCCGCCACGCGACTCGGCATCGAGTACGAGCCCGATACGACGCCGACCACCTGGTCCTTCTCGACGAGCTTGTTCGCGACGGCGACGGCCTCCTTCGAGTCGTGGCGATCGTCGTAGACGACCAGCTCGATCTTCCTGCCCTTGATGCCGCCCGCGGCGTTCAACTCCTCCACCGCGATCTCTGCCGAGTGCTTCGTCGAGGCGCCGTCGACGGCGGCGAATCCCGTGAGCGGCGCGAAGAATCCGATCTTGATCGCCTCCTGGGCAGGGGCGGGCCCCGCGGCGAGACCCAGAGCGAGGAGCACAGTCACGGCGAGGCAGGCGCGTGTCGTCATCGCGGATCGATCCTCCGTGCGCGGATATTCGGTGACGCGAATGTCGTATCCACGCGGCCAGCTTGTCAAGCCGATCCCCGGCGACGCGTGGCGAGCGCCATCACCGGGAGCCGTCTCACCGGGTCGTGACGTTCCTGTCGGATGGCGGTGTGGCCGCCGGGGCGCACCGGCGGACACGCTCGCCGCCTTCTCCGAGCCGAGAACGGAGGTGCTCGAGGCGCCAATCTCTTCGGTTCTCTTCGGCGCGTCGAGGGCGAGCGGTCGCGCTGACAGTCCGATCTCGCGCGGGCGTCTATCCGAGGCGGCCCACCGCGCCCTCCACCGCCGCCAGCACCGAGCCGTCGCGGCAGAGGTCGAGCGCCGCGTCGAGGTCGGCCTTCAGGTAGCGGTCGGCGTCGAGCGGCGGGATGCGGCGGCGCACGGCGACGAGCGCAGCGCGGCTGCCGGCGCCGGGCAGGAGCGGCGCGCGCAGGTGGAGCGCCTGCGAGGCGACGAGGAGCTCGATGGCCAGCACCTGTCGCGCGCGCTCGAGCACCTGTCGCGCCTTGAGCGCTGCGCCAGCGCCCATCGAGTTGTAGTCCTCCTGCAGGCCCGACGTCGGGACGGAATCCGCGCTCGCGGGGTGGCACAGCACGCGGCAGTCGGACACGAGCGCGGCCGCGACGTACTGCGCGATCATGTACCCGGATTCGAGTCCGGCGCGGGCGGCCAGGAACGCTGGCAGCGCCTCGTTGGTCAGCGGGTTGACGAGCCGATCGATCCGGCGCTCCGAGATGCCGGCGAGGTAGGTGAGGCCGATGGCCAGCGCGTCGAGGGCCAGGGCCAGCGGCTGCCCGTGGAAATTGCCGGCGGAGAGCACGATCCCGTCGTCCGGGAACAGGAGCGGATTGTCGGTGACGCTGTTGATCTCGCGCTCGACGATGCCGCGCGCGAAGCTCGCGGCCTCGCGGGCGGCGCCGTGGACCTGCGGCATGCAGCGCAGGCTGTAGGCGTCCTGCACGCGCGTGCAGTCGCGGTGCGAGGCGATGATGCCGCTGTCCGCGGTCAGCGCGCGGAGGTTCGCCGCGGACGCCACCTGGCCCGGATGCGGACGCAGCGCGTGGATCCGCGGATCGAAGGCGGTGTGACTGCCCATGAGCGCCTCGAGGCTCATCGCCCCTGCCACGTCGGCGAGGCGGGCCAGCTCGGCGGCGTCGGTGACCAGGAGCGCGCCCAGCCCCGCCATGAGGTGCGTGCCGTTCAAGAGCGCGAGCCCCTCCTTCATCTCGAGCGCGACTGGTGCGAGCCCCGCGTGGCGGAGCGCATCGCCGCCCGTCAGGCGCTCGCCGTTCACGACGGCCTCGCCCTCGCCGATCAGCACGAGGGCGACGTGGGCGAGCGGAGCCAGATCGCCGGAGGCGCCGACGGATCCGCGCTCCGGAATCACCGGGACGACACCCTGGTTCAGGCAGGCCACGACCAGATTGACCAGCTCTCGCCGGGCCCCGGAGTGGCCGCGGGCGAGCGAGGCGGCGAGCAGGAACACGATGGCGCGCGCCTCGGCCTCTGCCAGCGGCGGGCCGACACCGCCCGCGTGGGACAGCACGAGATTGCGCTGCAGGTGCCGGCGATCCTCCGGCGGGATGACCGTGTCCTTCAGCTTGCCCACCCCGGTGGTGACGCCGTAGACGGCCTCGCCGCTTTGGCTGAGGCGCTCGACGAGCGCGCGGCCGCGCTCGAGCCCATCGACCGCGGCCGGGTCCAGCGCGACGCGCGCGCCCTGGCGGGCCACCGCGTCGACGTCGGCGATGGTGAGGGAACCGGCGCCGACCGTGACCGTCACGCCGGCACCCAGTCGCGCGTGAGCACGCGTACCCGCTCCATCATGGGGGATGTGCTATTACCCCTCACGGCGTGCCGATGGCTCTGAGCCCACAGGAGCGCGCCGCCGTCCCGAGCGCCACATCGTGCGTCGCCATCACGAGATCCTCTCCCGTGCCCTCGCGCCAGAACAGCGCTGTCGCCAGGTGAATCGCGTCCAGCGTCCCCAATTCGATCGGCAGCGGATGGGCTGCCCGAGCGAGGACGCCCCTGGACAGCTCCACGACTTCCATCGCCTCCAGCATCCGATAGACGGCCTCGCGTCGGCTGGCCAGTTCGCGGTCCTGGATCCCCATGCGGATCCGGATGCGATCGAGAGTCCGGAGGCACTCGACTTCGACGAGCGCGCTCGCCACGGCTCGGCGCAGCGTCTTCCATTCCTTGAGGGCGTGAGCCTGCCCTAGCAACACGCGCAGCAGGACGGAGGAATCGACGTACGCGGTCACCGCCCGCCCTGCCGCTCCTCGAGCAACAGGGCGACGGCGTCCACATCGATCGTGAGAGGCGGCGGCAGGGGGACGCGATGCAGGGGGGGAGCGGAGGGCAGGGGAAGCCTCACGTTCAGTCGATCCGAGTCCCGCCGGTGGGGGACGATCTGCGCGATCGGGGTGTCGCGATCCATGACGGTCACCACGTGGCCGCGGCGAACCTGCCGGAGGTAGCGACTCAGCCTGGCCTTGAGTTCGGCAATCCGTACGCTCGTCATGACCATAAGATAACCACAAATAGTCAGGATGACAAACGACGGCGCCGCCCGGCTCGGCGCGGCGCCACGCCAGGCGGCCGTCATGCGGTGAGTCCCGGCAGCTTGAGCGCGTGGCGGCGGGCCGCGTCCATCGCCTCCGGGTAGCCCGCGTCGGCGTGGCGCATGATGCCCGTCCCGGGATCGGTGGTGAGCACGCGCTCGAGCCGGCGAGCGGCATTCGGCGTGCCGTCCGCGACCGCGACCATGCCCGCGTGGATCGAATAGCCGATGCCGACGCCGCCGCCGTGGTGCACGCTGACCCACGTCGCTCCCGCCGCCGTGTTCACGAGCGCGTTCAGGATGGGCCAGTCGGCGATCGCATCGGAACCGTCCCGCATCGACTCGGTCTCGCGGTTCGGCGAGGCGACGGAACCGGAATCCAGGTGATCCCGGCCGATGACGATCGGCGCCTTCACCCGCCCCGACGCGACGAGATCGTTGAAGATGCGGCCGGCCGTGGCGCGCTCGCCGTAGCCGAGCCAGCAGATCCGCGCCGGCAGCCCCTGAAAGTGCACGCGCTCCTGGGCCAGGCGGAGCCAGCGCACGAGGTGCTCGTTGTCCGCGAACGCCTCGATCAGCGCGCGATCCGTCGCGTAGATGTCCTCCGGATCGCCGGAGAGCGCGACCCAGCGAAACGGCCCCTGGCCCTCGCAGAACAGCGGGCGGATGAAGGCGGGCACGAATCCCGGATAGGAGAAGTCGCTCACCCCCGCGTTCTCGGCCTCGCGCCTGATGTTGTTGCCGTAGTCGAAGAGCACGGCGCCGCTCCGCTGGAACTCCAGCATCGCGCGCATGTGGGCGGCGAGGGAATCGTACGCGCGGCGCAGGTACTCTCCCGGGTCGCTCGCGCGGAGCGCCGCGGATTCTCCGACGGACA
>Ga0066903_100007090_pt1 | contig 10095 bp, 8 predicted proteins | sample PanSoiMetaGPlot1_FD_67491 | JGI IMG/M metagenome (GOLD analysis project Ga0066903, IMG submission 67491) | Tropical forest soil microbial communities from Panama analyzed to predict greenhouse gas emissions - Panama Soil - Plot 1 (version 2) | ecosystem: Environmental > Terrestrial > Soil >... | reverse complement strand
TTGGAGGACACTTCTGGTTCGATCGACATGATTGTGTTTCCCGAGGCCTATCGTCGCCTTTCCGACAGGGTGAAGCTCGAAGTCCCGGTCCTGATAAGGGCTGGCGTACGGGTTGAGGAAGGATCGAATCCCAAGATCACGGTAGCGGAGATCAATCCGCTCGAAGACGCGAAAGTCCCGTTGCCACGTTCGCTGCGTATCCGCATTCCCGTCGAAGGTTGCAGCGAGACAACGGTCGATGACCTGCATGTTTTGTTTAGCGAGCGTAAGGGCGAGGCTCGGGTGTTGTTCGATGTGGAACGGGCGGGCGATTTCATGGTGGTCATGGAAGCGGAAGGCTATAATGTGCAACCGGACCGCAACTTCATCGCACGCGTGGAAGAGCTGTGCGGACGCGGCAGCGTTCGCATCATCAATTGAGATCGATGGCGGATGAGAGTCCCACGGGTCAGGAAAGCGAGCGCCGGTAAGCAGTCACCACCCCCCCTCCCCTCCATGCCTGCCGATGGAGCGCAGGTGGTTTCGGGGGCTGAGTTTCTGCTGTCGATGGTGGAAACGCATTGGTACTCCAGGAATGGGGACGCCCGAAAAATGGAAGTTCGACTGAAAGCTGAGCAGGAACTTGCCCGCATTGAGGAGCAGATCGAGCATCTGCAGGCCATTCCCGGGCAGAACGAGGAAATCCGCCGGCAGATCGACCAATTGCACGAGCGCGTGGATTCTCTGCGGCGCCAGATTCATTCCAGCTACGGCGCGTGGGAAAAGACCGAGCTGGCGCGCCACCCTCAGCGTCCTTACACGCTCGACTACGTCGAGCGCATCTTCACCGACTGGAGTGAGATTCACGGCGACCGCGGTTTCGCCGACGATCCGGCCATCGTCGCGGGCATGGCCCGTTTCCACGGAGAAGAAGTCGTTGTCATCGGCCAGCAAAAGGCGCGTGACGCCAAGCAGCGCGTGTACCGAAACTTTGGCATGCCGCATCCAGAGGGCTATCGCAAAGCGCTGCGCGTGATGCACTTTGCCGAGAAGTTCAACCGGCCCATATTCACCTTCGTCGATACCGACGGTGCGCATCCGGGCATTGGCGCTGAGGAGCGCGGGCAGGGCGAGGCCATCGCGCTTAACCTACGGGAGATGGCGCGCCTCAAGGTGCCCTTGATTGCGACCGTAATTGGCGTGGGTGGCAGCGGGGGGGCATTGGCGATCGCGGTCGCCGATCGTGTGCTGATGTTGGAGAATGCAGTCTATTCGGTGATTTCACCCGAAGGCTGTGCCTCGATCATGTGGCGGGACGCAACCAAGAAAGCTCTGGCTGCCGAAGCGATGAAAATCACGGCTGCCGACCTCAGTGAGTTGGGATGTATCGATGGCATCGTCCCCGAGCCGGAAGGCGGCGCACACGCGGATCACGAAGCTGCTGCCATGCTGCTCGACCAGAGCCTGCAAACGCACTTCGAAGCGGTTAAGAAGATGCCCGTCGAGGAATTGCTCGTGTCACGATATAATAAGTTTCGCAACATGGCTCAGTTCTTCCGCGTGGAAGCGTAGTTTTCTACTCAGGTACGTCCGCTCCGGAAGGGCCTTCCGGATATGGGCATCACCCGTCCTTGCCGTATAATTAAGGGTTTTCTCCCCTCAAACGGACTCCGGCACCCGGGCGGTTCGTCTGCTCGTTTGGGCCAAAGGAAGGAAAGGGATGGCTACTACCGATGTGACGCTGCAGGACGCCAGTGGGCGCCTGGAGCGCAAAGCGATCGTCAACGACATGAGCATTCAGGTCGCGACGGTCAATGGCTCCGGTTCGCAGAGCTCCAACACAGTGCTCTTGCGAAGCATTTTTCAGATGGGCGTGCCCGTGTCGGGCAAGAACCTGTTCCCGTCGAATATCGCCGGCCTGCCCACCTGGTACACGATTCGCGCCAACAAGGACGGATACATCGCGCGCAAAAAGGAAATTGATTTCCTGGTCGCGATGAACGCCGAGACCGCCCAGGAAGACGTGATTTCGCTGGCGCCGGGTGCTTCGGTCTTGTATGACGAGCCTCTGAAGCTTAATGAGATACGCCAGGACCTGGTGTTCTACACCGTTCCCTACGACAAGCTGGTTGCGGCCGTCTGCCCCGAAGCCAAGCTGCGCAAGCTTGTGAAGAACATGATCTACGTCGGCGTCGTGGCGCAATTGCTCGACATCGACATGGGCGAGGTCGAGAAGGCCATCCGCAAGCAGTTTGCCAAGAAGGTGAAGGCGGCGAACCTGAACCTTGGCGCGGCGCAAGCCGGGTTCGACTACGCGAAGGCCAATCTGAAGAAACAGGATCCATACCACATTGCGCGGATGGATAAGACTGCGGGCAAGATCATTATCGATGGCAACTCGGCCGCCGCGTTGGGCTGCATGTTCGCAGGCGTTACGGTTGTGACCTGGTATCCGATCACGCCGTCGTCTTCCCTCGTCGAAACGCTGATCGACTACATGAAAGAGCACCGTATCGACCCCGACGGCAAAGCCACCTTCGCAATTGTGCAGGCGGAAGACGAGCTTGCCGCGATCGGGATGGTGTTGGGCGCCGGGTGGGCAGGCGCGCGTTCTATGACCGCCACTGCCGGGCCGGGTATCTCGCTCATGGCAGAATTTGCCGGCCTCGCGTATTACGCTGAGGTTCCCGGCGTGATCTGGGATATCCAGCGTGTCGGCCCCTCCACCGGGTTGCCCACGCGCACGTCGCAGGGTGACATCCTGTCGACGGCGTTCCTCAGTCACGGGGACACGAAGAACATCATGCTGTTCCCTTGCTCTGTTTCAGAATGCTTCGACATGGCGCAGGATGCTTTCAACCTCGCTGAGCAATTTCAGACGCTCGTCTTCGTCATGTCCGACCTCGACCTGGGCATGAACAACTGGATGTCGGATCCCTTCAAGTATCCGCAAACACCGATCAAGCGCGGGAAGGTGTTGAGCAAGCAAGATCTCGATCGTTTGGGAAGCTTCGCCCGCTACAAAGATGTGGATGGCGACGGCATACCCTATCGCACGCTTCCGGGTACGGAACACACCGCGGCCGCCTACTTCGCGCGCGGCAGCGGACACAACGAGAAGTCGCAGTACAGCGAACGTCCCGACGACTTCGAGCACAACATGGAGCGTATCAACCGCAAGTTCGAGACGGCGCGCTCCTTTGTGCCGCGTCCGGAGCTAATCTCGAAGGGCGCCAAGATCGGCATCATCGCCTATGGGACTTCGCATTGGGCGATTACCGAGAGCCTCGATCAGCTACACAAAGAGTACAAATTCGAAGCCGACTATCTGCGACTGCGCGGCTATCCGTTCACGCGCGAGGTGCACGAATTCATCGAGAAGCACGATCGCGTGTATGTGGTCGAACAGAACCGCGACGCACAAATGCTCAGCCTTCTGAAACTCGACGTGCGCCCCGAACTGGTCACGCGCCTGCGCAGCATCGCTCACATTCACGGATTGCCGCTCGACGCTCGTTCCGTGACTGACGAAATCATGACCATGGAGGGCAAGTAGGATGGCTACCACTCCCGGCACTCCTGCAGCCAAGACGAACCGTATCGGCCTGGCCGTGCTCGATTACAAGGGCGGCAAGACCACGCTGTGCGCCGGTTGCGGACATAACGCGATCTCCGAACGCATCATCGACGCGATGTACGAGATGGGCGTGCAGCCCGAGCGCGTCGCCAAGATGAGCGGCATCGGCTGTTCGTCGAAAAGTCCGGCATATTTCATGAGCCGCTCGCACAGCTTCAACTCTGTCCACGGACGCATGCCGTCGGTTGCCACAGGCGCGATGCTCGCCAACCGCAATCTGCTGACCTTGGGCGTCAGCGGTGATGGCGATTCGGCTTCCATTGGCATCGGGCAGTTTGTTCACCTCATGCGCCGCAATCTTCCGATGATCTACATCATCGAAGACAACGGCGTGTACGGCCTCACCAAGGGACAGTTCTCCGCGACCGCCGACCTCGGCTCGAAGCTGAAAACCGGCGTCGTGAACGATCTTCCCGCAATCGACACCTGCGCGCTTGCGATCGAACTGGGCGCCACTTTCGTGGGCCGCTCGTTCTCGGGCGACAAGAAGCAACTGCACACCATGCTGAAAGCCGCCATCGCGCACAAGGGAACTGTGATGCTCGATGTGATTTCTCCCTGCGTGACCTTCAATGACCACGATGGTTCCACCAAGTCTTACAAGTACATGAAGGATCACGAAGAGCCGTTACAGGACATTAACTTCGTACCACACTTTGAGGAAATCAACGTGGAGTACGATCCCGGCACGACCATGGAAGTCACCATGCACGATGGATCGCGCTTGCGGTTGCACAAGTTGGAAGCCGGTTACGATCCGACCAACCGGATTGAAGCGGTTCGTCGCCTGCTTGAGGCCCACGAGAAGCAGGAAGTGTTGACGGGCGTCCTTTATGTTAACCCGAAAGCGCCCACCTTCATCGATCTGCTGAATCTCACAGAGCACCCGCTGGCCACCCTGCCGGAGTCAATAACGCGGCCAGGACGCCAAGTGCTCGAGCAGTGCATGGAAGAGCTGCGCTAGAAGGTTCCAACCAACCCAAAAGCCCTCCAACCTGGAGGGCTTTTCGTTTCGATGGAAGAATACAGGTGTTCAGGCAACGTCGTCGATGACCACTTCGCCGCCTGTATGTTCCGGATTTTCACCTGGCTCAGGAAAATCCGTGTCTGCTGACTTCAACATTGGATCCTGGTCCCGGTGTCCAAGTTGGCCATTCATGGAAGTATTGCCTCTTTGCGTGCGCTCATCTTGTTCGATGGCGCCTTTCTCGCGGTCCTGATCCTTGGGACTGTCCATGGAAATGAATGCTCCTGTAGTGCTCAGGGACGGGGTACCTGTTTCGTCCACAGTGCGTAGCCTAACCCGAAACACTTCTTTCGGGAAAGGATTTATTCTTAGCGACGCTACCTCAGGGTAGTTGAAGGAGATTTATATGCGTAGTCTGCTCCTCGCTACAGTGGCTCTGGCAATCCTGACCTCGAACCTTCGGGCTCAGTCGAATGCACCCCCGCAACCTCCGACCACCACGACCCCGGGCTCGGCCGCGAAGAAGTCCCCGGTAAGCAAGAGTGGGAAACATCACCACCACCATAAGCACCACCACAAAAAGGCTGCATCCCAATAACGAAATATGGATGCCCTCCCTTGTCTCCGTGCACTTTGCGGAGACAGGGTCGGGCTGGGGATTTAGAGAACACGTCTCGGTTTCACGGAAAATGAATTTCGAATGAAGTGCCAGATGGGATGAAGCCTATCACCCAATTACTCTGCTTTCTGTTGATGGTAGCCACTTTGAGGGGGCAGACAACTGCCTGGAAACCGTCAGCAGGGCACACGCAAGTGGCGATTTGGCCTGGTGCGGTTCCCGACGCCCAGCCTGTCACAGGGCAAGAAGTCACCACCACGGAAGAAGTCTCCCAAGTGGCCGGCAAGCCGTGGACGTACGTGGGCAAGGTCACGCAACCTACCATGACGCTCTACCTGCCCAAGGGGAACAACACTGGCACCGCGGTAGTTGTGTTTCCCGGCGGAGGCTATCAGATTCTGGCGATCGATCTTGAGGGGACTGAGGTGTGTGACTGGCTAACATCGAAAGGCATTGGTTGTGTGTTGTTGAAGTATCGCGTGCCGGGGGAGAGTCAGTCTCCGAAGTCAGGAGCGTATCCGAAATCGAAAATGGCGCTAGAGGACGCGCAGAGGACAATTGGATTGGTGCGTTTTCACGCGGCGGAGTGGGGAATTGATCCCCAGAAGATCGGGGTGCTCGGTTTTTCTGCAGGCGGGCACTTGGTGGCGGCGGTCTCTACGCATTTCAAGAAGCGCTTGTATCCATTCGTAGATGCTGCTGACAAAGTTAGCTGCCGCCCGGATTTCGGCGTCGCCCTTTATCCGGGGCATATGTTGGAGAACACGACAAAGGATTTTCAGCTGAATCCGTACATTCCTGTCACGAAGCAGACGCCCCCGATGTTCTTGCTGCAAGCAGAGGACGACCCAATCGACACAGTGAGGAACTCACTGGTCTACTATGTCGCTCTCAAGAAAGCCGGCGTTCCCGTGGAGATGCACTTGTATGCAGAGCGGGCTGGCCTCAGCTGGTCGAAACCTGGCTGGGGACGATCGGAATGATCCAGAATTAGTAGGTGCTCCAGGCTTTGCCTCGCCTTGGGCGCGAACAAGGCGTCGAGTTCTGCCGAAAAGAATAAGAGGGACGCCTACTCCATGCCAGGCTTATTCCCGGCGGCGGTATTCAACTTCCGAAGACGCTCCTTCGCCTGGATCGCCTCATTCGTTTTTGGATACCGCTGGATCAGATGCCGCAGTTCCTGAACGCCATCGTCCTTCTGACCCATCTCGATGAGCGCGAAGCCTTTCTTCAATTGCGCCGATGCCGCCTTATTTCCGCTGGGGAAGTTTTGCAAAACCTGATCATAGTTGGCGACGGCTTCCTTGTAATTGCCGGCTCGGAACTGAAGCTCCGCCAGGTAAAAGTATGAATTTCCCGCCAGATCCGTATTTGGATAGAACTTCACATAGTCCGAGAACTCCTGCGACGCGATGTCGTTTTTGCCGCCGTTGTAATCACGCAATGCGTTCGCATAGAGGATATCGGGCGGCGGAGCCTGCGCTTGGGCCTGTGCTTGCGCCTGCTGTGCCTGTTGCTGCGCGGCGATGCTTTGCTGCGACGACTGCATGTCCTCCAGTTGCTTGCTGACCTTGGCCAGCCGGACCTTGAGCTCATCGAGCGTATCGTTCAACGACTGAATCTGGCCCGAGAGTTGGTCCACTTTGCCCGCGGCATCGCCCTGCTGCTTCTGCAAAGTCTGTTGCAGAGTGTTGATGGCGGCCGTCGTCTTGTTCGACGCGTCGGTATTCTGCTCGACGAGATTTTTCATGACGCCCATGCGCTCGTCGAAGCTCTGCTTCATCGCCGTCATCTGTTCCTGCAGCTGTTGAACCTGCGTCTGCAACTGGACCATGTCCTTGTTGGCGGCGTGAACCGGGATCGGTGGCGCAGCCATCACGACCGCAAGAATCGGGACGATCCACAGATAGCTCGAAAGTCTGGAAATGCTCATAAAACCTTCCTCATTGATCTCTACCAGTATCCCATAGGGGGGCGGTAGGCGTGCCGGTCAAGCTGAACCCTCATTGTAAGGAACCCTCAAGCGACGCAGGTAACTCGCGAGTTTCTCGGGTCGTTCCGCTACAAGAAAAATGCGCGGGAACTGGTTCAACGGCTGGCCAGTCTCCCGCGCGCGACACTCTTACTTGCTGTAGGCGAAGTGCCCGCGGCGATTCTGCTGCCAACAGGTTTCGTTCGACTCGGTGCAGAACGGCTTCTCCTTGCCGTAGCTGATGGTCTTGATCCGGCTGGCATTCACGCCGGCACCGGTCAGAGCATTCCGCAGCGCGTTCGCGCGCCGGTCGCCCAAGGCAAGGTTGTATTCGGTTGAACCACGCTCGTCACAATGACCCTCAATCGTGAACTGAATATTCGAATGCTGATTGAGAAACTGCGCATCGCCCTGGATCGCCGAATGCTGATCAGGACGAATCGCGTCCGAATCGTAGTCGAAGTAAATGTCCTTCACATTCTGACCAAATAACTCCTCTTCACTCACCGACGGTTGTGGAGGCGGAGGCGGAGGCGGTGCATTCACCGTCACTCGCGCGGTAGCTTCCTGCGTTCCGCCCGCGCCCTTGGCGACCAGGTGATAGGTCGTCGAGTCGGCCGGTGTCACTTGTTGCGACCCGTTCGGCTGCACTGCGCCAATACCATCAATGCTGACGTCGGTCGCGTTCGTCGTCTGCCAGGTCAGCGTCGTCGACATCCCTTTGTCCACGCTGTTCGGGCTGGCCGTGATCGACGCGGTCGGCGACGGCGGCGGGGGTGGGGGCGGTGGCGGCGGTGGCGGCTGCTTCTTCTTGCAGGCGCCCAGAAACATGATCGCGCCCAGGATGAATACGAGAGTAGTCCACTTTACTTTCGGATGTTTCACATTCTCCTCCCTGCAAAGTCATGCGCACACATCCCGCGCACGCGGTAAATACCGGTCACGCGGGCCAACATTTCCGCCATAACCGGGGATGATAACAGTGGTAAGTGCTTCCTCATGTTTACACTTTAGCGGCCTACTTCCAACTCCAATTCGGCTGCGAGTTGCGTCCGCTGAACGTCAACTGTTGTACTTTGGTGCCGTCGGCCAGCATCGTCCAGATCTGTTCGCTGCCCGAGCGGCTCGATTGAAAAACAATATGGCGCCCGTCCGGAGACCAAGATGGGAAATCATTGCGCCCACCGTCGTGGGTCAACTGCACCCACTGCTTGCTGGCGATGTCCATCAAGTAAATGTCATTGGCTCCCGGAGCTCCCGGTCCATACTTGCGAAACCATGAGAAAGATAGAAATTGTCCATTCGGCGACCAGGACGGCGAGACCGCGTATCCCTGATCCGTGACCCGCTGGGCGTTCGTGCCGTCCGCTTCCATCGTGTAAATCTGCGGAAGCCCCGTTCGTCCGCTGACGAAAGCAATCTGCGATCCCGTCTTGCGGTTGAAGGTTGGCCCCACATCAGGGCCGCGATCACTGGTTACTCGCCGCGGGTTCGCCCCCGATGGGTCGGAAACGTAGATATTTGGCTCGCCGCCGCGCGAGGACGAGAATGCGACCTTTGTTCCATCCGGTGACCAGCACGGCGACAGATTTGTTCCGCCAAAGCGCGCGAACGAAACCGTGCGGTTCAATTCGGTCGAGTACATCATGATTTCCCAGCCGGTCTTGGTCAGTGAACTGAATGCCAGACGCGAGCCGTCGGGCGAGATGCGCGGCGAAAGAGAAATCGTTCCCTGGTGGGTCACCTGGTGCTGGTTCGAGCCGTCGTAGTCCATTTCCCAGATTTCTTTGTGTCCGCTGCGGTCGCTTACAAAATAGATCTTGCTCTCCGCAATGCCTGCAACACCGCCGCCGAGCCGGAAGATGATTTCGTTGGCGAACTTATGCGCGATGGCGCGCGACGCATCAGCCGTTGCTGCATCCGTGTACTGCTTGCCAAGCACCTGGGGTGAAGAGACGTTCTTCACGTCATACAGCCATCCATGTACCAGAAGGTTGTTACCCGTGGCGCCGAAGTCCCCGAACGCGAGCATCGACGCATTGGGGGGCGGGCTATTCCATTGCTCGAACCGAACTTCCGTCGGGCTGCCCGGAATCTCCGTGGGATAGAAACTCTTCGAAACCATGTCGAAGATGCCGGCGTTGTCCAGGTCGTTCCACAGCGTGTCGTTGAACGTCTTGAGCAACGAGGCTGTGTTCGGATCTTGCGTGCTGGGCTTGAAGTCCGAAGCGGCCAGCCGAATCTTGTCCACTCCCAACCCGGTACCGGTCCGGACCCAGTCCTGCGCCGAGCAAACGCTCGCCAGCACCAAAGCCGCAAGCCACAGGGCAGTGGTTTTCGCAGCGAATTGATTAGAAAACCAGCGGGAAAACACCATCTTGAAAAACGAAGTGCGGGGTGAAGAATGAATCGTATTCCGGCGCGATTGGGGCTTCAAGTGACGATAGTCCATGCTAGAGACGTACTCCTAAATGTCCAAGAGATAGATTTGACATTGAATGACGGGCCATCACACATTCCAGTGATGCTTTAACGCTTGTAATCAAACCAGAACTCTACCGAGACTTTGTTGCCTGCGTATCCCGCGGGCAGCGGCCCGAAGGAATCAATGCGCTGGATGGCTCGCATGGCCGACTGATCCAGCGAAGGCACTCCGCTGGTTTGCTCAATTTGCACATTCGACGGCTGGCCCGAGCGATTAATGTCAAACGTCAGGTAAACCCGATTCGCTTGGCGAATGTTCGGGTCGACTTCGTATCGCATCCAGTTCTCAGTAACCCGGCGTTGGATTCCTTGCACGTAAAAGGCGTACTGATTGCCGAAATCTCCGCCGCCTCCCTGGATTCCAAATCCGCCTTTGGCGCCGTTGGCGCTGAACGTTCCATAAGGACCGCTTACTGGACCGCCTTGTCCAAACGGGA
>Ga0066903_100007089_pt1 | contig 10096 bp, 9 predicted proteins | sample PanSoiMetaGPlot1_FD_67491 | JGI IMG/M metagenome (GOLD analysis project Ga0066903, IMG submission 67491) | Tropical forest soil microbial communities from Panama analyzed to predict greenhouse gas emissions - Panama Soil - Plot 1 (version 2) | ecosystem: Environmental > Terrestrial > Soil >... | reverse complement strand
GGGCTGGCGTCAAGGGCGGCTACGCCGCCGCGCAGCGGTCGAAGACCCTTGATGCCAGCCCTGCGCCCGAACACAATCGGACAAGCGATCAAGGCTCGCCAAAGCTTTAATGGTTGCTACACGCCCCGCCGATTCGTCCTGGCCGCAAAAACTTGTCCGCCCGCGGTGGTGACGAAAAGGGTATCAAGCCCGGGTCCGCCGAAACAGCACTTGTTCGGCAGGTCGGCCGGAAACGGGTGGCTCTCGATCACGCCGCCCTGCGGCGAGAAGACATGGACCAGCGGCCCCGGGCCGCTGCGCCGCCAGCCGCCAACCGCGACGATGTTGCCGTCGGCGTCGAGGCACATGCCCTCGATGCCGCGCTGCGGCCCACGATGATCCTGGCCGAACGTGTGCAGCACCGCCGGGTGACCGACCGTGCCGTCGCTGCACAGCGGGTAGGCGCGCAGCTCGCGCGCCTGTCCCTCCTTCGGCTCGCCGTCGGCCACGTAGAGCGTACCCTCGTCGGGCGAGAGCAGGACCGCGCGGGGCGACACGGTGTCGAAGGTGATGCGGGTCGCCACCCAGGCGCGCCGGTCGTTGCGCTCGAGGCGCAGCACCGAGCAATGGTCGAGGAACGGGAAGATCGCCGGCCCAAACGGGATGACCGCGTGGCGCGGATCGGTGAACCAGATGCGGTGGGCCCGGTCGACCACGAGATCGCTCGGCTGGTTGTGGTAGTGGCCGTCGAGCAGCGCGTCGACCGGCACGACGCGCCCGTCCGGCGTGAACTCGACCAGCCGCCGGCCGCCCTCCTGCGCGCCGTAGAGCTCGCCGGTCGGCCCACGCGCGAGCCCGTTGACCCGGTTGGTGTAGCGGCGCAGCTCCGTGGTCGTCCCGGTCGCCGGATCGTGGCGCCAGAGCTTGCCTTCGTCGATGGTGCTGAACACGACCGCGTCGCCGTCGCGCGTGACGCCGCCGACCGCGCCCTCGTAGGGACCCGCGACCAGCTCGAACTGCCAGGCCATCGCTCGCCTCCCTACCACACCGGCACGCCGGGAATGTTGAGGCGCGTGCGATGGACGCCGTGATACGTCGTGTAATAGAGCGAGCGCCAGTCGTCGTCGCCCCAGGCGAAATTGGTGCAGTGGCCGGGCACGCGCAGGCGGCCGAGCAGTTTTCCGCCCGGGTCCATCACGTGGATGCCGCCTGGGCCGGTGCAATAGACGTTGCCTTCCTGGTCGCACTTCATGCCGTCGGCGACGCCCGCCTCGGTGCCGGTCAGCTTGTGAAACACCCGGCTTTTCCTGACGCTGCCGTCCGCATTGACGTCGAACGCGCGGATCAGGCCGAGCCGCGTGTCGTTGACATAGAGAACGGATTCGTCGGGCGAGAAGCACAGGCCGTTCGGATAGGTGACATCCTCGACCACCAGCTTCACCTCGCCCTGCGGGGTCAGGCGAAACACGCCCTGGAAGTCGAGCTGGCGCTGCATGTCCTCGCCGACCATGCCGGGGATCACGAGCCCGCCGGCCGAGTCGGTCCAGTACACGCTGCCGTCCGAGCGCACCACGATGTCGTTCGGGCTGTTGAACTTCTTGCCCTCGTAGCGCGCCGCGATGGTGGTGAACGCGCCGTCCGGCTCGATGCGCCAGATCGTGCGCTGCGACCAGCCCGCGATCACCAGGCGGCCCGCGCGGTCGAACGTCATGCCGTTGGCGTGGTGCGAGGGATGCACCAGCGCCTTGGTGCCGACACCGGGCGTCCATTCGTAGATCGTGTCGCCGATGATGTCGGTCCACAGGAACCGCTTCTTGCGACGGTCCCACACCGGGCCTTCGCCGAAATAGAGCCCGTGCGCGATCTGATCGAGCGGCCGCGGCCCGGCGGTGATGCGCTCGAAACCCGGCGCGACGAGATCGATGTCCACGGGCTGGCTCCTCTAGTCCCACGCCGGCGCGCGGCCGACCGGATCGGCGATGCGGCCGTCCCGCCGCCTCAGCGACCCGATCCGCTGCATCTCGTCGTCATCGAGCGAAAAGTCGAACACGGCGAGATTTTGCGCGATTCGCTGCGGGTTCGACGAGCGCGGGATCGGCACCACGTTGCCGTGCTGGATCGCCCAGCGCAGCGCGATCTGCGCGACCGACCTTCCCCGGCGACGCGCGATCTCGCCGATCACCGCGTCGTTGATCAGCCGCCCGCGGCCGAGCGGACAGTAGCCGGTGAGGATCATGCCGCGCTGGCGCAAGCCTGCGAGCAACCTGGCCTGGTCGAGATAGGGGTGGAATTCGGCCTGCAGGGTGACGAGCGGCTCCGGGCACAACCGGATCGCCTCGTCGAGCAGCGCGATGTTGAAGTTGGCGACGCCGAGATGGCGCGCGAGCCCGTCGCGTCTGGCGCGCGCCAGCGCCCCCATGCTCTCGGCGAGCGGGATCGCAGCGTTCGGCCAATGCACGAGCAGGAGGTCGACGTAGCTCACGCCGAGCGCCTTGAGGCTCTGCTCGACCGAGCGGGCGAAATCGGCGGCGCGCAGGTTCTCGTGCGACACCTTGGTGGTGATGAACAGCTTTTCACGCGGCACTTTCGCAAGCCGGATGCCCTCCCCCACCCCCTCCTCGGTGCCGTATTTGCGCGCCGCGTCGAGGTGGCGATAGCCGACTGCCAGCGCCGCCGCGACGGCGCGGGCCGGATCAGGCAGCTGCGACGTGCCGAAGCCGATCGCCGGAATCGCGGCCCCGTGCGCGGCGAGTGTCGGAATGCTGGGAGATGCCATGGGCGAAACAGGCAGGACGGAAGGCGCGAGTGTTACCCCGTCCCGACCTGAACGCCAAGGGCGCCTGCGCCGTACGGGCGCGGCGCGGCTTTAGAACTTGTAGTTCACGCCCGCGCGCGCGATGTAGTCGTTGAGCCGCACGCTCGTGTCGACGCCCGTGCCAGCCAGGAACGTACGGGTACCGAAATCGAGATAGAGGAATTCGGCTTTCGCCGACCAGTTGGGGCTGAACTTCCTCTCCACGCCAACACCGACGGTTCCGCCCCAGCGCGTCGTCTTCTCGAGGAAACCCACGCTGGCGGTGGCCAGGACCGGCCCTCCCGTTGTCGCGACGACTGCGGTCGTGGTTTGCGCGAATTCGAACCGCCCGACGGCGGCGCCCCCGGTCAGGTAGATCAACGTGGTCGGATCGATCAGGTAGCCAACGCGGCCGCGCAACGTGTCGAACCAGGAAAACTTCCAAGCGACATCGCTCGTGACCGTGGTGGTGGTCGCGCCGATGACGACCGCTAACGATGTGGTGCTCGTGGCCCGCTCGCCAGTCCATTGGGCGTCCGCTTCGACGCCTGCCAGCCAGGTATTGTTGATCCGCCAGTTGTAGCCGCCCTGGATGCCGGCGACCCAGCCATTGACATCGGGCGACGCCGTGAACCCCGTGAAGTTGGGCGGGAAGATCGGACTGATGCTGCTCGAGTCCCACCGGGACCAGCTGTAGCCGCCGTTCGCGCCGACGTAGAAGCCGGTCCACATGTCGACGACCGGCGGCGGCGCCGGTGGCGCCTTGTAGATCGGTTTGAGGTCGGCCGCAGATGCGGCGCCGACGAAGCCGAGACTGATCCCAACAACAAATGCGAGTAGGCGACCACGCATCGGCGACCCCCCTGCCAGTGCGGCACGGCCGATCTAGAGGGTGTCGGGGAACCGGAGTCCATCCGCCAGCGTGGATTTTTCCCCGATGCGGCAGGGCTGCAACAGTCACAGATCCCGCTCTGGAGCGTGGCAGGCACCCCGCGGGACCGCCGCCGGGGTCGAACTGCCGACCCAATGGGGCCCGGATGTCGCCTCCGTCCAACATCTTGTCGCGCCCGTCCAAGACCGGGCGGGGGCGTTTCGGCTAGGGACGCAGCATGAAAGAGACGATTTGCCCGACACGTCTCCGACTGAAGAGAAAATCCTTCCTTTCGGAGCGATCCAATGTCCGACGAACCTCTCAGCCCCCCGCCGTATCCGCCGCCCGGCCGATGCGGTACGACGCCGAACGAAAGCCTTGCCGAGATCAGGATCCTGCGCGAGCTGCCACCCGACGAGTTGGCCTCGCTCGCACGACGATGCCGGTGGCGCCGCTACCGCACCGGAGAGACGATCCTGCACTATAGCGACAACCGACGCGCCGTCTTCTTCGTCGTGCAGGGCCGCGCCAGCGTCCTTTATCATTCGGCCGGCGGCCGCGAGGTGCGGTTCGGCGATCTGCAGGCGGGCGACGTCTTTGGCGAGTTCGCCGCGATCGACGGCGCGCCGCACATGGCCGACGTGGTCTGCGTCACCGACGCGCTGGTCGCGGCGATGCCGGCCGAGCTGTTTCGCGAGGTGCTGCGCCGGCACGAGAGCGTTTGCGCGGCGGTGCTGCGCCGGCTCACCGGCATCGCCCGCAACATGTCGCGAAGGGTGATCGAGTTCAGCACCCTGCCGGTGCGCCATCGCGTGCACGCCGAGCTGTTGCGGCTCGCCCGCATCGATGCGCCGGATGTGCACGACGGCACCGCCGCGATCGCGCCGGCGCCGACCCACGCGGAGATCGCGAGCCGCATCAGCACGCATCGCGAAGCGGTCAGCCGGGAGCTGGCCGGCCTCGCCCGCCACGGCCTGATCGAACGGCGCGGCGGCAATCTCATCCTGCGCAACGTGCGCGCACTCGCCCGCATGGTCGAGGAGGCGCTGGAGGAGCCGGCGGAGGAGCCGGACACAGGACCTCGGCCGGCGATCCGCTGCGCGAGCGCCGCGCGTGGCCGGACGGCCGCAGGTTTTGCCGCCGCCCGCGCCGTTTGAGGCCACGCGATCATGTGGCGCTGTCGGCCGCGACCTGCTCCCGACCGCGCCAGGACACGCCGGATTCCGTGTGGACTGCTCCCGGCAGCCGTCGCGGCGAGTGGCAAGACGTCGTAGCATCGTGGCCACATCCGAATCGGCGGTCGCATGCAGCCTTCCAGACAGGGCGCGATGATCCTGCTCGGCGGGCTCGGCCTCGCCTCCGCGGCCGCGCTCGCCGCGATGTCGCCGATCACGCAGGACCAGGCCTATCACGCCTTTGCCGATGCGCGGCCGCTGCTCGGCATTCCAAACTTCTGGAACGTGGCCTCGAACCTTCCGTTCGTGGCGGTGGGCGCGGCCGGACTGGCGTTCTGGCGCAGGGACGCGGCCGCCACCGCGCTGTTCGTCGGCATCCTGCTCACCGGCTTCGGCTCCTCCTACTATCACCTCGCTCCCGACGACGGCAGGCTGTTCTGGGACCGGCTGCCGATGACGATCGGCTTCATGGCCCTCCTCGCCGGCGCGATCGGCGAGCGCTTCGGCGACGCGGCCGGCCGGCTCGCGCTCTGGCCGTTGCTCGCGATCGGCGCGGCGAGCCTCCTGTGGTGGCGCTGGACCGGCGACCTGCGGCCCTATGTCTGGGTGCAATTCTATCCCTTCCTTGTCCTGCCGATCCTGTACCTGTGGTTTCCCGCCACGACCGGCACCGCCATCCTGGTCACGGCCGCCGCCCTCTACGGGCTGGCCAAGGCACTCGAGTACTTCGACCGCGCGATCTACGCGGCAACGGGCGACATCGTGAGCGGGCACACGCTGAAGCATCTCGCCGCCGCCGCGGCCTGCTACGCGCTGCTGCGCTACATCGCGCAGCGCAGCCCGCTGACCGCAGCCACGCGCACGGCGCCCGATACGGCTTGAGCAGCCGCTCCGCCGCGTGTCGTGCCGGCAAAACAGAATGTCTTGGGGAGACTGGCGGGAGCGACGGGGCTCGAACCCGCGACCTTCGGCGTGACAGGCCGACGCCTCTTAACGAAAACCGTCAAGATTCAATGGCGCCTGACATTCCGGCCGGTCGGGGGGGGCAGCAAAATCGCCAAAAGTGTCATGGTCCGACGGCGAAGGGCAATAGGCGCCCTAACCCGACAGCGCGGTGACGCCCTGGTCAGGCAGATGCGGCCGATGCGCCAGCAGACGCCGCCGCGGCTTACATGATGAGAGCGCGTCGTAACCGCATCTCCGGGAAAGAAAGTAACCAACACGGCTTTGGAAGCCGGGAAGCGCGGCCCCGTTCGGCTCGACCGGCCCGCCGACGAGGGATGCGACAACGCGGTCGCCTTCGCATCCCCCCGCTGCGCCCGCGACCGAGGTGAGCGGCAGCCGCCAGCACGGGTTCGGAAGCCCTCCCCGGCGAATGACCGCTGCCTGGCCCCCACACCCGACCTGGAGGCGCATCGGGTGCACCTCAGAGGGGCGCTCGGCAACACCATGTCCGACGAGTTCGTCGATGTGACGCTGGGCCAGCTGGTCCAGGCGGTTGTGGCGCTTCACAAGCCGCTCCCGACATGCAAAATGGCGCAAAATGTCAGAAGGTGCGAGCCACGATATGCGAGTTGCCGAGAAAACCATCGCCTGCGGTTTCGCCGCCGCGCTGTTGCTGACGCTCGCGGGTACCGCCGCCGCGCAACAGCCACCGCCGAAGCCCGCGCCCGCGAAGCCGGCGCCCGCTCAGCCCCCGGCCCAGCACGCGGCGCCCGTCACGCAAGGCCAGGCAGCGCCTGCTGCCCCCGCGGACCAGAGCCCGCAACGCACCACTGCGAGCTACGGCGACTGGGTGGTGCGCTGCGAGACCACACCGGGGCCGCCGCCGCAGAAGAACTGCGAGATGGACCAGCTCGCGCAGATCCAGGGCCAAGCCCAGCCGATCTCGCGCGTCCTGATCCCGCTCATGCCCAAGGGCGAGCCGCCGAAGCTGTTCGTCCAGGTGCCGATCAACGTGTCGTTCGCGGTGCCGCTCAAGATCACGGTGGACGCCAAGGACGCAAGCATTTCGACGCCGTTCCGCCGCTGCATCCCCGCCGGATGCTTTGCCGAGCTCGAGCTCAAAGAGGATCTGCAGAAGAAATTCCGCGCCGCCGCCGAGCCCGGCAAGATCATCTACAAGAACGCGGGCGACCAGGACGTGACGATCCCGGTGTCGTTCAAGGGATTCGCCCAGGCCTACGAGGCGCTGCTGAAGCAGTAGACGAGTAGGATAGGTTGAGCGCAGCGCGGTTTTCGATGCTAATACTCGCGGTGATGACCATGCGCGTGGTCATGGCGGCGATGCTGGCGGGCAACCCCTCACACCCCGAAGGACATTGCGGCGCTGCTTCAGCGTGAAATCGTCAAGGTCATCGAACTGCCAGACGTCAGGCAGCGGATGGAGACGCTAGGCTTCGTGACGATCGGCAACCCGCCTGAGGAATGCGCCGAGCAGTTCAAGAGCGAAGGCGCGAAATGGACCAGAGTCATCAAACCGGCGGGCATCAAGGCTGAATGAGGGTCACCCTCGCACGCCGCGGCTTTCTCTGTGGGATGGCCGGGATTGGCCGGACCGGCCAACACGGCCCCGGGCCCGATGATGTGATCGTGAGCCTACCAGGAAATCCGCAATCCGCCGGTTCCGGCGTAGCTGTTGCCCTTGTCAGAGAACTCGCCGTTGAACGTGGCGAAGAGGGCGGCGTTCCTGCGCACCGCGAGTTTCAGGCCAGCATCGAGGCGGGCGGCATCTCGCGCCGCGGTCGCGCCGTGGATGATGAAATCATAGCCCGGCGCCGCAAGAAACGTTGGATTGATCGTGCGATCAGGCTCGAACTCGTGCACCCAGGCCGCTCGCAGCCACCATGCGGCCGGCATCGAGGCGACCTCGAACTTGGAGTCAAACTGGGTTCCGACGAACAACGGAACCGAATTCACGACGCGGCTTGCATAGCTGAGGCCGATGACACTGGGGCCCCCACTCGCCGTTTCCGAATAGCCGTTCATGCCCAACAGCCCGTACTGCACGGCGGCAAACGGCGTGACGGCAAGATGATCGAACCACGTCCTCCAGCCCAGCTCGACGCGTGTGCTGAGCGATTGACTGAAGAACTTTCCGCGCAAGTTTTCGGCGAACCCGGGTACGGGCACGATCAAACCACCGGCGCCAGGCACCGCGGCAAACCGCTTCTCCTCGTTCTGGAAGAAATCGTAGCCGATGATGCCGCTTGCATAGAACGAGCCCCATCGCTTCGCCCCATAGGCGGCAAGGTGCCCGCCGTCGACATCGCCGCTCGTGGCCCGGTCGGGAACGCTGAACGAGGACAGCCCGGCACCAAGACCAAAGCCTACGAGCGTGTCCGGGTCGGCTCGGTAATCGCCGCCGACCGCGAATCCGCCGCCGCCATAGTTCAGGCGCGCTGTCCCCAACGGGAGCTCGCCGCCGTTGACCGAGGCACCAACCCCGTAAGCCTCGGCCCATAGCCGCCAAGCTTGCGGCTGGTACGGCGCCGCCTTGAACGGCAGCACCGAGGCGGTCCTCGGCTCGGCCGCCGCATAGGCCAGCGCGGTGTCGTTCGCCGACGCCATGGCGTACGGCTCGCCCGGCTGGTCGAACAGCCAGAAGCCCATCTGATGCGAGATCGTATTCATGAACAGGCTATTCGCCGTGAACGCAGTCTGCTCTGCGCCGCTCGTCCCCTCGCCTGACAGCGAATCGTACACCCTGCCAAGCGCCGCCACGTTCGGCTGATAGAACAGCGCGGCCGCGATCGGCGCGAAGTTGGGCGAAATGCGGTCGGTCTGGATCTGATTGACCGCGCCTCCGACCGACGCCTGATTGATCGTGAGGCCTCCCGGGGCAAAGTTGATGCTGTAGTGCAGGTTGATGTCGTTCGGATTGGGATACGTAAGCTCATACTGCGCCACGGCGGTCGGCACGGTGTCGAGCACGAGTCCGGCGTGATTGATCACGGTGCCGGCCGCGGACAGGATCGTCGTGTCGTGACTGCCCGGCACTGCGAGGCCGGGACTCATGATGTTCACGCTCACCGTGCCGGTGACGCTCGCTGTCCCGGAAACGTTGATCCGATCGGTTCTCTGATTGAGGAATTCCAGATCGAGTCCGTAGATCGCGCCGCTGGTCTGCACGAAATTCCCGGTGACCGCCGTCGTCAGCACGTTGGCATACGCGCCCGGCGATAAGATCCCTTCGTTGGTCAGAAGGTTGCCCGTACCCACGGAGACGACCGCGCCCGCATCGAAGAATGCGTTGAGCTTGTTGTCGATGGAATTGACGCCCTGGCCGAGGTCGACCGAGCCCATCATCAGTCCGGTGTTGATGACCGCGTCATTGCCGCCGGTCGCCCGGATCGCGAAACCAGTCGTGGCGGAGACGGTCGATGGTACGCCGCCCGTGACCGTGTTGACCGTGCCGAAGATGCCCGACACGCCGGTGACCGCGCCGTTGATCGTGGCGGTAGCCCCGATCGCGCCGGCATTGTTGAAGGTATTGCTGGCACCATCGAGGATTTGCACGCCCGCCCCGCTTCCGAGGCCGCCAAGAACCAGGCTGAGCGTGCCGGGTTGATTGAGGATGTTGCTGTTGATGTTGCCGTTGCCGCCGGGCGCCACGCTCTGCGCGACCAGGCCGATCGAGTTCATGCCTGTGACGATGACGTTGCCGGTCTGATTGACGATCGTCGCCGCCGCGGTGCCGGTGCCGCCCGCCGAGCCTGTAAACTGGAATGCTCCGATCTGTCCGGGCGGATCGGCATTGAGGCCGACCACCCCGCCGCCACCGCCCACGCTTTGCGCGAAGACGCCGATGCTGTTCGCACCGGCCAGCACGATGTTGCTGGCGGTGTTGTCGATCGTCACCGCCGCGCCGTTGCCCGTGCCGCCGGACTCGAGCACGATGTTGCTGATGTTGCCCCCCGGCCTGACCATGCCGCCGCCACCGCCGACCGATTGCGCAAACAGGCCGACCGAATTGTCGCCGAGGATCGTGACCGAGCCGGTGTTCGTGACATGCACGATTCCACCGTTTCCGGTCGCGCCGGTCTGACCGCCGATGTTCACGGTGACGGTCGCACCGCCAAGCGCCGCACCGGCCGTGCCACCGCCGGCACCCACCGACTGCGCCATGATGCCGAAGGAATTTCGGCCCGTGATCGCGATCGGCGCATCGTTGCCGACCGTCACGGAGCCGCCCGCGCCGCCGACGCCATTGGCGCCGCCGAGCGCCACCGTGCCGCCGACGCCGAGCGCCAGCGAGCTGGAGACGAGCCCCCCGCC
>Ga0066903_100007088_pt1 | contig 10097 bp, 11 predicted proteins | sample PanSoiMetaGPlot1_FD_67491 | JGI IMG/M metagenome (GOLD analysis project Ga0066903, IMG submission 67491) | Tropical forest soil microbial communities from Panama analyzed to predict greenhouse gas emissions - Panama Soil - Plot 1 (version 2) | ecosystem: Environmental > Terrestrial > Soil >... | reverse complement strand
GTCTTCTCTTTACGTCTTTAAACACGGAGAGCAGGTTCTTCGCCTTAATCTGAAGAGGTGCGCGGCATCATGTTCAGAGTGAGCGTGCCTTGGAAGATGACGCCGCCGGCCCTGTTGGCGCCTTCGACCCCACCTGTCGTTTCTGACGTCGAACCACCAACTCCAAGCGTGACTCTCTTCTTCGATGTCGTGCCGGTCTGGATCACGACTTCCTGGTTGGGAGTCTTGTACATCTGAAAACTCGCCCCCTGTGCCACCACCTGCGATCCTGCCGGCAGTTTCGTACTGGCGCCACACAGCGACTCTATTCGCAGGTCCTCGTGTAAGGCGATGCCAATCCCCAGCTTAAGAGAGGAAAGATCGTCGGAAGTCAGCGCCGCAAGACTTTTTTCCTGGTCGGGCGTCAAGGCGAAGTGGTTGCGAACAAAAGCCTGGGGATCGTTCTGCGCTTCCGTCAAGAGCTTCTTGTAGTCAGAGTTCAGCTTCACCGGAAAGAGCGCGTTCAGAGCCTCGGGGCTAAATAAGGGTTTGCCTTGCTTTTTGGCAACGGCGATGGCGTTCTTCAGCCCAAGAAATGAGTAGCCGGCCAAGACCGCAGCGCCTGTCAAGGCACCGCCCAGCAGCTCACGACGGTTCATCTTGTGACCAGGTTTCTGCTTGACGCTCAAAGTGTGCTCCTTGGAATCCGGAATTGCAGCCTTGCATACAAAACCCGCCCCTCAGCGGCACCTTGAGGCTGAGGATGCCCGACGTTGTTGGCCGGCTCAGCTGGAGTGAATCCCGTTTGCACCGCCGCTAGCGCAGCGACATGCTCAGGTTCAGTGTACCTTGGTGGGCGCTTCCGGGGCCCACCTGCGCCGCCTGGAGTCAGCATAAGGCTGCTTTCTTTGCGATCGGCAGTCTTGTTTGGCGCTTCATGGCGCACTCTGCAATCAGATCGCCTTGGCCGGAATGAGCAAGCGCCCGCTGAGGTGACTTGAGGCTATGCACTCTTGTTTCGATTAAGGACCTGTAACTATTGATAAGCTTAAGCAATTCCCCCAAAAGGATAGTGTATGTACAACATTCCTTCGTGGGGACCATTCAAAAGGTCTAGCGTATCAGCTTATTCTTTGATCATCGCCCTGGTCCTCCTGTGCACTGGCGCCTCCGCCCAACAATCCGCCTCCGCCCCGGTCGACCCGGAGACCGTGAAGGCGCTATTGCAGCGCATGCAAGCCTTGGAAGACGAAGTACGAACCTTAAGGTCCCAGGTGCAAACGCTCACCGCTGCACAAGCGAATCCTGCACAGCCGAATACCAAAGAGCCTGAAATCGCCAGTGCAGTTGCCGCCGCTTCCAGCGCTCCGGCACAGGTTGCGGAAGAGTATGGCTCCCACTCCCAACCGCGCCCGATGGAGATGAATACGCCACGGCTGCAACTCCGGGGCTATGGAGACGTCAGCTGGAACGCCAAAGACCTTGCAGGCACTACAAATTCCTTCGCGCTGGGCCAACTGAATCTCTTTATTACCTCACGCCTGAGTGACAAGGCGAGCTTTCTGGCGGAGACCGTAATCGAGGCGGACCAGGGCACGAATGAATTTGGCATCGAACCGGAACGCCTGCTGTTTCTTTACAGTGTGAATGACCACCTGAACTTTTCCGTAGGACGTTACCACAGCAGCATCGGTTTCTATAACACGGCCTACCATCACAGCGCCTTGATGCAGACCACCATGCGCCGGCCATTCCTCTTTCAGTTTGAAGACAATGGCGGAATACTGCCGATTCACAGCGTCGGCGTGAGCGCCACCGGCGTGATCTCCAGCCGTCTTGGCATGCACTATGTTGCCGAAATCGGGAATGGCAGGAGCGCTCGCACCACCATCTCCAACCCGGTGCAGAACGTAACCGACGACAACAATGGCAAGGCCTTCAACCTGGGACTGTATTTCCGGCCCGATGCCCTTCGCGGACTGCAATTTGGATTCTCAGGCTATCACGATCACGTGACGCCCCTGCTATCTCCCAACCTGACGGAAGATATCTATGCCGGGCACGTGGTTTATCAGACGACTCACTTCGAATTTTTGAATGAGGCAGTGCTGTTGCATCATGCTCCCGACTCGGGAGCCCAGGCCACCAACATCCCCGGCTTCTATTCGCAGATATCCAAACGGTTCGGCAACTACCGTCCTTATTTCCGGTACGAGTATGTCAACGTTCCGGCGAGAGATCTCTTGTACTCGGACGTGGCGTTGCTGCACGGACCCAGAGCGGGCTTGCGATACTCGCTGACTGAATCAGCGGCATTCAAGGTCGAGTTCGGACGCGACATGCGCCGCAACCTGCCCTCGGTGAACCTGGTAGGAACGCAACTTTCGTTCGCATTCTAGAAAGGAGATCAGAGGCACAATGACCATCAAAAAGACCATTAGTTCCCTGGTCGTCCTGGTGGGGCTCCTTCAGATCGGCTCAGAGGGCAGTGAGCAGATACCTGCCAGCATCAAGAGCTCGAATGACATTGCCGTTGTGATTAATCCAAAGAACGATACCAGTGAACTTTCGAGCGCGGATCTGCGAAAAATCCTCCTTGGGGATCGCAGGTTCTGGAAGAACAAGGCGCCGCTCACCATCGTGCTGCGCGAACCGGGCAGCCGCGAGCGCCAGGATGTGATCGCATCGCTGGGGATGAGCGATGCAGAGTTCGGACAGCATTGGCGGGACAGAGTGTTCCGTGGCGAGGTCTCTGCGGTGCCCTTGTCCGTTCCTTCCAACGGCATGGCCAGCCAGGTCGTGCGCGATAACGCCGGCGGTGTGACCTTTGTCCTGGGTCGAAACTTGAGCCCGGACTTGAAGGTCCTGAAGATTGACGGGAAATTGCCGGGCGAGGCCGGCTACCCGCTGAAGTGAACGCCTGATCCGCGGTTCTCGCGATGGCGGGGATAGCATCCCTTCGTCTACAGTATTGCCTTAGCCCACAGCCTGCCGATCGCCTCGGAAATATCACAAAAGGCACGGGAAAGGCATACTTCCACACGTTACAATAAGAAACGAATCTCAAGCGTAAGCGTCCAAAGAAAGAGCCGATGTCGTCACTACCCTTGCCGATCGCCGCGTTTTTTGCCGGTTTGATCTCATTCCTGTCTCCCTGCGTCTTGCCCTTGGTGCCTGGATATGTGTCGCTGATCTCTGGGGCCAGCGCCGAAGAGTTGGAATCACAGGATCGCCGACTTCTGAAGACGGTGCTGCTGCACTCGCTCATGTTCATCCTGGGCTTCACGCTGGTGTTTGTGATCCTGGGAGCTACCGCTACCGAACTGGGAAAGCTGGTGACGGCCTACCGGAGATGGCTGACCTGGATTGCCGGCGCCGTCATCATCGGCTTCGGTTTGCATCTGACCGGGATCTTGAAGATCAAAGCCTTGTACATGGATAAGCGGCTGCATGCGGTGGGCAGCGGCAAATCGCCCATCGGAGCTTTCGTTGTGGGCTTTGCCTTCGCTTTTGGCTGGACTCCCTGCATCGGCCCCATCCTGGCCACGATCCTGCTCGCTGCAAGCAAACAGGACAGCGTCGGCAAAGGCGTACTTCTGTTGTGGGTGTACTCGCTGGGCTTGGCCGTGCCCTTCCTGCTGACCTCTCTGGGCATCGGCCGTTTCATGTCGTTTTACGGATGGTTTCGGCGCCATCTCCACACCGTGGAGGTCATCAGCGGAGCCATTTTGATTGCGATTGGAATCTTGATCCTGACTCAGCACTTCACCATCATCAACAACTATTTGGGATTCTTGAACCGTTTTTCGATATGAGGAGCTCGTGAATAAGAGCGTAACTGTTGTGCTGGCTGTGGTGGTGGGAATCACCGGACTTTTGTTCGCCGGGAAGTTCCTGTCACACTCCAAAGATTCGGGACTTGCTCCGGACTTCAACTTGCCGGTGCTCCAAGGCGCGGAGAGCAAGACCGTTCAGCTCTCCTCCCTCAAAGGCAAAGCTGTGCTGATCAACCTCTGGGCCACCTGGTGCGAGCCGTGCAAGATCGAGATGCCGTGGCTGGTTGAGCTGCAGAAGAAGTACGGCGACCAGGGCTTCGTAATCCTGGGCGTGGCTCAGGATGACGCCACGGATGAGGAAGTCCTCGCTTTCGCCCGTAAGATGAAGTTGAACTACCCCATCCTCCGGGGCAATAACCGCATGAACGACCTGTATCCGTCGCAAGGCCTGCCGCTATCCGTATACGTCGATCGCTCCGGCAAAGTAGTCGAACGGGTGGTCGGACTGGTAAGCGAATCGGTCATGGAAGACAACATTAAGAAGTCGCTGGAACAGGGCGGTGGTGCCGGCAAGAGCGTAGCTTCGGGAAAATGAATAGAAACCTCTTCGCGCCTGTCCTTATCCTGTTCCTGTATGTCGCCGTCAGCGGCCAGCCTCTGAGTGGCCAGCAGGACGCAGGCCACGCCAACTCGCACAGCACGTCCGGCGGTCCGGAGACAGGCGCCATGGCCCCCGACTTCAGCTTGAAGGTTATTGACGGCCGTGGCAAAAGCATGCGGCTTTCTTCGCTCCAGGGCAAAGTTGTGTTGTTGAACTTCTGGGCCACCTGGTGTGAGCCGTGCAAGATCGAAATGCCATGGTTGGCGGAGCTGCAGACAAAATACGGCCCACAAGGTCTGCAGATCGTGGGCGTGGCCATGGACGATGCCAGTGAAAAAGACATCTCGCGCTTCGCGCGCAAGATGGGCGTGAACTACCCGGTGTTGCAGGGCACGGAGAGCGTAGCCGACGTTTACGGCGGCCTGGAAGGATTGCCGGTGTCGTTCGTCCTGGACCGTTCGGGCGTTGTCAGCGACAGAATCGTGGGCCTGGTGAGCGAATCTGTGATAGAAGACGCTATCAAGAAGTCGCTGACAGGGAACGACAATACGAAGGCGGCGAAATGAAAATCATCAGCATCGTCTCAACCCTAGTCATCTTGCTTTTCGCAGGCGCAGCTCAGGCTGAGGATAGAGTTACCGTTGATCCCATTAGCCCGGTGACCGTCCGCAAGGGAAGCAGCGCCCCGGTTCAGATCACGCTCCACGTCCAACCCGGCTTTCACATCAACTCCAGCAAGCCGCTAACGCCGGAGCTGATCCCTACCCACATTGGCTTCACCCCTCCGGAAGACCTGGTCATCGCCAAGGTGCAGTATCCGGCGGGCGTGTTGATGAGTTTTCCGTTCGACCCTGCAACCAAGCTGAGCGTGTACTCCGGTGAAGTGTCCGTCAAGGCGGTGGTCATACCCGCGCCCCAGGGTGGCACCGGAACGTACACGGTGCACGGCGAGGTGAAATATCAGGCGTGCGACAACAATTCGTGCTACCCACCCAAGAGAATGCCGATCGCTTTTGACGTGAAAGTGACCAGCGCCTCCAGCAAAGGAACGACAGCCCGGCCCACACGGACTAGCCCGCATATTCACAATTAAGGCAGTTAGCAAATAGCAATTGGCAGTTAGCACAGCTAAAGCCGGCGCATGCACTCAAGGCTTCCCGACACAACCAACATCACGAGACAAGAGCTAATTGCCAACTGCTAATTGCTAACTGCTTAGAGAACAATCGCTCGCACTTCCTGAATCTCCTGCAAGCGTCGCAGGTCTTCCAAAACTTCTTCCGGTGCCGGCGTGTCCACTTGGACCACGGCGATAGCCTCCGCGCCGATCTGCTTGGCGCTGCGCCCTAAGGCCAGGTTGGCGATGTTCACCTTGCCCCGGCCGAGAATCGTTCCCACTTTGCCGACCACGCCGGGAACGTCGCGGTTGCGGATGTAGATGAGATTGCCTTCGAGTGGAACCTCGATGTCAATGTCATCCACGCCGATCAGCCGCAGCCACGCGCCGCGCAATAGCGCGCCCTTTACGTGGCGCTCCTCGGCCGTGGTCTTCAGGGACAAGGTGATCACGTCACCGCTTCCTGCTTCACGCGGCCGCTCCTTGGTCTCATGCACATGAATGCCACGCTCGTGCGCCAACGCCGCGGCGTTGACCACGTTAGCGTGTTCGGCCATGCGCTGGTTGAGCACGCCTTGCACAGCGGAATTGCGGATCAGCTCCGTGTTCCACTCCGCGATGCGCCCGCTGTAGCGCAGCGCGATCTGCTGCACCGAGCCGGAGCTGGAAACCACGTTGGCAAGAAACGCTCCCAGCTTTTCCGCAAGCGCCTGATACGGACGCATCTGGGCGTACTGCTGGTCGTCCAGCGAGGGCATGTTGACGGCGTTCTGGATCACGCCGCGTTTCAGATACTCGCGCACCTGGCCGGCAATCTGGATGCCCACGGCTTCCTGGGCTTCGTTGGTCGAGCCCGCGATGTGTGGGGTAGCCAGCACATTGTCCAGGCCGAGCAGGGGCGAGCCTTTCGGCGGCTCTGCCGTGAACACATCGAGCGCGGCGCCGGCCACGTGCTTGCTCTTGAGCGCTGCGGCCAACGCAGCTTCATCGACCAGTTCGCCGCGGGCGCAGTTGACGATGCGCACGCCCTTCTTCATCTTGCCTAACGCCTGGGTGTTGATCATGCCCGCCGTTTGCGGCGTAAGCCCCACGTGCAGGCTGATGTAATCCGCGGCCGCATACAGATGGTCGAGATCGGCAAGCTGGATCTCCAACTCGCGCGCGACAGATGCCGCCACGAAGGGATCGTGCGCGATCAGGTTCATCCCGAACGCGCGCCCTCGCCGGGCCACTTCCATGCCAATGCGGCCCAGACCGATGATGCCCAGCGTTTTGCCGCGAAGCTCCGTCCCTTGCAGGGACTTCTTTTCCCATTGGCCGGCGCGCGTGGTGGAGTCGGCCCGGGAAAGATTGCGCGCCAGGGCCAGCATGAGCGCCAGAGTGTGTTCAGCCACAGCCACGGCGTTGGCTCCCGGCGTGTTCATGACCGCGATGCCGGCCTTGGTTGCCGCGTCGAGATCGATGTTGTCCACGCCGACCCCGGCGCGCCCGATCACACGAAGCTTGCCCGCGCCGCGCAGGATGTCCGCATTGACGTCAACGGCCGAGCGCACGATCAGCGCGTCGGCGTCAGCGAGGGCCCGTGGCAGATCACCGCCGATTTGTTCGGGAGTGACGACGGTCCATCCCGGCTCGTCCTTGAGGAGTTGCACGGCGTTGGCGGCCATTTTTTCGGCGATCACGATCTTCATGGTTTCTAGTCACCCTTGCTTTTAAGCCACCTATGCGGTGGAGGCATTTACCTACAAACCGGGTGGAGCAGGCATTTGTACCTGGGTTTCCAGCCTTCAAACCACTGGCTTGAGCCGCTGAGGTTAGGACCATAGACTCTCAGCTGCTTCGCGCTGATCTGGTTTCATTTCGCGGCGACGACGGTTTCAAGCGACTCCGCGTAAACCTGCTGCGCGGCGCGCAGCCCGGCGCCGAGTTCGACCTTCTGCCCCAGGTTGACGAGCACATGCTCGAGCGCGCCGATGGCGGCGATAGTGTCGAGGTAGTCGTAATAACCAAGGTGGGCGATGCGGAACAGCTGGCCTTTCATCTCACCTTGCCCGTTGGCGATCACCGCCCCAAAGGTGTTGCGGAACCCCTTGACGATGTCTCCGGAATCCATGCCCGGAGGTGAAGCGATGGCGGTGAGCGCGGCCCCCGGCGAACTTGCCGAGAACAGTTTCAGCCCCAACGCGTGCGCTGCCGCCCGGGTCATAGCGGCCGCAGTCTCGGCGTTGGCGATGAGCAACTCGCGCCCCGTGGCCAGATCGCCGTGACCCTGATCACGCAGGTAATCGAACGCAGCGGCCAGGGCCGCCACCAGCGCGGTCGAGGGCGTATACGAAGATTCTCCCTTGGCCCCGTTCTTGCGTTCCTTGCGGAGGTCGAAATAGTAGCGTGGATTCTTGGCGGTCTCCATGCGCTGCCAGGCGCGCTCGCTCACGGCGCAATACGCGAGGCCCGGCGGAATCATCACAGCTTTCTGTGAGCCCCCAATGATCACGTCCACGCCCCAGGCATCGACGTCGAAGCGCGTTGTGCCCAGACCGGTAATCGCGTCGACCACCAGCAGCGTGTCGGAGCCGCGCAACATCCGAGCAATCCCTTCCACGTCATGCCGCGCGCCGGTGGAACTCTCCGTGGCTTGCACGTAGAGGACGCGGTGCGCGGGCTTGAGCTTCTCCTTCACCTGCTGCGGCGTAACGGTTTCACCGTACGCGGAACGAACCACCTCCGCGTCGCAACCGTAGGCCTTTGCCAATCCTTCCCAGCGCTCACCGAACTTGCCGGCTGAGACCACCAGTACGTTGTCGCCGGGGGAAGTCAGATTTGCCACAGCTGCTTCCATGGCTCCCGTGCCCGAAGCGGTGAACAGGATCACGTCGTTTTTGCTGCCGACAAATATCTTCAGGTCGGCCAGCACGCGCGTCAGGAGAGCGCGAAATTCCGCGGTGCGATGATGCATGGTGGCGGCAGCCATGGCCAGCTGCGCGGAAGGCAACAGTTGCGTGGGGCCGGGAGTGAAGAGGCGTCCTTTGCGAATCATAAGAATGAGTCCAGCGTTTTAAGAGTTGGTAGCCCGGGAAGACAGGAACCCGTCGATCGTGGTCAGTCAGGACGAATTGCGGAGATCAGCGTTGCGCCACAAACCATGCCACTCACGATGATACTTGTTCGCGCCATCGGGAATCAATTTCGTTCGCCGCAAAATTTCCGCAGCTTATAATCGTCACCATGCCCATCAGCGAACAAGTTCAGAAAGACATGGTCGACGCCATGCGCAGCCGCGATGAGCTGCGTCTCTCCACTCTGCGCATGGTCAAAAGTGCGCTCAAGAACAAAGAAGTGGACAAGCGTGCACCGCTCGACGACCGTGAATCACAACAAGTGCTCAGTACGCTCATCAAACAACGCAAAGACTCGATCGAGCAATTCCAGAAAGGTGGCCGCCAGGAACTGGCCGATAAGGAAGCTGCCGAGATCAAGATCATTGAAGCGTATCTGCCGAAGGCACTGGGGGAAGAGGAGATCACCGCCGCAGTGAAGGCCACAATCGCCGAGATGGGTTCGCCCACCTTGAAAGACATGGGCACGGTAATGAAGAACTCCATGGCCAAACTTCAAGCCACGGGCGCGCGCGTCGAAGGCAAAATGGTCAGCGAGATCGTGAAGAAGCAGTTGGGCGGCTGAGATCCTCTTTGTCAGCCTTCATAACGCGTCACCGACTCATCGAAATTCGTACTCACGTTTCCTTGTCTCCGCGCTTCTGTCCACCTGCTCGTTCATGTCCTTCCCTCTAAGGTCTAAGTACTACTCGCCTAGCACTCTCAAGGTGCTGCTGCCAAAGTGTAAAGGTTGCCTAGAAAAATACTTGATTGCGCGAAACTCTGGTGCCCATACTACGGTCAAATTAATTAAAGGGTTTTTCCCCAAATGCCATTTTTGTCGCGAGGAGAAAAAGAGAGACTCAGCGCGAGGCAAGTTGGCGAAGAATCAAGGTGACAGCATGGTTTCCGAGTTGAATCCGCTGCATCAGTTTTTCACGGCCGTAGTAGAACACAACTACGAGGACCTCGAGGTGCACAGCGTGGAAGTGCAGGGTTATGTGGCAACGCTGCTGACCGAGTTCTGTGAAGTCGAGAATCTGTACAAGATCAAGAGCGCCGATGGACGCCGGCTGGCTGACCTGGGCGAAATGCTGCTGGAGTCCGATCCGGTGTACGGCGCGGCCTCGTCTTTTGATCGCGAACGCCAGGTGCGCAAACACATCGGCGACTACGCTCTTTTCTTCACCGGGATGTTTCCGGAGAGCCTGAATGCGCATCGCCTGCGCCGCAGCCGCGTGGACAGCCTGGTGGACTTCGTCAAAGCCGGCAAAGAAAGCTACTACATCGTCTCCAAGTTCGAGCACTTTGAATACGCCAAGGTGGCGCCCTTGTTCCGCAGAATGTCGCAGGAATTTGAGACTCTCGTATACGGCCTGAACCAGGTGAAAAACGAACTCGAGGAAATGCAGCATCCCATCATGCGGCAAACCCGCGAATTCTTGATGTGAACCGGCAGACGGTCAGTCAAGACTGACCCACTAGCAGTATCAGCCCGCCTCAGGCGGGTTCATAGCCGGCAGACGATT
>Ga0066903_100007086_pt1 | contig 10098 bp, 7 predicted proteins | sample PanSoiMetaGPlot1_FD_67491 | JGI IMG/M metagenome (GOLD analysis project Ga0066903, IMG submission 67491) | Tropical forest soil microbial communities from Panama analyzed to predict greenhouse gas emissions - Panama Soil - Plot 1 (version 2) | ecosystem: Environmental > Terrestrial > Soil >... | reverse complement strand
AGCGCAGGATCCAGCACCATCTGGTGCGCAAAATCGTTCATTTTGCTGATCGCCCGGCGCAGCCGTCGTGCCGTGAACCAGTCTGGCGGACGGATTTCGAAGTCGTTAGGCACAAATTGTTCGGTAACGTCAGCAGTAAAAACGTCAGCCCAGGATTTGCCCCAGACTGCTTGTGCGAACAGGTCATTATCGGAGCGCAGTTCTTCTTCAAGGTGTCGGGCCAAAGTGGTACTGAGACCGCAGTAGCCGACGTCGGTATAATTGTTTTGACGAAGATACTTGGCGAGTTCCATTTTGCACTTCTTCGCCTGAAGCCAGGTCATTTCTTTTCCGATCGAGCGTAATACTTCGCGCGCCACACTGACTGTGAACGGTCCGACCGCTTCATTGCGTCTGACGGTGCGATCTCGAACCTGTGAGCAGGTGATGCCAGTGCTCTCTAGAAATTCTGGTATCACGCCATGACGAAGAGTTTCCTTGTTAAATGGCCGAACAATCAGTTCGGCGCCGTAAGCCTCTGCCAACTCAATCCAACGTGAGAACCTGGCGTCAGGCGATTGTGCGAACCCAAGCACGCCTGGCTGGAACGAATCGGACCGGCGAAAGCTTGTGACCGTACTGGAATAGCTCGAGTTGATCCATTGCGGCTGGTTGCGCGGGAACAGAATGAGTTTTGGTTGCAGGTTCAGCTCCTGAATTCGGTTGAAGAAAACTTCGCTATTTTGTCCGTTTCTAAAAAGTCCCTCTAAAGCTTCAGAAGAAATGATGATGGTTCGCGCGGGCGTCTCAGACATTGCCGCGATCGACCTGGTCACAAGCGGCTCACGTTCTTCTCCGACATCGAGCCCCGCCAATGCTTCAGCGAGGGCGTGGTGAGCACCGCGTTTCGTGTCGCCTTCAGGTACGAAGTAACCGTGCGCCAGCAGCTCAGCGCTGTTCTCCTGCAAAAACCACTGGATCGAAGTGGTACCCGTTTTGTGTGGCCCCACATGGATGTAGCAGATCCGCTTTGTCATGCTTGTAGCTCTCTAATGTTACCGCGAAAGCTAGGCAGATCACATTTGCTGACCGGCCCGTGCAAAGCAAGTCTGACGTAGTTCGCTCGACTGCGATGATCTGTACAAGTATTGATCAGATGGCTAATTTCGTTTATGCGGAAAAAGCACCGATGCCACAGCATGTTGACAAACCGGAGCCACGCGGACAGACCATAGCCGCGGTTCTCGCCGTGGGCGCTATTTACCTGGCTCTGCCACGCACCGTCGTTGTCGGCCCGATTTGGCTGTTGCCGACTGTCATTGTCGTCTTGCTCGTGCCGACTGTCGTCAGTCATCGCGTGGGAAAACAATCGTTCAATCGGCTTCTGGGATTCATTATCAACGGAATCACAACACTGGCGCTGATTGCCTCTGTAATTTTGCTCGTGCGGCTTTTGCCGACACACCGCGAATCTCCATTGCAGTTGCTCCGGTCTGGCGGGCTACTTTGGCTGACGAATGTAATCGTGTTTGCGTTGTGGTACTGGCGCCTGGATGGAGGCGGACCGACCTTGCGCCAAAAACAACGGAAATTTGGTAGCAAGAGTTTCCTCTTTCCCCAGATGCAAATTACACATGATGAGCGACCCGAATTTGCGTGTGCACACTGGCATCCGCGCTTTGTTGATTATCTATTCGTCGCGTTTACCCAGAGTTCCACATTCGGGCCGACTGACGCGCCGCTCCTTGCACGCTGGGCGAAGGTGCTGGCAATGATCCAGATTTTCATTTCGCTTAGCATTGTCGTTTTGCTGATCTCGGCGGCCGTCGGAGCGCTGTAAGTCGGCGACGCGGGACTTGTAGCAACGGCGCTGTGCGCCATTCAGCTTTGTTTCGGTACTCTTGGTTAACCGCCCACAGGGCGGTGGCTACAGAAATTGTAACGCGTGAACTATTTGCCAATCAAAATCAAAACCCCCGCAATGAGTGCTACGACTCCCATCACAATGGCTCCGATGCCAACGTGAAAGAGGGTGGTTATGCCAACGAGAATCAGATAAATGGCGAGCAGCAGCATTCCAATATTTTTTGTCATAACAGCCGGTTTTTGAAGCAAAGTCAGACACGTTGCACGCTTAAAACGCGTGGTGATAAAACAATTCAGCGAGAGCTGATGTTTCGATTGTACCGTAATCGCTGTGGCCTGAGACAGGTGAACGCGCGAGCAGTCTGATACGAAATGAATATTTTTCCCACCGCACCTTCGCGGCGTATCTCGCAGTTTCACTGCGCCTTCGAGGGCACCAGAATCGCTTCGCTCATGCCGTGTAAAAACTTCTTGTCTGCCGGCACGATAGTGGCCAACGCACCGCGTAACCTCACACGGTCGCTTTCGACGAAATAATAGGGGCACAGGCGCACTCGGCCTTTCATTACCTTCAATTCTGCCGAGCCTGGATCCCAATAGCTATGCTCAAACAAGCGGCCTTTGTGAAAACGCTGCAGGATCGTTGGTGACGATTCAAATGTTGCCAAGGCGTGTTCGATTCGCTTTCCCCAATCGGCGTGCGGCAGGTCGCTGCCGAGCGCAATACCACGGCTGCCCCAACCGAGCGGGGAAAAACCGCTCACCTTCAACAGAAGGTCGCGATCTTTCTGGCTGAACTTGGCAGCTTCGCGCCAGTCGTGAATTTCCAAACGCGGAATGACTGCATGCTGGGGCAGGGGAGTTGGATCAAGCAGCCAGGAGTATGGAATCACCTCCTGCAGCTTGATGAAATATTTTTCGCCAAGTTCGCGTCGCCAAAATTCGCGCAACGGCTGAAACCAGAAGAGCGCGAACCACATTTTCTCCTCGAGATACGGCTTGATCGGTGGCGTAATCGTAATTTCTCCTTCAGCGTTCGCCCGTAGCACCTGTTCGATTTCGGGAATATTTGGCAGATCAAACAATTCAAAGAAGCGATACACGGCGCGTCCGTCGTGCGGTTCGTAATTTTCCGCCGGAACCACACGCCAATTGTCGCCAGGGGCATTGACCCCGGCAGGGTTGGGGTCGCGAGAAGAGCCGGAGTCACCGCCTCCGGTTATAGTGTCTTGATTTAGTCGCGCCGCGATCCATTTCATCTCCGGTCGGTAGGTTGCCGATTCCTCCGAAACGACGATATCTGCGCCGTTCGGCACCACTGCACGAAATCCCTCCAACATTCCGCTCGCGCCGCCGATGACCTCGCCATCGAATGAAGAATAGGTTTGGTTTAGCCAACCCGTTAGGCCAATTCCACCAGGGACCGAATCAATCTCAGCGATGATGTAGCCTTTCTCGGTGAGGATAAGATCTGGCCGGATTACTCGCGGCAAATCGTCGCGGATTTCCTTGCGTCGCGAAAATTCAATCAACTCTTTTGGTTTACCGGCATCGAGATACCGCGCGACCCATTCGGGCTGCTTGCCTTTGACGCTGAGCTGATACAGCTGATTGCATGCGCGCTGAAAAACAAACAGGCGGTGCCCGAGCTGCTCGAGGTCAGCGACAGATTTACTGTCGATTGGAAATGCATCAGGCGACAGCAGCCATTCTTTCTCGGCAAAGAGACCCTCTTGGGGAAAGGCTGCGCGAATCGTGGCTAGCCAGTCGGCCTGTTCCTGCACTTGCATAGTGAAGAGAAAGTCCAACGCTCAACGCCGAACGTCCAATGCCGAATGCAGAATTCGAACTTGGGTGTTGGACGTTGAGCGCCCGCCTGCATCGCGATGCGAAGCATTGCGGGCAGGTTCGGCGTTTTCCGCTCACCTGCCAGCAGCGATTCGTTTAAGCGTCAGCTTCACCAGTTCCTCTGCTGATTTGCCTTCGCCTTCGCCTCTCTGCTGCAAATCATGCACAGCCTTGTGCGCGTCGACTTGTTTGTAGCCGAGTGCGATCAAGGCGAGCACTGCTTCATTTGCCTGTTCCTGCTCGGGCGAGGGCGCGTGTGCAGCGCTTGCTGCCTCCCATGCCGCAGCCACTCCGACCTTGTCCTTCAACTCCAGAACAATTCGTTCAGCCGTCTTTTTTCCTAGGCCGCTGATTTTCGAAATTGCTGTGACATCGGAATTAACCACCGCCGCTTTGAAATTGGTTACGCTCATCCCGCTCAAGACTGCGAGAGCCAGCTTGGGTCCGATGCCGGAGACGTTATTGACGAGTAATCGAAAAAGATCACGCTCGGCTGGCGTCATGAATCCGTACAGCACGTGCGCATCCTCGCGAACGGCCAAATGCGTGAGAATGCGAATAGGCTGCCCGACAGGAGGCAGCTTATCGTAGCTCGACAGAGGAATGGACACTTCGTAGCCGACGCCGCCTACATCGACTGTTGCCTGTGTGGGCAAGGCGCTTACCAACTTGCCGTCGAGAAAGGTGATCATGCGTCTTCCATAAAGTTGAAGTGTTGAACCGTTGAAGCGTTAAAGCGGTCTGCTTTTTTTGCAATTCAACATTGTAACGCTTCAACGTTTTAACGCCTTAACGAATCGTCTGGTTTTAGCACGAGCGTGAGATCGACGCGTTTGCCCTTCGGGATGTTAAAGCCGCTAACTGTAAAGAATCGCCAGCTTTCCGGCGGCGTCGCAAAAAGTTCGCCCGCGACAGGCGTCGGCAGAACGATAAAACGTGGGCCAGCTGCACTCATGAACTCAGCTGCGGTACGCTTTTTCAGCGGCGTGAGAAATCCTTGAACACGGGAGCGAAAATACCAGACCAGACTTGGCTCCTGGAACTCAACGGCGGCAAATTGCATGTTGGGCTGCAGAGATCCGCGAGACAGTTGAAAGAGCTGATAGGCCGGAAAAAATCGCGCCACCATCGGCGGAACTGCGAGGGCAATTGCGATCCAAACACACGCGGTTGCGATCGCAATTCGTCCGAAAAAAGAGCGCCGGGTTTCTGTGGCCGGCAAGGGTGTTCGAACCGATGACACTGTTTTCTCCGGCCAATGTCGGGCAAGTAAAAGCGCCAGCATTCCGAATGCCGGCAAGGTGTAATGCGGCAACTTCGTTTTGACGAGCGAGAAAATAATGAAGATGATTGCGATACCGTAGAAGAGATATCGGTCGATGTTGTCACGCTTGTTCCACAATCCGTTCAAAAGCGATGGCAACTTGAGCGACCACGGGAAGAAACTGACAAATACAGTCAGGAAATAGAATGGCAGCAACAATATGTAGCCGCCTAACGAATCCCAGCCATGCCCTTCCATGGCTCCCAGGGAGCGGCCGATAACATGGCGACCGATTCCGATTCGCAGAAATTCCCCATTGGTTCGGACCAACGCGGGGATGCCCCAGGCCGCGATGATAGCCAGCATCAGCAAGGTGCCGCGAACGAACTTGAATCGGCGGCCTAGGTGCAGATTCGGTGCATAGAAAATTGTCGATCCAACCGTCAGCAGAGGTACCCACGCGATAGGACCTTTTGCGAGGAAGCCCAGCGCCAGCGAGAGGTAAAAGCAAAACCACCAGAGATTAATTCCATGCTGTGTTTCTGATTTGCGCTCTTGGGGCGGACCGCTCAGGCCATCCCGGAGCAATTCGAGGCCGCTCCAATGGGCGGTACTTACAAACAACGCCAGCCACATATCGGCAACTGCGGCTTTCGCGTGGATAAACGTCTGCAAACAAAGTGTGAATATGATCGCTGCTCGCCACCCGACGCGTTCTCCGCCAATCCGCAATCCACGGAAGGGGATCGTTATGGCGATTAATGCAGCTGCAACCGCAGAGGGGAAACGCGCGGCAAAATCGTTTTCGCCAAAAATGTGATAACTCGCGACCTGTGCCCAATAGGTGAGGGGAGGCTTATCGAGGCGGAGCTGATTGTTGAAGTAGGGAACCACGTAATCACCGCGCTGGATCATCTCGCGCGAGGCCTCGGCGAAACGCGGTTCGTCGCGATCAATCAGCGGCAACGCCCACGTCCCGAGAATATGAAACAGAACGCAGGCGAAAAACAATATCGCGTATTTTGCCGGTGCAGATTTCACTGTGCTCGGAGCATCTCATAACGGTCATTCCGAGTGAAGTCGAGGCTGCAACGCAACACCAAAAGTGTTCGGGGTCAGCAACCTTACAATCCCGTAGCAGAGCTTAAGCGTCACATTACGGGATGTCTCGACTTCGCTCGACATCACAAGTTATTCGTGAGATTGGGAACGGATTTGTGAAGTACTTCGCCGTTTTTTACTGGTTGATTGGGATCATGATCGCGGCAACGGCGATCGCATTGTCATTTCATTTCGACGAAAGCGTACGCGAATTCATGATGCAGCATCAAAACGCTGCGATGCGTAATTTCATGCGCTGCGTCAGCTTGTTAGGTGATTGGCCATTACATGCGGCGGTAGGTTTACTTCTCCTGGGCTTCTCGTGGCGTCGACGTAACCGGGAGTGGACACGGATTTTTCTCGCCATGCTGTTAGCGATGATGCTGGCAGGTGTGACCGGAACGGTAATCAAACGCTCGGTTCCACGGGCGCGACCGTCTGTGCATGCTGACGCACGCTGGGGCGGGCCGCATTTCAGCTCGAAATATCACTCATTTCCATCCGGACATGTTGGCGCTTCTACAGCGTTCTTTGGCGTTTTGATTTTCTCCCGTCGTCGCATCGGGCTTGCCTGCCTCCCAATCCCGATTCTGATCGGGTTCTCACGGATGTACATCGGCGCGCATTACCTTTCGGACGTCGTTTGCGCAGCCTTTCTGGGAAGCGTGTGCGCTCTTGTCGTGGTGCAATTCGTGTTGCCGAAATCGGTAATTGCCAATCGGAAATTGAAAATGGAATCTGATCCGGCAGGATCACGGTAACAGGGTGATGTTCGAGCCGCCGCCAGGATTGGATGTGACAGAGAATTGCGCGTTAGCATTTAGCCCTGGCATAGTAATTGTGGCTATTGGCCGGCCACTATGAGAGACGCTTAACCTCCCGGTAGTAGCATCATATTGCGCGGTTATTCCACTCGGATGTCGATCGGTGAAGTTCAATACATCGCCGGCGTGAAAATTTTTAACGGTGATACCGTCTAGATTAGAAGTTATATCTTGAATTTCATTATTGCTGGGTCCGGCTATGACCATATCGGCGCCACCACCAGGCCTAAACAGATTGTTATAAACGCTGCCCTGGATCACCTCTCCCAGGCTAGTGCCCAGAATCAGATACTGCTGATTCGGGTCAAGGCGATAAATCGTGGTGCCAGCCGGGTTTGTGTGCTTGTCGTAAGTCGCATTGTGAATGCCGATGAACCCGGCGTCGCCGTTGTCGTACACAGTTAACGTGCCGTCAGAATTCCGACCACCTAACGCAGTCGTCGAATGACCGCCGCCACTGGCATGCTGCATTCGAATAACATCGCCGGGCATCACCAGGTTAAACCAGTTCTTGACGGGGTTGGGTCCGTTGCCCGTGTAAACGATGCGCCAGAAACCGCCTTCCACATTGTCCGTTGGATCAAGTTGAGCGTCCGGTAGAGGCATGGTCGCGCCGGCGCCCACAGCCACGTTGTCAGCTATCCAATTGCAAAGGTTTGTGTTGGGAACGTCTGGAAACGTCGAATTAAAACTGTTGGCCGAAGCAACGATATCGGCCGGTTCGGGTTTTCCTGGTGTCGATCCAACACCTTTAACTACGCGCGGATCAACGGTCCACACGCTATAGGTGACGATTTCTGATTCTGGACCCGCGGTAGCTCGAGTTACCTGGGCGTTAAATTGCGCCGGAGAAGAGATGTTATTCCCGACCAGCAGTTCGATATTTTCGATGTGTCTGACGATATGAGTTTTGGTGGTCATGGGTTTGCCCTTTATAATCCATGCGGGAGAAACGGGTAAGCTCCCCCAGAATTTGTGGTCCGTGTTTGTATTTTTGGGCTGATTAGGAAGCAATAACGTGATGCTATGAAACCCGGGAGTCGAAGTGCCGAACGACCGGGAAAGAATGGTTCGCAGCGGCACCTTGGTACTTCTGGATGCAATGATTGGTACGGGGATCGATTGCTCTAAACGAATTGTACCTTTGGGTAAGTAGGTGACAACCGCCCCTCCATTCGCGTCACGGCTCAGAGCAAAGTCATTTCCGGTTAGGGACGGAACGGCCGGTGGCCGTATTGGCAACAGGGTCTCCCCAGAAATGGTCTGAACCTTAACCTGAGCAAGAATATTGCCCGTCTGATTTGGTCCCGAATAAAGGGAGAGTACGCGGATTCCCGGGGACAGAGGGCCCAGGCCCAGCGATTGAGCTTGGATCCCGGGGAAATCCACTCGGGCACCTGCCACTCCGGCGAACCCAACTGTTCCCATAAACTCTGCAGGGTTGCCGATCGAAATTTTGCCTGTCCCGTCGAAGAAATCGATTTGCTCGCCAGACTCGACGGTTCCTTTGATGAAAAGGCGGCCACCAGAATCAAGACTAACAATACCTTCTCCTTTAAAAGTCACATCTTCAGCAATGTCAGCAGCCCCTTCGATCTCAATTACCGGAATGAGAATCTCTTTATCGGTGGTAACTCTTTCTGTAACGACGTTCCGTCCCTTAAAAAACAAAGAGCTTTCCTGGGTGACCAAAAGCCTGACCTCTGCTTTGTGGGGTTTTCTTGAAGACGCGAGAGTTCCAACCTCGTCGGTTGCACCGATGTCCGTTCTAGCACTGGAATCAGTGAGAGTGAAACTATCGTCTCCTGCATCGATGGTTAGGGAACCGCCCAGTGCCTCAACCGTGATGATCCCATCAAACGAGACCCTGCCGTGGCAAGACAGTGTGGCGTTAAGTGGAGATGAGCCCGGATCTCCGCCCGTGACGGTTAGGTTTACACCCGTGAAGTCAACTGTATCGGCGTCCAAAGAAACCGAGCCGCCGTCCGGGGTCCCAAGCGTCATTTGTACGTCTTTGATGTGCGGGGTTGAAATTGTCGGTGAGTTCGAGGTTCCTGCTGGAACGGTAGCATTGTCACCGCTTTCAGGGACATTGTTGGGTGTCCAATTCGCGGAATTCTCCCAGTGGATATCGGCTGCGCCTGTCCAGGTGAAGACGGGACTCGCTATGCTGGCCTCGAGGAGAGCGACGCCAATGGTATTATTTACACCGCGTACGATCGCGGTGTAACTACCAGGTTCGAGCGTCGCAATCAGCGCAGCGTCGTTTCGATCTCCTGGAGGTAATCCGGTGTTGAGGATATGGCGGACCTGATCGCCGGCAATTATCCCGCCGATTGCCGTTTGCCGCCAGCTATCATTAGAAGCAATCAAAGCGCCCGTGCTGTCATAGAGCTCCAGTGTTGGATCAGCCAGTATATTAGGAATACCATACTTGCTGAGGTCAGGGCCAATGGCGCGCAGGTATACTCCCTTCGGTCGAGTTCCTGTAATATTGAAACCGCCAATCATGACGTTGTCACCAGTCTGCACGAATCCGCGAGTGCTGATGTTGGCTAGAATTGAACTAGCTCCCGGGCTAAGGTCGTACACTTCCACGAGGCCAACTCCGGTCGTGTTGTTTACACCACGAACAATCGCGGTGTAGTTGCCCGCTGGCAGATCCGCGATGATCGCCGATTCAAAAGGGTCTGTCGGAGCGTAGCCACTGGCTCGGATGTCGTCGACTTGGTTAGCGGTGATAATCCCACCGATAATCGTTGTCACCCAGTTGTTATTGGAGGCAATCAATGCTCCAGTGCCGTCATACAGTTCCAGGGTAGGATTAGCCAATACGCTGGGAACGCCATACTGAGTAAGCTCCGGGCCAAGCGCCCGAATAATGACCCTCTTTAGTGGTGCTCCTTGAATAACTAAACCGGCGATCACCACGTCGTCGCCAGTCTGGACGAAGGCGCGCGTGCTGATATTAGCCAGCGTCGATTCGGTACCAGTAGTTGCAGCCGTGGCGATTACGAGATAAACGACGATGAACAATGGTAGAAGAAGTAGTCTTTTCATGTTTGGAGAATTGGAGGTTAGGTACTTTTGCGGTGGATGGGTTTGTATCGGAGAGGTACAAAAGTTTGGGGTTTTCCGGTTCACGGATGGTTAACTCTGCGGAAAGCGGGTCAGGTGGAGCTCTGGGTGGAGACGCCGCCCAACGGACTTAGCGCG
>Ga0066903_100007085_pt1 | contig 10098 bp, 10 predicted proteins | sample PanSoiMetaGPlot1_FD_67491 | JGI IMG/M metagenome (GOLD analysis project Ga0066903, IMG submission 67491) | Tropical forest soil microbial communities from Panama analyzed to predict greenhouse gas emissions - Panama Soil - Plot 1 (version 2) | ecosystem: Environmental > Terrestrial > Soil >... | reverse complement strand
GTTCCAACTTAACCCGGTTCGACATTTGTCGATCTTTGTTTGAAGATCGACCACATGGCGGGCTTGCCGTTTATCACGTTCGAGGGCTCGGAAGGTTGCGGGAAATCGACCCAGGTGAAGCGGCTGACTGCGCGCCTCGAGAAATTAGGCGTTCCGTTTCTGATCACGCGGGAGCCGGGGGGAACTCCAATTGGCGAATCGATTCGTGAGCTCTTGCAGTTCGCTCCGGAAAGTGCGGCGATGACTCCTGAAACCGAGCTTCTTCTTTTTGAAGCGAGCCGCGCGCAACTGGTCCGCGAAGTGATCAAACCCGCGCTTAAAAGCGGCAAATGCGTGATTGCGGACCGGTTTTTCGATTCGACCACGGTTTATCAAGGCGTCGCGCGCAAACTCGAGGCCAGGTTTGTCCAACAACTCAACGCGTTCGCGGTTGGTGATTGCGTTTCCGACATCACATTTTTTCTCGATGTCGATCTGAAGACGGCGCGAGCGCGCATGAAAGGTCCGCGCCGGCCGGATCGAATGGAAATGGAATCGGACGAATTTTATGAGCAGGTGATCGCTGCTTACCGCGACCTTGCGAAGCGCGAATCGAAGCGCGTTGTTCTGATCGACGGTTTGAAACCGGCGGACGAAATTGAGAACGAGATTTGGAAAATTGTTTCCTCTCGTTTTCCGGCGCTGAAAAAATCAGCGAAAGTTTGAGATGGCTTTCACCCGTCAGACGGCAATCGGATTTCTACGACGCGCACACGAGAACAAGCGTTTGGCGCATGCCTACTTGATTTCTGGTCCAGTTGGGAGCGGCAAACGCGAAGTCGCCGCCGAATTGGCCAGCGCGGTCAACGGAACGGATGCCGATAAAGTATTTTCCTCCAAGGCCCGGGAAATTTTCGTGGCCGAACCGGAATCGAAATCGCGAAGAATTCTGATCGAGCAGATCCGCGAGCTTGAACACGGACTGCAAATGCGCGGTGGCGAAGGGCGAAAGAAGGTGGCGATCATTGCCGAGGCGGACCGTTTACAACCACAAGCCGCGAACGCGTTTCTGAAAACACTCGAAGAACCGCCGGCCAATTCGCTTCTTCTTTTGCTGAGCGCGTTGCCCGAAGCATTGCCCGACACGATCGTCTCGCGCTGTATTTCGATTTCACTTTCAGCCAACGGTGAAGAACTTGAAATGCCTGAACGCGCCGAGCTGGTGGAACTGCTTCGGCGGGCTGCCCACGAAAAGAATTGGGGCGTGCAGCAAGCCTACAAACTTGCGCAAGGAATGCAGTCGCTTCTCGGAGATATTCGTGAGCAAATCAAAACCCAAACCGCTGAGGCGTTGAAAGAAGAGGAGACGCGCTATCGAAATTCAACCGACGGCGCGTGGTTGGAAGATCGCGAGGATTATTACAAGGCATTGACCGAAAGTCTCTACATTCAGCGCCGCGCGATGTTGATCGAAGTCTTGCTTGAGTTTTGGTCGGACGTTTTGCGCGCTTCCACGAAAGTTAATCGACGTGATTTGCCCGCGGCGAAAAAAGAAACCGCGACGCTAGCCGAGCGTTTCACTGCCTCGGAAGTGTTGCGCCGGATTCAGCGCTTGGAAGAACTACGCGACCATCTCGGCCGCAACATTCAGGAAGCGCTCGCGTTCGAGGTCTCCTTTCTCGAAGTGTTTGGTTCCTGAATCCGTTTTCGCAGCGAAATTTTCAAGCGAAGATTTTCGCGAACCTCACCGTCTAAAGTCGTAACCAGAGGATCTGTGTCGCTCATGTTGGGTTGACACCTTCGGAGCAACGCGCAGCATTGCGGTCGGACGATGCGATTTGAAAATCAGGCGGCAATTGTGACTGGAGCGGGGCGGGGGATCGGACACGCGATCGCGGTTCGGTTCGCGAGCCAAGGCGCGCGGGTGGCGTGCGTGAGTCGGAGCGAAGAAAACGCCAAGCGAACTGCCGCTGAAATCAATATGATCCGCCAGTCCGGCTCGGACCGAGCTGACGCGGCGAAACATTACGCAGTCGATGTAGCGGATCATGCCGCCGTCCAAAAAGTCGGCGCTCAGATTCTCACCGACTTCACTAAGGTCGACATCCTCGTGAATAACGCGGGCGTGACCCGCGATGGGCTCGCCATGCGAATGTCGATCGAAGATTGGGACACGGTCATCAATACGAATCTGCGTGGCGCGTTCAATTTCACGCAATCGATTCTGCGGGCGATGATCAAGCAGCGCAGCGGACGGATCATCAATATCACATCGGTCATCGGTTTGATGGGCAATGCCGGCCAATCCAACTACTCGGCGAGCAAGGCAGGTTTGATCGGCTTTACAAAGTCGCTCGCGCGCGAGCTGGCGAGTCGCAACATCACCGTGAACGCGATCGCGCCCGGATTTATTACGACCGACCTGACCGCCGGACTCTCGGACGAAATTAAGAAGACGATTCAATCGCAGATTCCGCTCGGCAAAACCGGAACGCCGGAAGATGTAGCCAACGTGGCGGCGTTCCTTGCGTCACCCGATGCGAATTACATCACTGGCCAAGTTATCTGCGTTGACGGCGGGATGGTGATGTGAACAGCCGCCATTTACTGTTGTTGATCAGGCAGTGGCTCCGGCGGTTTCTTCTTGTGGCACCGGTTCCGGTGGGGCGAATCCAAATCGCTCGCAGTATTCGGCAAATCCGTTCATTCCTTTGAGCTGAAAGTAAGCGGCCTCGTAACGATGCACGCCATTGCTGCGCGAAGATTGTTGAGTAAGGACCGTGGCCATTTTTTCTGCGACTCGCTCGTTCAAGCGCCAACCGAAATGTTCGTAAACTCGCCTGGCCGCGGCAATTGGATCACGTCGGACTTCGTCATAATGTAAATCGCAAACGCGATCCGCCGGCAACCGATCGCGGGCCCGCATGAAAGTCTTCAACGCTTCCGACCAGTAAACCATCGCATCGCTCCCAACCTGGATCGGGTCGGAATAATCGCTGAAAACGCGCCGCAAAATCGTCACCAGACTTGAAACTGATGCGACCGCATCAATCGGCTCGCGGTGCAGCTGAACAAATTTTGCGTCCGGATAGATCGACAACAATGCGGGCGCGGCAAACATGTGGGCCGGCGCTTTCAAGACCCAGCGCTCGGCTGATCGACGAAACTGCAGATGCTGTAGAAAACGGCGATGGAATTCGTAGGCCGGGCGCAAGTCCTGCCGGAAGAACCACGCGCGATAGGACGGGATGTTGTACATCGTGTCGAACTGGTCGCTCGTGAACGTCGGGCTCAGCAGCGAAACGCATTCCTGCGGGAGCTCGGCGCCGGTTGCGTGCACCGTCTCGAAGGTCGGTGCCAGCCAACGCAGCATCGCGAGGTCGCGCTTGGCTCGGTGAATCCGTTCTTGTCGGTCCTCCGCATCAGGCGGAGACGGCGACATGATTTCCCAGGTTAACGGTACTCGGTGCGCGGGATCAGTTGCCAGGAGCGTGTGTAAAACTGTGGTCCCGCTCCGTGGCAAACCAAGAATAAACAACGGTTCGCTAATTTCTTGTTTCGCGATCTCGGGATGACGTCTGCGATCGCGCACTAGAGCCAGCCGATTGCACAGAATTCGCACCACATCGTTCCCAAGGGCGAGCTTTCCAATCACGTTCAGCCGCGCCTCGCGCTGGCAAGATTCCAGCAAACGCGAAAGCGCTTCGAAAAATTCCGGCTCGCCGAAATCTTCCAGTCCGGTGCGCGCCTTTGATTTCTCGATCAATTGCGCCGGCGACGGCATTTTTGCTCCGACGCCGAATTTTTCGAGCGCGGCGCCAGATTTGTTTAGCAGCCTAACTACCAGCGGCGCGTGGCTTTTTTCGACAGTGGTCGGGCCGGACATACCATCGACATCGTTGTTGCGCGTGAAGCTGAACGCAAGTGCCAAGTGGGTAGAGCTTGCGTCGTACGCGCCGACATTCGAGAGTTTCACTATGACAACGGAGCAGGCAATGTTTGGCGCGGGCTGTCTTTGGGGGGTCGAGGAAACCTTTCGCAACCTCAAGGGTGTGACCTCGACTGCGGTCGGTTACGCCGGCGGAGCCAAGGAAAATCCGAGCTACGAGGATGTTTGCAGCGACGAAACCGGGCACGCCGAAGTCGTGCACTTGGAATTTGATCCGTCGCAAATTAGTTACGATCAATTGGTCGACGTTTTCTGGTCGAATCACAATCCGACCACGCTGAACCGCCAGGGCCCCGACGTCGGCACACAATATCGGTCCGTGATTTTCTATTATTCGCCGGAACAGAAAGCGGCGGCGGAAGTATCCAAACAAAAACTGGCCGCGAGCGGCAAATTCAATCGACCGATTGTGACGCAGATTGAGCCGGCCACGCAGTTCTGGCGAGCGGAAGAATATCACCAGCGGTATCTGGCCAAGCGCGGCCAATCGCACTGCGCGATCTGATCGAAATGGCCGGCGAAGTTGTCCGAACGAAAAATTTTGTCGCGGACGCAGCCAACTTCATTGTCGATCTTGCGCACAAGGCGCTGGCCGAGCGAAACGAATTTCGTGTCGCGCTCTCGGGCGGCAACACGCCGCGCCCGGTTTATTCGGAGGTCGCGCGTCTTGGACGCGAATTGCCCTGGGAGCGCGTGCTGATCACGTTCAGCGATGAGCGCTGCGTGCCGCCGGATGATCGGCAAAGCAATTTTCGCATGGCGCGCGAAACGTTTTTCATTCCCGGCGCAATCCCAGAGAAATCGATTTTGCGGATGCGGGGCGAGATTGAACCCGAAATCGCCGCGCAAGAATATCAGGACGATGTCGATCTGCTAGCGACCCAACGCGGCGAACAGATTTATCGGCACGATCTGATTTTGCTCGGGCTAGGGGAGGACGGTCACACCGGGTCCTTGTTTCCAGAGACCGCCGCCTTAAACGAAACGAACCGGCGCGTGGTCGCCAATTTCGTTCCGAAGGTGAGCGCGTGGCGGCTTACTTTTACTTTTCCGCTGATCAATCACGCACGGCACGTTTGTTTTCTGGTGAACGCGAGCAAGAACGCCGAACTGATCGAGCGCGTGATCAAAGGGGATCCAAAATTTCCGGCATCGCGCGTGAACCCGAGCGCAGGCACGCTCACCTGGATCCTCGGCGAATAATCCGCGTTCAACGCTCAACCTTCAGCCTTCAACCTTCTTAGTATTGTTCGCCTTCGTCCGGCGTCGGCGTTACGCGATCATCGATCGCCCAGACATGCAACATGACCGCGCCCCAGTACGGGATCAGCATCAGGATTCCCCAACCGGCGGACGCCACCGCTGCGATGATCGCGAAACAGACCGCGAGGGGCGTGATCAAAAAAAGAATAAAACAACCCATCACGCGATGGCCTTTGTAGATGTGGCCGAGTCCGGGAATGATGCTGAGCAAGATCGCCATCGCGTCGCTCGCTTTCGGTTCGGCGGGCTTGGTCGCTTCGAGCGTCCAATCGCAATTGGTGCAGTGCGTCGCGTTTTTTGGCAGCGTCGTTCCGCAATACGGACACGGCTTCGTATCCCAGCTGACCTCCTGCGTTTGAGCGGGCGCGTCGGTGTATTCCATTACGATTAAATCGCAACTCAACGTCCCAAGAGCCGTGGAATTCGTCAAGCAAACATCGTTGTAGAGGCGCTTGTGCCAAGTGCCTGTTTTTTAGTTCGGCGTTTGAACCGAACGCCGCTACAACTTCTAGGAAATGCCTACCCTCTTCGAGATCGTTGAATACACGAATGATTATCTTCGCAGTGATGAGATCGAAGACTGGCCGAATGCCTTGAACGGACTGCAGATCGAAAACTCCGGGAAAGTCATGAAGGTCGGGGCGGCGGTGGATGTTTCGACGCGGGTGCTAACGGCGGCGGCAACAAAACATGTCGATCTTTTGATTGTGCATCACGGTTTGTTCTGGCCGGGATTGCAAAGCGTGACTGGAGCGTTGCGGCGGCAATTGAAGATCGCGTTCGAAAACGATATTGCGCTCTACAGCGCACATCTGCCGCTCGATCTGCATTCCAAAGTTGGCAATAACGCGCAGCTCGCGGCCGCGCTCGGATTGAAATCGACGAAACGATTCTTGAAGGAAAAAGGTCAATCGGTCGGCCTGAAAGCGAAGGCGCCAATTTCGCGGAGTGCACTGATCCGAAAACTGCGAACGGTTCTCCGCAGTCCGGTGAAGATTTGCAAGTTTGGTCCGGCACAATCGCGTCGAGTCGGTGTCATTACCGGCGCGGCCGGTTCGGAAATTTATCGCGTGGCGGAAGCACGGATCGACACCTTCATTACTGGTGAAGCGCCGCATTGGGCTGCCGTCGCCGCCGAAGAGCTCGGAATGAATTTGATCCTTGGCGGCCACTACGCCACCGAAACTTTCGGCGTCAAAGCACTGGCCGCTCATTTGTCGGAACGGTTCACCGTGCCGTGGGAGTTTCTCGATTTCCCGACTGGGCTGTGACCATCGCTGCTCACCAATTAGTGCCGCCCTGCTCGCACTTTTTGCTTTCGTTAATTCGGAGACGTTGTTTTTTGTTCGCCGATGGCTGCGGCTGAACACCGGCGAGTAAGCACCCGCGCGACCGGCGTGGTCGGCGTCGCGGTGATGTGTTCTCGCATCCTCGGGTTGATTCGCGAGCAGGTGTTCGCCGGACTTTTTGGCGCGGGAAAAAATCTCGACGCTTTTCTAATGGCCTTTCGGTTGCCGAATCTTTTGCGCGATCTGTTCGCCGAAGGGGCGCTCTCGACCGCGTTTATCACCACGTTCTCGCGAAAAATCGCGACCGAAGGCGATGAGTCTGCATGGCGGCTCGGCAACAAGGTCGCGACGTTGACCGCCGTTTTCATGAGCGCGGTCACGATTCTTGGAATCATTTTCGCGCCGCAGCTGATTCACTTGATGACTTGGTGGAGCTGGTCCCCCGAAAAAACCGCGACCACAATTTTGCTCACGCGAATCATGTGGCCATTCATCCTGCTTGTCTCGCTCGCGGCGCTGGTGATGGGAATGCTGAACGCGAAAAATGTCTTCGGAGCGCCGGCAATGGCGTCGAGCTATTTCAATTTGGGTTCGATCATCGGCGGCGTGGTGATCGGTTACTGGCTCGATCCGCATTTCGGCACGCACTCACTGATCGGATTATCGATTGGCACGCTGATCGGCGGCCTTTGGCAATTGTCGTCGCAATTTCCGTCGCTGCGTCGCGTCGGCTACAAATATTACGCCGATTTTCACTGGCGCGATGAAGGCGTGCGCACGGTGCTGATGTTGATGGGGCCGGCGGTGATCGCGGCAAGTGCCGTGCAAGTGAATGTGCTGATCAACAGCGGATTCGCCGCGCGACTCGGCGATGGACCGGTGAGTTGGTTGAACATCGCGTTTCGTTTGATGCAGCTGCCGCTCGGCATTTTCGGCGTCGCAGTTGGAACTGTTACACTGCCGCTGGTTTCGCGGACTGCGGCGCTGGGCGACATGGCGGCATTTCGCTCCGCGTTGGCTCACGCGATTCGACTTGTGACGCTGCTGACGATTCCGGCCGCGATCGGTTTGATTGTTCTCGCGCGGCCAATCATCAGCGTAATTTACGAGCACGGCCGGTTCACCGCGGATTCGACCGTGCAAACCGCCGGGGCGTTACAATTCTATGCGATCGGTCTCGCGGCATATTCGGCGGTCAAAGTTCTTGCCCCTGCATTCTACGCGCTCGACCGGCGTTATCTGCCAATGATGGTGAGCATGTTTTCGATCATCATCAATTTCGTTTTGAACTGGTTCTTCATGTTTAAGATGAACCTTGGCCATCGGGGGCTCGCGCTGTCCACCAGTCTCGTCGCGCTCACCAACTTCCTGCTCTTATATATAATGATGCGCCGATACGCCGGGCCGCTTGAAACCGGTGCGCTTTTCGCGTTGCTGGCGAAGCTCGCCATTCCGGTTGCGCTCTTGGCGGGAATTTGCTGGCTGGCGCTGGGAACAATGTTCCAACCGAGCGCGCATCTGCCCGAATGGCAGAGAATTTTCGGCGTTCTGCTCGTGATCGTCGTGGCCGCGGCGGTCTTTTTTGGAACCGCGTTTCTTTTCCGCGTCGACGAAGTGCGCGACGTTGTCGATCTTGTCCGGCGAAAATTCGGCCGCGGCAATCAGCCGAGCGCTTGATCTAGGTCTTCGATCAAATCGTCGGCGTTCTCGAGACCGATCGACAAACGCAAGAGGCCTTCTGGCGATTGTGTGCCCGGTCCTTCGATCGATGCGCGATGTTCGATCAAGCTTTCCACACCGCCAAGACTCGTGGCGCGCGTGAAAATCTTGGTGCTGGTTGAGACTTTCATCGCGGCATCGCGGCCGCCGGTCACTTCGAACGAAAGCATTCCGCCGAACATCGACATCTGCTTCTTGGCGATCTCATGACCGGGATGCTTGGTCAGTCCGGGATAATGCACTCCCTCGACCTTCCGATGCTGCGCCAAAAATTGCGCGACCTTCGCCGCGTTTTCCGAATGTGCGCGCATTCGCCAGGGCAGGGTGCGCATTCCGCGCAGGATCAACCAACAATCGAACGGTGAGGGGACCGCGCCGCCTTCGTGCTGAATGTTGCGAATCCGTTGAAATAGCTCGCCGTCTTTTTTGGCGACGATGATTCCGCCGAGGACATCGCAATGGCCGCCGAAATATTTGGTGGTCGAATGCATGATGAAGTCCATGCCGAGATCGAACGGCCGTTGCAGAATCGGCGCCCATGTGTTGTCGCACACACAAAGCGCGCCGGCCTCGTGTGCCGTTTTCGCGATTGCGGCAAGATCGACAATCTTTAGCAACGGATTGGACGGCGTTTCCATCCACGCGATTTTTGTATTCGGCCGGAGCGCTTTTTTCACTGCGCCGAGATCGCTCATGTCGATGAAATCGGCTTTCAGACCCCAGCGCAGAAAAATTTCGCGCAGCAATCGCGTTGTCCCATAATACGCGTCGACGTGGGCGAGAACGTGATCTCCCGGCGCAAGCGCTTCGAAAACTGCGCCAGTCGCGCCCGTTCCGGAAGCAAATGCCGCAGCCGCGACGCCGCCCTCGATCGTGCTGATTCCTTCCTCGAGCGCCTGTCGATTCGGGTTGTTGTTGCGCGCGTACATGAATCCACGCGCGTACGTCCCTTCCACGTCGCGTTCGAACGTGGTCGAAAGGTGAATTGGGGCCGAGACGGCGCCGGTCGCCGGATCGATCTGATGCCCGGCATGCACGGCGAGAGTTTCGATTTTCATCGTCGCTGGAGACGTTACGAATTCCGCAGCGATTGTCGATGTTGCACCGGTTTGCATTTGACGCGACGAATTTTCGAGGCAAATAGCATCTGCGTTTTCTTCGCGGATATTCTAAGTTCCGCTTTCGCTTCATGACGATTTACGACGACGAAGTTTTTAGAATGGCGTGCGACCAATTTCAGGTCATCGCCGACTATCTCAGCATCGATAAGAACGACCGAGACCGGTTGATGTATCCGAAACGCGCGGTCGCGGTCACGCTTCCGGTGCACATGGACGATGGCAGCACGCGCACGTTCCAAGGTTATCGCGTGCAACATCACCTCACGCTTGGTCCGACCAAGGGCGGAACGCGTTTCGCCCCGTCGCTTTCGATGGGCGAGACGGCTGCGCTCGCGATGTGGATGAGTTGGAAATGCGCGCTGGCAAACTTGCCCTACGGCGGAGCGAAAGGCGGCGTCACGTGTGATCCGGCGAAATTGTCCCGCACCGAGCTTGAAGCGGTCTCGCGCCGTTACATGCAGGAGATGATCCCGTTTGTCGGACCACAAACCGACGTGATGGGTCCGGACATGGGAACGAATGAACAGGTAATGGCCTGGTTCATGGACACATACTCGGTTTATCACGGTTACGCCGTAAATGAAATCGTAACCGGTAAACCGGTTTCCATCGGTGGAACGGAGGGCCGTCGTGAGTCCACCGGACGTGGAGTCGTTTATTTGATCGAGCGCGCGCTTAGCATGTTAAAGATGGAGGCGGAAAAGTGCACCGCGATCGTGCAGGGATTCGGCAATGTCGGCTCGGTCGCTGCGTTATCGTTGGCTTACAAAAGCGGTGT
>Ga0066903_100007084_pt1 | contig 10099 bp, 10 predicted proteins | sample PanSoiMetaGPlot1_FD_67491 | JGI IMG/M metagenome (GOLD analysis project Ga0066903, IMG submission 67491) | Tropical forest soil microbial communities from Panama analyzed to predict greenhouse gas emissions - Panama Soil - Plot 1 (version 2) | ecosystem: Environmental > Terrestrial > Soil >... | reverse complement strand
CCCCTCGTGTCCGACTCAGCAAACCCAGCCGCCGGATACACAATGTGGCGGGCTTACCACCGTGGCAACAATAAAATTACTATTCACGCATTTTTCACGATTTTTGGACGGTTGTCTGACGAGTGTGCGGCTAAAACCAAGGGCATTGCGTAATGCGAAAGGCGAAAGGTCTATTCCTATGTACGCGCCCACGAAAGCGATCGACGATCTGCGAGCAGAAATGCGGGCCGATTTTGCGGACGTTCGCAAGTCAATATCAGAGATAGCCGCAGCATTGGGAAAGCATTTAGAAAGTTGTGGCAAGGATAAACTGAAATGGGCGGGAGTGTTGATCGCAGCAATGTCGATAATAATCGGATGGCTATTGACCCACAACTATCATCCTCTGGGTGGAGGGTAATCCGCGTCCGTCGCTTCGAGACGATTACCCGGCCGCAGATAAAAAGCCTGATCCTGCGCGCGGTTGCTGCCGTCGAGTACCCCGGCACGACGCCGGAAGACCTCTATGCCGAGTTTGTCGGGGCGGTGGCTGCCGATACTTTCGGACTATTCGTCGGGATCGCCGGCAACGAGCCGCGGGCGGTAGTTGCCGCCATTCTGCCGATCTCGGCGGTGATGATTGCACCCCAAGCGATTTTGGCGTACAGCGAATCGAGACCGGAGTTGACGCGCATGGTCGCACTTCGCTTGAAGGCGTGGTTGCTCGAGCACGGCTATCACCGCATGCTCGCCCACAACTTTTATCGCAAGGACGGAGTCTTCATTCGCGGCTTCCGGCATTTCGGGACCGGCAAAGCTGTCGCCTCGCTGATCGAGTTCGCTTTCTGATGCCGACCGCTCTGGCAGCGCCGATTGCCGGCGGACTTGCCACCGGGGCGGCCGGGGCCGGCCTTGGCGCGCTGCTTTCCCGCGGCAACCAGCCGGGCGGACAACAGGGGGCGGCCTACGTCCCGCAAGGGCAGCCTGCGGCCGATGTCAATTATCAAAACCTCGTCTCGTCTTTCATCAACCCCTACATGGCCGGGACGACACCGGCGCAGATCAACTATCCGCAGGCGCAAGGGCTGGCGAGCGGGCTGGTTGGGAGTCCTTATGCCGGTCAGGCGCTACAGGGCGCCGGTCTTGCTTCCGACATTGCACAGTCAGCGCTCAACCCGATCGCGACGACCAATTTCACGCCGCTCGCCGGGATTGCCGGCGGGTTCCCGCAGGCCGGTCAGACGGCACAGCAGCAAACCACCAGCAGCATCCCCGGTTTGCAACAGGCCGAAAGCGGCATTCTCCAGCAGGCGTTTGATCCGCAGTCCGCGCTCTACATGCAACTTCACCAGCAGGCGCAGCAGAACGCGCAGGCCGCCAATGCGGCCGCGGGCCTCGGCGCGTCGCCCTACGGTGCCGGGTTGACCGGACAGGCGCTCAATAATTTGGATATCAACTGGCAGAATCAGCAGCTTCAACGGATGATCCAGGGTGGTCAGGCGGCCGGTGGCCTCGGAACCACGATCGGCAACCTCGCGGGCGCCGGTCTCAATCAAGCCATCACCGGAGCTCGCGCGATGCCGCAAGTACTCGGCGACATCACCGGGCTCGCCGGCCAGATGGCTAACCTTGAAGCGGGGGCCTACGGGCTGCCGTATCAGACGCTCGCGGGGCAGACGCAGACCGGGCTCGGCGCGCTCGGAGGCGCCACGCAACTAGGTCAGCAACAGTATACCTTACCGCAGCAGGCGTTGCAGGATTTGCAAAGCTATCTTGGGCTGGGACAGGCAGCATCTTCCCTTGCCTTCCCTCAAACTCAGCAACAGCTTGGCGGCCTTGGCGCGCTCGGACAGGCCGGCGGCAATCTGTTGTTCGGTAGCCAGGGTCTCGGTGGCGCGCTCGGGATCAACCCGCAGACGGGGTTGCTCGGCAGCCTCTTCGGCGGCGGCAATTACGCCAACCAGATTCCCTATGATCCAACACAGGGTCTCTATTCACCGGGCGCGTTCTACGGCGAGCCGGGACTTTTTAGCTGATGGCGATCGGCGGCTTTCTCGGCGGTCTTGCCAATCTCGGAACCGGTCTGGGCGCGGCGCAGGACTACCGAGCTCGCGAGCAGCAGATAGCGTACTCGCAAGCGCTGCAACAACTTCAAATACAGCAGGCGCGCCAGCAATTCGCCGACATCGCGCGGCAGAATCAGTTGCTCTCCGCGCTCGGCGCGGCGACTAAGGGCGCCGATATACAGCAGCAGTGGGGGGCGCCGGCACAAATTCCCAGCGCGCCGCCCTACGCGCCCGGTCAAATCCAAGCGCAAGCGCTGCCGCCACAGTTGCCACAAGTACCGGACGCAACAAGCCAAATGGCGATGATCGGCACGCCGCAGCAACCGGGCCTCATTCCGCGGGACGAGAGCGGTGGTCGCAACATCATGCAGCAAGTCGCCCCTCCATCGGTCTCGCATGCCTCGGGACCGCTGCAAATTCAACCAGCCACATATAGCCGCTATGCGCCCGCAGCTGGCGCGGCTCCGCTCGGGGCGGGCGAACTCGCGATGAATCGGCCGGTAGCGGAGCAATACAAGGTCGGCGGAGCATTATTTCAGGCCGAAGGTGTCGCGCCGTGGGCGAAGTACAACGCCAAATTGGCCGCCGATTTGAAACTGTCGCCCGAACACCAACAGCAGGCCGATCATTCCGCCATGCTGGCGGCCGGGCAACTGCCGCCGCAGATGGTCGGGCAGGCCGGACCCAACGTATTCGCGCAAATTCTCGAGCGTGTGCTTGGATCGAACGCTCCCGACGACGTAAAGGGCCTCGCGCTCTTGAAGCTGGGACCGCTGATGTCGCAGGAAGGGCAGCGGCAGCTTCACCAGCAGTTGGAAGTGATGCGTACCGCGACCCAAGACCGAGGCGAACGCGAGCGCGAGCGCCACGACGTCGCGATAGAAGAACGCCAAACCCGCGGCGCGACGCAAACCGCCGAAGGCGGCCATCTGGAGGCGCCGAAAAATTGGGAAATCACTACCACGGCAACCGGTGAGACCCGCATTGTACCGGGCCGGGTGGCGCGTGATCGGCCAGGTATTTTTGATCCCGTCTCCGGTGCCCCCATTCAATTCGACCCAGCTAAGGAAACGATCAGGGAAGTTACCCCGGCGACGGCGACCGGGGGCCGTGCAGCGGCACAGGCGGGACGACAGTTGATCGCCGGCGGCGAAGTGGCGGCCGATTTGAAAAACATCGGCAGCATGCCGATGGGCGCGACGACGGGATGGCTCGGCGGTCTGGTTGGGGAAAGCGGTGGCATCAGCCTCTTGAACGCCGCCAAGGTCGATCTCGCCAACACGCTGACCGACGAAGACGATGTAAACATGAAGATCGCTCTCGGCGGTCTCGGTCGCGAGCTGTCGACCTTGATGTCGCCGGTCTACGGCGGCGAGTGGGCGTCGAAACAATTGGAGCCGATGATTCCCAAGAAGGGTTACAGCATCAATAACGCGCTATACGGGATCGCCCGCATCAAGCAATCGGCGCTCGTGGCACTCGAGGGATTCAAAACACAGCCGGTGGTCGGCAAGGAACAACACGACCTTGCCACGAGGTACGAGGAAGCAATCAAACGAGACATTCCGTGGGATGTGGCCGATGTGATCGCGTTCCTGCAATCGCAAAATCCCAAAGAGACATTCAAGGATTATGCCGGCAAGTCCGGCATCTCTGGTGCCGCCACCGGAAAGCCGCCTGACACCGCCAACCAGGCGCCGGAAATCACCGAGCAGCAATATAATTCCCTACCGTCCGGATCGCCCTACCGGGTGCCGGACAACCCGCAGATTTTTTACAAGCCCTGATGCCCTACGGCGCTGATCCGATCACGCCGGCCGGATATGGCCGCGATCCGACGCAAAAGCCTGCGGCGTCTCCGCAGCAAGACGAGACCGGATCATCGCTGGGCGCCTTCTTCCGCGGCGTCTTGCACGGCGTCGAAAGCACCGGCACAGGCATCGCACAATTCGCTAGCCATATCTCGCCACCCGCGATGCTGCCCGGAGCCGCGGCGGGACAACAGAAGCTCCAATCGGGTCTCGATCAGAGCATCGCGCAGCGTGAGCAAGCCTTTCAGGCGGCGCCTCAGACCCGAGCGCATCCGGTAGCCTCGGGTCTGGGTACATTGACGGGAGAAATCGGCAGCACGGCGCTGATGCCGGGCGGCGGCTTGCCATCGGTACTTGCCCGCACCGGAGCCCGGGCGCTCGGCATAGCAGGCCGCCTGCCGGCGGCGGCCGCGCCACTCGCGACGGTTCCCGGCAGGATCGCGCAAGGGGCCGCGCTGGGCGCTGCCGGTGCGGCGACAGCACCAGTCGCGGGCGGTGACTATTGGACCGAGAAGAAGCGGCAGCTCGAGCTCGGCGGCGGCATCGGCGCAGCGCTGCCTGGCGTCGGCGGCACGCTGGCGCCGCGGCTACCGAGCCCGCAAGTCGTCGGCAAAGCCTTCCCCTGGCTGATGAACTTCATCACCGGCGCGGAGGAACGCACCGTCGCCGGCTTCGACCGGACCATCGGCCGCCAGGTGCTCGACCCGATCGGTGGCGGTGTCCCGCGCAATCTGTCGGGCCATGCGCTCTTGAACCATGTGCAGGATCAGATCGGCGACGCTTACGATAAGGTGCTGCCGACCCTCAATCTGCCGCGCACGATGGCGTTAGGTCCGGTTGATCCCGACTTCCGCCGATTCGTCGCGACGATGAGCACCGACCATCAAGACCAGTTCTCGCGAATCTTAAAGAATTACGTCGTTGATCGCTTCGGTACGAATCGCGTGATGGACGGCAACACGTTTAAGCGGGTGCAGAGCGAGCTCGGGCGCCGCGCCTGGGGATGGCTCGGCACCAACAACGACGAGCTCGGCAAAGCCACCTACATGCTGCTGAACCACCTCAACGAGGCGTTGCAGCGCGCCAACCCGGGGCAGGCGCAAGAGCTCGGCAAGGTGAACGAATCATTCCGTCTTTATGCCCGCATGCGCGAAGCCGCAGCCCGGCCTGGCAAAGAAGGCGCTTTCTCGGCGATGGATCTGCTAAATGCGCTCGGCAAGGGTGAAGCAAAGCCGGGCTCGTTTGCGGCTGGTGACGAGCCGTTGCAGCGCTATGCCGAAGTCGGCCGTCGCGCTCTCGGCGAGCGGGTGCCTGGCTCGGGTCCGGCGCTGCCGGCAGAGCTGCTGCACATTTTCACCCGCCACGGCGCCGCCGCGGAACTTGCTCGCGGCACCATCCCACCGATCGGTCGCGCTCTAAAAACGCCGGGCCTCGGTGCCCCGGCCGGTCGCGAAGCAGCCGAGCGGACCAAGCAGCCGCGCTCCTATGTCCGCGCGATGGATCAGCACGAGACCCAGCCGCCGCCGTGAGGGTCCTGCTGATTGCCGACGCCGGCGACGGCTTTCTCGACATCGCGCTACGCGCTACCGCGCTCGACCACCAGGTAAAAACCTTCATCCGGCGATATGACCGCTACAAGCGGCCGATCGGCCGCGGTCTGGTTGATCGGGTTGACGACTGGCGGCCGTGGATCAGGTGGTGCGAGCTCTGCCTTCTGGAAGGCAACAGCGTCTATATGTACGAGCTCGACCGCTGGCGTAAGGAAGGCGTTCCGATCATCGGCGGCGGCAGCGAATCGGCCGCTTGGGAGAGCGATCGCGCGCACGGCATGACGGTCTTCAAAAAGGCCGGCATCCCGATCCCCGAATATAGGACATTCACCGACTATGACGCCGCTATCAGCTTTGTTAAGAGACGCGATCAGCCGTTCGCGTCGAAACCGAGCGGCAACTGCGATGACAAATCGCTCTCCTACGTCGCCAAAACACCCGAAGAACTCGTCTACATGCTCGGACGATGGAAACGAGCCGGCAAACGGGCCGGGCTCGAGTTCATCCTGCAAGAAAAGGTCTCGGGCGTCGAGTTCGCGGTCGGAGGATGGTTCGGGCCAGGAGGATGGGCCACCGGCTACGAAGAAAACTTTGAACACAAGAAACTCATGCCTGGCGACTTGGGGCCAAATACTGGGGAACTCGGAACTGTTATGCGTCTCGTGCGGCGCTCGCGGCTGGCCGACCGAGTTTTGCGACCCCTCGAGGATCATCTCGACAAAATCGGCTATATCGGCAACATCGACGTTAACTGCATCATAGATGAAGAGGGGAACGCATGGCCGCTAGAGTTCACGACCCGCTTTGGCTGGCCGGCATTCAACATCGAGACCTCATTATATACCGGGGATTTCATCGAGTTCCTTGCTACACTGAGGACGGGGGAGCGCACTACGAATTTCCGTGCACTGGACCGGGTTGCGGTTGGTGTGGTGATGGCTATCCCCGATTTCCCCTACAGTCACGCCACCCGCAAGGAAGTCGTAGGGCTGCCGATCTGGGGTCCGACCGATGATGAAGCCTGGCATCCGTGCGAAGTCATGGAAGGGCAAGAAACTCCCACCGCGACGGCTGGTGACTACATCGGCGTTGCTACTGGCACCGGATCAACGATCCGGGAAGCTGCGCGCGGTGCTTACCGACTCCTCGACGAGCTCCACGTCCCGGCGTCGCCCTTCTGGCGGCACGACATAGGAGTCAGGTGCCGGCGGGATCTTCCTCGCCTACAGGAGCACGGCTACGCGACGGGGATGGAATATTAGCGGCTTGCTTGTCGGCCTTGCGAGCGATTTCTTGTAGTTGCGCCACCAACTCATGGCCTAACTCATCCCTGAGCTCTCGATGCGCGCGTGTTTTTTTGCCGATTTGGTTTTTTAGCACTTCCATTCCGGCAGCAGCCCAATCCATTGCCGTTTCGATGAGCTGGGCGCGGTCGAGAGCCGGAGGGTTCGTGGGTGAGCTCTCGACCGCGTTCTGCCGACCATCGGCAGATTCGGATTCCCCGTAACTCGAATATCCCTTGGGCGGCAAGTTGCCGTCGCGGTCGTCGCCGGTCGAAATATTCAACAGCGCACAAACCGCGATTCGCTTGCCGTAGGTGATCGTTGACGCCACCGCATGCGGTAGCGTCTTGTTGACTTTGCCGAAAATCCCCTTGTCGTCGATCGGCACGCTGACATCGGTGTGCTCAACATGCCCGCCGATATGCCAGAGCTCCGCGCGCACCGTGACCTCGGTAGGGCTCTGACTGATTACCTTCGTCGAAGTCGCAAACCCGGCTTCGTGCAAGATCGGATCGACGATTTTGTTGATGTCCTCGAGCGGCGCATACATCGAGCCGGTCTGCGTGTTGTGCTTGGTGCGGGCGATTCGCGGCAGCAATGGCTTGAGCCCGACGAACGCCACCGCGTATTCGTCGCGGGCGCGGCGCTCGAGCAAACGCTCGTGCATCGCCATCAGCCGTTCCAGCTTCTCGACATCGACGGCGGGGTCCGTCGCCATGCGCTCGATCAGCGCCATAACTGGCTGCTGATCTACGATCGCTATGTCGGTCATTGGCGAGTCTCCATTGCTTTGAGAATGTTTCTTAATGTTATATTCGTATCAAGCAGCATTAGGAGAACGGCGACTAGCATGAAATTAATTGGCTGCAAACGCTTCGATCAACTGGCGTTCGGCGAAGGCCGGCAGGCTGATTATTGTTGGTTTCTTCTCCCCTGCCGCGCTGTAGCTTCTCCATTTCCCCTCTTCGAGAGCTAACCGGACCTCCGCCAGGGCGCGGCGGTAGAGCCGCCGGCCCCATTCCTCCGAGCGATCGTCGAGTACGTAGGTCTCGACCAGATGCGGCTCGGTCTTGCTGACGATGACGAAAACATAAGGCCGCCGCTCGCCTTCCGATGCGAGCCAGCCGTCTTTGTACCAAGCAGCGCGCAAGTGATGCCCCCAGGTGGTACAAGCCCGCGAAAATGCTTCCGGGTTTGCGGTCTGTGCGGTCTTCAAATCAAGCAACGGGCCGCCCGCGAACGGCGCCACGCAATCAACGCGGAGCTTGCAAGGCATGGACAACTGACCAAGCGGATCTTCGGGCGAGGCGCCGAACTCGAACGTCACCGACTGCTCGCACGCGCCTTCCTCAAACCACGGACCCGCCGCCGATTCGAGGATCGCTTGGCGCAGCTTCGCGATCAGATCGACATCGGCCGCCAACAGCGGCGTCTTGCCGGCGAATCGCGCCATCTCGCGGTATTCCTGTGCCGCCTTGGTGCGGTAGTCCTTGGCGTCGATCACCGTCACCTGATCTTCCCACAATTCCGGTTGCAGGCCGGCGAAGTGCACCGCACGGCCAAAATTCATCTCTTTGGTTTCTTCGCGAATCCGCTTTTCTTCGGGGCAAAACACCGAGCGCGCATAGGCGTAGGCGGGGCATTCCTGCGTGATGTCCCATAGCAGCCCGGCGCTCACCGCCGGCCGCGTGTGATAGGCCGCCGCCGATTCGTTGTGGATCACGGCACCACGCTCCGCAGCATGTCGCGGCCGCGCACGCAAGCCTTGTACGCCCAATACCGGGCATCGCTGCGCCGGCAGTCCTCGAGAAAACCCATCGCCTCTTCAAACTGCGCGATCGCAAAGCCGATGGCGCGCGCTGAATCTGCCTGATATTGAACGTAGGCTCTCGCAAAGCCGATGGCTGGCGCCCTGTCCGCGAACCTCTCCATGTCATCCGACATCTTGCCCTCCGATCCAATCTGTCGTAAATATACCCTTGACAATCCGGCGTCAAGGAAAATTTACCGATCATGCAAATTCAGGATTATCCCTATCGCCAGCTTACGCGGGAGGCTGTTGTCTTGGCCGGTGGTGCCACTAAGGTAGCCGGCACCATCGGCAGCACCCGCCAAGCCGTCCACTATTGGTACACCCATCTCCGCCGCGGCGTGCCGCCGACCCATGTCAACGTGCTGGCTCGTCTTTCCGGCATCCCACGCGAAAGGCTGCGGCCTGACGTTTATGGGGAGTGCGTCGAGTAAAGCACCACTCGCATGGCCGGACTACCGCGCTTCCAGATCAGTCCGTCATAATAAAAATGGACAAGCCCAAGTCCGAACCGGAACGCCAGCAGCCACGGTATCGAACGCAGCAACGTGCCGGTCGGCGACGCGCCATGCCACCCGAAGCCGATGCACCCAAGCACCAGCAGCAAGGGGAGCCACAGCCACCAGCGTATCTGCGTGACCGCCGTCCCGAGGCCGATCGAGACGAGCCAGTGCATCACTGAGATCACGCCGATCAGCAAGAAGACGATGGGCAGCGGAGGGTTCCACCAATCCATTCCAGGCGCGTGGAAGATCACCAGCAGGGGCGGCACCATCACTACGGCGGTCAACACCAAGCACAGCCATTGGTCTCGACGGCGGTTGCCCGGCCGCCCGAGCTTGCGGCGATAGATCGCCACGACACCGAAATTCTGCATCCCGAAGTGGTAAACCTCCCAAGCCGCGTAGGTCAGCGCGAGCCAAGGAAACGGGTTCCGCCAATCGAGGGCCAAGCGATACATCTCGCCGCGCCGCGCCACATAGCCGGTCCATCCCAGCGATGTGGCCGCGCCTATCGCGCAAGCCCCGACCATGATCGCGACCGGCAACAGGATGTACTTTCGCCACTCTGTGAGTGCCACGCGCCGCAGCGCCGGGTAGGTCCAAACGAGAAGGATCGGCGACACGTTGTGGCTGGTGTCGAGGACGACCGCCAGCAGGAAGAAACACACGAGCGCAATTGCAATCGGGTCTTGCCCCATCAGCGCCACCGGCCAGCCGCTCGGCCCCCACGGCACAGCTCTGCCTGTCGGCAGGAGTAGCGCCATCGGTACCAGCGCCAGTCCGATCCACAGTCCTCCGGAAATCCAGAACCCGTCCCACCAGATGTTTCGGATGTATCTCATGGATGCGTGTAGACCCTGATCCAGTCTACTCTAAACCCGGCCGTTGGATAACTAACGTTGTATATAGGCTTGTTGTACATATACAAGTATGGGGTGGTGCTGTTACATGGATTGCTTGAAGTGCAGTTGTCAAAATTGCCATTCATCCCCTGGACTCCATCCAGGTAAAATGTGTATGTGTTGTAACTGCCGCCGTTGTAATTGGGGTACGGCTCCCAAAGAAATCCGGCTATGTGATAGCCATCCGCTAGATTG
>Ga0066903_100007083_pt1 | contig 10100 bp, 11 predicted proteins | sample PanSoiMetaGPlot1_FD_67491 | JGI IMG/M metagenome (GOLD analysis project Ga0066903, IMG submission 67491) | Tropical forest soil microbial communities from Panama analyzed to predict greenhouse gas emissions - Panama Soil - Plot 1 (version 2) | ecosystem: Environmental > Terrestrial > Soil >... | reverse complement strand
GCCGGAAGCCGCGCTCGCCCTCGTCATCGCGCTCGACCAGTTTCCGCGCAACATGTTTCGCGGCGACCGGCGCACGTATGCGACCGACAAACTTGCCCGCGGCGTGGCCAGGCGCGCAATTGGTCGCGGCTTCGACCGGCAGGTCTCGCATCCCGAACGCCAGTTCTTCTATCTGCCGTTCGGAACGACAGGCTTGCGTAAGAAAACCGCATAGAATGCGGATAACTTCAACTTTTAACGCGATTTGGTTGTTGCATCTGATGGAATTCTGTTGTGTTATTTTGTGAGTATTTTCAATGGCTGGTGTTGGGTGATATTTCGTGGAGGCAACAAACGCGCAACAAAAAACGGGGGTTTTCTCCGTGGGCGAAACCGCTATCGCGCGGCCCAATGTGTTCGACATCTCGCAATGGCTGCCGACCGAGGAAGTTCATCGACGGCTCTGTCAGCCACTAGGTAATCGGCACCAAGCCGCCAGAGATTTGACCGTGGCGCACGCAACCAGCGTGCGCACTATGCGGCGCTGGCTGGTCCGTCCTACGCAACCCAAACTGTGTGACATTCGCCTCTGGCTAGTGAAGTTTGAGCTTCAAAGCTGGTCCGACGGCTTGCTGGTTGTGTATCGCCTGCATAGGCCCACATTCGGCATTAATCCGGTCCGTCGGCTTCGAGGCTATATCTTTTTCGATTGGGTACCGGACCTCGCGCGGGTCTGGCCGAAGATCTTTGAGCCCCCCTCGCCACCACGTCGCCTCACGGCAAAGGAGTGGATCGTGCTCGAGGCTCAGCGGCTCAAACGGCTCGACGAGATACCTGTCGGCATTAAGAAAAGGGACTTCGCGAAATTGCTCAAAAAGAAGAGGGATGAAGCTGCCAAGGATTCTTCGCTCGAGATTGGCGCCGCCGACTGGCCGTATATCGCGAACCATCTGCAGGAATGGGACCTCTGGCCCATCGCCCGCATCCAATAGTCCGAAATCGTAACTCGGGAACACCTCGACACACCTTGGTGTGCTGGAGATGTTCGTCCGAATGGCGCCCACTCGTTCTCATCGAACGAGGGAGTTCACGGCCATGCCCGAATTTCTACGAGGCGCACTCCAGATTGGGAGGAAACTCGTTGAGCTGGGCCTCCTCGAAGAGGAGGCGGACGAGGAGAAGCTCACAGACCGCGTGTATTATCTCGACAGAAGTCAGAAGATCAAATTCGATCGCTTCGGCGCTGAGCTGATCAGCACTCCCGAAAAACTGCAGCGACAAGTCAAAGCTCTTATCTCGTGACGCTTCGTTCGGCGCGCGTCGTCTTGCGCGCGGGAGTGGGAGCCCCCGGCTGGTTCGAAGCAACGCCGATGGCTCGATTGCGAGATCTGCACTGCCAAGCACAGGGTCGCGACATGTTAGATAAGCCTAAATTAAGTGGGAATCTAGTCTCTCCCGCCCCCGCCTCGCTGGCGGAGTGGCTCGCATACATTCGGCCCGACTTTGTTCAGGGCCACACCTCCATCATCACCGGCGCCAAGAAGCTGATCGAGGCCAAGGCGGCGCTCAAAGGCTCGGAGCTTTCCTTCACCGTCTTGGTGGAGGACGGGCTCGGTCTGGATCTGGACAAGGCTGAGCGCCTTATGGTCATCGCTCGGCATCCGGTTCTCTCAGACTCCGCGCATGCGCGGATTCTGCCGCTCCGCTGGACCGTCTTGCACACTTTGTCCCGAATCGCGCCGGAGGCGCTGGAGCGGCTCATTGCGAACAGAAAGATATGCCCTGAGCTCAAACGGAAAGACGCCGAGCGCCTGGTCGAGCAGGCCCACGGTCAGAATTCACCGAACAGGAATGGGTCCGAAACTCCCATCGAGAGACGGACCGGCAATAGTGATCGTGTCGAAGATTGCGGTAACGGCGTCGGCGAGGATTTCGGAGACGGCCGTGATGGCTGTGATACCCAGGATGACCGGGCCGGCCGTGACGAACTGCATGATGATGATGATGAAATACACGGCCGGCAAACTCAGCCCGTTCCCGTTCCTCGCGATGACATCGGCTCGGATAGCCGCTGCGAAATCGACCGCAAGCTTGCCCGCCTCGAAGAACTTGAGCGGGAAAAACGACAGTGGGAAATTCAGCGTTGTGGCCATGAGAGCGAGATCCAGGAATTAAGGGCGCGCCTCGACGAGACAAATGTCCCGCATCAGAGGCGGATATTTCGTCAGGCGCTGCTCTCCCTTCAGAACGCCGAGGCATCCGGCATCAATGAAAAGGAAAAGCGCAGCCTTCGCGCCAGCGCCACTACCGACCTCGTCGAGTTCGTTCGTTCCGCTGCGCGCGACGGATTGAGCCTTAATCGCTTCGATATCTACTACCGGCCGGGGGTGCACTAATGGCCGGCAACGCATCTCAAGGCGGCGCCGCATTCCGCGGTCGTCCAGACCTCTGGTACTGGGAACGATTGCCGCCGGCCGCGCGCGCGGCGCTCGCCGATGCCGCCTTCGACTGGTCCGCCGGTTGCGTCTACGGCCTGTGGCGCCGCGGCGAGCTTAAAACCGGCACCAAGTCGCCGCGCAGCCCCTCGTCACCGCGTTTAACCCCGTTCCCGGGAACGCTCATTGCGTTTGCGGGGCGCCGCTACGGCCGTGGGGTTTTCAATGCGTGGCGGCCGATAGCGTCGCGCTCGAATGTGGTCACTGCCACCGGGTGCACGCGCGACTGCAATTAGCCACCAGGGCGCATCGTTGCTGATGAATACGGGATCCCACAGTTCGTACGTCTCACAACTCAAAAGCGGGAAACGGGTGCACACGTGCTAGATCATAGTTGCCAGGTTCAGCGGCATCCGCTTGCCGTACGCGGCCTCGATCTGTACCAGACGCCGGCCCCGGCGACCGAGACATTACTTCGAGTCGAGTCCGTTCCGCATTGTGTTTGGGAGTTTGCGGCCGGCCGCGGTGCTATTTCACGCGTGCTGCAACAACACGGCCACCACGTCATCAGCAGCGACATCTATGACTACGGCGACATCAGGCTCGATTTTACCGCTGATTTTCTCGCGTGCACGCGACTACCGCCTGACTGCCAATCCATCCTGACTAATCCGCCGTATCGCGACGTTGAGCAGTTTGTCGCGCACGCGCTCGAACTCTGCCCGCATGTGGTGATGTTGTTGCGGTTAGCCTTCTTCGAAGCAGGCTCGGACCCGCAACCCAAGCACAAACTACGCGCCCACGTGCTCGACGGAATTCCGCCGGCGAGAATTCACGTGTTTAGGCGCCGGCTTCCGATGATGCATCGCGACGAATGGGCGGGGCGCAAGGCGAATTCGGGAATGGCGTTCAGTTGGTGGATCTGGGACCGCAATTACACCGGACCGACCATCATCGACCGCATCAGCTGGGAGAAATAGGAGGCAGACATGGCGGACAACGAGAAGCGTGCGGAAATGGCGGACAGGTTGGAGCGCACGCTTGAAGCCTCGTTGGAGCCGGTGGTGGACGAGATCCTCGCCGCCGAGCACACCGAGACGACGAGCTACGAGCAGGAATGCCGGCGCGCCTCGGAGTTGGAGGAGCAGGCCTTCGCCGACTTGCAGAAAAAACTCGAGGACCTGATCGATGCCGTTCTTGAGCGCGGTGAGACCAACATCGTCATCGACATCCGGGAGACCAGTGAAACCGGGTCCACTCTTGAGAGCTGCATTGGCTCGCACCGCAGTGACCACGCAGGATGAAGCAAACAAACGGAGGATGAAGCGATGCCCGCAATTGGCGACGAGCCATGACTCGAATTCTCGGTATCGACCCAGGAATTGCTAGTGCAGCCGCAGTCATCGAGATTGCCGACGGCATAGACAACATCGCGCCAAAGCTCATCGACGTTGTCGATATTCCGATCCTCGGCACCGCCGCGAAGACGCGCGTCGACGCAATCGGTCTGCGCAACTGGATCGCGAGCTATCATCCTGATTTTGCCGGTGTTGAACGTGCTGGTTCGATGCCCCGTCAAGGAGTCGCGTCTGCATTCAAGTATGGCAGGGCAGCTGGCACGATCGAAGGCGTCATCGCATGCTGCGGAATTCCGATGGTGCTGGTCGAGCCATCGAAGTGGAAACGCACCTTTCATCTCAACTCTGACAAGGAAGCCTCGCGGCAACTCGCGATCGGATTGTTTCCGCACGCCCATAATCAACTCAACCTCCGACGCCACCACCAGCGAGCGGAAGCGATGCTGATCGCTTTGTTTACGGCCAACAACAGGACAGGACGAGCACTATGAACGCTTTGCCCGAGCACTCGCCATTCGGCGGCAGCATCGCGGCGCGCGTTTTGCGCTGCCCGGCGTCCGTCAATCTCGCTCGGAAAGTACCCGCTTATCTACGCAAACCCTCCGCTTATGCCGACCGCGGCACGGCGTGTCATGCGGCGATTGCCCTACTTCTCGCCGAAGACGCGCATGCTCCCGTCGAGAACCTCGCCGGCAAAACGTTCGGCAGCTACATGATCACGCACGAGGATGTCGAGAACGCTCTGCGGCCGGTATATGCCTACGCGGAGACGCTCCTGGATACGCCCGGAGCCGAATACTATCTCGAACGGCGCGTCATCTTTCCCATCCTCGACACCTGGGGCACGGTCGATCTGCTCGTCCGCATCGGCCGCACGATCTACGTGAACGACTTCAAATTCGGCGTCGGCGTGCGCGTCCTCGCGCTTTCTCCGGACGGCGACGAGGACGTTCTCAATGCGCAGCTTATGTTTTACGCCACGGCCGCCCGCCATTCGTTGCCGGAATTTTTCGCCGGCGTCGATGAGATCGTTTTGACGATCCTCCAGCCTGTATCCATCGACGTCGACGCCGAGATGGTCTCGTCAGTTGCGGTGACGCACGCCGAACTTGACGAGTTCGTCGAAGCCTACCGGGCCGCCTGCACGGAAGCGCTCTCTGATGCGCCGCGCCTGGAGAAAGGGGCGCATTGCCGCTTCTGCTCTGCTCGGCCGATCTGCCCGGCGCACACGGGGCCGTTGCTTGATCTCGCCCAATTCGCGGTGCCGACCGCACCCACCATGCCAAAGGAAGCCTACCTGCAAATCCTTGCAGAGGGGCTGAACCTCGTTGATGCGGTCAAAGATATGCGCACGGCGCTGCACGATCAGGCCAAACGCGCGCTACAGAATGGCGACTGCATTCCTGGCTACGCGCTTTCGGCCGGCCGCGCTGAGCGTCATTGGCGCGACGAGAGCGCCGCGCTTGCAGCCTTGCAAAGCCTCGGTCTCAACCACGACGATGTTATAGAAGCCGAGACGATGCGCTCGCCTAAGCAAGTCGAGCTCAGAGCGAAAGCGCACGGCCTCAAGGTCCCACAAAAATTGATCGTTTCGAACCGCTCGGGCGTCTCGCTCGTACGGATCGAGAACGCGCACGCCCCGGTGCCCGGACGGGTCGAGACTGCGCGAACATTCTCCGAGGCGCTCGCAGCCTTTCGAGGAGGGAGGCAAGCATGAGCAACGACCACGATCATGATCGCGACCGCGATCACGCCAACGACAATGGCGAACACGAAAGGCCCGGGAGCAAGCAAGTTGCCCCCGCGCCAGCAGGAGGTGCGCTCACCTCCATAGCGGCGCTCCAAACAGCGCTCGCTAACGTCAATACAGCAGCCATCATCGGCCGCACTGGTCTGCCGATGCTGCTGTTCAAGAGTCGAGAAGACAGCGGCACTTGGGGATTTGGGCAAAAGCGCACCATCCCCGAGCCCGGCAGCAGATGGGCCGTCAATCCGTTGACGTTCAAGTACGGCTTCATCTGCTTCGGCGACAACAACAAGGTGCTCGGTGAGCGCCTCGTTCCTATCAGTCAGCCGAAACCTGTGATCACGGAGCTCCCCGATATGGGCTTCCCGTGGCAGGAGGAGTGGGCTGTCAACATGAAATGCCTCGACGGCGCCGACGCCGGCGTCGAGGTAATCTTCAAGACGACGACCGACGGCGGCGTCAAAGCCATCGTCACATTGGTTGATCTGGTCCGTGACCGGATCAACAGCGGCCAGCATGACGGCAAAATCGCGCCGATTGCGCTGCTTGAGAAAGATTCCTACCCGCACAAGCAGTACGGGAAGGTTTGGTTTCCCGTGCTGAACACCGTCGACTGGATGCCGCTGGATGGCCCGGCGCCGGCTCCGACACCTGTCGAGCCGACACCGCCAGTCGATCAGCCGCGACGCCGACGCGTTGCGTAGAGCTGGCGCGCGTACGCGCGCGCCTGACAAGGCGAGGCCGACCGCGCGGCGGCCTCGACTTGCCTCTCCGGAGAAACTTCGATGTTTAAAGCCGACGATATGGCATGGATCGACTTCGAGGCAGCAGCTCCCGAAGTCGACCTGAGAGCCGCCGGAGTATTCGGGTACACCACCGCGACGTCGACGCGCGCCATCGTCCTGGCCTACGCGATTGGCAACGCGGCGGCTCTGAGCTGGCACGCCCATGGCGAGATCCTCGATTGGGACTACGCGCCGGACGAGCTGCGTGCAGCCTTCGAACGCGGTGCAACTTTTGCGGCATGGAATGCGAGCTTTGATGCTGCCGTCTGGAACTACGCCACGCTCGGATTTCCTTTTCTCGCGCCGGAACGCGTCATTGACCCGATGGTGCAGGCCGGCGTCTCCAACTTGCCGACCGATCTCGAACGCGCCTCGCGCTATCTCGGCAGCGCCGGCAAGCAGAAAGACGGCAAGGCGCTGATTCGACTGTTCTGCATTGAAGGTGCGAACCCGCACGAATACCCCGCGGAGTGGAAGCGCTTTCTCGCCTACGCGCGCCAGGACATCGAGGCGATGCGCGAGGCATATCGCCGGACCCGACCGCTGCCGCACGAGGAGTGGCAGCAGTACTGGGCGTTCGAGCACATCAACCGACGCGGCGTGACGCTCGACATGCCCTATGTGCGCCGCGCCGCAGCGCTCGCGGCCGAGGACGAGATCGCCATTGGCCGCCGGCTGGTCGAGCTGACCAACGGAGCTATCACCAAGGTCACGCAGGCAAAACGAATTGCGACCTGGCTGCACGACAACCTCGCCGACGCGACGATGCGAGAAATTCTAACGGTTGGCATTCCGACCGATGATGACGATGACGATGATGCCGAAGCAGATCAGGAGCTTAGCCTAGCGCGCGACCGCGTCGCCCGCGTGCTGGCGATGCTCGACGCCAAACGCGCCAACGGTGGCCTCAGTCCGGATGAGGCCCGAGCGCATGAAGCTGCAACGCTGCGCCTCTATGGCGCCGGGGCCTCGCCGAAAAAGTTCGCGCGCCTTGAGGCGCAGCAGGTCGACGGCGTGCTGCGCGGGCAATACCGCTTCGCCGGCGCCGGGCAGACCGGACGCATGACCAGCCGCGGGGCGCAAATCCAAAACCTGACGCGAGACGTGCTCGGCGAGGATGGTGCCGCGGAGGGTCCGCTGGTCGAGGCAATCGCCAAGGGTTGCGATTACGCGACATTGGTCGCGGCCGATCCAGTCGACATGCCGGCAGCGCGCAAGCTCGCCCTTATTGTCCGGCCCGCTATCGTCGCCGGGCCGGGAAAGCTGTTCGTATGGTCGGATCAGTCGGCAATCGAAGCGCGGATTACGCCCTGGCTGGCCGCCTCGCCGGACGCTGAAAGAGTCCTTGGTATTTTCCGCGCCAACGACGCCGACCCGACGCGGCCGGATATCTACACTATCGCTGCCGCCGACATCCTCCACAAGGATCCGAGTGCGATAGCCAAGACGGAACGCGGTACTGGCAAGGTGGCTACCTTAAGCCTTGGCTTCGGCGGCTCCGTCGGTGCGCTGTCGCGGATGGCGCTGGCATACCGCATCCACCTCGATCCTGACGAGGCTCGTCGCATTGTTGGTGCGTGGCGCGACGCGAACCCGTGGGCGCGCGAATTTTGGAATGCACTTTGGGATGCAGCAATGAGCGCCTGGGAGCTGCCCGGCCGTATCACGACGGCAGGCCGGCTCGCCTTCATCTACCGTGGGGATTACCTCGGCGGCACGCTGTTTATGGCGCTGCCGTCGGGCCGTCTGTTGACCTATCCCCGACCGCGTTGGCGTGATGTCGACGTTCTTGATCAGGACGGCAAGCCGACCGGCGAGAAGCGCCACGAATTGTCATTCCGGCGCGCGCACGGGCGCGCAAAGTTGTGGTTTGGCGTGGTCGTTGAAAATGCCGTCCAGGCCACTGCCGCCGACCTCCTGCGCCAAACAGTAACCCGAATGGAAACCAATCCAGCGCTCGCGTTCATGCCGATCCGGATGACGACGCACGACGAGATTGTCTGCGAAGTCGATGCGGCGCGCGTTGAGGAGGCGAAAGCGCTGCTGCGGCGCGAGATGCTGACCCTGCCGAAATGGGCTGATGGCTTGCCGCTGCAGAGCGAAGAGCAGGCCTGCCGAAGATACTCAAAAAGTAAAACTACGCTTCAGGGAGACGCCGCATGAATGCGCCCTTCATCCCTCGCGTCTTGTATTCCTATCAGAATCGGGCTGCGACATTTTTCTACGAGCGCGACGCCGCGTTCATGGTCGCGCCGCTCGGCGCCGGTAAAGGCGCCGCCGCGCTCACAGCGCTCGCCGACCTTGTCCGTGACGGGCACCGCTGCCACGCTCTTGTTGTTGCGCCAAAGCTCGTCGCCGCGACCGTGTGGCCGCTGGAGGTTACGCTATGGCCACACCTCGCGCATCTGCGCGTCGCCGTTCTCAACGGCACGCCTGAGCGCCGGCGCGCGCTTCTCGCCGATGCGCCGAAGCGCGAAGTGACAGTGATTGGCGTCGATCTCATACCCTGGCTGGTCGGCGAGCTCGCCCCTTTTGCCGACGACCACCCGCTGCTCGACGTGCTGATCATCGACGAGACATCGCGCCTCAAAGATCCGAGCGGCAAGCGCGCTCGCGCGCTGTTGAGGATCGCAGGACGCTTCCGGACACGCTGGGGCTTGACCGGGACCCCTCGTCCCAATTCGAGCATGGACCTGTTCATGCCGGCCGCCATCATCACCGACGGCGCGCTGTGGGGCCGTGCCTTCGTACCGTGGCAGAAACGGCATTTTCGGCCGTGCGATCCGTTTGGGCGCGAATGGGTGGCCCTGCCGGGGGCAGAAGCGAAGATCGCCGCCTCGTTCGGCAGCGTGGCGATGACCGTCGCCGACGAGGACATGCCCGACCTGCCCCCGCTCAACATCGTCGAAACGCCATTGCAGCTACCAGACACCGTGATGGCGAGCTACCGAACGATGGCGCGGGAGCTATTCACGACAGCTGAGGGGCGCATGATCGAGGCCGCCTCGCCGCTCATTGCGGCCGGCAAGCTGGCGCAGATGGCCAACGGCTTCCTCTACGACACGGGCAACGACGATGCGGTCTTCGTGCACGATCTGAAGATCGAATGGCTGCGCGAATTGGTCGAAAGCCTCGACGGCGAGCCGCTCCTCATTGCCTACGAGTTCATCGAAGATCTGCGAACCATCCAGCGCGCCTTCGCAGACGTGCCAACACTTAGCGACGCAACGCCAAAAGAGGCGGCACGGCTCATCGCGGCCTGGAACGCGGGAGCGCTGCCGTTGCTCGCTTTCCACCCCGCAAGTGCAGGCCACGGCCTCAACCTCCAGTTCGGCGGATCGCGGATGGCATGGTTGTCACCATCGTGGTCCGCCGAGCTCACCGAACAAGCAATCGCGCGTATCTACCGACCGGGGCAGACACGGCACGTGACCATTCACGTCTGCGTCGCAATGGGCACGGTCGATGAGATGAAGCGCAATCGGGTGCTCGGCAAGATGTCGGCGCAAGAGGCATTCACACGGTATCTGGAACGAATTTAAACGTGCGCAATAGGAGTCCAACATGTCGAACATCCACGAGACTGAAATTTTCGAAGCTTTCGACGCAGTCGCGCAATTGACCGAGGTAATCGAATTAAGCGCGTCGCGCGATGCTGACAATGCTGACGGCAACACTGCAATCGAAATCTTGCAGAACCTCATCATCAACCAGGAGGATAGCCCCGAAGGCCGTGGGAACGCCGCCGAGGCTCACGAGGTGCTTCATGCGCTGCACGCTGCCGCGAAGTTGCCCG
>Ga0066903_100007082_pt1 | contig 10100 bp, 8 predicted proteins | sample PanSoiMetaGPlot1_FD_67491 | JGI IMG/M metagenome (GOLD analysis project Ga0066903, IMG submission 67491) | Tropical forest soil microbial communities from Panama analyzed to predict greenhouse gas emissions - Panama Soil - Plot 1 (version 2) | ecosystem: Environmental > Terrestrial > Soil >... | reverse complement strand
AGGAACGACGGCATGACGCGGTCCATCAGCTCGAAATACGTGGAGAGCGCCGGGACGCTCTGCTGCGCGTTGTAGAGGATCTCCTCGTGGAACGTCTCGGAGTAGAGGATCGCGCCCGTGCGGCCGTCGATGAAGACGAAGCGCGGCTGCAGGATGAAGCCCTTGCGCTCCTGATACGTGCGCACGGGGATCACGCTCCGGCGGCCGAACGAGTCGTAGACTTCACGCTGGCTGATCACGAAGCCGTTCGACTGGTGCGGCGTGAAGAGGACCGTGCCGGTGACGATGAGCGGCGTCTGGTATTCCTCACCGAGCTTCTTCCAGTACGCGACGTCCGCGAAGATCTTGTCGAATTTCGCCAGGTCCTTCTCGTTGTGGATGCCGAGGTCCGTCTTCTTCGGATCCTGCGGCTTCGGCGCCGGCGGGTCGGCCGGCTTCGCCATTTCGGCGGCGGGAATGGGACTGACGGGGGCCACGCCCGTGGACGTCGTGGTGATCGACGATCCGTTGTCGCGCGCCGCCGTGTTCTCGGCCTCGGCGATCTCGGCGAGCGGCAGCACTTCCGCTTCGATCACGCGCAGCGGCGACTTCGTACGGAGCTGACTGCGCAGGAGGCGCACCGTCTCGAGATTCGCGTCCACATCGTCGCTGCCGCCGCTGATGAAGCCGGCGACCAGCACGCGCTGGAAGGCGGTCACGTCCATCTTCGGCTGGATGGGCGTTTCGATCGGGATCTCGTAGAAGCCCGTGCAACCCACGAGCACGATGCCCGCAAGCAGCGCGACGCCGAGGACGAGCCTATTTGCCGCTGCGGCGCTTCGTGCGGTCATTGATTTCTTTGAAGAGATCGTAGTTCTGCCGGATCATCAGGTTCTTCGGATCCAGCGCCAGCGCTTTCTCGTAGGCTTTCTTCGCTTCCTCGAACTTGCCTTCGTGCTCGTACGCGATCGCCAGGTTGTTCCACGCAGCCGCGTACGTCGGATCGATTTGCGTCGCCTTCTCCCAGCGGTACAGCGCCTCGTTCCACAGGCCGTTCTGGGCGACCTTGATGCCGAACTCGACCTGTTCCTTGGATTTGCTCCGGTCGTCGGCAGCGCGCACCACCGCGGGGACTACGAGAAGAACCACGACTGAGATGGCAATCAGTCGGCGCATGATCGTGTAAGGGGCCAATATACCAAGTTTCCAGTCAGATGCTTCGTGACATTTCAGCCGTTCGCGCCCGGTTCAGCAAGAGGGCGATCCAGCAACTCACGTACCACAGCCTGACAGGGTATCAGGGCCTGAACCCCGGCCGGATTCCTCCGCTTTTTGGTAAGTCTTTCACGGAGCCCGTAACCGGACGTTTGCCCGCGGGGACACGAAACGCCTATAATTAAGGACAGAGGGGTCGGGCACCGTTGCTGCGTTGCAGCGCCGGGCACGGCCCCTTCGGCATTTCCCGGTGTTCGCGACGCGACCGCGAGATGTCGTGATGGATCTTCCGAGCAGCGTCGCGCTTTCTACCCTCCCGGGCATTTCCCGCACCAGGGCGGCCAGCGTGTTCAAGGCACTCCGCGACGCGGGGCGGTTCGACGTCACGCTCGAAGAGATTGTCGCCGCCTGTTCGCCGCGCGCGCCGGCTGAGACCGTGGTGGCGGAAGCGCGGCGCGAGGCCGAGATTCTCCTCGAGCGTGCGGCCGCCGCGCGTATAGAGGTTGTTCGCTGGGACGCGGAGTTCTATCCGCCGCTTCTGCGAACCATCGTGGACCCGCCACCGATTCTGTGGGTCCGCGGCGGCGTGGAGATACTGACGAGGCCGGCGGTGGCGATCGTCGGATCGCGCGCGGCCTCGCCGTACGCGCTCGAGGTCGCCGGCCGGCTCGCGGCTGAACTCGCGGATCGGAACGTGCTGGTCGTCTCGGGCCTGGCGCGGGGCGTCGACGGCGCGGCGCACCGCGGCTGCCTGGCGGGCGGCGGGAGTACCGTGGCGGTGCTGGGGTCGGGACCCGATGTCGTGTATCCGCGTGAACACGGACCACTGGCTGCAACTATCTGCAAAAGCGGCGCTTTAGTCAGCGAGCTCGGTCCGGGGGCGCCGCCGCTGCCCGAGCACTTTCCGCTCCGCAATCGGCTGATCAGCGGGATCTCGCTGGCGGTTGTGGTCGTCGAAGCGTCGGAGAAGAGCGGATCGCTGATTACAGCCCGGTGCGCGCTCGACCAGGGTCGTGATGTGATGGCCGTGCCGGGAAGCGTGCTCGGCGGACGCAACCGCGGGGCTCATGCGCTCCTGAAGGACGGTGCAAAGGTCGTCGAGACTGCGGACGATATCCTCGACGACCTCGGCTGGCGGCCGTCCGGCGGTGAGCAAATTTCCTCCAATTCGTTGTCGGAGGACGACTTATTACAGAAGTTAACCCCCGGTGAGACCTACGATCTCGACGAAATGTCTGCTACGGTGGGGTTGTCAGGTTCGACATTGCTCTCCCGGCTGACGGAGTGGGAACTTCTGCAGCGGGTCGTCAAGACAGCAGGCGGGCGCTACAGGCTCGCGGATTCTTATGGCAAAGGCACTCGTGGTGGTCGAATCGCCGGCGAAGGCGAAGACGATCAACAAATATCTCGGTAGAGACTACAAAGTCATCGCCTCGATGGGGCACGTCCGGGATCTGCCCAAGAGCAAGCTCGGTGTCGACGTCGACGAAGGGTTCGAGCCCTCGTACGAAGTGATCGCCACGCGCAAGAAGGTGCTCAAGGAGCTGAAGGACGAGGCGAAGAAGGCGAGCGAGATCTTCGTCGCGACCGACCCGGATCGCGAAGGGGAAGCCATCGGCTGGCACCTGGCCGAAGAACTCGGCAGCGGCAACCGGAAGAAGATCCGCCGCCTGATGTTCAACGAGATCACCAAGAAAGGGGTGATGTCGGCGCTCGAGAAGCCGACGACCATCGACAAGAAGATGGTCGACGCGCAGCAGGCGCGGCGCGTCCTCGATCGCCTGGTCGGCTACAAGATCAGTCCGCTGCTGTGGGACAAGGTCCGCCGCGGGCTCAGCGCCGGGCGCGTGCAGTCGGTCGCGCTGAAGCTGGTGTGCGATCGCGAGCGCGAGATCACGGCGTTCGTGGCCGAGGAGTACTGGAACATCACGGCGCGTCTGGCGGGCCCGGTGCCGCCGGAGTTCGACGCGAAGCTCCTGAAGAAGGACGGCGCGAACATCAAGGTCGGCAACGAGGCGGAGGCCAACGCGATCCTCGCCGACGTGCGCAAGGCCCGCTGGGTCGTCGAGAGCGTCACGACGAAGGAGCGGAAGAAGAGCGCCGTTCCGCCGTTCATCACGAGCAAGCTGCAGCAGGCGTCGCGTTTCCCGGTCAAGAAGACGATGATGATCGCGCAGCAGCTCTATGAAGGCGTGGAGCTGCCGGGCGAAGGCGCCATCGGCCTCATCACCTACATGCGAACCGATTCGACGCGCGTGTCGGACCAGGCGATCGCCGAAGTGCGGCAGTTCATCGCGGGCGCGTTCGGGAACGAGTACGTGCCGGAGAAGCCCAACATCTTCCGCGCGAAGTCGGACGCGCAGGACGCGCACGAAGCGATCCGCCCGACGTCGATGCAGTACGCGCCCGACGAGGTGCGCGCGCACCTGACGCACGACCAGTACTATCTGTACAAACTGATCTGGAACCGGTTCGTGGCGTCGCAGATGCCGCCGGCGACGTTCGACGAGACGACGGTGGACATCGGCGCGGATTCGTACCTGTTCCGCGTGAAGGGGTCCGTGCCGAAGTTCCCCGGCTGGATGGCGGTCTACAACCAGCCCGTCGCGCCGGCGCCCGACGTCGAGACCGTCGCGCCCGGTCCGGACGCGCGAACGGCGGAAGACGACGAAGAGTCGAGCGTGCTGCCGGCGCTGGCGCAGGGCGATCCGCTCACGCTGCGCGAGCTGAAGCCGGAGCAGAAGTTCACGCAGCCGCCGCCGCGGTACACGGAGGCGACGCTCGTGAAGGCGCTCGAAGAGAACGGCATCGGGCGGCCGTCCACCTACGCGTCGATCATTTCGGTGATCCAGGCGCGCGAGTACGTGAACAAGATCGAAGGCAAGTTCAAGCCGACCTTCCTCGGGATGATGCTCGTCGAGAAGCTGCTCAGTCCGGCGTTCGACGACATCCTCGACGTGGGCTACACGCGCGAGCTCGAGGAGGATCTCGACAAGATCGAGTCGGGCGCCTCCGACTACGAGTCCACGCTGACGAGCTTCTACAAGAAGTTCCAGAAGGACCTGAAGCGCGCCGCCAAGGAGATGGTCAATCTCAAGGAAGGCGTCGAGCCGAATCCGCCGGTCGCCTGCGACAAGTGCGGCAAGCCGATGGTGATCAAGGCCGGCAAGTTCGGGCTGTTCCTCGCCTGCAGCGGCTATCCCGAATGCGAGAACACGCGCGAGCTCGAGACGCCCGAGGCCGGCGGCGACGGCGAGTCGCTCGAGGAGACGTGCGAGAACTGCGGCAAGCCGATGGCCGTCAAGCGCGGCCGCTTCGGCCAGTTCCTCGCCTGCACCGGCTATCCCGAGTGTAAGACGACGAGGAAGATCATCGCGACCAAGCAGGGAATCACCGCGGCCAAGCCGGACCAGATCCTCGACGAGAAGTGCCCGAAGTGCGACTCGAATCTCGTCGTGAAGCAGGGCCGCTTCGGCGAGTTCACCGCGTGCAGCAGCTATCCGACCTGCAAGTACGTGAAGCAGAAGACGACCGGCGTCCTCTGCCCGAAGGACGGCGGAGACATCGTCGAGCGCAAGTCGCGCCGCGGCAAGGTGTTCTTCGGCTGCGCGAACTACCCCGACTGCGACTTCACGCTGTGGAATCGTCCCGTCGCGGAGAAGTGCCCCGACTGCGGCGCGCCGTTCCTCGTGGAGAAGATCACCAAGCGCCACGGACGTCAGCTGGTCTGCAACAACGAGGATTGTTCCTATGTGCGGTCGGTGGAGGAGCTGACGACCGCCTGAGGAGGCTGGAGGATGGGTGCTGGAGGTTGGTTTCGGGGTTGCGCGAACCAGCGATCCAACCTCCAATTCCCAACCTCCAACCTCCTCGCGTTATCCTGAGACGTGGCTCGTATCACCATCGTCGGCGGCGGTCTCGCGGGCTCCGAAGCCGCCTGGCAGGCGGCGTCCCGCGGCGTCCGCGTCGTCCTGCACGAGATGCGGCCGGTCAAACCGACCGCGGTTCACAAGACGGACGGGCTCGCCGAGCTCGTCTGCTCGAATTCCTTCCGCGGCGACAAGCTCGATAACGCCGTGGGGCTGCTGAAGGAAGAGATGCGGCGGCTCGGGTCGCTCGTCATGCGTGCGGCCGACGACGCGCGCGTGCCGGCGGGCGCGGCGCTCGCCGTCGATCGCGACCTCTTTTCGTCGCGCGTGACCGAAGCCATCGCGTCGCATCCCCTGATCAGCATCCGTCGCGAGGAGATCACGACGATCCCCTCCGGAGCCGACGGTCCGGTGATTCTCGCGACCGGACCGCTGACGTCCGACGCGCTGTCGGCGGAGATCGCCGCGCTCGTCGGCTCGACGCATCTCTACTTCTACGACGCGATCAGCCCGATCGTCTCGGGCGAGTCGATCGATCGCTCGAAGGTGTTCCGCGCCTCGCGCTGGGGTCGCAGCCTGGGGGTCAGACCGGTCGCCTGCGGCGTGGACGACGGCGAAGGGGATTATCTGAACTGCCCGTTCACGAAGGACGAGTATGAGCGGTTCTACGAAGCGCTCATGTCGGCGGAGAAGGCCGGCGTCCACGAGTTCGATCAGCCGAAGTTCTTCGAGGGCTGCCTGCCGATCGAGGTGATGGCGGCGCGCGGCGTGGACACGCTGCGGTTCGGCCCGATGAAACCGGTTGGTCTTCCGGATCCCAGGACCGGCAGGGACGCCTACGCGATCGTCCAGCTCCGGCAGGACAACATCGCGGGCGATCACTTCAGCCTCGTCGGCTTCCAGACGCAGATGAAGTGGGGAGAGCAGGCGCGCGTCCTGAAGATGATTCCGGGGCTCGAGACCGCCGAGTTCGTGCGGTTCGGCATGATCCACCGGAACACGTACGTCAACGCGCCGTCCGTCCTCCGCGAGACGTGGCAGACGCGCATGCGCGACGACCTGTTCTTCGCAGGGCAGATGTCGGGCGTCGAAGGCTACGTCGAGTCCGCGGCCTCGGGGCTCATCGCCGGCCGGAACGCGGCGGCGCTCCTGCTCGGCGAGGCGCCGTCCACGCCGCCGCGGACCACCGCCATCGGCGCGCTGGCCTATTACGCCTCGCACGCCGATCCGAAACACTATGTGCCGTCGAACATCGCGTTCGGCCTCATTCCGCCGCTCGAGCAGCGGGTGAAGAGCAAGAAGGATCGGAACGTCGCAATCTCCGAACGCGCGCTGAAGGATCTCGACACATGGTCAGAGAGCACCTCAAAGCCTTTCTCGAGCATCTCAGGCTGAACGAGAATGCCTCCGCGCACACCGTGCGCGCCTACGACAGCGATCTCTCGCAGTACCTCGCGTTCCTCGCGTCACACCTGACGCGCCGCGTCGGAGATCTGACGCCCGGCGATCTGGATCACCTGCACGCGCGCGCGTTTCTCGGCGACCTCCACAGGCGCGGCAACTCGAAGGCGTCGGCGGCGCGCAAGCTGGCTGCGATTCGTGCCTTCGGCCGGTACCTGCGTCGCGAAGGCGTGCTCGACACCGATCCCGCGGCGCTCCTCGGCACGCCGAAGCGCGAACAGCGCATCCCTGCGCACCTCGCGGTGGACGAGATGTCGAAACTGCTCGACGCGCCGGACACGTCGGGCCCGCTCGGCCGCCGCGACAAGGCGATCCTGGAGCTCTTCTACGCGTCGGGACTGCGCCTGAGCGAACTCGTGGGCCTGGACCTGGAAGACGTCAATCTCGCGGGGCGCGTCGCGCGCGTGCTGGGAAAAGGGCGAAAGGAACGGATTGTGCCGTTCAACACGTCCACGGCGTCCGCCCTGCGGGCGTGGCTGGCGGATCGCGCCGCCTTCGCCCCTTCGGGGCTACGGCGGGCCAGGGAGACGACCTCGCGCGGGCGCACCCGTGAGCCCCTCTTCCTGAACTACCAGGGCGGACGGCTGTCCACGAGGAGCGTGGACAAGCTGGTACGGCGATATGTGGCAGCGTGCAGCACGCGCTATGGCATCAGCCCGCACGCCCTGCGGCACTCGTTTGCCACACATCTGCTCGAGGCCGGCGCCGATCTGCGCGCGATCCAGGAGTTGCTGGGACACGCGCGCCTCAGTACGACGCAACGTTACACGCACGTGAACGCGGCGCAGTTGATCGAGACCTACCGGAAGGCCCATCCCAAGGCGTAGCCCGCGAACAAAATCGCAGAACCCCCTTGACGCCGCGCCGCGACGGGAGCAGGATCGGTCCGCCCAAACCAGCCAGGCGGACCCATGCGCTACTCGTGGACGGTCGCGTTTTCCTGTTGTCTTCTGCTGCTGATCGGGGTGCCCGTGCGCGCGCAGGAGGTCGCGCCGCTCCCGTCCACGCCACTCGTCCTGCCCGCGTTCTCGCTCGGCGGGGCGCTCAGCGCGGCGGAGCGACGCGAGCTCGACGCCTGGCTCGACGCCATGCGGAAGTGGCAGCGGATGGACAAGCGGTGGCACAACGAGCCCAAGCACGATGCGTTCGGGCGCATACGCGATCGCGCCGCCATGCCGGAGGCGCCGGACTGGCTCGAGGCGCGCTGCGCGACGCTCGGACCCGCGTTGGCCCTCAATCCCACCGATCCGCTCGGCGCCGCCTGCCGCATCCTCGCAGGCGTCGACGAGGACCCGACGGCCGAAGCGATCCGCGCGTCCACGGCGGCCAAGCGTGCGGACGCCGAAAAGGTCGTCAAGAACTCGTTCCTGACGCGCGTCCACATCGACGGCCTCTGGACGACGACCTCGACCGACTACCGGATGTACGGCATCGTCGGCTCGCACATCAGCCTCGTGGACGTCGGTCGCGTGCAGTTCTTCGGGCCGCCGGGGGTGATCCTGCTGAGCGTGCCGGACGGCAACGGCTCGCGCGAGATCCGCGCCGGCTACACCTGGGGCATGAGCATCCGGCTCGGGGACGTGCGCCTCTTCGCGCAGTCCAAGAACCTCACGCTCTTCCTGACGGTCACGAAGGTCTGGGTGACGGGGAGCGCGTACAGCGGGCTCGGATCGGGCGGGTTCGATATCGCCGGATTCTCGCTGGCGCCGCGGCGGCACTCGAAGAATTGATCGGTCCCGGTGCTACTCCGAGACGTACCACGCTTCGTGCGCGGACCACTCGCCGCAGCGCAGGCACACCGTCTCGGTCCACTGCTTGCTGCAGCCGGGACAGCGGCCACGCGTCTCGAACGTATTCCAGACGTGCCCGCAGCCCTCGTGACACAACCAGCGATCGGTGCGCGAGGGCTCCCACGCGCACTTCGGACAGCGGATCTTCTCCCGTTCGTCGCGCAGCCGCGCGTCGGTGCCTTTTTTGGTGAAGACCAGCCCGAAGAGCATGCAGATATTCTAGGCCGGGTTTCTCGGACCCGGCCTACGGGATTCACGCCACGTCGACCATCCGGCGTCCGCGCGGATATTCGATCGCGAGCGTCTTGATCTTGTAGTTCATCACGCGCGGGCTGATCGAGAGCAGCTCCGCCGCATCCTTCTGCACCCAGTTCGACATCTTCAGCGCCTCGATCAGCGCCTGGCGCTCGATCTCCTCGAGCGCGATGCCGGTGGGCGGGATCTTGACGACCGGGCTGGTTTCGCCGGTTGGCGCCGACGTCGAGAGCTCGCCGAGACGCAGATCGGAGCTCGTGACCTGCGGTCCTTCGGACAGCAGCACCGCGCGCTCGATCGAGTTCTCGAGCTCACGGATGTTGCCGGGCCAGTTGTAGCGCATCAGCAGCTTCAGCGCGTCGGGCGACAGGCCGTCCACCCGCTTCTTCAGCTCGCTCGCGAAGCGGCGCAGGAAGAACGACGCCAGCGCCGCCACATCGTCCTTGCGCTCGCGCAGCGGCGGCATCTCGATCGAGACGACGTTGAGGCGATAGTAGAGATCCTCGCGGAACTGGCCGTTGGCGACCATCTGCGGCAGGTTGCGGTTCGTCGCGGTGATGACGCGGACGTCGCAGCGCAGCGTCCGCGTGCCGCCGAGGCGCTCGAACTCGTGCTCCTGCAGGACGCGCAGGATCTTGGCCTGCGTGTTGGCGCTCATGTCACCGACTTCGTCGAGGAACAGCGTGCCGCCGTCCGCCTGCTCGAAGCGGCCGACGCGCTGCTTGTCGGCGCCCGTGAACGCCCCCTTCTCGTGACCGAAGAGCTCCGACTCGAGGAGGTTCTCCTGCAGCGCCGCGCAGTTCACCTTCACGAAGTTGCGCGCCGCGCGCAGCGAGTTGTGGTGGATGGCGCCCGCGATGAGCTCCTTGCCCGTGCCCGTCTCGCCGCGGATGAGGCACGTCGTGTTGCTCTTGGCGACCTTCTTGACGATCGCCAGCACCGACTGCAGCGCGCCGCTCGCGCCGATGATGCGGTCGAAGTCGTAGATGTCCTGCTGCGTGTGCCGGAGGTACTCGATCTCGTGCTTGAGGCGCCGGTGCTCGAGGGCCTTCTCGACCTTCAGCTCCATCTCCTCGATCTCGAACGGCTTCTGCACGTAGTCGAAGGCGCCGATCTTCATCGCCTCGACCGCGGTGTGGACGGACCCGAACGCCGTCATGAGAATGACCGCGGTCGTCGGGTGCAGGGCCTTGGCCGTGCGCAGCACGTCCAGGCCGTCGCTTCCGCCCATCTTGAGATCGCTCAGGACGACGTCGTATTGCCCCTCGTGGAGCTTCTCGATGGCGACGTTGCCGTTGGGCGCCTCGTCGACGTCGTGCCGCGCATCGGAGAGCGCGCGGACGATGCCGCGTCTGAGCGAATCGTGATCGTCTGCAACAAGAATCCGTCCCATAGTTCCTCTCTACAATGGCGGGCCGAAGCCGCGCCTGCGTGCCCACCCTGCGTGTCCGTGTCCCGCCTCTACTCGAACAACTGCTGCTGACTCCGCACCGGCAGCGTGACGCGGAACACCGTGCCGCCGCCGGGACGC
>Ga0066903_100007081_pt1 | contig 10100 bp, 7 predicted proteins | sample PanSoiMetaGPlot1_FD_67491 | JGI IMG/M metagenome (GOLD analysis project Ga0066903, IMG submission 67491) | Tropical forest soil microbial communities from Panama analyzed to predict greenhouse gas emissions - Panama Soil - Plot 1 (version 2) | ecosystem: Environmental > Terrestrial > Soil >... | reverse complement strand
GCGCAGCCGGTTGGCCACGGCGTTGCGGTGCAGGTGCAGCTTCTGCGCCGTCTTGACGATCGACCCCTGCTCGTCGAGGTAGGCCGCGAGCGTCTGGATCGCCGTCTCGGCCCGGCCCGGGCCGAGCCTCTCCAGCGGCGCGAGCTGGTCGCGCACCGAGGCCCGGGCGGTGTCGGACGAGTACCACTCCATGAGCATCCGCTGCACCCCCACCACGTCGTGGGCGGCGACGCCGGCCGGGCGGCGCGCGCTGCGGGCGGCGAGGAGCGCGCCCCGCGCCTCGGCCGCCGAGGCCCGCAGCCCCATCGGGCCCTCGTGCGGCGATCCCACGCCGGCGCGGAACCGCAGCGCCGGCAGCCGGGCGCCGATGGCTTGCAGCGCACGCTCGGCCGACCGGGCCGCCCGGGCGCCTGCCTGCGGGCCGGGATTGGAGGTCGTCACGCGGATCAGCACGATGGCGCGCGCGATCCGCGACAGATACCAGGTGCCACCGGTCGCCATCACGGCCTGGAGCGCGAGCTGCCCAGCCGTTTCCAGCGTCTCGAACCGGTGGACCTCGTCCGGCTCAGCCTCGTCCAGATCGTCGGCCTCGATGCGGACCGCGACGTGCCAGCCGCCGACCGGGATGGCCAGCTGCCGGGCCCGGTCGAGCAGGTCCTCGTCGATCGCCGTCTCCGACATCATCAGCAGCTCGGCGAGCAGCTCGCTCCGGGAGCGGGCCGGCAGCTCACGGGCTCGCCGGGCCAGGTCGAGGAGCCGCCCGGCGGCCAGTGCCGCGCTGTGCAGGACCAGCCGGGCGCCGACGCCGGAGTCCCCGTGCGCATGCGGAGCGGCCAGATACCCGATCGGGGCTTCCCCGACCACGACCGGCACCCTGACCCCGTCCGCGTCCCGGCCACCCGCCCCGCCCGCAGCCTGGCCACCCGCCCCGCCCGCCGGGTGACCCACCTCCCCGTTGCCGGAGGAGCCGCCATCGCCCGGCGTGCCGGAGCGGAACTCGACCACGGTCCCGAGCGCCCGGCTGATGGAGGCGCACAGGTCGTCGAGGCTGGCGCCGGCCGTCTCGGCGGCCAGGACCGCATCCAGACCCTGCTGGGCGCGGCCGAGCGCACGCTCGGCGCCACCTCCGATCTCCCGCATGATCGCCTGCACCAGCTCGGTGAGCTCGGTGTCCGGCGGGATGGAGACAAGCGCGATGTCGGCGCGCCCGGCGATGTCGGTCACCGTCACGGTTGGCCGCCACCGTTCGGCGGAAAAGGCCGCGACGGCGGCCACCCGGTGGACCGATGCCCAGCGCAGGGCCATGTCCAGGCGGTAGTCGGTGACCTCCGCGGAGGCGGCGCGGGAGAGGACGACGAGACTGGTACGCGGGGCGTTGTCCAGATCCGCGAACCGTTCGGCGAACCGGACCACGGTGACCTGGCGGTCGCCGCCGCGGCGGCTCACGCGGCGCAGTCCGGCCAGGGTTGAGCTCGCGAGGATCTCATCAACGGTAGGCATCAGGAGCCCCACCTTATTCACGACGTCAGGAGGCCACCCTATGCGGAGCGCACACATCAGTCACCATCGCGGTGCACTCTGCCCATTCACCTCAGCCCGGCCGGCTGGGATCATAGTGCTTGAATCGCCATTCAGCTGCACGCAGTGGCTGAACTGACGCCGAAACCCAGGTCCTCCAGGGGAGAGCGATGGAGAGTGAGACCGTGACCAGGCAGGAGGCTCCTGAGGAAAACGTCCCGGACTGGTGGCCGTATGCCCCTGAGTTCCCGGACTGGCATGTATGGCGGGGAGTCGCCGGGCTGCTCTACGCGCGTCGGCCCAGGTCAAGCCCACCGAAGGTAGTGCGAGGCAAGACCACGGGAGACCTCAGGGAGCAGATCCGGCTGGCCGAAGCGCCCCGGTAACCCCGCTTGGTCCCCGGCACAGCTCGGGTGATGTCCCGTCGCGCTGCTGGTGAGCCGCCCACACGCTCCCGCCGCATCGGCACCCCCGCTTGTGCAATCGGTTTCGTTAGCCCCATCCGTCCCATCAGTCCGGTAAATCTCTCGGATCTCCCCCGCCTCAAAAATCCCGTTGCCCCGGGACCTTCCTGCCCTGGCCCGGCCCATCTCGCCCCGGCCCGGGCCGGTCCCTCCCCACCCGGCTCTCCCCCGCCTCGGCCTGCCGCCGGCCGCCCGCCCGCCGACCGCCTCTCCCGCCGGTGCGGCGCTGGCGTGCGGCAATAGGCCATGGCGCCCGCAAAACGCAAGATGCGCACGTTAACAGCCCGTGTTTGCGATGCCGGTGCTTTAGCGGAATAGGTGCGCCGGACGGTAGCTATCCCGTGCGAAGTTCCGCAATCATGTGCGTAACATGAAACGCTATCTGTACCTCATCAAGCTCATGCCCGGACGATGAAGAGACTGCTCGACACCGACTCGCTGCGTGCCATGGCACGGGGCTGCGCCATACTCGGCGCCGGCGGCGGCGGCGATGTGTATCTGGATCTGCTGCAGGCACTGCAGGCGATCGAGGAATACGGCCCGGTCCCGCTAATGGACCTGGACGAACTGCCCGGCGACGCACTGATCATGCCGGGCGGCGGCGTCGGCGCCCCGACGGTCGTCATCGAGAAGATCGCGAACGGGAACGAAGGGGAACGTCTCCGGGACCAGCTTGAGCACCTGACCGGGCGCCAGGTGGCCGCGCTCATGGCCGCCGAGATCGGTGGCGGGAACGGCATCGTGCCCGTGGCCTGGGCCGCGCGGATGGGATTGCCGATGGTCGACGCCGACGGCATCGGCCGCGCTTTCCCGGAGATCCCGCAGGTCGCCATGCATCTGGCTGGGATTCCCCCGAGCCCGGCCGTGATGACCGACGAACGCGGCAACATGGTGGTGTTCCAGACGATTTCCGGCGACTGGATGGAACGGCTCGAACGGGCGGCCGCGGTCGAGTTCGGCGGGATCGCCCAGTCGACGGAATTTTCTCTCACCGTGGCGCAGGCGCGCGACGGGGCCACGGTGCGGAACTCGGTTTCGCTGGCGATCAGGATCGGCGAGGCGCTGACGAACGCGCCGGACAACCCACTGACCGCACTGATCGCCGAGATCGGCGCGTTCCGCCTGGTCACCGGCAAGGTGCTGGACGTCGAGCGGCGGATGACCAGCGGGTTCACCCGCGGCACAGTGGTGGTCGAGGGCACCGGTGAAGATGCGGGCAGGCTGGTCCGGCTGGAACTGCAGAACGAGCACCTGGTGGCGCTGGAGCGCGGGCACGTGCTCGCGTCGGTGCCCGACCTGATCACGGTGCTGGACACCGAGACCGCCGACGCGATCTCGACCGAGCGGATCCGGTACGGGCAGCGGGTCACGGTGATCGCCTTCGCCTGTGACCCGGTCTGGCGAACCGGGCGTGGGCTCGAGGTCGCCGGGCCGCGGGCGTTCGGATACGAGTTCGACTTCGTGCCGGTGGAGGAGATCGCCCGTGCCACGGCCTGACTGCCGTCTCGGCATCGACGTCGGGGGGACCAACACCGACGCGGTCATCATCGATCCCGCCGACCGGGTCATCGCCAAGGCCAAGGTGCCGTGCACGCCGGATATCACCGGCGGGATCGCGGCGGCGATCGACAGCGTCCTGCGGGCCCCGGGGGTGGAACCGGCCCGGATCAGCCACGTCATGCTGGGCACGACCCACGCGACCAACGCCGTGCTCGAGCGCAGGAACCTGCGGCGGGTGGCGGTGCTCAGGATCGGCGGCCCGGCCACCTACGCCATCAGGCCGATGTACGAGTGGCCGCGGGATCTCGCCCGCACCGTCTCGGCCGGGGAGACGATCGTGGACGGCGGCATCGAGTTCGACGGCCGCGACCTGTCCCCGCTCGACACCGACGCCATCGCCCGGTTCCTCGGCCAGGTGGGCGGCGCCGCCGACGGCGTCGCCATCACCAGCGTGTTCGCCCCGGTGTCGCCCAGGCATGAGCTGCTCGCGGCCGAGATCGTCAAGCGTGAACTCGGCGAGGTGCACGTCTCGCTCAGCCACGAGATCGGCTCGATCGGCCTGCTGGAACGGGAGAACGCCACCATTCTCAACGGGGCCCTGGCCGGGGTCGCCCGCGACGTGGCCGAGGGCATGCGGGCCGCGCTGGCCGCGCACCATCTGCGGCCGACCAGATTCTTCGCGCAGAACGACGGCACGCTGATGGGCCTCGACCACGCCCTGCGCTACCCGGTGCTCACGATCGGGAGCGGGCCGGCCAACAGCGTGCGCGGGGCGGCGTTCCTGACCGGGAACTCCGACTCCCTGGTGGCCGACGTCGGCGGCACGTCCACCGACATCGGGGTGCTGGTCAACGGGTTCCCCCGGGAGTCGTCGCAGGGGGTGGAGATCGGCGGCATCCGGACCAACTTCCGGATGCCCGACCTGGTCACGATCGCGCTCGGCGGCGGCACCGTCGTCTGCCGCGACCGGGAGGAGACCCGGCTCGGGCCGCGCAGCGTCGGCTACCTGATCCAGCAGGAGGCGCTGGTCTTCGGCGGGCCTACGCCGACCCTTACCGACAGCGCGGTGGCCGCGGGCCGGGCCGCGATCGGCGAGGCGAAACCGGGGCGCCGCCATCGGCGGCTGCTCGCCGAGGCGCTGGCCCGCGCCGACGTGATGCTCGCCGAGGCGATCGACCGGGTAAAGACGTCCAAGGCGGATACCCCGCTCATCGCGGTCGGCGGCGGCAGCATCCTGGTCCCCGACCGCATCCCCGGGATCAGCGAGGTCATCCGGCCCGAGCATTTCGACACGGCCAACGCGGTCGGGGCCGCCATCGCCGCGGTCAGCGGCCAGGTGGACCGGATCTTCCAGCTCCGGGAGGGTGGCCGGACGGCGGCGCTCGACGAGGCGGCCAGCGAGGCACGCGAGCGCGCGGTCGCGGCGGGGGCGGACCCCGACACGGTGGAGATCGTCGAGATCGAGGAGATCCCGCTGGCCTATCTCACCTCCCCGACGGTCCGGATCCGCGCCAAGGCCGCTGGCACCCTCGGCGGCCTGCCCGAACAGCGTTTCCAAGCGGACATGGCCCGGCAGGCACGCCTGGCCGACCAGCTCGACCCAGCCGAGACGGCGGCCACCTGACCAGCCGCGCGCCGAGGAACCTCAACGACAAGGATCACGGAGGAATCATGAAGCCCCATCGCGCCGGGCTGCTGCTCGCATCCGGTACCGCGCTGGCCCTGCTCCTCGCCGCCTGCGGCGGCTCATCCGGCTCGTCGCCGACGGCGAGCTCGCAGCCGGCCGCCAGCAACCAGGTGTTCACCTACGTCACATCCTCCGAGGTAATGGTCGACGGCTGGGACCCCGCGACCGAGGACTCCGACGGCATCATCGCGATGAGCAACATCTACGAGACGCTCACGCACTACAACTCCACCACGCACACGGTCAGCCCGCTGCTCGCGACCAGCTGGTCGAAGTCGGCCGACGGCCTGACCTGGACGTTCCACCTCCGCCAGGGAGTGCACTTCCACACCGGCCGGCTGATGACGGCCCAGGCGGCGAAGGCGGCCATCCTGCGCACGAAGCAGCTTGGCCAGGCGGCCGCCTACGTCTGGGACGCGGTGAAGACCATCAGCACCCCCAACCAGTCCACGCTGGTCTTCCACCTCAGTTACCCCTCACCCATCGACCTCGAGGCGTCGGCCGACTACTCGGCCTACATCTACGACACCCAGGCGGCCGGCCCCACGGCCAGCAACAGCGCGCTGGTCAAGTGGTTCAACGCCCCCCACGACGCGGGCACCGGCCCCTACCAGGTCCAGACCTGGAACAAGGGCCAGGAGTTCGAGGTGATCCTCAAGGCCTACCCCGGCTACTGGGGCGGCTGGAGCGGCCCCCACTACAAGAAGGTCGTGTTCCGGGTGGTGACGCAGGACTCCACCGCCGCGCAGCTGCTGCGATCGGGGCAGGCCACCTTCGTGGAGCAGGTCAGCCCGTCGGTGTGGAAGTCGTTCCAGGGAGAGTCCGGGCTCCGCACGGTGACCTCCCCGTCCTGGCAGAACCTGCTGGCCCAGCTCAACGCCAAGACGCTGAGCCTGCCGGTGCGGCAGGCCATCTCCTACGGGATCAACTACCCGGGGATCATCGCGGCGCTGCAGGGAGCGGCCGTCCCCTCCAGCGGCCTGGTCCCGCCCGGCCTGTTCGGTCACTTCTCCAACCTGCCGAACTACAACTACAACCCGGCCAAGGCGGCCCAGCTGCTGAAGCAGGCCGGGTACGGGCCGGGCGGCAAGAAGCTGAACCTGACCCTGACCTACGCGCAGGGTGACTCGAACGAGCAGGTGGTGGCGACGCTGCTCAAGTCCAGCCTGGCCAAGCTGAACATCAACCTGACCACCCAGTCGCTGGCGTGGCCGACCCAGTGGGCCAAGGCCAAGTCCGCCAACGCGGCCAACCGCCAGAGCATCTTCCTCGAATACTGGTGGCCGGACTACGCCGACCCGTACTCCTGGTTCAACAACCTGCTGGAGACGCAGAAGCCGCCGTACTTCAACCTCTCCTACTACTCCAACCCGGCCCTGGACAAGCAGATCGGCCAGGTCGAGTCGCTGGTCGCGACCAACCGCGCGGCCAGCAGCCAGCTCTACCGCAAGATGCAGATGGAGGTCATCCAGCAGGCGCCCATCGCCCCGCTCTACAACGTGAACTACCAGTACGGGATGCGGGACTCGTTCACCGGGTTCCAGGTCAACCCGGCCTACCCCGAGGTCGTCTTCGTGCATAACCTCACGCCGACAGGTTGACCGTCTATGTCGCGCGCCGGGTCGCCCTGGCCGTTGGAGTGGTCGCAGGCGTCATCGTCCTGACGTTCGTGATCGCCCACGTTGTGCCGGGTGACCCGGCGGCGACATGGGCCGGGCCGCACCCCACGGCGGCCCAGGTGGCGGCGGCGCGCCGCTACCTCGGGCTGGACCGGCCGGCCATCGTTCAGCTGCTGTCCTACTTCGGCGGCATCCTCAGCGGGAACTGGGGCGTGTCGATCCACACCCACCGGCCGGTGCTCTCCGATCTCGCCGCCGCCGCCCCCGCCTCGCTGGAACTGGTGACCGTCGCGATGCTCATCGCCCTGGTCGTGGCCGTGCCGCTCGGCCTGATATCGGCCCGCTGGCCGGGCCGGGTCGGCGACCATACGATCCGGGCCGGCTCGATCCTGGGCGTGTCGATGCCGATCTTCTGGATGGCGCTCATCCTCCAGCTCTTCTTCTCCCAGCGGCTGCACGTGCTGCCCGCCGCCGGCGAGTACTCCCCCGGCCTGCTGTTCAGCCACCCGCTCACCCGGCTCACCGGGTTCGGCCTGATCGACGCGCCGCTGACCGGGAACTGGCCGATGTTCGGCAGCATCCTGACCCATCTCGTGCTGCCCGCCGTGGTGATCGCCGCCTACCCGGCGGGCCTGCTCACGCGGATGATCCGGGCGCAGGTCCTGGACACCGTCGGCGACGCCCACGTGCAGATGGTCCGCGCGCTGGGCTTTCCCGAGCGGGCCGTGTTCGCCCGCTTCGCCATGAAGCTGGCCTGGAACCCGGTCGCCGCGGCGATCGCCCTGGTGTTCGGCTACTCGCTGGTCAACACCTTCCTGGTCGAGGCGATCTTCGACTGGCCGGGGCTCGGCAGCTACGCTACGACCGCGATCGCGAACCTCGACAGACCCGCCATTCTGGGGGTGACCCTGTTCATCGCCCTGGTCTACGTGGTCGTCAACCTGGTCGTGGACATCATCCAGGCCGCCATCGACCCGAGGATCCGGCTGCGATGATCGAGGCGCCCAGCACCCTGCCCGCCGCCGGGGCGAGGCTCCCGCGCGGCGAGACGCTGCGGCGCGGGCTGGCCGCAAACCCGCTGCTGGTGGCCGGGGGCCTGATGTCGGCGCTGATCCTCGTGGTCGCGCTGCTCGCGCCGCTGCTCGCACCCTTCCCCGCCGACGCGGGCACGGCGACCCACCCGTTCCTGGTGCTCCACCCGCCCTCGGCCCAGCACTGGTTCGGGACCGATAACGTCGGCCGGGACATCTACTCCCGCGTGCTGTACGGCGCGCGGATCTCGCCGCTGATCGCCGTGGTCGTCCTGGTCCTGGCGTGTGCCATCGGGGTCCCGCTCGGGGTCGCCGCCGGCTACTTCGGCGGCTGGCTCGACGAGGCGATCATGCGCGTGACCGACATCTTCCTCGCCTTCCCGTCGCTGCTGCTCGCCCTGGCCCTGGCCGAGGTGCTGCCGCCCAGCCTGATCACGCTGACGATCGCCATCGCCGTCACTTGGTGGCCCTGGTACACCCGGCTCATCCGCGGCCAGGCCGCGTCCGTGGCCGGCCGCCCGTACATCGAAAGCTGCCGGGCGCTGGGCATCCCGCGCCGCCGGATCATCTTCCGGCACATCCTGCCCAACTCGATCACACCGCTGATCGTCCAGGTGTCGCTGGACGTCGGCGGGGTCATCCTGACCGCGTCGGCGCTGTCCTTCCTCGGCCTCGGCGCACAGGAACCCACGCCCGACTGGGGGCTGATGGTGTCGGATGGGCAGAACTACTTCCTGACCGCCTGGTGGGTGGTGACCTTCCCGGGGATCGCGATCCTGGTGACCGCGTTCGCCTTCACGCTGCTCGGCGACGGCCTGCGTGACCTGCTGGACCCGAAACGGATCTTCCTGCGATGAGACTCGCGATCACCGGACTCGAGGTGAGCTTCGGCGAGCGGCGGGTGGTCAACATCGACGAGCTCGCGCTCGGCGAGGCCGAGATCGTGGGCCTGGCGGGCGACAGCGGGTCGGGCAAGTCGATGACCACCCTCGCCGTGCTCGGCCTCGCCCACACCGTCGGCGCCCGCGTCAGCGGCAGCATCCGGCTGGACGGGAAGGAGCTGACCGGCCTGTCCCACCGCGAGCTGCGCGACGTGCGCGGCCGCCGGATCGCCGCGATCTTCCAGAGCCCGGCGATGGCGTTCAGCCCGGTGTTCCGGGTCGGCAGCGTCGTACACCGGGCCCTGCGGCTGCACGGCATGACCAGGGCCGAGGCGGCCGAGGCGGCCACCCGGGCGATGCGCCAGGTGCTGCTGTCCCCCGGCCTGCTGGACAGGTACCCGAGCCAGCTGTCCGGTGGCCAGCTCCAGCGGGTCGCGATCGCGCTCGCCCTGGCGCTGCGGGCCGAGGTGCTGCTGGCCGACGAGCCGACCAGCGCCCTCGACGTGACCGTCCAGGCCGAGGTCCTGGAGTTGCTGCGCGAGCTGCGCGACCGCGCGGGCATGTCGGTCCTGTTCATCAGCCATGACCTGGCCGTCGTCGCCGAGCTGTGCGACCGGGTGGCGATCATGCACGACGGGCGGATCGTCGAGCAGGGCCCCGCGGCCCAGGTCGTGACGGCGCCGGCGAGTCCCTACACCGCCGAGCTGCTGGCCGCGGTGCCCCGGCTCGGGGCGGCGGACGGAGGGGCCGGAGGCGCCGGCGGGGCCGGGAGGGCCGGCCGGTGACGCCTCAGCCGTCCGGCGGCGGCCCAGCCACGCCGCTGCTCGAGGTCACCGACCTGGTTGTCAGGTTCGGCCCGGTGCGGGCCGTGGACGGGGTCAGCCTGCGGCTGGCTGGCGGCCCGTTCGGCCTTGGGCTGGTCGGCGAGAGCGGCTCGGGCAAGTCGACCATTGGGCGGGCCGTGCTCCGGCTGGTGGCCGTGACCGGCGGGCAGATCCGTTTTGAAGGTAAAGACGTTGCGGGACTGCGCGGGCCGGCGCTGAAGGAGTACCGGCGCGCGGCGCAGATCGTGTTCCAGGACCCGGACAACAGCCTCGACCCCCGGATGCGGGTCGGCGCGTCCGTCGCCGAGCCCCTGATCGCGCACCGGATCGTGGCCCGCAGTATGGCCGCCGGGCGGGCCCGGGAGCTGCTGGCCGAGGTGGGGCTCGACCCGGAGTTCGCCGGCCGGCATCCCCACCAGCTCTCCGGCGGGCAGCGCCAGCGCGTCGCGATCGCCAGGGCGCTCAGCGTCCAGCCGCGGCTGCTGGTCCTGGACGAGCCCACCAGCGCCCTCGACGTCAAGGCGCAGGCCCGGATCCTCGCGCTGATCGCCCGGCTGCGCGCCGACCGGAACCTGG
>Ga0066903_100007080_pt1 | contig 10100 bp, 6 predicted proteins | sample PanSoiMetaGPlot1_FD_67491 | JGI IMG/M metagenome (GOLD analysis project Ga0066903, IMG submission 67491) | Tropical forest soil microbial communities from Panama analyzed to predict greenhouse gas emissions - Panama Soil - Plot 1 (version 2) | ecosystem: Environmental > Terrestrial > Soil >... | reverse complement strand
TGTTCGCCGCGCCGAAAAAGCCTTTCATGAGCTTGTTGGCGACATAGTAGTCCTCGGTGAGGAATTGACCGGAGACATACATCGCCACCGATTCCGGCCCATGCTCCCTGATCGCTTCGGAGAATTTTGTCGCCGCAAGGTCGAGCGCCGCGTCCCAGCCCGCGCGGCGGCCGTCGATTTCAGGGACCAGCAGGCGCCGCTCGATGGCCAGCGTCTCGCCAAGCGCCGAGCCTTTTGAGCAGAGGCGGCCTTTGTTGGCAGGATGCGCAGGGTCGCCTCGCACGTCGGGAATCAGTAGTCGGGAGTCAGGTGTCAGGAAGCTTTCTGGTGGTCCGCGTTCCTGACCCCTGGCGCCTGACACCTGACCCCCTGAAACGAGGACCCCGCAGCCGACGCCGCAATAAGGGCAGGTGGTGCGCAGGGGTGCGGCGAGCGGAGCAGAGACCATCACCGGCGGTCCTATGCTGCCATTGCGAGGGTGCGCCCGAACATCAGGCCGTCGCGAAGCGGCGCGATTTCGCGTTTGGATTCGATGAGCTCGACGAACCATGGACCGTCGGCGATTTCGCCGTAGAGAATTGCGCCGACGAGGCGTCCGTTGCGCAGGACGAGCTTCTTGTACTGGCCGCTGCCGGCGTCGCGCAGCGTGATTTCCTCGTCGCCATCGTCGCGCGCCTCAAGCACGCCGGCAGAAAACACGTCGACCCCGGTGACCTTCAGGCTCGTGTGGGGGGTCGGCGCCACGTAGGGCTCCTGCGCGCTCCCGGTGAGAACCCCCGCGCAGATACGCGCCTGCTCCCACAACGGTCCGACGAGGCCAAAAGTTTGTCCGCGATGCTCAATACATTCGCCGACGGCGAAAATGTCGGGTTCGCTCGTCGCCATGAAATCGTCGACGATGATGCCACGATTGACGTCGAGCCCCCCGGCGCGCGCGAGATCGATGTTGGGCCGCACGCCGACGGTAAAGACGACGATGTCGGCCGGGAGCTCGCGTCCGTCGGCGAGCTGCACTGCCTCCACGCGCCCATCGCCGACGATGGCCTCCGTTTGCGCTTTGGTCACCACGGTGATGCCGCTGCTTTCAAGATCGCGCTGGAGCAAGAGGCCCGCGGCCTCGTCGAGCTGGCGCTCCATCAGTGTTTGCATGAGATGGAGCACCGTGACCGTCATGCCGCGTTTCATGAGGCCGAACGCGGCTTCTAGTCCTAAGAGCCCGCCGCCCACTACGACGGCGCGACTGTCGCGACGGCTCGCAACGCGCATGAGATCAAGATCGGCGATGTTGCGAAAGGCGGAGACGCCTGGAAGCTCCAGCCCCGCGACGGGCGGAACGACCGGTCGCGAGCCCGTGGCCAGCACGAGCTTGTCGTAACCGGTCGCGCGGCCGGATGCGGTCGTCACCGTCTTCGCGTTGACGTCGAGTTTCACGACCGTTTCACCGGTCGCGAGCTTGATGTCGTTTTCTACGTACCATTCACGGCGGTGAAGAACGATGTCGTCGATCTCTTTCTCTCCCGCGAGCACGGAAGACAAAAGGATGCGGTTGTAGTTGGGATGGGGCTCGGCGCCGATAACTTCGATCTCAAAGCGTTCGCGGCGGCGCGCCAGAACCTCATCGACCACGCGCATTCCGGCCATGCCGTTGCCGACGAGGACGAGACGCTGCTTTTGGCGCGGCACCATGTTGCATCCTCATATGCGCGCCGCGCCAAGCTCGGCGGAGCCGCCCCAGGTGCGCCTCCAGCGGCTCTTGACGCCGGTGAGCGCGAGCAGCGCGCCGGCGGCGAGCAGGCCGAACCCGAGGAAGCCGGGATGATAGGAACCGGTGAGCTGCTTCGAAACGCCGAGGCTCGAAGCGAGGTAAAAACCGCCGACTCCGCCGGCCATGCCGACGAGGCCGGTGATCACGCCGATCTCGCGGCTGAAGCCCTGCGGAATGAGCTGGAACACCGCGCCATTGCCCATGCCGAGGGCGAGCATGGCGACAACGAGGACGAGAAGCGCTGCCGGCGCCGACCACACGCCAAGGCTGATGAGCGCGAGCGCGCATGCCGCGACCGTGTACATGATCGACAGCGAAAACACGCCGCCGACCCTGTCCGCGAAGGCGCCGCCGACCGGCCGCATGAAGGAGCCCACGAACACGCAGGCCGCGGTGAAGTAACCGGCAACAACGGGGCTTAGTCCATACTGATCGTTGAAGTAGATCGTCAGCGATGAGGAAAGGCCGACGAACCCTCCGAAGGTGACGCTGTAGAGAAACATGAACCACCACGCGTCGCCGATCTTCAGGACGCGCAAATAGTCGGCGCGCTTTTGCGGAGCCGGCGCCTTGTCGCTGTTGCGCGCGAGCAGGACGAACACGGCAAGCGCGACGACGAGGGGGATTACGGCAAGGCCGAAGACATTGTTCCAGCCGAAGTCGACGGCGAGCGTGGGCGCAAACAAGGCCGCGAACACCGTGCCGGAATTGCCCGCCCCGGCAATGCCGAGCGCAGTGCCCTGGTGCTCGGGCGGATACCATTGGGATGCGAGCGGCAGGGCGACCGCAAACGACGCACCTGCAACGCCGAGGGCCAGCCCGACCGCAAGCGTCGCCGCGAAGGATTTGATGCCGACAAACCATGCCGCGAGGAGGCTCAAGATGACGATCGCCTGCAGGATGATGCCGGTGAGCTTTGGCTGCAGCCGGTCGACCATGATGCCGGCAACGATGCGCAGCAGCGCGCCGGAGAGCACCGGCACCGCGACCATGAACCCTTTCTGGGCCGGAGACAGGTCAAGGTCCCTGGCGATTTGCACGCCCAGCGGTCCGAGCAGGACCCAGACCATGAAGCTCATGTCGAAATAGAAGAACGATGCAAAAAGCGTGGGCACGTGACCGACGGAAAGGAACCCCTTCTTCATTCGAAATGCTCCGGTTGCGTTGTCCGACTCAGGGGGAGCAACTGGCATGCCAGGTGTTCGCAGATGCGAAATCATGCGTCTTTTGGCCGACGCGCCGGAAGGCTTACCGACCATCGCCGAACAAATTTTGGACAGCGTGTCGAAACAATGCGCGATTGCAAAATTCTGCGGCAATTGACTGAAAAATAACGTCTAAGGTGAAGACTTGAGCACGCTATTGACAACCTGATTAAAGCTGGTGATCGAAATGCCACTTTGATGTTTTTTGCGGCGGAGAGATTATGTGCAGTGCAGTAATGAGCGCGTCCAGCGTGCGGGGGCGTCGCCCGGATTGAGCGTCAGCGAAATCCGGGACCGCCCTATCCACCAGGATCGGCCGCCCTGGCTTTACGCGCGTTCAACCCGGCTACAGGGCTGGTGAACTGGGGCCGCCCGACAACTGAATGCAGCATGCGTAGGATGGGTTGAGCTCTTGCGAACCCATCGTGCGAACGACCGTCGATGGGTTTTCGCTGCGCTCAACCCACCCTACGTGAATCCTCCCCGCGACTATGAATTCCGCTCGAACGTGTCCAGAAAAGCCGTCACGAACGCCGAGCGCTGCGCATCGCCCTTGCCCAGCAAGAAGACCGAGCTCGCCCGGTCGGGAATGAGTGTCAGTGCGCGGTCCGGCGAGCGACGAGAACGCGTCCATACCAGCCGTAGTGCCAGAACAGTCGCGGCCTCGGTACGCCCCGCACGAACCAGCCGAGCCCATAGGGAACCTTCGCCCTGTCCAGATCTGCTGCTTCGCCCTGTGCGCTGTAGACGATGTCGCGATCGATTGCGGCATCGTATTTGGCAAGATCCATGACGGTCGAAAATCAACCCGGAGGCCGCGCTGATGTAGCCGAACGGCGGGTTGACGGTGGCGGGCTCGACAAGATTCAAGTCCTGACCGAGCTTGTAGGGCCTCGCCATTCGCGCGACGACGCCCGCCTTGTGCGCATCGATTGCGCCCAGCGCCGTGTCCCTCATGACCAGGGGCTCGAGGATGTCCTCTTCAATCGAGCGATTAAACCCCTTCGCTGACAGCGCGTCGATCACCGCCGTGAGGCGCGCGAACAGAAATCCATTGTCGTCGTAGTTGGTTCCAGGCTTGGCCTGGGCGGTGTGCGTCAAGTGGTGGCGAACCGTGATGGGCTCGGAATCGCAGTTGTCGTTCCGCGCCGGGGGCGGATTGCGGGTCCTCAGCTCAGTGCACCATTGTGCATATCCCGGATCGTAGGTGGACATTTCTGTCGCAGCGGTTCCCCGTGCGAGGTCCACGACCCCGAAGCCGCGCGCGAGAATCACAACCTGCCTGTGCACCACTGCGACCGACATTCCCGGCATGTCGAGTGATTGGCGAATGAGATCGAGGCGCTGCTCGAATCTCTCAATAGTCACGCGTCATGGTCTTTCCCGCACTCGGAGGCTGGGCGAGAGCCGGGTGACCAGCGCCCGCGGAGATGGCCGCAGAAAGCGGCAGGGCGCCGGCGGCCCAGGCAAGGGCAAGAAAATTTCGCCGACCGACACCGCGAGGCCCGGTTTGCTCATCGAGACGCGTCCCCTAGCGGCGTTTTTCCATTGGCTGACCTGGCCGGTGTCATTGCCCGACTTGACCAGGTAATCCCGTATCCCCACTCGGCGGCTGCTAGCTCGCTGGTCAAGCCGGCAATGCACCACGTGGGCGTCAGGGAAATGGAAAAATGCTATTCCCTGCGAATTGGAGCAGGGAAATGTTTGAGGCTGGAGAAGGGAATTCATTTACTGGAGCAGGGAAACAACAGGAATTCTCTTCCTCCGATAAGACAAAGCCCAAACGGCGAGCGGTCGAAAACTTACAAACTATAAAAACGGGTGTGATATGATTATTTTATGACGCACGAGATAATTTATTTGTTTTGTCGTATCAATCCAGTATCGTCGTCAGCAATAAAAGGAGCCGGGTACGCCAGGATCTACGTGGAAGGTTCTTAAACTACCGGATGAAACAACACCGACAGACTAAACTGCCAGAAAAATCCGCAAATGGCCTGCTCTTTTCCCTGTTCTCAGGGCATTCGTGGCCCGAGTTGGTGGGGGAACGAAGTCGGGCAGGCCCGACTTTGCCACTTGGACAGGCCGAACTCGGCGACGGCCGATTTCGATCCGCGCTCCAGCCCTCAAAGCCCCTGCGGTAAATCCTTCGCCCATTTCGCCTTGATGCGCGCATCGAGATCGCAGCTTGAGCGCGCCACCACCGGGAAGCTGTCGCGCCGGGCGAACGGCTTGCAGGCGTCGATGACGACGCGCGCGTTGCGGCGGTCGGTGTCGCCGTCGTAGCACATGGGGTCGAGGTGGGTCGACCAGCAGCCGCGTACGATGTCGACGTCCTCGCGCGGGTCGCAGCGCGTGCACATGGCCCAGATCACATCGTTGATGTTGGTCGGATCGATGTCGTCGTCGACCACGATGGTCCACCGGTTGGAATAGGCGCCGGCATGGCACTGGGAGGCTACGAAGCCCGCCTGCTTGGCGTGGCCGCCATAGAGCTGCTTGATCGACACCGTGAGCCAGAACCGGCTGCCGCCCGCCTCGTGCGCCCACACGCCCCTGATCTCCGGCACGCCCGCGGCTTCGAGCTGATTCCACACGGCGCCGCAGCGGTAGGTGCCGAGATAGAACGTGTTGTCGTTGGGCGGCACCGCCGGGATGGCGCCGACCAGTATCGGGTCGTCGCGATGCATCAGGGTGGCGATGCGGATCGCGGGCTCGGGCCGCGAGCCGCCCGCATAGTAGCCGGTCCACTCGCCGAGCGGGCCCTCCTGGATCACGTCGTCCGGATGGATGAAACCTTCGAATGCGATCTCCGCATTGGCCGGCACCGGCAGGCCGGTCTTCGGCATGTTGAAGACCTCGACGGGCTCGCCCAGGAGGCCGCCGGCGGCTTCGAACTCGCTCTTGCCATAGGGAATCTCAAGCCCCGCGAGCATGAACAGCGCCGGATGCATGCCCGCCACGACGGCGACCGGGCAGGGCTCCTTGCGCTCGTGATATCTCGTCATGATGATGCGGCCGTGCTTGCCGGGCGACATCATCACGGTCGCCACATGCGGTCCCTGGCTCTGAATGCGGTAGGCGCCGTAGTTGACCCAGCCGGAATCCGGGTCCTTCATCACCACCATGCAGGCGGTGCCGATGAAGGCGCCACCGTCGTGCTCGTGCCAGACCGGGGTTGGAATTTTGCCGATGTCGACGGCCTCGCCCTCGGCGACGTTTTCCAAAAGCGGGCCGCCATTGACTTGCTTTGGCCTGTGGCTCGGGGCCTCCTTCATGTAGCCGCGCCACCACCGGATCAGATCCATCTCAGAGCCCTGAGGCGGCAGGCCGAGCGCGATGTTGATGCGCGGCACCGAGGTGAGAATGTTGGCGAGCACCCGGTGGCCCTTGGGAAAGCCCGGCACCTCGTCGAACATCACCGCCGGGTTTCCCATCTTGCGCTGATAGAGGTCGAGGATGCCGCCGATCTCCTCCTTGGGCTCGGCTCCACGGATGATCTTCAGCTCACCCGCAGCCTCGATCTCGGCGATCCAGTTGCGCAGGTCCTTGTTGGCCACGTAGCGCCTCCTCACTTCAGCCCTGCCCGTTGGGTTCTTCGAGCGTTTCCCGATTGGCCTGACATCCGCTTTAGTGTCATTGCCCAGCATGACAGGGCAATCCAGTATCCTCGGCCGGTGGTTACTAGATCGCCCGGTCAAGCCGGGTGATGACAACACAGAGGTAGGTCAACGTAATCGAAAACGTCGCCTCGTGCCATGCAGGCTCTTGCGCGCCCTGGAACGTCAATCGATCGCCTCTGCCACCGCCTTGCCGCACGCGACGGTATCGGCGTTGCCGCCGAGGTCGCGGGTGCGCAGGGTCTTCTCGCGGAGCACACGCTCGATCGCGTCGACAATGGCGCGGCCAGCTTCCTTTTCGCCGAGATGGTCAAGCATCATGGCGCCCGACCAGATCTGGCCGATCGGATTGGCGATGCCTCGCCCGGCGATGTCCGGGGCGGAGCCGTGAACCGGCTCGAACACAGAAGGGTACTTGCCTTCCGGATTGATGTTGCCGCTCGGCGCAATGCCGATCGTGCCGGTGCAAGCGGGCCCGAGGTCGGAGAGAATATCGCCGAACAGGTTGGAGCCGACCACGACGTCAAACCAGTCGGGATGCAGCACGAAGTTCGCGGTGAGGATGTCGATGTGGAATTTGTCCCAGCGCACATCCGGAAACGATTTCGCCACCGCCTCGACCCGCTCGTCCCAGTACGGCATGGTGATGGAGATGCCGTTGGACTTGGTTACCGACGTGAGGTGCTTCCTCGGCCGCGTGCGCGCCAGCCCGAAAGCGAATTTCACCACGCGGTCGACGCCGATCCGCGTCATATAGGTCTCCTGGACCACGAACTCGCGCTCGGTATCGGCGAACATGCGTCCGCCCACATTGGAATATTCGCCCTCGGTGTTCTCGCGCACCACATAGAAGTCGATGTCGCCCGGCTTGCGGCCCACGAGCGGGCAGGGGACGCCGGGCATCAGCCGCACCGGCCGCAGATTGACGTACTGGTCGAACTCGCGCCGCCATGTCACCAGCGAGCCCCATAGCGACACGTGATCCGGGACCTTGGCTGGCCAGCCGACCGCGCCGAAAAAGATCGCGTCATGCCCGCCGATCTTCGCCTTCCAGTCTTGCGGCATCATGCGGCCGTGCTTCTCATAGTACTCGACGCAGGCGAAATCGAACCAGTCGAGCTTGAGCTCGAAACCGTGCCGCTTGGCGGCCTGTTCGAGCGCGCGCACGCCCTCAGGCGCCACTTCCTTGCCGATGCCGTCGCCGGGTATGACGGCGATGCGATAGGTTCTCTTCACGTCAGGCTCCTCGAGCAAACAAGACGTGATATCAGAGGCGCCGGGGCGGCGGAATGGCTGATGCGCCGATCCAACGCTGCGCTGCGATGTAAAAATGCGAACTGGCAAAATCGCCGGCCTTGTGCAAGGAAGCCGGCGTTGAGCCAAGAATGAGCGCTACCAAAGGCGCCGCACAACGGCTACCATCCGGGACCGGCTCAACTGGCCGTCGCGTCGTCAGTTCAAGAAACGCCCCAAAGCCGTCAGAAGGAGGAGAACATGATGCATCGTTGGTTATTGGGTCTTTCGGTCGCGTTGACCGTACCTGCGGCATTGCCCGCGTGGGCGGAGGACACGGTTCCGCAAATCCCCTATGACTCCGTTCCAAACGTTCTGAAAATGCCGGCCGACATGCACCTCGGCGAGGCGACCGGCGTCGCGGTCAATTCCAAGGGCCACATCTTCGTCTATTCGCGCAGCGGCTCGAGCCTCGGCCCGGCCTACGGCAACGCCGCCTCGCAGCTCCTCGAGTTCGACGGCGGCGGCAAGTTCATCCGCGAGATCGGCAAGAATCTCTACGCCTGGTCGTTCGCCCACACGGTGCGCGTCGACAAGGACGACAACATCTGGGCCACCGACAAGGGCTCGGACATGATCGTCAAGTTCAACAACAAGGACGGCCGCGTGATGATGGTGTTCGGCCGCAAGTCGGAATCCTCCGACGAGGACTCCCATCCGCTGCATCACCCCAAGCCGCCGCTGCCGGCCGTTGACGGCCGCTTCCGCCAGCCAACCGACGTCACCTGGGATCCGGAAGGCAACACCTACATCGCCGACGGCTACATAAATTCGCGCGTCGCCAAGGTCGACAAGAACGGCAACTGGGTCAAGCAATGGGGCGGTCCGGGCAGCGAACCCGGGCAGTTCAATACCGTCCACACCATCGCCGCCGACGCCAAAGGCAATATCTATGTGGGCGACCGGGCCAACCGGCGCATCCAGGTCTTCGACGGCGACGGCAAGCTCCTCAACATCATCAAGATCGACGTGCCGTACGATCCCGACGCCAGGCCCGCAATCGGCAACAAGCCCGACCTTTCGAAGTGTTCGACGGAGGGCGGCACCTTCTGCCCAGGCGCACCTTGGGCATTGTGCATCACCCCGCCGGGTCAGAACGGGCAGCAGGTGCTCTACAGCTCCGACTCCCATCCGGGCCGCATCTACAAACTCGCCCTCGACGGCAAGGTGCTCGGTGTGCTGGGTGAATCGGGCAAGCAGCCCAAGCAGTTTGGTTGGGTCCACGAGATCGCTTGTCCCTCGGAAAACGTGCTCTACGTTGCGGAAATTCTTAACTGGCGTGTTCAGAAGTTGATTCTGCACCCGGATCAGGTGAAATCCGCGAGCCGCTGAAGCAGGTTTCCCCGGACCGCCGACGCCTGCGTCGGCGGTCCTTTCTTGTTTTTTCTTATTTCTATCCGCTCCGTCTTTCCGTCCGCTCCGTCTTGCCGCGAAAATTCCTGTGGCGCCTGAAAAAGAAAGTTGCAAAACAATCGCCTGCTTACCACCTGTCATGAACTTGTCGAAGGCAAGGCGCAACAGATGAGGGCGGTATACGGGTGCGCCGACGAGTTTGCCCGATGGATGCCGTGAAATGTTACGTTTTTCGACACGAATCGCCGGACGAGGATCGCGGTCGCCTGAATCAAAAAATGGGGGTTCGGCCGGCTTCAACACAGAGCAGCAGGAGTTTTGAACCAATCCGGGATGCCGCTGACCGAAGTTGAAGTCAAAGCGAGCCAAGTACGCGAGCCAAATATACGAAAGGAAGTTCCAGGTCTCAGCCCATAGGGTGATCAACGAAAGCCGGGCCACGCGAGCCTCCCAAGCTCCGCCTCTGGCGGGCAGGTGGGGACCCGGGCGGCTCACAGGAGTTTACGTCCTGGAGGCTTTGCCGGGGGGAAGTTTGGAAGTTAACAATCGAGGATGCGGCCGCGTGGCGGTTGTGTCCGAGGAACACGGGGCACTTCTGATGGCGTTGCAATTCCAAGCATTGTGTTCGGCCGCGATGGCCGGATTACTGTTTCTGGCCGCCGGCCCCGGCGAGGCACGGAGCGAACCGGGCCCGTTCTCGGCCTTGAGCGGATCCTGGTCGGGTGGCGGGACCATCAAGAAATCCAACGGCGGAAGCGAACGCATCCGTTGCCGTTCCGCTTTCGAGCCTGCCGGTGCAGCGAACCTTTCGATACGGTTGCTGTGCGCCAGCGACAGCTACAAGTTCGACCTGACAGCAAGCGT
>Ga0066903_100007079_pt1 | contig 10101 bp, 1 predicted proteins | sample PanSoiMetaGPlot1_FD_67491 | JGI IMG/M metagenome (GOLD analysis project Ga0066903, IMG submission 67491) | Tropical forest soil microbial communities from Panama analyzed to predict greenhouse gas emissions - Panama Soil - Plot 1 (version 2) | ecosystem: Environmental > Terrestrial > Soil >... | reverse complement strand
GATCACGGGCCTGACCCAGGGGACGACCTACTACTACTGCGCGCTCGCGTCGAACTCGGCGGGGACGTCGGTCGGCAACCTGCTGACGCTGTTCACGCCGACCGCGCCGACCGTGACGACGACGGCCGTGTCGACGATCAACGACACGTCCGCGACGCTGCTCGGGACAGTCAACTCCAACGGCGCGGCCACGACGGCCTGGTTTCGCTACGCGACGACCAGCCCCGGCACCTGCAACGACACCTTCGGCACGCGACTGCCGTCCTCCGGCGGCACGGACATGGGCTCGGGCAACGGCGTGAACTCGTTCTCGCTGTCGGCGACCGGCCTGTCGCCGACGACGACCTACTTCTATTGCGCGATCGCATCCAACTCGCTCGGAACGTCGTTCGGCTCCGTCCTGCAGTTCACGACCCATGACAGGCCGACGATGACGACGACGGCCGCGTCCGCGATCACCAGCAACACCGCGCAGCTGAACGGCACCGGCAACCCGAACGGCGTCTCGGCGACCGGGTGGTTCCGGATCAACACGACCGATCCGGGTTCGTGCAACGACACGTTCGGCACGCGCGTCCCGTCGAGCAGCGGGACGAACCTCGGCACCGGGGTCGCCGCGGTCAGCTACGCCTTCAACACCAGCGCCTACGTCAGCCTGACGCCGGGCACGACCTACTACTACTGCGCAATCGGATCGAACACGTTCGGCACGTCGTTCGGCAGCGTGCTGACGTTCACCACGCTGCCCGCGGTGCCGTCCGTGTCGATCGGGTCGGCGAGCTCGATCAGCTCGACCACCGCGACGCTGAACGCGACCGTGAACCCGGGCGGCGGCGCGACCACCGGCTGGTTCCGCTACAGCACCACGAACCCGGGCAGCTGCACCGACACCTTCGGCACCCGCGTTCCCGCGTCGGGCGGCTCGAGCCTCGGCTCGAGCAACAACAGCGTGCCGCTCACCCAGGCGCTGACGGGGCTGACGCAGGGGACGACGTACTACTTCTGCGCGATCGCGCAGAACTCGGCGGGCACCGGCGTCAGCGGCGTCAATGTCTTCACGACGTTCAGCGCGCCCACCGTCACCACCAACATCATCACGTCGATCACCAACGTTCAGGCCCAGCTGAACGGCACGGCGAACCCGAACGGCGACGGCACGACGGCCTGGTTCCGCCTCGCCACGACGAACCCGGGCAGCTGCGACGACATGTTCGGCACGCGCGTGCCGACCGTCGGCGGCGTCACCCTCGGCTCCGGCACCAGCGCCGCCACCTACAACCAGCCGGCCAGCGGCCTCCTGCCGAACACGACCTATTATGTCTGCGCGATCGCGCAGAATTCGCTGGGGACGTCCGTCGGCACGGTCATGACGTTCCAGACGTTCGACCAGCCGACCACCACGACCACCGCCGCAACCGCGGTGCTCAGCACCACCGCGCAGCTGAACGGCAGCGCGAACCCGAACGGCGCCACCTCGTCGGCCTGGTTCCGCATCAACACGACCAACCCCGGCACCTGCAACGACACGTTCGGCACGCGCGTCCCGTCCAGCAGCGGCGCCAACCTGGGCGCCGGCCGGACCGCCGTCACCTACGCCTTCAACACCAGCCTCTACGTCACCCTGCTGCCAGGCACGACTTACTACTACTGCGCGATCGCGAACAACACGTACGGGACGTCGTTCGGGTCGGTGCTGTCGTTCACGACGCCGCCCGTGCAGCCGGTCGTCTCCACCAACGCCGCGACGCTTGTGACGGGGGCGACCGCGACGCTCAACGGCTCGGCGGTTCCGGGCGGCGCCGGCACGACCGGCTGGTTCCGTTACAGCCCGACGAATCCGGGCGGGTGCAGCGACACGTTCGGCACCCGCGTGCCGATGTCGAGCGGAACCGATCTCGGCGCCGGCAACAACAGCGTTCCGTTCTCGCAGGCGATCACCGGGCTCAGCCAGGGGACGACCTACTACTTCTGCGCGCTCGCCTCCAACTCCGTCGGCACCGTGTTCGGCAACCTGGTGTCGTTCACGACCCAGTCGCCGCCGAACGTGACGACCAACGCCGCCTCCGCCATCGCCGACACCAGCGCGCAGCTCAACGGCTCTGCCAGTCCGGACGGCGCCCAGTCGACCGGCTGGTTCCGCTTCAGCACGACCAATCCGATGACGTGCGACGACATGTTCGGTACGCGCGTGCCGGGATCGGGCGGCACCGACCTCGGCTCCAGCTTCGGCGGGGTGGCGTTCGCGCAGGCGATCAACGGCCTGACGCCGAACACGACCTACTACTACTGCGCGATCGCCTCCAACTCGTTCGGGACGTCGTTCGGCGCGGTGGTGTCGTTCACGACGCGCGCCGCATCGACGGTCACCACCCTGGCGGCGACCAACCTGACGACCAGCACCGCCCAGCTGAACGGCACCGCGAACCCGAACGGCGCCACGACCACCGCCTGGTTCCGCATCAACACGACCGACCCGGGCTCGTGCAACGATACCTTCGGCACGCGCGTTCCGTCGAGCAGCGGCACGAACCTGGGCGCCGGAATGACCGCCGTCAGCTACGCGTTCAACACCAGCGCGTACATCGGGCTGTCGCCGGGGACGACCTACTACTACTGCGCGATCGCGAACAACTCGTTCGGGACCGGGTTCGGCGCGGTGGTGACGTTCACGACGCCGCCGGCGGTGCCGTCGGTGTCAACCAACGCGGCGACCGCCGTGACGTCGACGGCCGCGACGCTGAACGGCGCCGCGAACCCGGGCGGCGGCGCGACGACCGGCTGGTTCCGCTACAGCGCGACCTTCCCCGGCACCTGCAGCGACACGTTCGGGACGCGCGTGCCGGCGACGGGCGGCTCCGACCTCGGCTCGGGCAACGCCGGCGTCGCGTTCTCGCAGGCGATCACGGGCCTCACCCAGGGGACGACCTACTACTACTGCGCGCTCGCCTCGAACTCGGCGGGCGTCTCGTTCGGCGCGGTCACCAGCTTCGTCACGGCGACGGTGCCGACCGTGACCACCAACCCCGCCACGACGATCAACGACACCTCGGTCACGTTCAACGGCTCGGCCAATCCGAACCGTGACACGACGACCGGCTGGTTCAGGTTCAGCACGACGAACCCGGTCACCTGCGACGACATGTTCGGCACCCGCGTCCCCGCGACCAGCGGCACCGCTCTCGGCAACGGCAGCGGCGCCGTGGCGTACGCGCTGACGGCGACCGGCCTGACGCCGAACACGACCTACTACTACTGCGCAGTCGCCTCCAACTCGCTCGGGACCGGGTTCGGCGCGGTCGTGACCTTCACGACGCGCGCCGCGCCGACGGTGACCACCAACCCGGCGACGGTTCTGACCAGCACCTCCGCCCAGCTCAACATGACGGTCAATCCGAATGGCGCCGGCACGATCAGCTGGTTCCGGTTCGACACGACCAACCCGGGCACCTGCAACGACACGTTCGGCACGCGCCTGCCGCCCGCCGGCACGAACTTCAACCTGGGCAGCGGCACGACGCCCGTCGTCCAGCCCTACAACACCAACAACTACTACACGCTGCTGCCGGGCACGACCTACTACTACTGCGCGTTGGCAAACAACACCTTCGGCACCGGCTTCGGCGCGGTGGTGACGTTCACGACGCCGCCGGCCTTGCCGTCGGTCGCGACCAACGCCGCCAGCGTCATCACGTCGACGGGCGCGACGCTGAACGGGTCGGCGAATCCGGGCGGCGGCGCGACGACGGGCTGGTTCCGCTACAGCGCCACCAACCCGGGTTCGTGCAACGACACCTTCGGCACGCGCGCCCCAGCGACGAGCGGTTCGAACCTCGGTTCCGGCAACACGAGCAACCCGTTCTCGCAGGCGATCACCGGTCTCGCGCAGGGGACGACCTACTATTACTGCGCGATCGCGTCGAACTCGGCGGGGACCGGGTTCGGCGGCGTCGGCACCTTCGTCACGCTCACGTCACCGACAGTGACGACCAACGCCGCCAGCAGCGTCAGCAACCTTTCCGCGCAGCTGAACGGCACCGCCAACCCGAACGGCGACCCGGCGCTCGGCTGGTTCCGCATGAGCACGACCAACCCGGTCACCTGCGACGACATGTTCGGGACCCGCGTCCCGACCGTCGGCAACGTGACGCTGGGCGGGGGGACCAGCGGCGTGCCGTACTCGCAGCCCGCCAGTGGCCTCACCCCGAACACCACCTACTACTACTGCGCGATCGCGTCCAACTCGCTCGGGACGTCATTCGGCCAGGTGACGTCGTTCCAGACGTTCGACAAGCCGACGATGACGACGTCGCCGGCGACCTCGGTCGCCAGCACCTCGGCGTCGCTGAACGGCGCCGGCAACCCGAACGGAGCGGGGGCGACCTCGTGGTTCCGGATCAACAACAGCGATCCGGGATCGTGCAACGACACGTTCGGCACGCGCATCCCGTCGAGCGGCGCGACCACCCTGGGCAGCGGGCGATCGCTCGTCAGCTACGGGTTCAACACGAGCTCGTACTTCACGCTGCAGCCGGGCACGACCTACTGGTACTGCGCGATCGGTTCGAACGCGTACGGCACCGGCTTCGGCGCGGTCGTCACGTTCACGACGCCGCCCGTCCTGCCGCAGGTGACGACGAACCCCGCCTCCAACCTGACCAGCACGACCGCGACGATCAACGGCGGGGCGATCCCGGGCGGCGCGTCCACGACCGGCTGGTTCCGGTACAGCAACACGAACCCCGGTCTCTGCAGCGACACCTTCGGCACGCGCATCCCGGCGACCGGCGGCACCGATCTCGGCGCGGGTAACGCCAGCGTTCCGTTCTCGCAGAACCTGACCGGCCTGTCGCCGAACGTCACCTACTACTACTGCGCGATCGCCTCGAACTCGCAGGGCATCGCGTACGGATCGCTCGGCCAGTTCACGGCGCCGGCGATCCCGACCGTGCAGACGCTGGCTGCCACGCCGGTCACGTCGATGACCGCGACGCTGAACGCGTCCGCCAACCCGAACGGCATCGCGTCGACGGGGTGGTTCCGCTACGCGACCGCCAGCCCGAGCACGTGCAACGACACCTTCGGTACGCGCGTCCCGGGGACGGGCGGCACCAGCCTCGGGACCAGCACGACCCCGGTCCCGTTTTCGCAGGCGCTGACGTCGCTGCAACCGGGGCAGACGTATTACTTCTGCGCGATCGGGCAGAACGCGCAGGGGACGGCCTTCGGGCAGGTGCTGTCCTTCACGACGCCGGTCTCTGACCAGGCGCCGGGCGTCACGACGGTCGCCGCCTCTGGCCTCTCGGGCACGGCCGCCACCCTGAACGGCAACGCCAATCCGAACGGCTCGCCGACGACGGGCTGGTTCCGCTACGCGACCACCAGCCCCGGCTCGTGCAACGACACGTTCGGCACGCGCATGCCCGCAAGCGGCGGCGCCTCGATCGGTTCGGGCAACAGCCCCGTCGATTACGCGCAGGCGCTGACCGGCCTGACGCCGGGCACGACCTACTTCTACTGCGCGCTGGCCCAGAACGGCGCCGGGACCTCGGTCGGGTCGGTGCTGTCGTTCACGACGCCGGTCGCGCCCAGCGTGTCGACCGATCCCGCGTCGGGCGTCAGCAGCACGACCGCGACGCTGAACGGCTCGGCCAATCCGCACGGCGCCGCCACGACGGGCTGGTTCCGTTACGACACGACCAGCCCCGGCTCTTGCGACGACAGCTTCGGGACGCGCGTCCCGGCCACCAGCGGCGGCTCGATGCTGGGCGCGGGCACCAGCGACGTCAACTTCTCGCAGGCGATCACGGGCCTGACCGCGAACACGACCTACTACTACTGCGCCATCGCCCAGAACGGCGCCGGCACGTCGTTCGGTTCGATCCAGTCGTTCGTCACCCCGATCGCGCCGACGGTGCTGACCCTCGCGGCGACCGGCGTCGCCAGCATGACGGCCACGGTCAACGGATCGGCCAACCCGAACGGCGACATGACGACCGGCTGGTTCCGGTTCGACACGACGAGCCCGGGCGCCTGCAACGACACCTTCGGCACGCGCGCGCCCGCGACCGGCGGCTTCGCGCTCGGCACGGGCACGACCGCCGCGCCCTACGCGCAGGCGCTGACCGGCCTGACGCCGAACACCACCTACTACTTCTGCGCGCTGGCATCGAACTCGGTCGGCACCGCGGTGGGCGACGTGCTGACGTTCACCACGCCCGCGCCGGCCACCGCCACCACCGCGCCGGCCACGGCGATCACCGGCACGGGAGCCGCGCTGAACGGCTCCGGCAATCCGCACATGGCCGCGGCGATCGGTTACTTCCGCTATGCGACCACCAACCCGGGCAGCTGCAACGACAGCTTCGGCACGCGCACGCCGGCGACCGGCGGCACGGACCTCGGCGCCGGGACGGCGGACGTCGCTTTCAGCGCGATGCTGACCGGCCTGACGACGGGCACCACCTACTACTACTGCGCCATCGCCGCCAACTCCGAGGGTACCGGCCTCGGCGCCGTGTCGTCGTTCACGACGCTGGCGGTGCCGACTGTCATGACAGGCGCGGCCAGCGGCGTCACCAGCACCAGCGCGACGTTCAACGGCTCGGGCAACCCGGGCGGCGACGCCGCCATCGGCTACTTCCGCTACGCGACCACCAACCCCGGCACCTGCAACGACAGCTTTGGCACGCGCTCGCCCGCGAGCGGCGGCTCGTCGCTGGGCTCGGGGACCGCGGCGGTGCCGTTCGCGCAGACCGAATCCAGCCTGCAGCCGGGGACGACCTACTACTACTGCGCCATCGCCCAGAACTCCGTCGGCACGTCCTTCGGATCGGTGCAGAGCTTCATCACGCTGGCGGCGCCGTCGGTGACGACGCTGGCCGCCACCGCGGTCGGTTCGACGGGCGCGACCCTGAACGGCCAGGCCGCGCCGAACGGCGCGGCGACGACCGGCTACTTCCGCTACGGGACGACCGATCCGGGCGGCGTCTGCGACGCGCTGTTCGGCACGCGCGTGCCCGCGAACGGGGGCACGGCGCTCGGGTCGGGCGGCACGGCGGCGCCGTTCTCACAGACGCTGACCGGCCTGCAGCCCGGGACGACCTACTACTTCTGCGCGCTGGCCGACAACGCGGTCGGCACGTCGGCGGGCACCGTGCTGACCTTCGCGACGACGGCGGTCGCGCCGATCGTGACGACGTCGCCGGTCACCAGCACCACGCTGACGTCGGCGACGCTCAACGGCAATGCCAACCCGAACGGTGGGGCGTCCACAGGCTGGTTCCGTTACGCGACCAGCGATCCCGGCACCTGCAACGACAGCTTCGGCACGCGCGTTCCGACGGGTACGGGCGGCTCGCCGCTCGGCTCCGGGACCGCGGTCGTCGCCTTCTCGCAGAACGTCACCGGCCTCTCCGGCGGCGTCACCTACTACTTCTGCGCGATCGCCTCGAACTCCGCCGGGACCTCGTTCGGCGCGGTGCTGAACTTCCGCGTCGACACGCCGGCGCCGATCGTCTCCACCGAGGCGGCGACGGCCGTCACGGCCACGACGGCGACAGTGAACGGTTCGGCCAACCCGAACGGCACCGATACGACCGGCTGGTTCCGCTACGACACCAGCATGCCGGCCGCTTGCAACGATTCGTTCGGGACGCGCGCCCCCGCCTCCGGCGGAACCGACCTCGGCACGGGCACCACCGCGGCGCCGTTCATGGCCGCGCTGACCGGACTCGAGCCGAACCAGACCTACTACTACTGCGCGATCGCCTCGAACACGGGCGGCGCGGCGTTCGGCAACCCGATGTCGTTCACCACGGCGACGGCGGCCCCGACCGTCCGCACCCTCGCGGTGGTCACCGAGACCGACGGGCACAAGACCCTGAACGGCGCCGCGAACCCGCACGGGATCGTGGGCGCGGGTTGGTTCCTCTACGGCACGACGGATCCGGGCACGTGCACGGCGTCGTACGGGATGCGCGTGCCGGCCACCGACATCGCCATCGCGTCGGGTCACACCGATGCCATGTACGAGACGACGCTGGGCACCCTGGCGCCGGGCACCTACTACTACTGCGCGGTCGCCAGCAACTCGGTCGGCACCACGTACGGGGCGGTCGTGTCGTTCGTCGTTCCGCAGCCGCTGCCGGACGGCGGCACGTCCGACGGCGGCCCTGACGGTGGAACCGGCGGGACCGGTGGCGCGGGCGGTGCGGGCGGAGCCGGCGGTCGTGGCGGCGCGGGCGGCACCGGCGGCGCGGGCGGTGGTACGGGCGGAGGCGTGGGTGGCGGCGACGCGGGCGTCGACGCGAGCGGCGCGGCTGGCGCGGGGGGCCGTGGCGGCGGCGATGCCGGTGTCGACGCGAGCGGCGCGGCGGGCACGGGCGGCCGTGGCGGCGCCGGCGGCAGCGCGGGTGGCGCGGGCGGCAGCCCGGCGGATGGCGGCGGCACCGACGCCGGCACCCCGCCACCAGGTGGTAACAAGGGCTGCGGCTGCGGCCTGGCCGGGGGCTCACCGGGCTTCGGCGGGATCGCGGGTCTGCTGATGGCGCTCGGGCTGGCGGTACGGCGGCGCGGCCGTCGTTCCCGGCGGCCGTGAGTCGCGCCGCCAGGAACAACGGACGCACTCGTCGTTAGGAGTGATGTGGCACATCGAAGCGGAATAGGGTTCATCGTGGCGCTCGGAATCTGCGCCGCGTCCAGCAGCGCAGCGGCGTCGACCTACTACTACGTCGACTGGAAAGCGGCCGACGTCGCCAACGGCACCGCCAGCGGCACCATCACGCTGCCCGACGCATCGACGGTAACCGTGACGTTCGCGGCGACGACGCCGGCGGGCGGACCGGGCTCGCTCTTCGGAGCGCAGGTGAACGACACGGGGACGAACTTCTGGATCCCAACGACGCCGTACATCAGCGCGCAGGTCGAGAACCCGCCGGTCTCACCGGACATCATTCAGCTCGCGGGCGGCCTGGGACAGACGTACACGGTCACGCTGTCCGAGCCGATCAAGGATCCGATCATGGCGATCTGCAGTCTCGGCGCGCCCAGCCTTTCGATCACCTACGACTTCGACTCTCCGTTCACGATTGTCAGCCAGGGTCCGGGCTACTGGGGCGGATCGGACACCGCGCTGGTCCAGTTGCCGGGCGACGTCCTGCAGGGCACGGAGGGAAGTGGGACGATTCAATTCATCGGCACGTTCTCGACGTTCTCGTGGACCGCTCCGACGACCGAGACGTGGCACGGGTTCACGTTCGGAATTCGCACGACCGAGCGAATCGAGCCGACCGACGCCGGCGCCGACGGTGGCGGTGACGCGGGCGGTACCGGTGGAAATGGGGGCGCGGGCGGTGCCGGCGGAAACGGCGGCGCTGCGGGCGGCGCCGGCGGAACCGCGGGGACAGCAGGCGCGACCGGTGGCGCGGGCGGCGCCGGCGGTTCAGGCGGCGCGGCGGGCGGCACGACAGGCGGCGGCGGTGGCGCAGTCGGTGGTCGCGGCGGCGCCGGCGGCACGAGCGGCACCGGCGGAACGGGCGGCAGCATCGGAGGAATGGGCGGCGTCGCTGGAACAGGCGGCGTCGCTGGAATGGGCGGAGCGATCGGTGGCGCGAGCGGCGGTGCCGTTGGCGGTGCGGGCGGTACGACGGGCGGCCGCGGCGGTGCCGGCGGTAGCGCCACGGGTGGCGCTGCTGGCCGGGGCGGCGCCGGCGGCGGTGGCGCTGGTGCTGGTGGACGAGGTGGTGCGCCAGCTGCGGATGGTGCCGTTGCCGACGGCGGCGGCGTGGACGGCGGTGTTCCGCCGCCGCGGGACAAGGGCTGCGGCTGCGGCTTCGCGTCGGGCTCGCCGGGATTCGGCGGCGTGCTCGCCAGCCTCGTCATCGGTCTCGGCTTGATGATTCGCCGTCGCCGCCGCGGCTAGAAAGCGGAGGCGCTGGCCGGCCCATCGAGCCAGCTGTGAATGGCTAGCGCCTCTCCAGGAATCCTCTGCCTTCGAATATCGCCGGCATCGCCTTTTCGATCCGCGCCACCCGCGTCGCCGACTGCTTGGCCGCGGCAAAGTGGTAGAGGTAACTCCTCTGCCGCCCCGGCGTCAGCGCCTCG